>Ga0070741_10001169_pt1 | contig 82690 bp, 83 predicted proteins | sample Coa_R1_4_FD_66440 | JGI IMG/M metagenome (GOLD analysis project Ga0070741, IMG submission 66440) | Surface soil microbial communities from Centralia Pennsylvania, which are recovering from an underground coalmine fire - Coalmine... | ecosystem: Environmental > Terrestrial > Soil > Unclassified ...
GCGAGATCGCGGATGACGCGCGCGCGCCCTTCGACGGTCCCGGAGGAGACCGCTAGGCCGACCAGCGCGCCTGTGGGGACATCGTCGCGTCGGTAGGCCCCGGCGATGACCTCGCCGTCTGAGGTCAGCACGCGGGGTGGAGTGAGCGCTTGGTGGGAGCGAAACGCGTTCTTGCGCTGTTGGATGAGGTGCTGGTCGGCCCGGCGGGTGGTCACGAGGTCGCGGAGCTCTGAGTATGTGAGGTAGAAGATGTCTTGCTTGTCTGAAAGCACGCCTGCGTCCACGAGGCGCTCGGCTTCTCGAAGCAGCGCCTGCTTGTAAACGAAGTAGCGCTTGACGATGCCGTACTTGGGATATTCGCGGTAGCCGCTGAAGCTCCGGACACGGTCGATCATCCGCTTGGCCTCTGCGACCTTCGTCGGTCCGTCTGGCAAGGCGCTCAGGCGCTCCAGCAGCTCCCTTTCCTTGCTCGCGGCCGCCTCTTGGCCTTGTTCGAGGCGCCGCCGGGCCTCGCCGGGTGTGAGGTTCCTTATGTTGTCGAGGATCAGCGGCACCAACGTACTGGGACGCTCGCTCCATCGTGGCTGGGTGATGTCGATTTCGCCAACGCAGCGCATGCCGTACCTCTCGAGGTAGCCCCGGATCATTTCCAGCGATTCGCGGCCGCCCGCGAGCTTTCCCAGCTCATCCAGGAAGGCCCTGTCCTCGCGACCCTCGTCCTGTACGAGTTGCAGGAAAGCCACGACCTGCGGATGCGAGCGGATCACGTCCGCGACGTCCAGCAGCGCCAGGCCCATCTCCGAAGTGACGTTGCCTGGCGCGGACAGCGTGAGCGTGTCGGCGGCGTTTTTCTCGCCCAGCCAAGCCTCCAGCTGCTCGTTGAGCCACCACGTGGCCTGCATCCCCGCCATGATCGCCTGCAGGTTCCGCGGATCGCCGAGGACTCGCTTGTGCTCTTTGAAGGCCTCGAGCAGAAAGTCGAACAGCGCTGGCCCGGACTTCGTCTGGATGTCGCGCTTCAGGGCGGCGATTGAGACCCGGTTTCGCTCGATCAGCTCGACGACGATCGCCGGATCGGGGTCGATCTGAGCGGGTGCGCCGGCCCCGGGTGGCGCTGGTGGGGCCTCCTGTGGCGGCGGCGGGAGAAATCCGGGGCGTTCGAGAATGGTCTTGAGCGCGTCCCCGATCAGCGGATCGGCTCTCCCCATGACCTCTAGGAGGCCTACCCGTGTCGTCGGCGAGGCTAGTCGTTGGGTGACGTCGACGAACAGCCTGCCACCGGCTTCGTGCATCGGTGCCATCGCGGTCAGCTGCCACACGGAGAGCCCCAGGGGCCTCATCGCCTCGGTCATCATCTGCTGATGACCCACTGAAACGTAAACGTGGTTATGTTGGTCGGCGGCCACGGGAATCGGGAACAGCGTCGTGATCGGTCGGCTCTGGACGATCCAGAACTCGCCCTCGGCCAGGCACCATTCGATGTCCTGCGGGTGTCCGAAATGCGCTTCGATCCGCCGGCCCAGTGCCACGAGTGCCACGACCTGCGCATCCGTGAGCGCTGGGTGATCCTGCCGCTCGGGCGCGACCGCCCTTTCGACGACCTCGCCGTCCCGGATCTTGAAGGTGTCCGCGTTCACCAGGCCGGAGACCAGCGTCTCGCCGAGGCCGAAGCTCGCCTCCACTGAGGCAACCTTCCGGTTGGAGGTGACGGGGTCAGCCGTGAACAGGATCCCGGCAGCCTGCGGGACGACCATCCGCTGCACGACCACGGCCATCTGGACCCCGCGGTGGTCAAAACCATTGCGCAGGCGGTAGGTCACCGCCCGCTCGCTGAACGACGAGGCGAAGCACCGGCTCACGTGCTCGAGGACGGCCGTCGGCCCCACGACGTTCAGGTAGGAGTCGTACTGGCCCGCGAAGGACGCGCTCGGCAGGTCCTCCGCCGTCGCGCTCGACCGAACGGCGCACGCTGCCTGTTCGCCGAGCCGGGCCAGCGCGCTCGTAATCGCCAAGGCCACATCGCCCGGGATCGCGATCCCTTCGACGGCTGCACGGAGCTCCGCGCTCAGCGTTCGGATCGTCTCCCCATCCTCCGGCTCCAAGCGCGAGAGCCGAGCGAGCAGATCTTCGATCGACGGTGCGCCCGCCAGCGCCCGCTGGAACGCGCGCGTCGTCACGCAGAACCCATCCGGCACCCGTACACCCGCGATCCGCGAAAGGTCTCCCAGCGCGGCGCTCTTGCCGCCAACGACCGCGACGTGGGTGTGGTCGATCTCCTGGAAATCGAGCACGTAGCTCATCCGCTCACCTCGCTCGGAGTTGACGGGCCGCGCCTGTTCACCGGGTCCATCATGCGGCCGGCGATATATGGGGCATGATCAGGACCCCATGAAAGCGATCTGCTTGGTATAGCGCGCACACACAAAGTCGGAGCTTCGTGCTCGGGGTTGCTCCACCCATGGATCGCCACTACACCGCGCGATGATGACGCCCACGTGCGCATACGACTGACAAGGAGACAACTATGCAGATCACACGCAGCAGCGTCGAGACCCAGAAAGGGCCGCCAGACTGGTTCACCGGGGACGTCTACATCGACGCGATTGCCGCTCCCGCCGGCACCTCGACTTTCGCCGCGGCCAACGTCCATTTCACTCCCGGCGCACGCACCGCTTGGCACACCCACCCGCACGGACAGACCATCTTTGTCACCGAGGGCATCGGTCTCTGCCAGCGCGAAGGTGGCCCGATCGAGGTCATCCGCCCCGGCGACCGCGTCTTCTTTGAACCCGACGAGAACCACTGGCACGGTGCCGCCCCGACCCGTTTCATGCTCCACCTCGCCATGCAGCAGACCGACGAGTCGGGCCGCCCCGTCACCTGGGGCCGCCACGTCTCCGACGAGGAGTACAACGCCGCACCGGCGGCCTGACCATGTCGATGCCGGCCTTAGATCAGGTCACGTGGAGGGTGTTTGTCGATGCGCTGTCGGTCTACAAGCAGCGCTTCTCGGGAAAGTCGGGCCAGGACCTGGCCTACGTGCGATGCCTGACTGCGCTCGAGGGGCTGTCGATGTCCGGGCGGGCCGGGCACGCCGCCGACATCGTGGCGTTTCTCAATAGCTGGGCAGCACGCGTCAGCCGTAACGAGGCGCCAGGCATGCTCGGCGGGTGGATCCGCGAGCAGGCAGAGCCGCTGCAACGAGTAGCCGGGTTGACCATCGCTGACGATTTGCTGCCCAGCCACATTGGGGAAATTGCGGCGCTGTACGCAAGCCTCATGACGACCGGGCGCGCCGCCGTGCGCAACTGGAGCGACGCGGCGAACTCGAAGGCCCTCCATCAGCTGGCGCCCGACTTGTTTGTGATGTGGGACAAGAAGATCAAGCAGTCGGCCGGTGAGTACGGTGAGTTCACGCTGCAGATGCACCGTCTCGCGCGCCACCTGATTCGGGACAGCCCTTACCGCGCCGATCGGATCGAGATCGAGCTGCAGTCCGCGTTGCGATACGCGACGCGCAAACCGCTCGCCAAGTACCTCGACGAGTTCAACGTCGTTCGCTTCGATCTGAGCGACCGCCCGCCACCCGGCGCTCGCGTTTCCTAGCATCTACACGGAGTCTCGCCTGCGGGGGAGCCAGTGGCATGGGCGATCCGATCAACAACTTCTTTCTCGACGATCCGCAGAAGCTCGACGATCCTTTCGCCGACCTCGCCTGGCTTCGCGAGCATCGGCCGGTCTACCGCCACGAGCCGAGCGGGCAGTGGTTCGTTTTCCCCTACGACGACGTGCGCTCGCTGTTCGCCGACAAGAAGATGAGCGCCGACCGGATCGCCGGGTTCGCCGAGGCGGCCCCGGCGTCGGTCCGCAACGAGGTTAGGCAGATCGTGCCCTATCTCGAGACATGGCTGATCTTCCGTGATGGCGCCGGCCACTCTCACCTGCGCAGCGTCCTTCACCGCGGCTTCAACACCAAGGCGATCGAGGCCATGCGCGAACCGATCGAGCGGATCGCCAACGAGCTCCTTGACCGGGCCGGCGACGGCGGCAGGCTCGATGTCGCGGCGGACTATGGATTCCTACTGCCCGCATACGTGCTGTCGGACTTCATGGGCGTCCGCACCGAGGACCGCGATCGGGTGGTCCAGTGGTCTGCCGACTTCGTTGACTTCTTCAATGTGATCCCGATCACCGAGGACACGACCCACCGGATGATCCGCAGCGCCACTGAGATGACGGAGCACATGCGCCGGTTGCTCGCTGAGCGCGCACGCGTCGGTCGAGATGACTTCCTGGGTGTTATGGCGGCCGCCGCCCGCGACCAGGAGATGGGTGAAGAGGAAGTCGTGGGAAGCGTCATGCTGCTGCTGATCGCGGGCCACCTCCCAGTACGCAACCTGATCGGGAACGTGGCCTGGCTGTTGCTCGAGCACCCCACGGAGCACGAGCGGTTGCGCGAGGACCCATCGCTTCTACCGAGCGTCATCGAAGAGGCGCTGCGTTTCGAGCCCCCGGTTACGGCGATCCCGCGGATCGCGCTCGAGGACGTCGCCATTCGCGACCAGTTGATCAGCACCGGTGAAATCGTCCAGCTCTCGATCGCGGCGGCGAACCGAGACCCGAGCCACTTTCCCGATCCCGACCGCTTTGACGCTGCTCGCAATCCGCACGGTGTCCTGAGCTTCGGCCACGGGCCGCACGGCTGCCTGGGGGCTCGGCTCGCCAAAGAGCAGTCCACGATCGCGCTCGAGGTCCTCTTTCGCCGCCTGGGCACGGACTTTCGTCTCGATCCCGACCGCGAGTTGCGGTGGTACCGAAACGCAGGCAACCGCGGACCAGAGGCGCTGCCCGTCAGGTTCGCATCTGGTTAACCGATGAAGGTGGAGCGGGCGAAGCCTGGTAACAACCTACCTACCAGGCTATTCTACTTGCCTTACCCGAGCTAGAGAAACGCGTGGCAAGATTTGACAACGACGGCATACCCGCTCCACCCATGGAGGTAGACGCGAACATGAGCCGCACCAACAGCAAGCCGTTCGGGGAGGCGCTGCGCGCGCTGATGGAGTCGCGTGGCTTGACCTATCGCGGACTGGCTGAAGAGATCCGCGAGCTCGACGGCAAGGGCATCACGCACGCGCATCTCAACATGCTTGCCAATGGGCACGACAAGCCCTCGATGCGAGTCATGGAGTTGATCGCGCGAGCATGTTCGATCTCGCCGGAATATTTCGCGGAATACCGGCTAGCCGTGGCGATGCGCGAGCTAGATCCGAATGTCGTGGGACTCGAGCAGGCGCTCGAGAACCTCAACGCTCGGCTCGCTGCCCGACGGCGAACCAGTGCCAGACGGCGAGCAGCGCCAGCGCCCCAAGTACAACCTCGTCCCACGAGCTAGAAATCGGGTCGATGGGGCTGACTGCGATGACGAACAACGTCGCCCAGGCGAGCCAGGCCATCTGAACTCCTCTCCGGTTCACCTCCGGATACCGCCACAGCATCCCGGCGAGGCGGCCGGAGAAAAATCCCAGCTCGTGTCCGTCCCCTAGCAATTTGGCCGCCCCCGACAGCGCCGCCAGTGCGACCACATAAAGCAGATAGCCGACCGGGCGCAGAAGGAGTCTAAGGAGATTCATAGTGCGCGCAAAGCTACCATCGAAGAAGGGGCGCGGGGCGCATTTGGGTCAGGCCACGTGGGCTGCGAGTGCGCGGCCAGCGACACGGCCGGAGAAGATGCACCCACCGAGGAACGTGCCCTCCAAGGCGTTATAGCCATGCACGCCTCCGCCGCCAAAGCCCGCCACCTCGCCGGCGGCGTACAGCCCGTGAAACGGCGATCCGTCTGGCCGCATCACCCGGGAGTGAAGGTCGGTCTCAACGCCACCGAGTGTTTTGCGCGTGCAGATGTTCAAGCGCACTGCGATCAAAGGGCCGTGGCTGGGGTCGAGCAGCCGGTGTGGTTTGGCCACGCGCAGTCTGTCTCCCAGATACCGCCGTGCGTTGTTAATCGCCATGAGCTGAGCGTCTTTTGAGTAGCGGTGCCCCACCTCCAAGTCTCGGGCGACGATCTGGCGCTCGATATGGCCGAAGTCGAGCTGCGGGCCCCGCGCGATCTCGTTCATGCCCGCGACGAGGTCAGAGAGGGAGTCTCGCACGACGAAATCGACTCCGTTCTGCTTGAAGGCCTCAATCGGTGCCGGGGCGCCGGGTCTAACCCGGCTGGCCGTGAGCCTCATGTCCTTTCCGGTCAGGTCGGGGTTCTGCTCGGAGCCCGACAGGGCGAACTCCTTCTCGATGATCGATTGAGTGAGGATGAACCAGGAGTAGTCATGGCTCGTGGAGAGGATGCGGCGCAGCGTGCGCAGCGTGTCGAAGCCAGGGAAGTTCGGTGGCTCAAGCCGGTCGCCGTTGGCGTCAAACCACATCGCGGAAGGCCCGGGGATGATGCGGATTGCGTGCCGGGGCCACACAGGGTCCCAGTTGTGAATGCCCTCGACGTAGTGCCACATGCGATCGCGGTTGACGACGTTTGCACCCGCGGCTTCGGTGATCGCGAGCATGCGGCCGTCGACGTGTTCTGGCACGCCGGCGATCATGGTCTCTGGCGGTTTACCGAGCCGGGGCGGCCAGCTTTGGCGGATCAACTCATAGTTGTGGCCGATCCCTCCTGAGCTCACCAGCACTGCCCTGCCCCGCCGCTCGAACTCGCCGGTCACCGTGCGCGGGGAACTGCGCCCGCGGGCAAGGCCGTCGCAGGCCTCGAGCACGGATCCCCGTACACCCACCGCGGCTCCACCTTGCACAATGAGCTCGTCCACGCGATGGCGGAATCCGAACTCCACCGAGCCGCGTCGCTCGCCCTCCAGCACAGGCTCTCTGAAGACCCGGACGACCTCGGGGCCGGTGCCCCAGGTGAGATGAAATCGGGGGACGGAATTGCCGTGCCCGATCGCGCTCCCGGCCCCGCGCTCGGCCCAGCCCACTAGCGGGATCACGCGCAAGCCGAGCTGGCGCAGGTATTGGCGCTTCTCGGTCGCCGCGAAGCGAACGTAGGCCTGCGCCCACTGCCTCGGCCAGTGATCCTCGCGATCGCGGTCGAAGCCCGCCGAGCCCATCCAATCCTGTAGGGCCAGCTCATAGGAGTCCCTGATCCCCATCCTGCGCTGCTCCGGTGAGTCCACGAAGAACAGACCGCCGAGTGACCAAAACGCCTGCGCCCCGAGGTTGTTGCGGTTTTCCTGGTCGAGCACGACCACGCGTCGGCCGGCCTTGACCAACTCGTGCGTAGCGACGAGCCCGGCCAGCCCAGCCCCTACAACGATGACGTCAGGATCCTCAATGCGCATGAAGGTGATCTGCGAAATAGCGAGCGGCTGCCGCATTGCTCGCCGACTGAGCGGCGGTGAAAGGTACTACGGGCCGCCCGCCGGGCGATCCTACGATTCGGTGCGTACGATCAGGAGCGCGGGCGGTTAGCTCAGCTGGTAGAGCGCCTGCCTTACAAGCAGGAGGTCGCCTGTTCGAGTCAGGCACCGCCCATGGTGAAAAGCCCCGGAACGACGGGGTTCTCGGCTTCCTCGCACTTAACTGCTCGCGCGCCATGGTGGAGGCCCGACAGGACCGAGCTCGCGCGTGATATCTCGAGACTTCTAAGCACGTGGACCTAACAGGTGGCTCTAGCGGGTGCCCGGTCCCACTCCCCTCCCCTTCGCTGCAAGCGAAGAGGGTAGGAACGTAGCTGTCCCGGGGACTTGTTGCCCCGCGCGACACGCAAGGCGACGAGAAACGACCGGACGCGCCAGCGGAGGGTTAGGAGCCTCTGCTAGCCCATGCCGCCCAGTTCTTCGTCCGGTGGCGGCGTGGGATCGTCAACCGCCCACGCGTTGTCCTCTAGGTCAGGATGGCGCACGAGCTCAACGTGGCACTGCGGGCAGGTTGAACGCTGGTTACGGGCGTGATGCCGGCCCACCGTGTACTCCCCCGAAGCGAGAACTCGCTCTCCGCACTGAGGACACCAGAGGATTGTCTCCACACCTCGGAATCTACGCCTCACGGCCAGTCCGCGGCACTGAAAAGCAGCGCTCTGCGCGGCACACGTCAGGGGTCGCTTCTGGACGATAGGGATCGTCAGGACTCCCCGAGCCGGGCGATCGCGCGGTCGCCAAAGGAGCCGCGCGGGCGCCGGGCGAAATGACCGCGAGAGCAGTCGTCGGGAGCCCCGGCACGATCGGCCCTCAAAATTGGCATATGACGCCTTTCCGTGCGATAGCTATAAGCCTTGACTAATTAGAAGGTGTAGCTTATAGTCCTGTCGTGTCGTGGGAGATCGAGTTCACCGATCAGGCCCGAGCGTGGATTGAGTCGCTCGACGAGGATGATTACGACCCCGATGGCCGGTGTTATTGACCTTCTCGAACGGGACGGCCCGACGCTCGGCCGCCCAACATCCCAATCGCTAATGATCTCTACGACGATTACCTCGCGGAACTCGAAGCGGAAGGATTGATCTGATGCCCAACACAACTAACTGGAGAGAGATTCGCAAGCGTCGGCGACCGAACGAGACAGCCGTGGAGATGGAAAAGCTGCAGATTCGCCTTGCGACGCTTCGAGAGCAGGTGGGCGCAAGCCAAGTCGAGCTTGCCAAAGCACTCGGGACGACTCAGTCAAATGTCTCGCAACTTGAGCGGAGCAATGATCAGATGCTCTCTTCCGTAGCTAAGTACGTGCATGCACTTGGCGGTGAGCTCAAGCTCACGGCGGTGCTTGGCGGCACTGCATACACGCTGCTCGACGACGTGCACGAACCCGCACCAAGGCGCCAAACAAGCACAACACGGGCACGAAAATCACCTGCGCGGGTGCAACGGAAGGCAGCGACCCGTAAGCGACCCGCTAAGGCGAGCAAGTAGGTCGGCCGGACTTAGCTTTCACCCGGCCCCTTTGTCGCCAACTCGATCGCCGGCTCAGCGACGTCAGGCCGAGCAAAGGGATCATCCGACGCGCCGCTCAGGGACTGTTGCTGCGGATGTTGAGGGTCGGCGAGCCGCTCAGCAGTTCTGAGATTCGCCCCGGGCGGGAGCCTGAGACTGCGCCTACGGGTTGCGAACTGGTGGTGAGAGAGTTGTGTGGGCTTTCTGGCGTCATCGCGTCGAAGAAGTTGACCGGGGGTGGGCTCAGTCGTTGTGTGCGGTGCAGGTCGGTGCGGGTGGCGCGTTGGGGCCGACGCGTGGCCGGGCTGGCTGGTGGCGGCGCGTGTAGGTCCACACGCGTCCGGCGGCGTAGCTCGTGGCGCTGATCACGCCGACGTAGAAGCCGACCGGCCAGTTGGTCTGGTATGAGAGGGCGATCGCCGCCCAGGTGATGATCAGGGCGATGGCGACCGAGAGCACGGTTGCGGTGAGGGGCCGGGTGGTGAAGGCACGGGCGGCGGCGGGAGGGCCGATCATCAGGCTGAAGATGAGCGCCGTGCCGACCACGGGGACGGTCATCGTCGTGGCGAGCGCGACGAGCAGCAGGAACCCGAACTCCAGGCCGTACGGGCTGATCCCGCGGGCGTGGGCCGAGTCAGGCAGAGTCGAGGAAAGCAGCAGCGGCCGGTACAGCACCCCCAGCACGGCCAAGCACACGCTGGCGAGCCCGATCGTCGGCCCGAGCTGGTTGGTGCTGATCCCGAGCACCTCGCCGAACAGCAGGGAGTAGATCTCTGGTGCATATTCGACGCTGAAGCTGAGAAACAACGCGCCGAGGCCGAGTAGGAACACGAGCGTGAGCGCGGTCGCGACGTCGTGGCGCCCGCGGCGGCTGAGAAATCCGATCCCCAGCGCCGCACCGACGGAGAATACGCCGAGCCCGAGGATGGTACTTACGCCGACCAGGCTGGCGGCGGCCGCCCCGGCAAACGAGCCGTTGGGGATCGCGTGGGCGACGAACGCCGACCCGCGCAGCACGACGAAGAAGCCCACGGCGCCCCCGACGACGGCCACAACCGTTGCCACGATCCAGGCGTTGACCATGAACCCGGAGAACATGGTTACTCAGTGGCGTGCGCGGATTCCGGGGAGCAGCCGGGAGGCCAGGTACGCGAACAGGACCAGCGTGACCACGAAGAAGCTGACGGGCCAGCCGTGATGCAGGGGCGGCCAGGCGTAGCTGTCGTACGCGAGCAGGATCCCGAGCCACATTGCGCCAACGCCAACCAGCGAGGCTCCTACGATGGCCCGGCCCGGGCGGCGGGTGAGGTGCAGCGCCGTGGCGGCGGGTCCGACGAGCAGCGCGGTGGACAGAATGGCGCCGATCGTGACCGCCGACAGCGCCACCGCGAGCGCCATCGCCAGCAGGTAGAGGCCGCCGACGAGTCGGACCGGGAGCCGGCGCGCGGCGGCCAGCTCGGGGCTGACCGAGACCATCAGTAGCGGCCTGTAGAGCACGAGGATAAGCGCGAACGCGATCGCTCCGAACGCGGCCACGAGCGGCAGGATCGAGTTCTCCAGCGCGAAGATCGAGCCGAACAGGATTGTGACGGTCGCGCCGGTGGTGCTGCCGTAGGTGGTGCCCAGGTACAGGAAAAGCGCGGCAAGTCCGAAGCCGGCCCCGAGCACGATCCCGGTGGCCAGATCGCGACCGCGCGGGCGCTGGATTCCGATCAGCTCCATGATCCCGGCCGCCGCGACCGAGATCCCCACAAACCCCCACACCGGCGCGATCCCAGCCAGGTAGGCGCTCGATCCGCCCGTTGCGCCGATGTCGCCAAGCGCCTCGCCGGCGAACGACTGGCCGCGGATCACGGTGAACACCCCGACCGATCCGGCCACGATCGCGACCAGCGCGCCGACCACGAGCGCGAGCTCGACCGAGCTGCTTGAGAAAAACCCCGGCTCGATGATCGCCGCCAGATCCGCAGTCACGACACTCGCTAGACGATCTCGACAGAAGCCGACTTATCGCCAGCCTCGTCGAGTGCCGCATGCTCGTCCTGACCGGCGCCGGCGACGACCAGCACACGGCCGTGCACTCGCAGCACGTCAACGTGGTGGCCGTAGAGGTTGCTCAGCACGTCGGAGCGGACCACCTCGTCGGCCGTGCCGCTGGCGGCGCGGCCGGCGGCCAAATACACGATCCGTTCCATCACTGGAAGCAGCGGGTTCATCTCGTGCGCGGAGATCAGCACCGCGATCTGCTGCTCGGCAGCGATTCTCGACAGCAGACCGACCACCTCTTGGGCGCTGCGCAGGTCGAGGTTGGCCAGCGGCTCGTCGAGTAGCAGCAGCTGCGGGCTGCTGATCAGAGCGTGCGCGATCAGGATCCGCTGCTGCTCGCCGCCCGAAAGCCGGCCCACCCGCTCGTCAGCGAACGAGCCCGCGTCGACCGCCTCGACCATTTCCTGCACCCTCACCCGGCGCGAGCGCGAGGGCAACCGTATCCCGAGGCGCTGCCCGTCGAGCCCGAGCGCGATCAGGTCCAGGCCGCGCAAAGGCATGTCCGGGTCAAGAAAGAACTTCTGTGGCACGTAACCAACGTCGCGTCCGGAGCGCCGGCGGCGGCCGACTGCCACTTGCCCAGAGGCGGGTGGCTGTAGACCGAGGATCACCCGGAACAGGGTCGTCTTGCCGGCGCCGTTGGCGCCGATCAGGCCGCAGAACTCGCCCGTCCGGATCGAGAAGCTGACGTCGTCAAGCACCGTCCGGCCGCCGAGGCGGACGGTCACCCCGTCGACCTCGAGCGCCCGTCGCGCGTCGGTGGCGGCCAGCACGTCAGTAGTCAATGCAGCCTCACGGTGGAGATATGGTCGGCGACCGCCCGCTGCAGCGCGTCGATTTCGGCCAGCATCCACGACTGGTAGTCATACCCCGGCGTTGGCATCGTCTCGTACACCCCGACGACCGGTATCCCGTGTTGCTTGGCCTTGGCCAAAAACGACTGGGTCAGCGAGTCGGTGACTTGCTGGTTATAGACAAACGCCTTGACCCGGTGCCCGGAGAAGAGTCCGTCCTGAAGGGTCACGTCCTGCGGGGCCGGGTCCACCCCGTTCATGATGTCGGCCTGAAACGCGAACGGCGTCAGGTTCGCCGTACCCGCGGCCTCGAGCATGTAATCCCCCACGGGCTCGGTCGTGGCGACGGGCGTGCGCGGATAACGGGCGGCGAACTGCTTGAGCGCGTGATACCACGGGTGCAGCGAGGCATCGAACCGGCGGGCGTTGGCGGCGAAGTAAGCAGCGTGGGACGGGTCGATCGCCGACAAATCCTTGGCCAGCGCGCCCGCAACCGCCGGCATCGTCCGCGGCGCATACCATAGGTGCGGGTTGGGAGTCGAGTCCGGCAGCCCCAAGAGGGTCTGGACGTCGATCACTTTGCGCGACGAGCTCGGCGAAGCCGACTCGATCTTGTTCATGAACGTGTCATACCCCACCCCGTTTTGCACCACCAATTGTGCTGAGGCGACAGTGCGCGCCACGCTCGGGCTCGCCTCGAACGTATGCGGATCAGTGTTAGGGTTGCTCTCGATCGCGGTCACCGACACATAGCGCCCCCCGATCTGCGAGATCACGTTGGCGTACTCGTTCTCGGCCCCCACCGCCACGATCTGACCCTTCCCAGCCGACGCCACGGCCGAGCCGCAGCCGGCCACCGCCAGCGCGATCGCGATCAACAACCCGCCCCCACGGCCAACTTCGAGCCACCAACCGACCCTGACCACCGCCACCTCACGTGGGAATTGCCGGAACCAACTAACCGCCGCCCTAGCCTACCATAGAATGAGAGCAAGTCTCAATCTCGTGAGTTCGAGACCTACTCTCACTCCGATCCGACACGTTCGGCGGCTATGCTTGGCTAGTTGGCAATTCACCCCTCCACCCTCACCGGCACCGACTGGGCCAAACACGCCCGGAGCGTTCTCGGGCAAGCCGGTCACCACCGCGGTGCAGCCCGCGACCGACTGATCGACCTACTCGCCGGGCAAGGCTGTGCGCTCAGCGCACTGGAGATCGAGGACGCGATGCGCCGCGCCCGCCGCGGGCGCCGCCCGGTCGGCCGGGCGAGCATCTACAGGGTGCTCGAACTGCTCCACACCCACGGCCTCGTCAACCGGCTCGACCTTGGCGACGGGATCGCTCGGTATGAGCCGACCGATCCCGCCGGTGAGCATCATCACCACCACCTCGTCTGCGCCGAATGCGGCAAGCTGGTCCCGTTCAACGACCCCGGCCTGGAGCGCTCAATCGACCAGCTGTCTCACCGGCTCGGCTTCACAACCACCGACCACGAAGTCACCCTTCGCGGCAGCTGTTCCGACTGCCAGTAGAGACCACCACCCCGCCGCGGAACACGAAGCATCGCACCCCAAAGCGCACGCATGCTTTCTCGCTCCGTCCGCTGCCTGCGGACGAGCGCTTCAGGACGAATGTATGCGCTGGCGCACAAGGGCCGATGCTCGCAAACGCCCAATCTGGACAGCGTCCAGCGTTCAATCTCAGGCTTCAGCCAGAGCTTGGTACGACCTTTGCTGCAGTCAGCCACAGGCCGCGGCATGTCCGGATAGCGGTGCTGGTAGACGCTGACGGTATTTCGGTGGGCGAGTCCAAGCAGGAGGGATGCCAACCGCGTGGAAGCCTGCTGGAAGCCTCCGATGTCGTTACGCGGTCATCAGGTGATCGAACGTGATGACAGAAGCCCGATGCGAGCGCCGCACCCGGTTGGAGCACACCAACCTATGCTTGATCGCGATGGCATACACGGAAGTAGAAGCGCGCGTTCAGCTCCTCGACAAGCTGGCGGATGCGACCGACCAGCTCGGCGAAGCACTCACCTCGCTTGGCGCGGCATATGAGCAGCTGGATGAGCAGCAGGCCGATCGCCTCGAGGACCAGCTGTTTCGTCCGGTTCAGCGGGCTTACGGTCGAGCCAAGCGGACCCACGCGCAGTTCGCCAGCCGATATCGGCTCGGCGACCGGGAGTTCACGATGAAGTCGGCCAAGCTGCCCTCAACTGGCGTGCTGGGCTTCATCGAGGACGCGATAGGGGCCGTCGAACGCGCCGATTTCGAGCTCGTGGCGCTCCAGGAATCCTCACTCGCGATCGAGGTCGGCGACGTCAACCTCCGCGCCGGCGTGGCCGAGGTCCGCCAGCTGATCGACGGGGTCTCAGCAGTTGCGCGCTCGTTCGTTCGCTCGTTCGGGCGATAGCAACCCTCAAGGCGCGATTTTGGCGACCGCGATGATAGTGCCAGCAGAGGAGCAGGACCGTACGGGGGCTCATCGTGATCGCGCTGAATGTTGAACGGGTCCGGCCCGCTAGGTCAGCGACTTTTCCAGCCAGTGGTCGGCGAACGGCTCGTCGTTGAACGGAGGCACCTCGGCCCAGCCAGCTGAGCGGTACAGGGCGAGGGCCTCGGTGAGAACAGCGCTCGTCTCGATGTGGGCGACCCGCGCGCCGCCGGCCAGAGCGCACGCCTCGAGCGTTTCCAGTAGGCGGCGTCCAAGCCCCAGCCCGCGCGCTTGGGGTGCAATCCACATCCGCTTGATCTCAGCCGGCCCGTCATCATGATGCTTGACCGCACCGCAGCCGATCGCCTCCCCGTGCAGGTATGCGACGAAGAACTGACCGGCGGGCGGCCGGACCTCGTGCGGCAGGGCGGTAGCACCCACCAATGGGTCGAAGCCGCGCGTCGAGCGCCCATTCAGTTCCGCCACGTACTCCGCCAGGCAGTACCGCGCATCCGGGTGCTCGGGATCGAGGTGGTTGATCTCAACACTGGCCGCGATGAGCAGGAGCTCGACCTCGCGCATCGCCGCGACCAACCGCTCCCGCTGCTGCCAGCTCAGGGGTCCGAGCAGAGAGTGCGCAAGCTCGTCGGACCGCTCGTCGAGCGTCGCGCGCTCACGCCGGCCCGCAGCGGTCAGCCGTGCGACGCGAATCCGCCGGTCACCCCGGCTCGCCGACACCTTGACCAGCCCGGCAGCCTCGAGTGAGCGCAAGAGCCGGCTCAGGTACCCGGAGTCCAGGCCCAACCGGGAACGCAGCAGACGCAACTCACATCCGTCGAGCCCGATTTCCCACAGCAGGCGCGCCTCGCCGAGCGGCCTGGCACGCCCTAGGAAATGATCGTTGAGCGCCCCCACCCGCTCGGTCACGACGCGATTGAAACGACGGACCTGGTCGACCATCGCACCCGACATTCTCTGACCTTAGTCAGCAAGCCGCCAAGATGTCAAGCAGGTGTGGTGTCGGGCTGGATCGGGCGCACCGACCGCTGCGCAGGATTGCGCCTGTGTCAGCAGGCCATGGGGTGCTCGGTACGAGCTATTGCGGCGATCCGTTGTTCGGCCCGCGCGGAGCTACGTTCAGCGCCGCGCGGGTCACCGCGGTCGCCAACGCCAGGCTCGGGGGTCGACGCAACGGTCCTTTCACAGTCGCGGTCACGTAGCTGCCGCCCCGGATCTCTCCGCCGTTGGTAGCGAAAAGCTCCTTCTGCCCCGGCACCCAAAACGCGTTGCCGACAGCACCTCGCCCACCGCCGTCCTCGCCGTCCAGGCTCGGGCAACAGACCTGGGGGATCTCCGAGGGGACGTGGACGGGGCCGGTACCGAACGCCTGGATGAAGTGATTGCCCATTTCCCCCCATTCGACCAACGCCATCGCCTGGGCCTCGGCAATGGTGTCGACCTTGATCCGGCCTCGGGACGCTACACACTCGATGTTCGTCGGGTCCGAATCTGCGATCCGCATCCGCGCCCTAGGCAGCAGCGCAGCGGCCGCGTGGAGCTCGGCGCGGCAGACGCGCTGTGCAACCGGGACCCGAGAGGCCGCGAGCGTGTGGCGGGACGAATCCGAGCACGCCGCGAGAGCAAGGCACGCGAGCGCTAAGGCGCCCGGCCCCTGGAGCGAGCGCATGCAGGCAGCAAAGCGTTGGTTTCGCATAGACGCCACTCGCTCCTCGACTCGATACGTCGACGTCCCCATTCTGTAGGCGAGACTCGTTGCCGGTACTATTCAACCAGAAGTTTGATAAACCAACAAGGTGAATATGGCCGGAGATCAGCTCAGCAAGACATTCGCGGCCCTAGCTGACCCCACCCGGCGGGAAATCATCGCCCGGCTGGCCCAGGGGGAAGCAACGGTCAATGAGCTGGCCGCGCCGTTCCCGGTGACCGTTCAGGCGATCTCAAAGCACCTCAAAGTGCTCGAAGGCGCCGGCCTCATAACCCGGGGTCGCGAGGCGCAGCTCCGTCCGTCGAAGCTCGAGGGCGGTCCGCTCAAGGGCGTGGACGACTGGGTTAGGACGTACCGTCGTTTCTGGGAGGCCAGTTTCGATCATTTGGACGCGCGCCTCCAATCACACCAAAACCGGCCTGAACATGGCTGACCAGCTGATACGGCTACGCACAGCTGAACGCCAGATCACGATTACGCGGATGTTTCAGGCGCCCCGCGAGCTCGTTTGGAAGGAATGGACAGAGCCGCGTCGCTTCGCGGATTGGTTCGGCGGACCCGAGACCGAGGTGCCGCTGTCGAGCGTTTCGATCGACCTAAGACCGGGAGGGGCGTGGAGGGCGACGACGCTTGCCTACGGCCCTGACCGTCGCGACATCCGCTGGGAGGGCGAGTACATCGACGTCATCGAGCCCGAGCGACTAGCGTTCACAATTGGCGGTCTCGCGAACGTGCCGACACCGGACGTAGTGACGGTGATCCTCGCTGACCTCGGCGACGGCCGGACGAAGATGCTCTTCCAACAACGCGGCCACCGTACCGCCGAGCAATACGAGCAAACCCGGAAAGCCTGGTCGGCCGAATTCGATCACCTTGCCGGTCGCCTATGCAGCTAGATTGCGCTCACATGGCCATCCAGCGGATGGACAACGTAGGCATCGTCGTTGACGACCTACCGGCGACGATCGCGTTTTTTCGCGAGCTCGGCCTCGAGCTTGAAGGCCAAGCCACGGTCGAAGGAGAGTGGGCTGGGCGCGTTACTGGACTGGGAGACCAGCGGGTCGAAATCGCCATGATGCGCACCCCGGACGGCCAAAGCCGGCTCGAGCTCTCGCGATTCCTCACGCCGGCTGCGGTTGCCGATCACCGGAACGCCCCGGTGAACGCTCTCGGCTATCTGCGCGTCATGTTCGTCGTGGACGACATCGACGAGACGCTCAGCCGGCTCGGCAAGCACGACGTGCGGCTTGTCGGCGATGTGGTCCAGTACGAAGACGCGTATCGGCTCTGCTATATCCGCGGGCCTGGAGGACTTCTTATAGGACTCTCGCAAGAACTCGGCTGAGCGCCAGGCGGTAGCCCGCCGCCGACTACAAGGTCAGCCCCAACCTCTTGAGTGCGACGCGTCGGATATGTGTTCCGCCCGGCCGGGTAGTGCTAGGACGTGGTCACGCAAACCAGAGGAGGCATCGGTGGCCGATCGGGCGCAGCGAGCCACCGGTAAGCCATCGCGCCGAAAGGGACCAGCTGGAGGTCGCGCTTCGGCTTCGGACGCGCAGCGAGGCCGAGAGCGAGCGAGCGCTGTCGGGCGGCGGCCGAATCCATCCGGCCCGACCAAGGCGCGGCCGTCTCGCACCGCGACCAAGACAACCGAGGCGGCCAGAAAGCCGGCGCCTCACGCCCCGGGGTTCCGGCCGGCCGCGACCGCAGACGAAGACCGGCGCGGGTCAGAGCGGCGGCCCGCCGCGCGCGCACGCGCGCCGGCGCGACGCAGCACCGGCACAGCACGGGACTGGCCTTCTGAACGTCCTAGCTCGTCAGCCGGCTGCTCAGCGAGCGTGAGACGGTGGGCGTGACGCCAGCGCCGATCACTCCGCCCGATAGTCCAGGAGAGCCTCCGCCGGAGGAGGTGCCGGCGGGTCCTGACCCGGGGATTGTGCCCGACTACCCGCCGCCCGAGGAAGAGCCGCAGCCGGCGGTGATCCCCGATCCGCCGCACGAGCCGCTTCCCGCGGAGGACCCGCCGCCAGTCGAGCCCGAGCCCAACCCCGAGCCTGTCCACCCGCCAGGAGAAGATCCGGTTCCGGCCTAAATGATCCTCGAAACCGGTATGGCCTCGAACTGGCGCAAGCGGCCATACGATTCGATCGTGGAGCCCGATGACGAGGTGATCCAGATCGCTGAGCGCCAGCTCGCCGAAGCGGAGGAGGCGTATCGGAGGGATCCGTCGCCGACGAACCAGCGTCGGATTGTCAAATGCTGGGATGCCGTTCGCGAAGCTCGCGGCGAACCGGCGGGTGGTCAAGACGACCTCCCATGGTGGCCCGCACGTCCTCGCCCTCCTCTCGAGTAAGGCCGGGCCGAAGCATCGGTTTCAGCCTATTTGGCTACGGGTGACGTGGAGGCTGGGCGACGGGATTTCGGACGTTGGATGCGCTGCGCATCTAGATCGCCGGAAGCTCGCGGATCCAGTCGGCCTCAACCGCGTAGTCGCACTGACAGGCAGGTGACACCGCCGTCGAGCTTCTCGTATTCGGAAATGTCAACCGCGACCACGCTCAGTCCACGGGACTCAAATATGGCTCGTGTGGCGGGCGCGCGCGTGGACATCAGCACCGCCGATGAGTCGAGCACCACAACGTGCGCGCCGGCCTCCTCGGGCACCGAGAGGAACGACGGCCACAGCCCCGGCTCATCGACGAGCGGCGCGAAGCCGACGATGGTGCCGTCCGGCAGCGCAGTGACACAGGACTTCAAGTGCAGCACCCGGGAGACAGGGACGGCGACGACCCGCACGCTCAGCGGCCTGAGCAGTTTTGCGAGCTGCTCAGCCCCGGATGCGTTGGTCCGCCCGCTGACGCCGACAAACACCACGCCCTGAACCTTGAGGACATCACCGCCGTCAAGAGTGCCGGGCGCCTCGATCCGGCTGATTCGGAAGCCCAGCGAGGCCAGCGTCGCTTCGGTGCCGGCGATCTCGGGCTTGCGCTCGTCGGCGCCCGGGCGAGAGATGACAGCGAGGTCACCATGGACCACGACCGTGTCCTCCACGAACACCGCATCGGGGCAATCGTCGGCCGGCGGAACTTCGATGAGCTCCCAGCCCTCGGCCCGCAGCGAGTCGACGTACCCATGCCACTGTCGTCCCGCGAGGTCGAGGTCGACCGGCGCCGGGATGCGATGCGAGACCAAGCCCTCAGCCAAACGCGGGCCTGGACGGCGGACGAGTGCACGCTTGTTCCCCATGCGATCGTCAGTCACCGCAGCACCGCGCGTCGTCGGCTCGGCGACCAACGAGTGACGAAGACGGTTGCCCGCACCGGCGCCGAGCCATGCCATGCTCGCGGCGTGACGTGCCTAGCGGTGCCACGAGGAGCGGCACCCGCGGAATGATGGGCAGTGGCGGTCGCGAGCTTTGTTCCTCGGTCGACGCCATCTACTTCGGCGAGCGCCTGCTCGGCTGCCGCCCGACGTCGGGCGGGAACGACAACCTGGGCGCCGGCGCCGGCCAATGCACGGGTGGTCTCGAGCCCGACCCCTGAGTAACCGCCGGTCACGATCGCGAGCTTCCCCGTCAGGTCAATTCCCTGCAGCGTCTCCCACGCGGTGCTGCGCGCTCCGAATCCCGATCCGATCTTGTGTTGAGGCGTAGCCGTTGGCACAGCCGCAGCCTACGACGTCACGCGGAGGTCGACGTTCCACACTCCCTTCAAACCAAGCAATTACGGGCTAGCTTCCCGGGTGTGGAGTTCAGCCGCGAGTTGCGCAGCGATGTTTTGGCGGGAGAAATCACGCTCTCGGTCCGACTGTGGAAGCGGCCACGGGTCAAGCAGGGTGGGCGCTACCGGGTCGGTCTCGGTGAGATCGAGGTCGATGCAATCGAGCTTGTCCCGTTCGCGGCGATCACCAGGGCGGATGTCCGGCGGGCCGGCGAGCCCGATCGCGAGGCGCTGCGTTGGCGCGCTGCGCACGCCGGGCCGATCGACGAGGACACGCTCGTTTATCGAATCAAGTTCCACACGGTGGATTTCTGACTGAGACGGCGCTAGCCGCGGGATGAGCCGTGATCTGCGGGATGGCGAGCGCCGCCGCATTGCCGACTGAGCGACGGTGCTACGTCCCGCCCGGTGTCAGTGCCGTCAGCCTTTGGGTGTGGTGGCGGGGGGACTCTTGCCTGTGTTCTGAGCGATCCGAAACAGCCACGCGGCAAAGCTTCCGCGACCATGGAAGCGCTCAATCCCAGCCAGCGCCGCAATGAACACGTCGCTGGTGATGTCCTCGCACGCGTCCCGGTCGGCGACCCTGATCCGCACATAGCGGTGCACCCGCGGGAAGTAGCGCTCATAAAGCGCCAAGAACGCGGACCTATCCGACCGCGCTGCAGCCGCAAGCGCCGCGTCGGAAAGCCGACCCGCGACCTGCCGCGATCCTTGCTCGCTCACGATCATGACCAGCTCGACATCGCGATCACCGCCTATCGTCAGAATCCTCGCTTGTCTGACGCGCGAGGGCCAGCAGCGTTACAAAGCCCTCCGCCGCGGTCGCGCCACGCCTCCTGCGCGCCCTCGAAATCCTCTCCGCGCAACCTGAAGGTCTGGGAAGCGCGCGTGCGGATTGACGAGCTCGTCGGGTCAAGCCGACGACCTCCGCTCCACTCTCGGAGGCGCGGTCGGTAGTTAGGGTTTAACTCTCAGGCGTCTGGCGCGCTTTTTCGGCGCCTGCTTGCCGGTGACAAGCAGGCGGGCGGCGTTGGTGAGGCCGAGCGCGACCAGCACGCTGGAAACGATGCGGAGCCTCTTCTCGCCGGCGGGCGTTAGCGGCTTGGGCGGTGGATAGCCGATTCGGGCAATGGTGGCCGACGTCCATCCGATCCACCAGCCGCCGCACACGAGCTGAAGCGTGTTCCGGGTCTTGGCATCCAGGCGGCGCCGCGCGGCGAGCAGGATGATCCCCCAAACGCCGGCGCAGCCGATGCTGTAGGCGGTGTAGGTGTTAAGCCGCGTCCTCATCGGCCTTGTTACGAGGCATGGCGTCTAGGGTCCGACGTTCCGCATGCTGATCGCGTCATGTATGGCTCTCGGAAGGCGATTCTGACACTCGCGCAGCAGCGCCGCTGCTGAAGGCTCACATCGGCGGTCATGCAAGCATCAGGTGGTGGGCGAAATGGACAGAACAGGCGAGGTTTTCGAGTCGATCTACGCCGGCGCAGGCGATGACTACTCGCAGATCCCGTGGGCGCGGCTGTCACCAAGGCCGGTGCTGATTGACTGGCTCGACGCGGAGCCACCGGCCGCCAGGACCCTGGCCCTGGTGGTCGCGTGCGGGTTGGGAGACGATGCGGAGGAGCTCGCTCGCCGAGGTTGTGTCGTCGACGCCTTCGATGTGTCACCCACGGCCATCGACACGGCGCGCCGCCGCTTCCCCGACTCGACCGTCGAGTACCGGGTCGCCGATCTGTTCCACTTGCCCGCGAATTGGCGCGAGCGGTTTGAGCTGATCGTCGAGGTGCAGACGATCCAATCGTTGCCTCCGAGCGAGCATCGGGCGGCAATCTCTGCGATCTCGACATGCTTGGCGCCGGGCGGGCGAATGTTTCTGCGGACCGCCGTGCGCGGCGAAGACGAACCCGCGCACTCGCGCCCGTGGCCGTTGACGGGCTCGGAACTGGGCTGGTTCGAGGACGAAGGCCTTCAGCTGACCGCCCGTCTCGGCCCCATGGACAACGAGGTGATTCACCTCGAGTACCGCCGTCCGCGCCGGCCGACTAGAGCCCTTCGGTGATCCGGTAGCCCACTCCAGGGGTGGTGTGGATGATGTCGGGCTGGCCGAGTTTGCGTCGGAGTCGGTTGATCGTGACCTTCACCGTGTTGGTGAACGGGTCGACGTTTTCGTCCCAGGCCTGCTCGAGGAGCCGCTCGGTGCTGAGCGCGTCCGGACTGGCTTTGAGCAGGGCCTCGAGCACGGCGCGCTCTTTCATGGAGAGCTCGATCGTCCGTCCGTCTCGTCTGACGGTGCCGGTGCGTGAATCGAGCTCGATTCCGCCCGCTTGAAGGACGGAACGGCGGGCAACCGGTCTGCGCCGGGCTAGCGCGCGGACGCGGAGCACGAGCTCGGGGAAGTGAAACGGCTTGGGGAGGTAGTCGTCTGCGCCGAGCGCGAGCCCTTTGACGCGGTCGGCGGGGCCGCCGGCCGCCGTCAGCATCAGGATCATCGGGGGATCTCCGGTGTGGGTGATGAGCTGGCAGAGCTGATCGCCGTGGATGCCCGGGAGGTCGCGGTCGAGAAGGACAACGTCGTAGGGGTTGACCGTGACCTTTGAAATGGCTTCCTGGCCGTCATAGGCCACGTCGACGGCGATCCCCTGGTCGCGCAGTCCCTCGGCGATCCGGTTGGCGTGACGGGGAATGTCCTCGACGACGAGAACCCTCATGGACCGGCCTTTCCGAGCTGTCTCACGGCGGCGCCTGGAAGCGTGATTTGGACCCGGAGCCCGCCCTCTTGGCGGGCATGGAGTTCGAGGCTGCCCTCATGCGCGGCTGCGATGGCGGCGACGATCGACAGCCCGAGGCCGTGCCCGTTCTGTGACCCAGTGCGGTCCTGGCTGAGGCGCTTGAACGGCTGGGCAAGCTGTGCGACGGCATGCTGATCGAGCAGCGGGCCACTGCTGTCAACAATCATGCGCACCTGCTCTCCACTCACCAGCGTCAGGCGGAGCTTGACCCTGCCGCCTTGCCGGTTGTGGCACACGGCGTTCTCGATCACGTTCTCGATCATCCGCGCAAGGAGCGTGGTGCTGCCGGCGGTCTCGACCGCGTCGATTTGCGTGCGGACGGTTAGCTGTTTAGCGGCGATCTGGTCGGCGCGGGCCGCGAGGGAGGCAGCGACGAGCGGCTCCAGGGCGACCTGGTCGCGCTCGACGTGCTGGCCGTTTTGGGCGCGGGCCAGGGTGAGGAAACTCTCCAGCAGCTGGTCGGCGTGATCGAGGTCGGTGCGTAACTCGGCGTCCAGCTCACGCGTCTGTCTGGGAACGCCGCCCGGCTTGGCGCTCGCGACGTCGAGGGTGGTGCGCATCATCGCCAACGGGGTCCGCAGCTCATGTGAGACGTTCGCGATGAACCGTCGCTGAGCCTCGAACGCTGTCTCCAAACGCTCAAGCAGCCGATCGATCGTGTCCGCCAGCACGCGCAACTCATCTCGCGGGCCCTGCATCGCCAGACGCTGATGCAGATTCGAATCTGAGATCCGTTCGGTGGCGGCGGTGATTGTCCGCAACGGCGCCAGCACGCGCCCAGCGACCACCCACCCGACGAACCCGGATACGAGCGCCATGATCCCCAGCGCGATCCCCGAACTGAGCAGCAGGCGGTGTAGGTAGGCGTCGCGCACGCTGCCGAGCGCTTGGTCGAGGATCCCGAGCTTTGATTGCCCGGGCCCCGCCTTCGGCGGGTAAGAGAACGCGAACTTGATAAAGAACTCGTACGTGATCGCCAGCAGGGCTGCGCCGCAAAGCAAAAAGAGGCAGCTGTAGAGCAGCGTCAGCCGCCAGCGGACGGTGGAGCGCGGACGGGGCATTTGCGACATGGGCTGGTTGAGTGTTCGCCCGACCTTCACGGCGCTGAGGATGCCGCAGCGCGGGTTACAGCGGAATAACAAGGTAACTGGGCTGTAACCGGGCGTGGTTCAGGCTCGCAACCGCCGCTCCGCGGACTCGACCTTGTCCTCTCGACCGAAAGGAGCCCTGAAATGCTGCGTCGCCGACCACCCTTCGTCTCGATCGTCACCGTTGCCGCAGCCTCGCTACTCGCCGCCGGCTGTGGCGCCTCCGCGTCCAAGACCGCTGCGACGGCCGGCCTGAACGAGCTGCTCGCCTACTCCAATTGCATCCGCTCCCATGGTGTGCAGAGCTTCCCTGATCCGACCGTCAGCCAAGGAATCCCCAAGGAGGAGAGCTGGATCAGGAATCCGAAGATGTCCAGCGCGTCGAAAGCCTGCCGACACCTGATGCCGGCCAGCGGCCTCGGCCCATCGACAACAACCCCGCCGACCCGTGCCCGGTTCGCGGCCGCGTTGGCGTTCGCCAGGTGCGTTCGCGGCCGCGGATTCCCGAACTTCCCCGACCCAACCGTCCAGGGTCAGCTGACCCCGGAGATGGTCTCAGCCGCGGGAATCGACCTCCACCAACCAGCGCTTCTGCACGCTGGACTCGCCTGCGCGCCGGTGACACACGGGCTGATCACTCGCGCTGCGGTCGAACGGGCGGTGCAGGGCGGCTGACGTGCCGGCCTGTGCGCGATGGAAGTCAGTTCGAGATGACGGTGAACTTCTTGAACGGCTCGCTGAAGGTCCAGACCGATCGTGTTCCCTTGGCAAAGGAGGCGGTGTCGCCGGCCCGGAGATCGATGCGGTCACCGGTTTCCGGGAGTTCGATGCTCACGGAGCCCTCCAGGACATAGAAGGACTCATCGCCGTAGAAAAAGTAGTCGTAGCGCGCGGGGGCGTCGGTGCGCCAGAGGCACGCCTCATGCTCATTGCCATGGGTTCCCTCCGCTCGAAGCTCATGAGCCTCGCCGACCTGTTGACCATCGATGAGCATCGGCTGATACTCGATCGCCGCCGCACGATGGACGACGTATTGAGGTGGCGCAACGGCCATCACATTCTCCTTCCGTTTGCCCTTATGAAGGGACCGCGAGTCCGTATTGACGCCGGCAGGGCTGCCGTCAGGATCAGATTGCGGACCTCGGCGCCGAGAAAGCGGTCACGGGGCAGATTTGATGAGCTATGACGTGGATTCTCGCGGACAAGCGGACTCGAAAGGAGAGACCATGGACGATCAACCGCTCCCGCTCACCGGTGAAGCGCTCGAACGCGCGTTGAAGAAGACGGGCACCCCACGTGGCACGCGTCGTTGGCTGCTGGAACGTGCAGCGATTGGCACCGCTGGGGTCGCCGCGTTTGGCGCGTTCGACCCAGCTCCCGCCGCGCTCGCATCCGGCGATCACATCGGGGTCAAGACGTTCGGCACGGTCGCGGTGACCACGGAGGCGCTGACCGTGACGCTTCTGACCGAGCTGCTTCGGCGCGTGAACGCGAACTCGGGTTCGGTGCCACCCGGCGTGAAGGCGGTGTTTGAGGGTGCGTACGCAGCTGAGGTGGACCACTTCCGGTTCACCCGCGCCCATTGGAAACCGACGACGACCAAGTTCTGGATCCCTGACGCGTTCTTCGGCGGCTCGGGGAACAAGCTCTCACTGACGTCCGTTGGCCATGCGCTCGTTGCGGGGGAGACGCTGTTCGTAAACCTCTACCTGATCGGGGTCACTGTGTTCGCCCAGGCTCGGCAGGACACGTTTGCGCGGTACTCCGCTGAGCTTGCGGGGTGCGAATCCGAGCACCGCGTGCTCGCCGAGACGCTGCTCAACGCCAAACCGCCGAACAACGTCGGGTTCGAGGTCTACAAGCTTCAGTCGCCCAAGGGCATCGAGCATGCGCTCGAGGGTGCCGGAGTCGGGTTCGGCGTAAAGGGCTCGGCGCCGGGAAAGTTCTACCACCTTGCGCATCCGATCAAGCCACCGCCGCTTCACATCAACGCCAACAAGCCCAGCTGACCATCCGGCCCGGACAGGTTCTCCGCAGGGCGCGGCGACCTAGCGTCGGCCAGGCTGCCCCGGTGCGTCAGCGAGGGCGGTGTCCGTCAGCTCGTCAATGCCGGCAAACGGCGCGGCGAGCGCGGCCGGCAGCGCATATCGTGCTGCGAGGGCGGCCGGGCTCAGGTAGGACACTCGCGCCTGCCCCTCGTCGTCCCAAACGATCAGCTTCTGCGGCAGGTCCAGGGCCACCAGCGGTACCGCGTCCATGACGGGCGTACCGCCCGCCGGGTTGCCGAAGATGATCAGAACGGTTTCGCGGAGCTCCAGCCCGACGCTGTGGGCGGCGGCGCGCTGGTCGATGGTGGCGAAGATCGTGATTCCTCGCTTCGTCATCAGATTGGTCAGCCGCTCCACCGTCTGGACCACCGGCAATGGGCTGTCCTTGGTCGTGAAATCAGGGTGAGAATCGGCCATCGTCCGGTGAGGGCATCCTGACCGGCGGACCAAAGCCGATCAAAGCGCGCTAAGCGAGTGTCTGGTACTCCTCGTCCGTCAGCTCGATGTCGAGCGCGGCCAGGTTCTCCCCCACGTGCTCTAGGGAAAGCGTTCCAGGGATCGGCAGCATCGTCGACGAGCGCTTGAGCAGCCATGCGAGCGTGATCTGGTTCGGGGTGGCCCGGTGTGCCGCGGCGATCTGCGTCAGCGCCGGTCTCGCGTCGCCCCGCAGGGGAAAGTACGGCACGAACGCGATCTGTTGATCGGCGCAGTAGTCGACAACCTCCTCGTGCCTGCGTTCGGAAAGGTTGTAGTGGTTCTGGACGGCAGCGATCGGCACGACCTCACGTGCTCGCTCAATCTCCTCGATGCCGACCTCTGAGATGCCGATATACCGGATCGCGCCTTGATCGCGATACTCACGGATCATCGAGAGGCTTGTCTCCAACGGCGTCCCCGGATGGACCCGATGGAGGTAGTAGAGCTCGATCACATCGGTGTTCAGACGCTGCAGGCTCTCCTCGATCTGTGTCTTGAGGATCTCCGGTTGCCCCTCGCCGGGTTCGTAGCCGCCCTTGGTAGCGACGATGTAGCCACTCGAGAACGGCGCGAGCGCGGCGCCGATCGTCCGCTCGCTGTCGCCGCGGGTGTATAGGTAGGCGGTGTCGATGAAATTAATCCCGGCATCAATCGCCTCTCTGAGGAGCGCCTGATTAACCGGCGTGTTTGTCAGCCGATTCGTGCCCAGACCGATGCGCCTGACGCTGGTTTCGCCGACTGTCAGCTCGCTCCACACCGATCCCGATGCTACGTGAACTGCCAACATGGCTGGATGAACCGCCTCCACAACCTGATCTGCTCGTCCGGTTGGTGGGCGCGCGGCGTCGAGCGCGAGCTGCTTCCTTGGGCGCTCGACGGCGTGTCGCTCGGCGACGCGGTGCTCGAGTTCGGCCCTGGATTCGGTGCCACGACTCGCGTGCTCGCGCGGCGGTGCAACAGACTAACCGTGCTGGAGCTCGACGAGGGTTACTGCCGACGGCTGCGCGCGCAGCTCGGCGACAAGGTTGCGGTGACGCAGGGCGATGCGACGCGCATGCCGTTCGAAGATCAGCGCTTCTCTGGGGTGGTGTGCTTCACGATGCTGCACCACATCCCATCACGAGAGCTCCAGGATCGCGCGCTCGCCGAGGCCGCCCGCGTGCTCCGGCCAGGTGGGTTATTCGCCGGGAGCGACAGTATCGGCGGCGGCGCTGTGTTCAAAGCGATCCACATTGGCGACACGCTCAACCTGCTGGACCCTGACACGTTCGCGAAGCGCATCACTGACGCAGGATTCCTGCGCCCGGGTATCGACAGGTCCAAGCGATCGATCCGGTGGCACGCGGTCAAGCCCGGGAAACACGCATGAACAAGACATCCTTCATCGGCGACAAGGCCGTCAACCGCATGGGCTTCGGAGCGATGCAGCTCGCCGGCCCCGGCGTGTTTGGCCCGCCGCGTGATCCGGATGCGGCGCGCGCAGTGCTGCGCCGGGCGATCGAGCTCGGGGTCGACCACATCGATACCGCTCAGTACTACGGCCCGGACATCGTCAACGACCTGATCCGTGAGGCTCTGCATCCCTACCCAGAGGACCTAAAGCTCGTTACCAAGGTTGGAAGCGCCCGCGACCGCCGGGGCGGCTGGCTGCCCGCCCAAAGCCCGGCCGAGCTGCGCGCCGGCGTCGAGGACAACCTCCGCTCCTTGCGGGTTGAGCGGATGGACCTCGTCAACCTCCGTCTGATGGGTGGCGACGCTTCAGGCGACCTGCTCGCCGAGCAGCTTGGAACGCTCGAGGATCTGCGCAGCGAGGGCAAGCTTGACCTGATCGGGATCAGTGAGGCCGGCGTCGATGAATGCCGGCGAGCATTCGAACTGGTGGACATCGCAGAGGTGCAGAACTCCTACAGCGTCGTCAACCGCTACGGCGAGGACGTGCTCGAGTTGTGCATTGAGCGAGAGATCGCGTTCGTGCCCTATTTCCCGCTCGGTTCCGCGTTCACCGGGGGCCCGAAAAAGCTGGCGCAGGATCCGGTCATCGCTGGAGTCGCGCGGCGGCATCGGATCACCGTGACGCAGGTCGCGCTCGCATGGCTGTTGTCCCGCTACCAACGGATACTCCTCATCCCCGGTACCAGCTCGGTACCGCACCTTGAGCAGAACATGGCCGCGGTCGATATTGAGCTTGACGAGCCAGACCTAGCTGAGCTCGAAGGGGCGACTCAGCTCGGAGGTCCGGCAAGCGCTGCGCACGACTGACGAGAGTCCCGCCAAATCACTTCTCAGCCGTCATACACCGAGAAGTGATGAGCGACCGCGTAGCTCGGGGTAGAGAACTCGGTACGTTGAGCTGCTGGACGCCGGCGATCACCCTGCGCCGTTTGGACGCCGGGCGATCGCCCTGGACCGATTGCCCACATGCGGGTCGCGATGGAGGTAGCGTCTCGGGATGGCCGACGAAAGCACGAAGGAGAACAAGGCCGCCGCGGCAGCGGACTATGAGCCCCCCGCTGGGGCGCAGACGACCGCAGTGTGGACGGCGGGGGCCACGTCGATTGAGTACACCGCCAGCGCGAAGTGGATCGTCCTTCGCAAGAAGGAGAAGCCGGCGGCAGAGATCTTTTCGGTCTCCTACATCGCGAACCGAGATGGCGACCGCCCGCTTACGTTTGTCTTCAACGGCGGCCCAGGCGCCTCGTCGGCCTATCTGCACATGGGCGCGGTCGGGCCCGTGCGCGTGGCGTTTCCGGCGGACGGAACGCTGCCACCGATGCCGCCACGGCTCGTCCCGAATGAGGAGTCCTGGTTGGCCTTCACCGATCTGGTGTTCGTCGATCCGGTGGGTACGGGCTTCAGTCGGGTGATCGACGACGACAGCAAGGACGGTGAGAACAAAAAGAAACAGGGAGACGGCGAGGAGCACAGGAGACGGCAAGACGGAGAGGAAGGCGCCGCCGGGGAGTACTTCGGCTACAAGCGTGATCTCGAGTCACTGTGCGAATTCATGGGCCGGTGGCTCTCTGAGCAGGGACGATGGGGCTCTGCGGTGTTCATCGCCGGCGAGAGCTACGGGGGATATCGCGTTGGGCGCCTCGTGCGGATGTTGCAGGAGACGGCGGGGATCGGGCTCAGCGGTGCGGTCCTCATCTCCCCGGCGCTGGAGCTCGGATCGCTCTCGGGGACGGACTACGACGTGCTCGGATGGGTCGACCGTCTGCCGACGATGGCGCTCGCCGCTGCACATCACGGGCGGTCGCGCGCATTTGCGGCCGGCTCGTCGCCGGACGATGTTCGTCGGGAGGCGGAGACGTTCGCCACCGGCGACTACGCGACCTTTCTCACGCGTGGCGCCTCCATGCCTGCGGGCGCACGCGACCAGGTCCTGGGGCGCCTCGCCGACCTCATCGGCCTTGCGCCCGACACGGTGACGCGTGCCGAGGGCCGCATCACCATCGGCGTGTTCACGCGCGAACTGCTCAGAGACGAACGCAAGGTGCTCGGGTTGTACGACACGGCGATCACCACCATCGACCCGTTCCCCGATCGGGAGTCATTCGCCGGCCCCGACCCCACGCTCGCGGGCATCAGTCCCGCGTACACCACCGCGATCAACAGGCAGTTGCGATCGGAGATCGGTGTCCAAACCGATCGCGAGTACACCGTCTTGAGCTACGAGGTGTGGGAGATGTGGACCAACGACGCGCCCGAGGACTTTTTTGAGCCGCCGGTCGGCGCCACCGACGATTTCCGGTATGGCATGTCGCTCAACCCGCACATGAAGGCCTTCGTCACTCACGGCCGATACGACCTCGTGACGCCGTACTACGGGAGCGAACGGCTGCGAAACCTCATGCGGCTCGACCCCGAGACGGCGGGGCGCCTGACCGTCCGCCACTTCGACGGCGGCCACATGTTCTACGCCTGGGAAGACAGCCGGCGTCAGTTCTCCGCAGCGATCGCCGCGTTTGTCTCCGACGCGGCTGCGACCGCTTAGTCGAAGTGGCGACTAGACGTCTGTGGTGCGTAGCTTCCTTGTCATCCCTTCGCGTTCTGCTGTCTGCACGATCGCAGCGGCGACCGCAGGAGCCACTTCGGCGTTGAAGACGCTCGGAATGATGTAGTCAGGATCGAGTTGGTCGTCCGGAATCACCGAGGCGATCGCGCGTGCGGCGGCAAACTTCATTTCGCTCGTGATGCTCCGAGTACCGACGTCGAGCGCGCCGCGGAACACGCCGGGGAAGGCCAGGACGTTGTTGATCTGGTTCGGGTAGTCCGAGCGTCCGGTCGCGATCACCGCGGCCACGCCCTGGATCTCCTCGGGAATCACCTCCGGGACGGGATTGGCCATCGCGAACACGATCGGATCTGGCGCCATCGTGCGCACCGCTGCGGGCGGTACAGCCCTCGGTCCCGATAGCCCGATGAACACGTCCGCGCCCGCCAGCGCGTCGACCGCGCTACCTCGGATTTGCCGCGGATTGGTGCGTTGCGCGTACTCTGATCTGACCCTGTCGAGATCCGGACGCCCTTGATACAAGGCGCCGCCAAGGTCGCAGCCGACCACATCGTGGGCGCCGGCGGCGAGCAGGATGTCCGTGGTCGCCACACCCGCTGCCCCCACACCGGTGATCACCACGCCAACCTCGCTCAGGTTCTTGTCCACGACCCGCAGAGCGTTGAGCAGCGCCGCAAGCACCACGATCGCTGTGCCGTGCTGGTCGTCGTGAAAGACGGGGATTTCCAGCAGGTCGTCGAGCCTGCGCTCGATTTCGAAGCAACGCGGAGCCGAGATGTCCTCCAGATTGATGCCGCCGAAGACCGGAGCGATTGCGGCGACAGTGCTAATGATGCGCTCAGGATCCGTCGTGTCGAGGCAAAGTGGCCAGGCGTCGACGCCCGCAAACTCCTTGAACAGCATGGCCTTGCCCTCCATGACTGGAAGCGCGGCGCCCGGGCCGATATCTCCAAGCCCCAGCACCGCCGTGCCGTCGCTGACGATCGCGACGGCGTTCCGCTTCACGGTCAGGTTCCAGACCTTGGTCGGATCCTCGGCAATCGCCTCGCACACACGAGCCACGCCCGGCGTGTACGCCATCGACAGGTTGTCGCGTGTCTTGACCGGCGTCTTGGGCTTCACCTCCAGCTTGCCGCCGAGATGAAGCAGGAACGTCCGATCGGACACGTGCTCGACCTCGACCCCGTCGAGTGTCTCCACGGCGCTCGCGATACGCGCTATGTGAGCTGCGTCCTCGGCGAGAACCGTGACGTCGCGAACCTTGGTCGCCCCTTCAGCTCGGACCAGGTCGATCGCGTCAAGCAAGCCTCCCGCCTGCCCGATCGCCTCTGCGACGTGGGCAAACGAGCCGGGTGTGTTGTCGAGACGTACCCGCAACGTCGCGCTGAACGATGCGGAGAAGTGAGACATGCGACATACAGTATGCGCGCGCGTCCCCGTCCGCCTCGATACCCAAGCGACGGAACCGGTGTCAGAGCGAGCTTGCCCCGACCGCCCGGGCCTTGATGGCGTCGAACTCTTGCTGGGTGATCGTGCCGTTATCGAGAAGCTGCTTGGCCTTCTCGATCTCACTCGCCGGGCCGCCGGCGCCGGCGGCATGGCGGATGTACTGATCGAAACTGGCCTGTGCCGCCTGGGATTCCTTGGCCCTGCGCTCGGCCATCCCGGCGTGATTGACGATCAGGTAGACCAATACGCCGATCCACGGGAGGACGACGATGAAGACCACCCACGCAGCCTTCACCCAGCCAGAAATGTCGTGACGCCTGAAGAGGTCGATGAAAACAGTGATCGCGATCCAGATAAAGAGGACCCACGCGCAAATGATGAGAATGTCCCAGAGGACGTTCAGGAAGGGGTACGACGAGGCTGCGATGAGCATTTGATCGACCTCCGATCCGGCCCGTTGGTTGGAACTTCTTCCACGTCATTGCTCGAACTCCTGCCCTCTCGGGCCCTCAAAGCGATGCAGCAGGCCGCAGTTGCGATGCGCTTGACACCTAGCAACTCTATGCTTTATTGTGCTAGGTATGAAGCCAGACGCGTTCAACGGTCAGCTCGACTCGCTGATCCTGGCAACCGTTGCCGACGAGCCCGCCCACGGCTACGCCATCCTGCAGCGACTCCAGCAACGCAGCAGCGGGGCCTTTGAACTGGCGGAGGGCACGCTCTATCCAGCGCTGCACCGCCTCGAGCGGGATGCCCTGCTGACGAGTTCCTGGTCGGCCGAAAGCAAACGGCGCCGCCGGATCTATGACGTCACACCGGCTGGGCGGGCCGCCCTGAGCAAGCGTCGACGCGAGTGGCGGCGCTTCTCGACCGCGGTAGAGGCGGTGCTCGGGTGAACTGGCTGCAAATACTCGCCGACGAGCTCGCAGCGCGCGGTGTGTCCGGCCGCGCTCGCCATCGGATCGTGCTCGAGCTCCGCGACCATATCGCCTGCGAACCCGGCTGCGAGGAGCGTCTGGGTGATCCCGGTGCACTGGCCGCGACCTTCGCCGACGAGCTGGCCAGCGCGCGGTCGCGGCGCTCGGCGCTGAGTGCCTTTGGTGCGCTTGCGGTGACGGCTGTGGCGCTCGCGATATCTCAGCTGATGCTCGGCCGGGTCGGATACCCGGGTTTTGATCACGGGCTCACGCCCGCACTGTTCTGGCCGGCCTTGGTCGGCATGTTCCTCGCGCCCCAGGTCGCGCTCGTGTCAGGCACGCTTGCCGCGCTGCGTGCGGTCCGCCGCCGAGGCGCGATCGTCCTTCCGGCCGCCGAACTTGCGCTCATCACACGTCGAACCCGGATCGCCCTGGCGGCTGGGTTGGCGACCGTCGCCGGGATGGAGCTCTATGTACTCAACTTCTCGCAACGGCTCCCCTCCTGGTGGCTTGGGCTGACGGGCGGGCTCGCGCTCGTGGCCGGTGGAGCGCTTATCTGTGCATGGCGCAGCCTGGACGGGGCGGTGCGACTTCGTTCGAGCACGCCCGGCCCTGCAGGCAACATCTTCGATGACCTACCCGTATTGCGCTGGCGATGGCTGCGCGCTCGGCCGTGGCGCCTGGGAGTCCTCGCTGCGCTCCTCGCCGGCGTGATGATGGCTGTCTTCGAAGCCCACGCCGAGCACTCGCTCGCCGAAGGTGTCCAGCGCGGCGTCGTCGAGGGGCTGGTCGCAGCGCTTGGATTGGCAGTGCTCGGTCGCGCCATGGGGGTGGTGACCTCTCGAGAACTGCTCGCCGGCTCTCCGAGCGACTCGGTCTTCGCGCTCGAATCAGGATCCGGCAGCCGCCGGGTTGGTGAAGATGACCGCGTTCAGGCTGAACGCGTCATCCGCGATGGCTTCGCTCGGGGTCAAATCTCGCTCGACGAACTGAGTGAGCGGGTGTCGGCGATCCACGCCGCCGAAACGCTGGCGCAACTGCGCGCCACACTGACCGACCTGCTCTGACGCCGCGCTCACTGCGGGTTTAGACCCGCAGGCGGCGAGGCCTTCGGCCGCCCCGCGCTGGTGAGACACTGGGCCGATGCACGGATCACCCGATCAGCCCCTTCGCGGAAGCTGCCTGTGCGGCGGCGTGCGCTTCCTGATCACGGCGCCGTTTCGCCGCGCGAACCTCTGTCACTGCTCGCGCTGTCGCAAGCACTCGGGCGGGGCCGGCCTGGCGCAAGGGCGGGTACCGCGTCACGGGTTCGCGTTGCTCGAGGGCGCTGAGCTGATCGAGACGTACCGACCCGATAACGGAATGGCGAAGGCGTTCTGCCGTGTCTGCGGCTCCAGTCTATTCGGCGGCACCTGGCCCGACGGACCGGAGATATCCGTACGCCTGGGAAGCCTGGACGACGAGCCTCCGATCGGACCGCAGTACCACAGCTTCGTCAGCTCCAAGGCCGGCTGGGATCAACTACCCGACGACGGCTTTCCGCGCTACGAGGGTCGCAAGCCCGCGGCGTAGCCGGCGAGCCAACCGATTCGACGCGATGCTGCCTATGAGCGTGAAGTCGCGGAGCGTGCTCGCCAGGCTGCCGAGCTCGCTCGTTCACGCGCCGCGGGATATCGACACGCCCGACCCTGGCAATAGGGCTGGGGTCGGCTGACGACCAACGCACGTCTCCTTTAGGATCAGTCCATGCTGCTCGAGGGCGCCGAGCTGGCCGCCCCATCTGCTCCGCTGAACGACTTGTTGCGGATCGGCTTGGGTGCGGCACCCGATGACACCGCATTGGTGTCGCTCGCCCGCTCCCTGACCTGGCGTGAGCTCGAGGACGAGAGCGCCGCGTTGGCCGGCGCCTATCTCGGACTCGGGTTGCGGGAAGGCGATCGGATCGCGTCATTGATGCCTAACCGAGTCGACTTGCTCGTTCACTATCTCGCCTGCTTCAAGGCGGGTCTGGTCGCCACGCCGCTCAACTACCGCTACACCTTTCGGGAGATCGACCATGCGCTCGAGGTGAGCGCTGCCGGCGCGCTGTTGGCTCATGTCGAGCGCGCCGAGGATGTCGCGGCGAGCCGCCTAGCCGGCGACCTCGCCTGTGGGGTGATCGCCTATCGAGACCCGGAGGTGGCCCGCGACGATGCTGTCGACTGGCCGCTGAGCTTTGCGGCCCTGCTGGGCAGCGCACCGCCCGATCCCCTTGGCGTGCCGGATCCCTCGATTCCCGCGGTGATCTTCTTCACCTCGGGTAGCACCGGGCCGGCCAAGGGCGTCACTCATACGCGCGAGTCCCTGAGGTGGATGATTGCGAGCGCCGCGGCCGCGTTCGAGCTCGATGCCGATGATGCGTTTCTTCCCGGATCGTCGATGTCGCATCTGGGCTCGTTTCTGTGGACGCTGAGCATCCTCGCCGTCGGCGGCCGGGTGGTCGTGGCCCGGACCACTGATGCCCACGAACTCCTGCCGCTGTTGCGCAAGCAGCAGCCCACTGTGCTGGCGATGCTGCCGGCAGCGCTAATGGCGCTCGTGCGCGATCACGGTCTCCGCCCCCATGATTTCGCGTCGCTTCGGATCTGCCGGGCGGGCTCTGACAAGGTCTCGACCGAGCTGCTGACCGAGTTCGCAGCCGCTGCTGGATTTCCGATCGTGGAGGGCTACGGGATGACCGAGGTCGGCTTGGCGACGCTCAATCCTCCCTCCGGCATCAACAAACCCGGATCCATAGGACAGCCCACGAACGGCGTGAGCATCGTCCTGCGGGACGACGACGGCAACGTCGTGGAGCCTGGAGCGATCGGACGCATCTTTATCCGCACACACGGCTGCATGGCGGGTTACTGGAACGCCCCAGCCGCAACCAAAGAGGTCGTTTCTGACGAATGGTTGGACTCCGGCGACATGGCCCACGCGGATGAAGACGGCTACCTATGGTTCTTCGGCCGCAAAAAGCAGATCATCGTCCACGACGGATCCAACATCAGCCCCTTCGAGGTTGAGGATGCACTGCTCGAGCATCCGGACGTCGGACTCGCCGGAGTCGTGGGCATCCATGACGCCGTGCACGGAGAAAACGTGCGTGCGTATGTCGCGTTACGGGAGGATGCAGAGCGCCCTTCCAGTGCCGACCTAATTCTGTTCTGCCGTGACCGAGTCGGCTACAAGGCGCCGGAGGAGATCGTCTTCCTCGATTCCATGCCGCTCAATGCGACGGGCAAAGTCGACCGCGTAGCGCTCAAACGTCTCGCCGAGGATCACCTGCACCCGCACGGGCTCGACGCCGACGCAAGCCCTCAGGCAGCACCCAAATAGCCTGCGATCACCTCACTCAGCTGCCGCGGATAGCTGAGCGCGCTTCCGGCTAGTCCGGTGGCTCATGACAGACCGCCTCAATGTTGTTGCCATCGGGATCGAGGACGTATGCCCCGTAGTAGTCGGGGTGGTAGATGTCGCGCACGCCTGGCGCTCCATTGTCGGTTCCGCCCGCTGCGATCGCGGCGGCGTGGAAAGCGTCTACTAGGTCGCGGCTCTTGGCCTCGAACGCGACGTGGAGCCGGCCCTGCACCGGGCGGCCCTGTGCCTCGATCCAAAACGAAGCCTTCCCGTCTTTGCCGAAGCCGGCGGCCTGCCCCATGGGCTCCTTAACGAGCACAAACCCCAGCGGGGCGAGGGTCTTTTCATAGAACGCCCTGCTGCGGCCATAGTCCGACACGGCAAATCCCATGTGGTCAAGCACGCTCAAACCTCCTTCGATAAGCCAGCGTTGTGTCGACGGGCTCGCGTCCCAGCCCGCTTGACGATACGTCCCAGTCGGAGGATCCGGTTCGGCCGCTGTCAGGTTCTCTGCGCGCCGCGTGTCTAGCAGGTATGCATGTCACCTATTTCGTTATCACGGCTGTGGCGGCGCTGGCGAATGGGTACGCCGCCTCCTTGAACTTCGTCGGGGCCGAGTCAGTCAAGGTCGTCGCTGACCGGGTAAAGGTTTCGCGCGCGTGGATGGTTCCTCTCGGCGTGGTGCTGGCCGCGGGCGCCGGCGGGCTGTTGGCGGGCTTTGCCGTGCCGGCGCTCGGGACGGCCGCGGCGATTGGGCTTGTCTTCTATTTCATTTGTGCCGTGTCCGCTCATCTGCGAGTCCGTGATCCCCAGGTGCAAGGAGCAGCGTTCTTTTTGCTCCTGGCGGCCGCAGCCCTGTTCGCCGACCTCGCCTACCACAGCCACTGGTGACCCAACCGACCGCGGGAGCGCGAAGCTGAGAATGGACGAGAGCGAGTGGCTGACCGACCGGTTTGAGCAGTACAGACCGCATCTGCGCGGGGTGGCTTATCGGATGCTGGGATCGGTGAGCGAAACCGACGATGCCCTCCAGGAGGCTTGGCTGAGAGTTCGCGACCACGACCCTGCGACCGTAGAGAACATGCGGGGCTGGCTGACGACGGTCGTCGGCCGGGTGTGCCTGAACATGCTGCGCTCTCGCAAGGCGCGACGCGAGGAGCTTTCCGTGCACGTCCCTGACCCCCTGGTCACATTCGAGGATGACGTCGAACACGAGATGCTGCTGGCCGAGTCCGTCGGCCTGGCGCTGCTCGTGGTCCTTGACTCGCTAACCCCCGCCGAACGACTGGCATTTGTGCTGCACGATGTGTTCGGCGTGCCATTCGCCGACATCGCCACAGCGCTCGACCGCTCCGAAGCGGCCACCCAGCAGCTCGCCAGCCGCGCGCGTCGGCGCCTGCGCACCTCGCCGGAGCCCGACCGGGACATCGCGCGGCAGAGGAGCGTCGTCGATGCATTCTTCGCGGCTTCGCGCGACGGCGACTTCGATGCGCTGCTGAACGTTCTCGATCCGGACGTGGAATTGAGGATCGACGGCGGCGTCCTGCGCGCAGAGGCCTCCCTGCTCCTCCACGGGGCGAACGACGTGGCAGCCCAAACGACCACGTACTCGAAGCTTTACCCGTTCGTCAGAGCCGCGCTGGTGAACGGGGCCGCCGGGGCGGTTGTGGCCCCACACCGGCGCGTTTTCTCGGTGATGGCTTTCACCGTGACCAACGGACGAATCGCTCAGATCGACGTCCTGCTCGACCCGGAGCGCTTGGCGCGGCTCGACCTCAGCATCCCGCCGGTGGCCGACCAGCGCGGCCGCCCTCAGTGAAGGAGAAGCTTCAACCCAATGATCGCGAAGCCGATCAGCGTTCCCATGACCGCTTGAAGCCACAGTCGCTCGAGCCCTAGGTGCGACCGCCAGCCGGCGATGAACTCCAAAACCAGGATTGCGATTGCGGCAGTCCATGTCGCGATGGTGACGCCGGTGCTCACGCTCGCTCCGGCGGCCCACGAGACTAAGAGCACGACCAGTGGGAGCAGCGCACCCTCAACGACGGGCAATTCGTGAATGCAGCTGCGCCAGAACACTCGGGTATTGAGGGGCTCGCCGGTGCGCAAGCGCGTCCCCAAGGTGTAGGTGTAAAGGTGCGTCAGCCAGTAGAGCGCGAGCACGACCAGCGCCGCGCCGATTGTGTCCGTATACCCAACGTTGACGGGGTCTTCGGCGGCTAAGAGCACGCCAAGCATCACCGTCCCGTACACGGCTCCGGCGGCGTTGTCGAGGGTTACCTCGGCGAGCCAGCCGAGCGCCCGCCGCACCCTCGTATCAGCGGTTCCTTGGGCCACTCAGTCCACCGTCAGTCCTGAGCATACGGGTAGACGCACGCCTCCTGGAACGGCCCTGGGCGGCGGTCGCCCGCGGCCGATTAAACTGCGCACGCTCGTCCCGGTTGGGGGCGCCGGCTGGGAGCACGATGCAGATGCGGAGAGCGTTATCTCACGCAACCGTTTGCTCGCTGGCTGCAGTCGCGACCGCGGCCGTGCTGTCGTGGATATACATCGCGAGCGCTGGCGCCGCGACCCTGAAGGTGACCACGACGACGGATCAGCTCGGGCCTCAGGGTAGGAAGTGCTCACTGCGAGAGGCCATCGCGACCGTGGATTCGCCGGGGATCAAATCGGTCTGCGGAGTCGCCGGGCGCGCCTCGAACACGATCGTGCTCGGCGCGGGGCGTTACCGGTTGTCGATCGCACCCCAAGGCAACGATGGCAACGCCAACGGCGATCTGGACGTGACTGGAGGATCCAGGCTCACGATCGTTGGCGGCGGGAAGCTCGCCACGGTGATAGACGCCACCGGTCTTGGTGACCGGGTGCTCCACGTCGCCAGAAGAGCGACCCTAAGGCTGAGCCAGCTCACGGTCAGCAGCGGCCATGCGCGCGGTGGGCCGGCAGGAACAACCGGTGCCGGGGGCTCGGCGTGCGCGACGGACGGTGCGGGAGGCGACGGTGGGCGAGCCGGCAGCGCGGGCCGAGGCGGGGGCATTTACAACAGCGGAACTCTGATGCTGGAGAGGGTTCTTGTAAGCGATAACACCGCCGGTGCCGGCGGAGCCGGCGGATCGGGCGCGACTCTGGACACGGCCGGGGGCTGCACGGGGGCAGAGGGCGGTGCCGGCGGCAACGGCGGCGGGATTTACAACGACGGCAAGCTGATCCTGGTCGCGACCACCATCCGGACCAACGATGCAGGAGCCGGGGGCAACGGGGGCGCGGGTGGAGGCAGCTCGGTCGACGCCGGCGGATCTGGCGGGGGCGGCGGGGCAGGCGGTCGCGGCGGCGGCATCTACAACCGAGGCAGGCTTTCGGTAGTCGCCTCGACAGTCAGTCAAAACGACGCCGGGGTCGGCGGCTCCGGCGGGCCTGCCGGGAGTGGTGCGGTGCAGGGCGCGTCCGACGGCAACGGCGGCAGCGGCGGGTCGGGCGGTGGCATCCTCAACACGGTCGGCGGGCTGCGAATCGTCAACAGCACCTTCTATGCGAACTTCGCTGGGGAGGGTGGGGCGGGGGGAGGTCTGCTCGGAAATGGAGGGGCCGGCGGAAGCGGTGGCGCGGTCCAAATGACCGACGGCGTCAGCGCTCTGCGCAACGCAACAGTGGCGAGCAACGGTGTGGGTTCGGGCGGCGCCGGCGGATCCTCCGGCGGCAGTGCGGGCCAAGCCGGGTCAGGCGGGGGTGTCGCCGTCGACTCCTCCTCGGCAAAGGCAGCGCTGAGGCTTCAAAACACGATCGTCGCTTCGAGCGTTGGCGCAGGCTGCGCAGCCAACAAACCGTCGGCGATCATGGACGGCGGTTTCAACCTGAGCTACGGCGACGCGAGCTGTCCCGGCGCCAACGGCGATCCCGAACTTGGCTCGCTCGGCAACTACGGCGGCCCGACTGCGACACTGCCGCTCGGGTCCGGCAGCGCGGCCATCGACCAGGTGCCTGCGGCCGGTGCCGACTGCCCGGCGACGGACCAGCGAGGGGTCGCCCGCCCCCAGGGCGGGGAATGTGACATCGGCGCGTTTGAGTTTGCGACTCCGACGATTGACGTCCTCGCGCCTCGCGGCCGCGCCGACTACGGTCTCGGTGAGCGAGCGCTAGCTCACTTTCGCTGCACCGAGGGGGGGATCGTCAGTCCCATTACCGCGTGCACCGGAACCGTTCCGAGCGGCCACCCAATCAACACACGCACCGTCGGCGTTGAGAGCTTCGACGTGACCGCAGTCGACGCGACCGCCCAAGAGGCGGCAAGGCACCTGCACTACACGGTGTTGCCCTATAGAAATCCGTTGAGCGGGGTGCATGACTTGGCGCCCGGCCGAATCGACATGGGCGTTGACTACGGCGGCAGAGGCAAAATTCTCGCGCTCGGGGCGGGGACTGTGATCAGGGCCAGCGACCACGACCCCGGCTGGCCGGACGGAGGATGGCTGATGTACCGGCTCTCGGCGGGCCCCTTCGCCGGCAGATATGTCTATGTCGCAGAGAACATCACGGTCAAGGTCAGGCCGGGCCAGCACATACAGATGGGCGCAACGATCGCCAAGCTGCATTTGGCGTATCCGCATCTGGAGACAGGGTGGGCAGCTGGCAGGGGCGACTCGACGCTCGCCGAGCTCGATGGGCACAAGTGTCCGTGCGGCGATCCGGGGGGCTGGTCGTCGATCGAGGGGCGAAATTTCAACCGACTTCTGATGGTGCTCGGCGCACCGCCTGGCTACCTCCAGCCGGACCCACCCAAGCAGCGCATGCCTGCTGGGTGGCCGAAACTGCACTCGCCGACCAGCGCATCGATTCCGCGGTCGGCATCGCCGTTAGGCGAGGGCTGGACCGTGCGATCCCCTTAGGGCAGGGCCGCTCACGCTGGCGCCACCGGGCTCATTCCGTCACCATTGTTACGTGGCGACGGGAGAGGTGGCGATCAGTCCGAGCTCGCGGTCGGTTGCTCGGGACGTCGTGCGCATCGGATTGGTGGCCGCTGCGTACTTCGGAGTGGCAAAGCTTTGCCTGTTGCTGGCGTTCGCGAACTCGAGCGTCACGGCCGTGTGGCCGCCGAGCGGTCTGGCGCTGGCGGCCATCGTTGTGTGGGGCCGCCGGGTCTGGCCGGGCATCTGGCTGGGAGCGTTTTTGGTCAACCTCACCACCCAGGGAAGCGTCCTGGCGGTGGCTGGGATCGCGACTGGGAATACGCTCGAGCCCTTGGTGGGGGCGTTTCTGCTCTCGCGGGTTGGCTTTCGACGCAACCTGGAGAGGATCCGCGACGTCGTTGCCCTCGTCGTCTTGGCCGGAGTGCTCAGCACGACTGTCAGCGCGACGATCGGGGTCGCGAGCCTCGCCGCCGACGGGCTCGTACGCCACGGCATGCTCTTCTCGACCTGGCGCGTGTGGTGGCTTGGGGACCTCGGGGGCGTCGTGCTGGTGGCCTCTGCTCTGATGGTGATGACGGCGTCGCCGCGCCCGCCGCAGCGCCGCCTATGGCAGGCCGAGGCGGCCGCACTATCGGTCGCGCTCGTGGCCGTCAGCGTTATCGCCTTCTCTGGTGGTGGGCTTCGGACTTATGCGACCCTGCCGCTTCTCTTCTGGGCCGCGCTGCGATTCGGGCAGCCGGGCGCGGTGTGCGGCGGCCTTCTGGTGGCAGCGCTGGCGACCTGGTTTACCACGCATGGGCAGGGGCCGTTCCTTGGAGGCTCCCCCGACGGTGAACTCTTGCGGTCTCAGACCTTTGTGGCCATCGCGACCGTCACGGCATTGCTGGTCGGCGCAGCGCGCAGCGAACAGCGCAGCTCCGAGGAAGCGGAGGTGAACTTGCGGGAAGTGCTCTCCGCGCAGCGTCGACAGGCCGAGGCGCTTCGCGAGGCCGAAGAGAGATTTCGCGGCGCGTTTGAGAACGCGGCGATCGGGATGGCGCTGGTTGCTCCGGACGGCCGCTGGCTGAGGGTCAACCCGGCCGTATGCGAGATCGTCGGCTACAGCGAGGAGGAGATGCTCGCCCGCTCATTTCAGGACATCACCCATCCAGACGATCTGGACGCCGACCTCGAGGGCCTACGTCGCATGCTCACGGGAGACATCCGCAGCTACCGGATGGACAAGCGTTACATCCATCGCGACGGCCATGTCGTCTGGATCACCCTGTCGGTCTCACTGGTTGACGATCCGGCCGGCGAGCCTCTGTATTTCGTGACCCAGGTCGAAGACATCACCGAGCGCAAGCGCTCACAGATGGTGCTCGAGGCGAATGTGGAGATCGCGCGTGCGGTCGCGGGCGAGACCGAGCTTGGCCGCGTACTGCAGCTGATAGCCGAGCAATCGCGGGCGCTCGTTGATGCCTCCGGCCTCGCGATTCTGCTGGCCGACGGTGACCAGTTCGTGGTTGCGGCGACCGCGGGGGCACTCGCGAAGACGCTCGTGGGGCGTCGTGTAGAGGCCCGCGGGTCGATCGCAGAACGTGTTTGCGCGACCGGACAAGCACAGCGGGTCGGGCTGCTGAACGGTTCGAGCGGCTTCGGGCTGGCCACGTTCGGGGTGAGCGCGACGTCGGTGCTCGCGGTGCCGCTCGGCTTCCGCCGCACCACGCTGGGCGTGATCGAAGCGATTGACCGCGCCGCCGGCCCGCAGTTTGGCGATGAAGATGAGCGGCTGCTGCTCGGTGCCGCGGCGAGCGCCGGGACCGCCATCGCTACTGCACAATCGGTCGGTCAAGATCGAGTCCGCCGCACCATGCAAGCGTCCGAAAACGAACGCCGGCGATGGGCACGCGAACTCCACGACGACACCCTCCAAGCGCTTGCCGGCCTGCGGGTCCTGCTATCAACCGCTCAGCGCAGCGACGACGATCACCTCTTCCGTCGGGCCACGGGCGACGCACTGGATCAGCTGGACGCTGAAATCGAGAGCCTGCGCGTGTTGATTTCGGAGCTGCGCCCGGCAGCCTTAGACGAGCTGGGCCTGCGAGCCGCGCTGGTGGCGCTGGCGGAGCGAACGAGCGTCCGGCACGGCATCCACGTGTCGACCGCGATCGACCCGCCGCGCGATTCAAACCGGTCAAGCGGCCTCGATTCCGAGCGCGAGACGGTCGTCTACAGGGTGGTCCAGGAAGCGTTGACTAACGCTGCGCGGCACGCACGCTCCGAGTCGGTCGCCGTGCGGCTCCGGCAGAGCAACGGAGAAGTCCACGTGTCGATCACTGATGACGGGCAGGGTTTTGACCCGACTGCTCCCACCGAAGGGTTCGGCCTCGTCGGAATGCGCGAGCGAGTGTCGCTCGTGGGCGGTCGCTTCGAGCTGACCAGCTCCCGGGGGGGAACGACCGTTGCCATTTCGGTACCTGCCAGGGGTGACGTTCCCGCGCGTCCGGGCCGCAATCAGGTGACCCAGAATGACTGAGAGCCCCGCCACCGGCGAGGCTCTCACGTGACTGCAGGCCCCGTGGACGCAAAGCGCCCTCTGCAACCAACTTGTCCACCGGCCCCCGATCCGCGGTGGAATCTTGGCGGTAGTCTTCTAGAGGGTCGGGGCGCTGCCAAGTCGCGGCGACTACGGATTTCTATCCGTAGTTTCCCGCAGCGACCGGGGTGAGGCCCGCGAAACTCATCGACTCACGCCGAGTTCGCGAGCCAGCGCAACCAACTCCGCGCGTGTTGTTCGCCCGGTCTTGCGATGAATGTGCGCGCGATGGGATTCGACCGTACGCACGCTGAGGGAGAGGCGGTTCGCGATCTCGGCGTTCGTATAACCATCAGCGATCATGCTGAGCACTTCGGTCTCGCGGACCGAGAGTGCAGTCGGCTGCTCGATCTGTCCGCCTCCCTCGGTGGCGAGCCGCACCCCCAGGCCGGGATTGACGTACATCTGGTCGGCGGCGGCGCTCCTCACCGCGGCCACCACCTCCGTGTCCGCGGCCTCCTTGAGCACATATCCGAGCGCTCCAGAACTCAACGCCTCCCGCGCGAACACGGGGTCGTTCTGCATCGTGAGCACGACAATTCGAGTGTCGGGTGAGGCTTCCAGGATGCTGGGGATTGCCGACAGCCCCGAGGCTCCTGGCAGATTCAGGTCGAGGATCAACACCCTCGGGCGGTGCCCGCGGACCTTTCGCATCGCGGTCGGGACATCGCCTGCCTCGGCCACCACGCTCAACCCTTCCTCGGCCTCGAGCAGCAACCGCAGACCGCTCCGCAGGATCGCGTGATCGTCAGCCAGCAGAACGGTGATGACGTCGTCCGCTACCTCGGAGCCCAAACCCTCCTCCTCTACTTGCCCACTTACCTCCGCCCCAAGCACCGGAGGACGATAACCGCTCAAAGCTCAGCGGGGCACCGTGGCGTCTACCGAGCTCGTCCGTAGTTTCCCGACCTTCCAGAAGCTCATCGAGCAGTGGCGGTCAGAGCTCTCCTTTGCGGCCTAAGGGCTCGCGCGCCGGTTCAGCGCGCGAGCCCCCGCCGCAATCAGGCCTAGAGCTCCGCCAGATAGCGGGGCTACGCCCCGGCGTATAGCTCGGCCAGATAGCGGGGCTCGGCGAACACGCTTCGAACCGTCGGCGCAAAGAACTCGATCCGCAGCGACTCGTATGCGGGGTCGAAGCAGTTCTGGTCGTAGCGCTCACAGAATTCGGCGCATGCAGCGAAGTAGGAGTGGTCGCGGTAGCGGTCGCGCGCGTTGCGGTCCTCGCCGAAATGGTGCGCGTAGTAGTACGACTGGAAGATGCCGTGGTGACCGACCACCCAGCAAAGCTCCGCGGAGACGTACGGCCGCAGGATCGCCGCGACCATCTCGCCATGTGTGTGGGGAGCGAGCTCGTCTCCGAGGTCGTGGAGCAGCGCCGCCACGACATACTCGTCGTCCCGTCCGTCACGGTACGCGCGGGTGGCGGACTGCAGGGAGTGTTCGTACCGGTTGACCTGGTAGCCGGCATATGACTGCTTGAGACCCTCGAGCGCCGCCAGCAGGCGGTCGGGGAGGGACCGGGCGTACTCGTCTGCGAAGCGGTCGAGCAGCTCGTAGTCCTCCTTGGTCCCGTCCTCCATGCTGGTGAAGCCGACGGTTTCCACGTGTCCCTCCTTACTTCGGGGCGACCGCGACCGCGACGGGGTAGCGGCCGACGCTGGTCTTCGCTTGCCTGCGGCCGGTTCGAGTGTTCAGTATCGAGATCTTCCCGCCGTACGTCCCCACGACGATCGCCTTGGCCGCTCCTGGGACGAGCGCGATGTCGGTCGGGTACGCGTACACGCCGACCGAAACGGAATGTCCCGCGCGCCGGCTCAGGGTGTTGATCGGCGTGACAGTCCCAGAAATGGCGTTGGCGACCCACGCGGTCCGGTGCGACACAACGACTGACTCCGGCGAGTACGCGACCGCAATCGGAGCTGTCGCTCGGCGGGTGGCCGTGTCGATCTGAGTGACGGAATCGGTGTCGCCGCTGACGACGTCGAGCGTCGAGCCGTCCGAGCTGATCGCAAGCGCGTTTGGAGCCTGTCCGACCGGGATGGGTCGCTCCCGTCGAAGGTGCGCGATGTCTATTGGCGTGACCGTGTTCGCTCCATAGCTTGTGACGTACGCCGTCGCGCCGGCGGGAGCGATCGCAATGGCGGAGGGGTAGGAGCCGACCGGTATCGGCGCCCTGGCGCGGCCTGTCGCGAGGTCGATCGGTGTGACCGAGGCGCCGCCCCAGTCGAGCACAAATGCGATTCTGCCGTCCGGCGTGATCGCGATCGACCTCGGATCGGCCCCGACCCGTATCGGCCGACGGGCGCGGTTGCTGCTCGTGTCGATCGGCGTCACGGAATCGGATCCGGCGTTGACCACGTAGGCCGTACGGCCGTCGGGCGTGATTGCAATTGCCCGCGGCCCCGACCCGACCCGGATAGGTCTGCCGGGCTTTCTTGTCCGCGTCGCGATCGGCGTGACGTTCGCTGAGCCGCTGTTGACGGCGTATGCGGTCCGGCCGTTGGGGGTGACGGCGATGGCCGCAGGACGCGAGCCCACCGGGATTGCGCGTCCCGCCTTGGCCGTTGACAGCGACACGGGGGTGACGTTGGCCGAGCCATAGTTGGCGGTGAACGCGGTCGCCGAGCGCCGCGGGCTCGGTCGGTTCCGGCTCGGCCCGGCCGACCGGCCGCCGAAGACACCGGCTAGTGAACGCGCGACCCGGTCCGTGTGGGGCTTCGTGGCCGCTGACCGGCCGGCGAGATGACCCGGACTCCCTCGGCGCGGGCGCTCGACGGCTGCGTCGGGCCCGGGTCGATCGCCTGCCGCATTGGGATTCTTGGTGAAGACGTCGTTGAGCGGCCGCGCATAGAGGTCGTTCTTGGTCAGAGTGCCAAGGTGAAGAGCCGCCTCGATCGTTCGCAGCAGGCTGTAGTGGGTGTACCGATGATGCGAGACGAATCCCCGGCGCACGCCGCTGGACCCGAGCACGATTGTCGGTACCCGCTGCGGAGGGTATTGGTGGTCGTAGGCATCCTCGTCGAAGGTGATGATCGCGAGCGATCGCTGCGTGCGCCAGGCCGGAGAAGCGAGGATCCTGTGAAGCGTTCGGGCCAGGAAGCGATCTCCGGTCCTGACTCCGCACCCTTCCATGTCACTGCAGTCATCCGGCCCGACCCAGACGAAATTTGGCGTGGTCGAAGCTTTGGCCAGATCGGGCTCCAGCGCGGAGAGCGGAACGTCATGCGACCTGCAGTAGGCCGGACGATCGCGGACCTGCGGGAAGTACAGGAACGGGAGATCGTCGTCCCAGTAATAGCCGTGAACTGTGTCGTCACACGGACCAGCCGCGCTCTGGAGGTAGGCCTTCCATGTCTCGTGCGCAGCGTCGACCAGTTCTCCGATCTGGCGGGTCCTGACGGTGTAGCGTGGATTGATCTCGAGTGGGTCGGTGAGGGGTATCCCGAATACACCTCCGGCCGCGAGCGCAAGGTAGTTGCCGTCGCTCGGGTGCTCTTCGGCGAACAGATTCGACAGCAGGCCTCCGCGTGACCGCAGACTGTTCAGATAGGGGGCCTGCCGGCGGTTGCCGATCACCGTTCGAAAGTCCTGGTTCTCGAACATGAACAAGAACACGTGGTCAAAGCGCGGTACATGGACGACGGGGGGCCTGAGCGCCGGACGCGCCAGCGCCGCGGAGACGGTGAAGCGCAGGCGGCCTGCGACGGCTCGGTTGTAACCGACGCGTGGTGCGTTGGGCCCGTCGAAGTTCCGAAGCGTCGTGGCCAGCCGCAGAACGATCTGCGCGGAGACGGCCCCGTGCGGGATGACTCCGGTGACGGACCTGAACGCAAGCCTCGGCGTTCCTTTTTCTCCGACCGGCCCGGCTGTCACCGCGGCGAGCGTCTTGCCGCTCGCCGACCGAAATACCGCCCTGAGAGACGCCGCGCTGGTTGCGGTGCCACCCAGCCAGGCCGACAGCCGGTAGCGCGTTCTCCGTGGCAAGGGCGTTCCGCCCGTCGGGAGCAACGAGACCTGCTGCGCGAGGAGCGCCGGCCCCCCGGGTCCGCCCGCGAACAGTCTCCTGCCGGCGGCGCCCGTGCTCGGGAAGCCCCGCGTGCCATGGCCGACAACCGTGGGCAGCCCCTCGCGCACCTGCCATCCCGGAATCGTGACGCTGTCCCATCCCTGCGCCGAGATTGCACCGACGCCGCCGGCTGAATTCAGAAGGAGGTTCGTCGCTGCGCTTGTGCGAGCGCTCGCAGCGGAGCAAAGGATCGAGACCACCGTGCATGTGATCGCGGAGACGGCCAACACGCCCGCGAGGCGCAGGCCGCACGCCCCGCGCGGCGCAGACGCCTCGGCGCGCGAGGAATATGTCATCAGGTCCCGCTCATCCCGGCAGCGTGTGCCCCCACCCGCAGGCCGCTTTCGATTGCGCCGTCGATGAAGCCGGCCCAACCGTTTGCGATGTCGGATCCTGCGAACAGGACCTTGCCCTCGGGCGCCTGCATCGCGGTGTGGTGGTGCTCGTACCAGCCGGGTCGGTGGATCGCCCAGGTGCCGCGGGAGAACTCGTCGGCAAGCCAGTCGTGCGCCGTGGCCTGGACCACCTCGTAGCCGGGCAGCAGGTTGTCGAGCGAGCGTTGGACCCAGGCCAGATTGTCCGCCTCGCAAACACTCGCATCTCTCCCGAAGCCGATCAGCAACTGCGTGCCGTCCTCGAATAGCTCCTCGCTCGCGAGGTAGCCGAATGGATGCCCGGGCCGGATCGAGTTGTTGAGCACCGGCTCGCCGCGGGCGCGGACGAACAGCTTGATCCCCCTCGACGCTTGACCCAGAGCGATCCCCGCGAGCTTGCCCTCGGACAGCCCGGGCGAGAAGCTGATCGCCTGCAACGCGTTGACCGGGACGGCCACCACCGCCACGCGACCACGGAGGCCCTCGCCCTCGGTCGTCTGCACCTCGACTCCCCCGCCGCGTTGCGTGACGGCAGCCACCTTCGTGCCGAGTCGCCGCTCGAACGGCGCCGCCGAAGCGATCGCGCGCAGGAGCGCACCCGTTCCTTGCGCGATCAGCACCCGACCCCCCGTGAACTGCGTCAGGGCGAGGCTGTATCCCGAGAGCGCGTGCCAGCGCAGCACCGAGACAGCGCCGGCGTCGTCGAGGGGCGCGTTTGCCAGCGACTCGAGTTCGGCGATCAGGACCGCTCGTTCTTCGGCGTCGAGGTCGAGCTGATCGAGGCGCTGTTCGATCGTCAGTCGGTCGAAGCGCCGCAGCTTTTCGATCGCGTACAGGGGGTCGTGCGGCAGCGGGAGCGCCTCCTCGACCCCGTCGACGAAGCTGTCCCATCCGCGTTGGGCGATTGCGTCGCGCTCCTCGATCGTCGCTGTGCGCCGTTGGCCATCGACGTACCAGCCCGCTCGTTCGGTGTCGTCTCCCAGCGCGACGGCGAGCCCCGCACGCGTCAGCTCCGAGAAGGTGTGTGGTTGGTGCCAGTGAACCCACGCCCCGCCATACTCGATCTGGCTTCCATTCCAGGGCGCACTCCATGTTCGGCCGCCGAGCCGGTCGCGCGCCTCGAGCAGCAGGACGGACCGTCCCCGGAGCGCGGACTCACGCGCCGCGGTGACCCCGGCGAAGCCGCCGCCGATGACGATCACGTCGTGTACTGGACCACCTCCTCGTCCAGCACAGCGGCTCCCGCTGCGGAGACAGCGCGACGACGCATGACTGCGTCGACCGCGATGGCTCCGTGCTCGTCCACGAGCACCGGGTTGAGCTCGACCAGCGCGAGCGAGGCCTCAACCAGCACCTCGCCCGTGCGCTGCGCGAGCCGGGAAAGCGCCCCCACGTCGACGGGCGGCTGGCCCCGCCCGCCGAACAGCAGGCGTGCGCCGCGCAACTCACGCAGCGCCCGCTCTATGCGGGACGCGCTGGCGGGCAAGGGCACGATTACGACGTCCGCGATCACCTCGGTCCAGATTCCGCCCATCCCGATCACGAGGGCGGGAACGAGGGCGTCCGCTCGCGCCGCCACGAGCAGCTCTACGCCGGGGCCGATCATCTCCTCGGCGACAACCGTGCCGCCGCACTCGGCGGCGAGAGCGGAGAGACGTCCGTACACGGCGCCGGCCTCGTCGACCGAGCTGAGCCCGAGTGCCACCGCGCCTAGCTCGGACTTGTGCTGAAGGTCGCTCGCGCTCACCTTGAGCGCGATCGTCCCCCCAAGCTCCTGGATGGCGGCCGCCAGCTCATGTTCGTGATGCACCATCTGGCTCCGAGCGACGTCGACTCCCGCGGAGCCAAGGAGCTCCTTGGCCTCGTGCTCGGGCACCCAAGTGCCTGGTTGCGCCGGCGCGCCCGCGGCTCGAGCGAGCGTGGCGATCTCGCGCAGCCGGTCCGGGTCCCCTGGGCTCCTGGCCATGCCCGCCACGCAGCGCAAGCCCGTCCGCAGCCCGGCGGCCGCGGGGATACCCGCACGCAGAAACGCCCACGCGGCCTGGTCGTCGAGCAGCTCCGGAAGGGTGGCGCAAACCATCGTGGGGGCAGCGCCGCGCTGCCCTCCGGCGATGATTCCTTCGCGCACGGCCCTCCACGAGGATTCGACGGCGTCAATCAGGTCGGCAGGCTGGTCGTAGAAAACCAGGACCTGGTCGATCTCGGGATCCTCTGAAACCGCGACCACCAACTCGCTCAGAGCCTCGCTGTCCCCCCAAATCATCGCGGTGTAGTCGAGGGGATTTGCGACGGTCGCGGCCGGCGGGAGCAGTTTTCCGAGCCGGTCGCGCGTTTCATGCGCGAAGACTGGGAGAGCCACCCCATGACGGTCGGCCTCGTCGGCGCCTTGGGCCGAGTCGCCTCCCGAGCAGGTCATGATCGCGAGGCCGGGGCGCGGTGGCAGCCTCCGCGCAACGCTCAGGGTCTTGGCGAGCTCCAGCAGGTCGTGGACGTCGTCCGCCCACTCGGCACCTGCCTCCTCGATGAGGCGGCGAAAGATTCGCTGATCCCCCGCCAGGGCGGCAGTGTGAGCTGCCGCGCTGGCGGCTCCGGCGAGCGAGCTGCCGACTTTCAGCACCACAACCCGGATGCCCGCGTCCGTGCAAGCCGCCAAGCCTTCGCACAGTTCCGGACCGCCGTCGTCCTCCAGGTAAAGCGCGATCGCGGATACGCCCTCCTCAGCGGCCAGGAATTCCAGGTAATCGGCCGCCCCCAGGACCGCCTGGTTGCCCCCCGCGATCACGGTGTGGAAACGCAGCCCGCGGCGAGCGTTCAGCGCGTTGACGGCGACGTTGCCGCTCTGGGACACCAGAGCGACGGGTCCGGGTTCACGTGGGGCGAGGGCGTCGCCCCACAGAGCCGCCCGCGCGTGCATGGCCACAATGCCGTTGCCATTGGGTCCGCAAACGGGGAGATCATGGCGCTCGGAGGCGGCCACCAGGTCGCGTTGGAGTGCCTCTCCCAGCTCCACCTCGCCGAACCCCGCGCTCAGCACCACGGCACCACCGCACCCTCGAGCGCCCGCTTGATCGACCACGCTCGCCACCCCGGCGGCGGGGATCGCCACCACCACCGCGTCGACTGCTACCGGCAGGTCGGCCACCGTCGGAACGCACGGGTGGCCCAAGACGGAACCTCGGCGAGGGTTGACGCCCCATACCTCGCCCGAGTAGCCCAGCGCTGCAAGGTTGACGAGGGTCTGGTGGCCGTAGCTGCCCGCCCGTTCGGTGGCGCCGACGACGGCGACCGAGGCAGGTCGGAAGAGGCGTTCGAGGCCGCTGTGCATCAGTGGATCGTCGCCTCGACACCCCGGCGCTCCAGCGCGCGGGCGATGATCAGACGCTGGATCTCGCTCGTGCCCTCCCAGATCCGATCGACCCGCAGCTCCCGCAGGAACCGCTCGGCGACGTTGCTGCGGAGATAGCCGCGGCCGCCGAAGATCTGCACCGCGCGGTCGGCGCAGCGGCCGGCCGCCTCGGAGACGAAGAGCTTCGCCATCGACGCCTTGGCGTGAATCAGCTTCGGGTCCGCACCGCCGTCGACCATCGAGGCGACCTGCATCGCCAGCAGCCGCCCCAACGCGGTGTCGGTGGCCGAGTCCGCGAGCGGGAAGGAAACGCCCTGGTAATCCATGATCCGCTGACCGCCCTGTTCGCGCGCCAGCGCCCATTCCGTGGTTTCGTCGAGGAGTCGCCACATCGCGCCCAAGCCGTGCGTCGCGATCCCCAGCCGTTCCTCGGTAAACCACGCTCGCTGGAGCGCTTCTCCGTTGCCCACCCCGCCGATCACCGCGTCGGGGCCGACCTCCGCGTTCTCAAACCGGATCGTCGGGTGGCCGTGCGGGTAGTTGTGCGTGAACTTCGGGCTCTCCACGAATTCGACTCCGGCACAGGTCGGCTCGATCATGAACAGCGTCGGCAGCCGGTCTTCGCCGTCGACGACATTCGCCATCACGATCAGGACGCGCGCCACGTCGCCCGAGGTCACAAACCACTTCTCGCCGCTGATCGACCAGCCGCCGTCGGTGGGAACCGCGGTCGTATTGATCCCGCCCGGATCCGAACCCGCCTCGGCTTCGGTCACGGCATAGGCGTCGCCGCCCTCGCCGGCGAGCGCCGGGACGAGGTAGCGCTCGATCTGGTCCGGCGTGCCCTGCATCAGGACGTTGTAGGCGTTGGGCACGTGCCAATGAAGGCCGTTGGTGACCCGCCCGAATTGCTCGTTGACGACAAACCACTCCAACATCGACCAGCCCTGGCCGCCGAGCTCGGGCGTGAACCGCCCCCCGTTCAGGCGGGCTGCGATTGCTTCGCGCTTGATCTGCGCGATCGTTTGCTGCGGTAGCTCGCCGCCTCGCTCCTCGGCCTCGATCTCGAGCGGCATCAGCACGTTTTCGACGAAAGTGCGCGCCCGCTGCTGCAACTCGAGCAGCTCAGGCTCGAGCTGATGGGGTGACTGCGGCGCGATCAGGGTGGTGCTCATTCGTATCCCTTCGATTCAGTGTTGCCTGTGACGAGCCGCGTCAGGTGACCGCGGTCCGATGCGGTGAGCTCGGCACTGCGGCCTCCGAGGCCGAGCAGCAGGTTGTGATGGTTTGAGATGACAGCGGCGGCCTGGGTACGGGCACGCTGGACCTCTCCGTCATGGTCGCGGGCGCGGCTATCGATCAGCTCGACAACGCCGTGCAGATATCCCAGCCACGCCCGCTCGCTGCCGCGCAGGATCAAGCGTTCGATCCGCTCGGTCTCGGCGGCAACTTCGGCGGGCGGGGGCGTTCCCCCGTGGTTGAGAGTGGCCACGGCTGCTGGAAGTTCGCGTTCGGGTTCGGGAGTTATCGAAAGCCAGGTGGCGGTCCTGACCATGGCCCGGTAGACTAACAACAACTGATCACAAAGTCAGGATTCGGCCTTCGCACCCGGCCGAGCCCGGAATCGAGGAAAGATGTCGGCTTCGACAGCGCGCAGTTCAGCCACTCCAGCTCCCCCCGTCTCTCCTCCACAATCCGCCGTAGCTCCCGCCGCCGAACGGGGTTTTGCGCTGTCGCGACGGCTGTACACGGACCCCTCGCTGTTGGAAGCCGAGCAGGAGCTGATCTTCGAGCGCACCTGGCAACTGGCGGGTCACGTGTCCTCTCTGCCGCGCTCCGGTAGCTATCTGACCGCAAGGGCCGGCTCACAACCCGTCCTAGTGGTTCGCGACGAAGAGGGCAGCCTGCGCGCCTACCGCAATGTCTGTCGTCACCGTGGCTCGCGGCTGCTGAGCGGGTCGGGCCAGTGCAAAGCGGCGATCCGCTGCCGCTACCACGGCTGGACCTACCGCTTCGACGGGAGCCTGATCGGGGTCCCCGAGTCGCGGGCCTTCGGCGAACGCCTCGATAAGGCGTCCCTGGGGCTACTGCCGGCGCGGGTCGAGGAACTCTGCGGTCTGGTGTTTGTGAACCTCGACCCGGACGCGACTCCCCTCGTCGAGCTCGTGGGCGACCTCCCCGCGCGCATGGCGCGCTACCGGATCGCGTCGCTGCAACCGTTCGCGCCCGCCACCGACACGCAGCCCGCCAACTGGAAGGCGATCGTCGACAACTACGTCGAGGGGTACCACATCCCGATCGCCCACCCCGGCCTGATGCGTCTGCTCGATTACAAGCACTACGACGTCGAATGCTTCGAGGACTACGTTTGGTTCGAGGCGCCGCTGCGCGCAAAGCAGAGCAGCAACCGGGTGGAACGCGCGTACGCTCAGCTCGTCACGGCGATGCCGGGGCTGGGCGAGGAGGACCGCCGGGTGTGGCGCTACGCGTTCATCTATCCGAACACTGCGATCGACCTTTATCCCGACCAGGTCACGACCTGGCAGATCTTGCCCGACGGGGTGGATCGGATCCGGAGCACCTACGGCTCCTACCGCCCGCCACATACCGATGCCCGGACGCGGGTGACGCAATGGCTCAATCAGCGCATGAACCAGCTTGTGACCGACGAGGACATCGATCTCGTCGCCAACGTCCAGGAGGGGTTGCAGACGCGCGGTTATGAGTGCGGTCCTCTGGGGCGCCGCGAGGCCGCGGTGGCGTGGTTCGCGGATCGCGTGCGCAGGGACCTCGCTCCGGTTCTCAAGGAAGATGAGTAGCGCGGCCGCTGAGCCGACCCAGAAGGCCAATTCGCGCCACAGCGCCCGCGACCGCATCCTCGCTGCCGCGGTTCGGCGGATCGCCAGCGAGGGGATCGACGATGTGCGGATCGCCAGGATCGCCATGGATGCAGGCGTGTCGACCTCGCTTGTGCACTACCACTTTGAGACCCGCGAGGCACTCCTCGCGGAGGCACTCGAGTACTCCTACATGCGTGCGGGCGATGTCCGCATCTCCGACGGTGAGCTGCCGGCGGCCTCGCACGCGCAGCGGCTCGCGTCGATGATCGACCAGTGCCTGCCGACCACCGCTTCGCTACAGGACGATTGGGTGTTGTGGGTGGAGCTGTGGCTGCGCGCGGTACGTCATCCCGACCTGCGCCCCGTGGCCGAGCGGCTCTACGGGAGGCTTCACAAATGGTTCGCCGACGAGATCGGGGCGGGCCTACAGGGAGGCGAATTCGGGCCTTGCGATGCGGACGCGGTCGCGGACCGGACGCTGGCTCTGATCGACGGCTTCGGCGTCAGGACGCTGATCGGCGATCGCAGGATCCCGCTGGGGCACGCGCGCAACGCGGTGAAAGCGGCGCTCTCGCAGGAGCTTGGACTCGGCGATCGACTTCGCTGAGCGATCGAGGGCGCGCTCGGGCGCCGATCGATCAGGGTGCGCTCGGGGCTCACCCCTCCGTAATGCCTCCTTAATCACCCGCGCTTGACAGCGGCGACATGACGAGAGTAGTTTTCTGAACGCTGTTCAGTATTCGTTTTTGAACGAGGGGCTGGCAAGCGAGGGATGAGTCCACGACCCAAGGTCGACCACCTGCGCAAGCCGCAGATAGTCGCCGCCGCCGCAGAAGTGATCTATCAGCGGGGCTTGTTGGGCGCGCGCATTGGGGACATCGCGAAGCGAGCCGGAACCAGCGGCCCCACGATTCTTTACTACTTCGAATCCAAGGACAGGCTCTTCGAAGAGGTTGTCGATAAGAGCGACCGTGAGTTCTACGGTCGCTTGGCCGAGGGCCAAGCGCTGCACGAGTCCGCCGGCGACAAGCTGGTGCACTTGATCGAGGAGACGAGCCGCGGGCCCGGCGGAATCGCCGACTACACGCTGTGGATGGAATTGTGGGTGCGGGCACGACGAGATCGCACCGTCCAGCACAATTACTTCCGGCTGAACCAGCGCGAGCGCAGCTTGATCGCCGACATCGTCAAGGAGGGCCAGTGCAACGGCGAATTCAGCCCCGACGCGGATCCCGAGGAATTCGCATTGGCACTGAGCGCATTGATGGACGGGCTCGGGGTGCAGGTGACGCTCGGACAACCCGACGTCACCCCCGAGCGGATGGTGGCGCGCTGCCTGGCGCTTGCATCCAGCGAGCTTGGCTGCGATCTTCGTGCTACCGAAGAGGAGAGTTTGCGTGCATCCACGTGAGGGATGGTCCGAAGGGGGGATCCGGCGCCTGCCCGCCCCGTTGCAGGACCCGGTGTCACGGCGCGAACTGCTTGGCGCGGGCGCTGGCCTTGCGCTCGCGGGACTGCTCGCCGGCTGCAGCACGATCAACCCAGCGGCTGCCACCAGCCGACCCCCCCTGCCACGCCAGAACAACCCCATCAAGTGGCCGGTGTACTCGGACAACAAGGCGATCGCCTCGGGTCTTGAGCCCGAGAAGGGTGCCACCCTTCAGCTTTACAACTGGGTCGCGTACATCAACGAGGCGGTGATCAAGAACTTCTGCAAGAAGTACAACTGCAATTACTCGCTGACAACGTTTAACACCATCGAGGAGGCGATGGCGAAGCTCGCCAGCGGGCAGTTGAAGTTCGACGTTTTCTTCCCCGAGGTCGATGTGCTGGGCCAGCTCATCAAGGCCAAGATGATCCGGCCGCTGAACCACACCTACATCCCCAACATCGCCAACACCTGGGCCGACTATCGCAATCCGTTCTACGACGTGGCCTGGCAGTACACGACGCCCTACTCGATCTACACCACCGGAATGGCCTGGCGCAGGGACAAGGTGAACCTGCGCCCCTCATGGAACATGCCGTGGGAGGGCGCACCGTACAAGGGCAAGGTTGCGCTCCTCGACGATTACCGGGAGGGGATCAGCCTGGCGCTGCTGCGAGCCGGGAACCTGGACGTCAACACAACAAACGCAGCCCAGATCAACGCGGCCGGCAGGGCGCTCCAGCGCCTCTCCGCGCTGACCAACGTCCGGATCGACAACAACGACTACACCGACCTCCCGACCGGAAAGACATGGATACACCATGCATGGTCGGGCGACATGGCTTCCTCATATGAATACCTGCCCTCGGGCACCTCGGTTGACACCCTGGGTTACTGGTTCCCGGCGAACCATAGAGGTCCCGTCGCCAACGACCTCATGGTCAATCTGACCGGCGGCGCAAACCCTGTCCTGGCGCATAAGTTCATCGACTACATGCTCGACGTGAACAACGCACTGGAGAACTACAGCTATGTCGGTTACATGCAGCCGCTGACAGCGGTCACCCCCGCCAAGCTGACAGCCGAGAAGCTGCTGCCTCACCAGTTGGCGTCCACCGTGGTGCTGCCGGATTACTTCCGCCACGGCCTGTTCGAGCTGGAGCTGCCTCCGGCCGCCAATGCGCTGTGGGAGTCCACGTGGAACTCGTTCTCCAAGGGGCTATAGGGTAAGGCCATGGCTGTCCACCAGGGCACCCATGACCGGCGCTACCGCGGGCTGTGGATGGGGCTGACGCTGCCGGGAGCGATCGCGCTGCTCGTTCTGTTCGTGGCGCCGTTCTATGTGATGCTCTCGGTCGCCGGCGGCGGCATCAACGAGTTCTTTCAGACGGTGGTTCCGGTGTGGAATCCGCTGCACTGGTCGAGCTGGAACCTGAGCGCGGTCTGGCACGACATCTTCGGACACGGGTCGTTCATCGGCGGAGCGGCTGTCCGGACACTCATCTATACGGCGATCGCAACTGCGATCTCACTGGCGATCGCCTACCCGGTGGCCTATTTCGTCTCCCGCTACGGCGGCCGGCGCAAGACCCTGTTCCTGGTGCTGTTGATCGCGCCCTTCTGGGTCAGCTACATGATGCGCATGCTCGCCTGGATCGATCTGCTCCAGCAGGGCGGTTTCGTTAACAGCGCCTTGTCTTTCTTCGGCCTGCCCGGAAACACCGACTGGCTCGGCGGCAAATCCGTGACCGTGATCCTGGGGCTCGTGTACGGATACATCCCGTACGTGATCCTGGTGCTGTACGCGTTCCTGGACCGTATCGACCAGAGCCTGATCGAGGCGGCACGAGATCTCGGGCTCAGCAGGTGGCGGACCTTCTGGCACGTCACGCTTCGCTTGAGCAAACCGGCGATCATCGCCGGGACCTTCATCACGGCGCTGCCGATGCTGGGCGACTACTTCACCAACCAGCTCATGTCGGGGGCACCAGGCACGACCATGATCGGGAACGCCATCGAGGGACTGCTGGAGGCCCCCGGCGAGACCGGACAGGGCGCGGTGCTTGCCCTGATGGTGCTTGTCGTGCTGCTGATCCCAATGCTCTATTACGTGATCAGCACCGCGCGATCCTCGAGGGACTACGCCTGATGGCCAGCACGATCGGCCAGCCGGCAGCCGCGCCCTCGCGCGCCGAGCCAGTCGTCCAGCGCCGCCTTCCCGGGCGCAACCCGTGGCGGCGTCCCTGGGGCATGGAGGGATTCACCTGGCTGTACATCATCTGGTCGATCGTGCCGATCGCGATCGCGGTGCTGTTCTCGTTCAACAAGGGCGCCTCACAGGCCACCTGGCAGGGCTTCTCGACCAAGTGGTACATCGGCAACCAGGTCACCTCCGTGTTACACAACCCGAGCCTCCATCACGCCGTGATCCAGACGCTGATCCTCGCGGCCCTGACCACGGTGATCTGCGTCCCCATCGGGGTTGCCTTTGCTATCGGCATCGACCGCTGGCGCAGCCGGACCTCGAGCGGGCTGAATTTCGTGATGATCTTCTCGTTCGTGATCCCGGAGCTGCTGCTGGCGGTCGCGCTCTTCCTGCTCGTCACCCAGGCGTTGACGTTCATCAAGCTCGGGACGCCCGCAGAGACGGCCGCGCTGGTGGTATGGAACCTGAGCTGGCCGGCGATCATCGTGCGCGCGCGGCTGGTGTCCATCGGTCGGAGCTACGAGGAAGCGGCCGCCGATCTCGGGGCATCGCGGCTGGGGGCGATCCGCCGCGTGCTGATCCCGATGCTGATGCCGGCGATCTTCGCAAGCGCGGTGCTCGTATTCGCCAGCACCGTGGACGATTTCGTGATCGTCGAGCAGGTGTCCTCGACCGCGAACACGCAGCCAATGTCGGTGCTGATCTACTCCAACGTCCATGGGGGGCTCAGTGGGCCTTCCCTCAACGCGCTGGCAACGATCATGCTGGTCGTGTCGCTGCTTGCCGCGCTGATCGGCTTCGTCGGCTACAGGTGGATGAGCCGGGGCGAACGCACAAAGGGTGGCGCCGACGCGCTGACCGGCATAGCGGGCATCTGAGAGGACTGAAATGAGTACAGGAGGCCATGTAAAGCTCGAGTCGTTGTGCAAGTCGTTTGACGATGTCACCGCGGTCGACCACATCTCGGTCGAGATCGAGGCCGGCGAGTTCTTCTCGCTGCTCGGTCCGAGCGGGTGTGGTAAGACGACCACGCTGCGGATGGTCGCTGGCTTCGAGCCCCCGACCAGCGGCCAGATCCTGCTCGATGGCGTCGACGTCGGCAGCTGGCCGCCCCACCGCCGGCAGGTCAACACGGTGTTCCAAAGTTATGCGCTGTTTCCGTTTCTGACCGTCGGCGAGAACGTCGCCTTCGGCATGAAGTACAAGTCGGTGCCCAAGTCGGAGGTGAACACGCGGGTGGGAGAGGCGCTCGAGCTGGTCCAGCTGTCCGGCTACGAGAAGCGCCGCCCCAACCAGCTCTCAGGCGGTCAGCAGCAACGCGTCGCCCTGGCCCGAGCGCTGGTGCTGCGTCCGTCGGTGCTACTGCTCGACGAGCCGCTGGGGGCGCTTGATGCCAAGCTCCGACGCACACTCCAGGTCGAGTTGGGCGCGCTGCAGGAACAGGTCGGAATCACCTTCCTGTACGTCACCCACGATCAGGAAGAGGCGCTTACGATGTCCGATCGTCTGGCCGTCATGAACCACGGTCGCATCGCGCAGCTCGGCCCGCCCGAGGAGGTCTACAACGAGCCCGCCGATGCCTATGTCGCGGACTTCCTGGGGGTGTCGAACTTGATGGACGCTCAGGTGGAGCCCGGCGGCTCCGGTAAGGAGTGCTGCCGCCTGCGCCTGGGTGAGTTCATCGTCGAGGCCGAGGCTGGTCAGCTCGACGCGACCGGGTCGGTGAAGGTGGCGATCCGTCCTGAGCGCATCCACCTGCATGCCTATGAGGACGGCGGTAGCAACCGCGTGCCGGGAATGGTCGAGCGGCTCGTCTTTCTCGGCTCGACGACGCAGGTCTTCCTTCGCCTCGCCAGCGGCTCGGCGCTCCAGACGCTCGTTCGCAACGACGGCGCTGAATTGCCGTATAGCCAGGGAACGCCCGTCAGCGTGGGCCTCCCGGCCGACGCGCTAAGGGTTCTGCCCGATCCCGGCATCAGCGTGGCCGAGATTCGCGACGAGACGCTGGGCGAAGAGCTGCTCGACGTGACCGGTACGGCCTCGACCTGATTGCGGCCCGCTCAGGGCGAGCGCGCGGTGGCCGGCCGGGCGTAGGGCCTCAAGGACCGCAGCATCAACACTGGAAAGAGCGTCAGAAGCATCGCTGCGGCAAGCAGCAGGAACGGCACCGCATCGCTTGTGGCGCGGGAGAGGACGGCGGCCGCAGGAGCGCCGATAGTTTCGCCCAGCGCCCACGCCAGATTGAGCAGCATCGAGGCGAAGACGAGCGCGGCGCCCACGTGCTCGACTGCATCCGTCATCAGCAGCATGGCTGGCGTCGCGCACGCAGTCAGCGGGCCGCCGTCGGTCAGCACGGTGAGCACGGCCAGCGCGAGCACCGATTGAGGCAGCGGAAGCAGCGCAAGCAGCACGGCGGTCAGCCCCAGGCCCAGGCCCAGCGGGAGGAGGATCCCGCGGCGATCGATCACTCGTCCGACCGCCGGCGCCAGGACCGTGCTCACCAGTGAGGTGACCACGAATATGAGTCCGATGGCCACCCCCGAGGCGCCAAATCGCGACAGACGGAGCGGAAGCAGAGTGCCGAGCGCTCCGATCGTGGCGGCCTCGAGCAGGATCAGCCAGAACCCGAGTAGGAGCCGAGGGCTTCGAGCAAGCGCGCGAAGCGGCGCGCCTGCCCCGAGCTTGGCACGAGGCGGCTCGGGATGATTCAGCGTCCACGCGGTCAGCGCCAATGCCACTCCGCCGACGAACGTGAACACCACCCGCGTCCCTACAGCCACTGCCAACGTGCCGAGGATCGGTCCCAGCAGCGTTCCAAAGATCGCCGAGGCCAGTACGGATCCCAGGATTTCGCCGCGGCGTCCACGCGGCGCGATCGCGATCACCCAGGCCAGGCCGCCGCCCCAGATGCACCCGCAGGCAATCCCCTGTATGAAGCGCAGGCCGTCGAGCGTCGCGAGGCTCGAGGCGAAGCCGAAGGCAACGATTGCCGCGGTGAACAGAAGCAGGCCCACGACGGTGGTGCGGCGAACACCCGCCCGGGTTGCGATCCACCAGCCCACCAGCGACCCGGGCAGCATCCCCGCGGGATAGGCCGCCGCAAGCACCCCGATCGCGGGCTTGGATGCGCCGAACAGATGGGCGTAGTGCGGCAGCACCGGGGTGACCGCCGAATACAGGACGGATTCGAACCCCAGCAACACGCTGATCAACAGCACGGTGCGCCGCTCGGGCCCAAGGCGGTCCTTCGCGTCCGCCAGCCGTCGTGTCAGCGTCGAGCTCATGCCTTGACCAGCGCTGCGCCGAGCCGGCGCAGCGTGCCGCGAAGTTCCGCGTCCTCGCCGCTGGCAAGGTTCTCGACCAGCAGGCCGTCCGCGGCGGCGAGCAACAACGCCGCGTCGGACGGCGGGTCGGAGGATCCCGCCTGGGCCAGCAGCCGGCCAAGCGCGTCTAGATAGGCGTCGGTCCAGCGCCGGGTCACCGCCCGCAGCGCGGGTCGACGCGCCGCTTCCAGCAGCAGCGCGTAGGTGGCAAGCAGCGAGCCTCGGGCGGCCTGGCCGCTCTCGTCGAGCGGATCGAGAATCGAGTCGACGGCAAGTGCGACCGGGTCCGCTACGACCGCCGGAGCATCCTGGATGAACGCGTGCAGCCGCTCGATATCGCTGTCGGCCGCGCGCTCCAGAGCCGCCGTCAGCAGGTGCTCCTTTGACTCAAACCAATACGTCGTCGAGGCCAGGGGTAGGTCCGCCACCTCGGCTACGCGGCGATGCGTGACGGCATCGGCGCCCACCTCCGCGACGATGCGGATGACGGCGTCGAGCAACGCGTCCCGTCGTGCCGTGCCCCGGGGACGCAAGGGTGGTTGAGTGGAGGTCGGAGGCATACTGGTACAAATGTACCGTTTGAGCGGAGCGCGGATGGTGTCCGGATGCGATCCGGCCGCCGGGGACCCCGCGGGACCGTAGGATTGCCCTCGCATGGCCGCCGACTCATTCACCTCCCCCCTTGCGCCCGATGCGAATGCCGGCCGTGTGGCGCTTGTGACGGGGGGAGGGACAGGAATTGGGCGGGCCACCGCTCTTGCCCTGGCCGGCACCGGTGCCAACGTGGTCATTTGCGGCCGACGCGAGGAGCCGCTGATCTCGACCGCCCGCGAAATTGAGCGATCCGGCGCTAGTTGCTTGGCGGTGCCGGCGGACATCCGCGAGGCCGACCAGGTCGAGCGCGTCGTCGACGCCGCGCTCGAGCGCTTTGGCGCGATTGAGGTGCTGGTCAACAATGCCGGAGGTCAGTTCGAAGCCCCGGCCGAGACGATCTCGGACAAGGGATGGCGGGCCGTGGGTCGCCTGACCCTAGACGCGACATGGAGCGTCACCAGGACGGTCGCGACGCGGTCGATGATCCCGCGCCGCGGCGGGCTGATCGTGTTCCTGGGTTTCAGCCCGCTGCGTGGCATTCCGGGGTTCGCCCACGCATGTGCCGCGAGGGCGGCGGTAGGAAACCTGGCTTCTGGCCTGGCCCTCGAGTGGAGCCGGCACCGGATCCGGTCGGTGTGCGTAGCGGCAGGTACGATCGCGACCGAAGCCCTGGCGGGCTACGGCGAGGAGGCGGTTGAAAGGTGGCGGCGCAGCGTGCCGCTCGGCCGCCTCGGCTCGCCACACGAGGTGGCCAGCTTGATCGCATTTTTGGCGACTGCCGGCGGCGCCTACATCACCGGCACGACGATCGCCGTCGACGGCGGCGGCGATGCCTGGGGACTGGCCGAGGAGCCTTTCCGGTGACCGAGCTGATCGAGATCCGCCGCGCGCGGCAGACGTGCATCGTCACGCTGCGACGCGAACACAAGCTCAACGCCATCTCGGGCGAGGTCGAGCGTGAGCTGTGTGCCGCGCTCGAGGCTCCCGAGCTGAGGGAGGCCGCGTGCGTGGTGCTCACAGGCGGGCAGCGCGTCTTCTCCGCGGGCGCCGACCTCAACGAAATGCGCGGGCTGGACCCCGCTTCGATCGTCTCCTACTACCAGGGGACGGGTGACTTTGCCGAACGGGTGGCAGACCTTCCCCAGCCGACTTTCTCCGCCATCTCCGGCTACTGCCTGGGGGGCGGGCTCGAGCTTGCCCTCGCCACCGACTTTCGCATCGCAGATGACACTGCGGTATTCGGGCTGCCCGAGGTGGGACTCGGGATCCTCCCGAGCTCCGGCGGGACTCATCGCCTCGTGCAGATGCTCGGTCCTGCGCGCGCCAAGGAGGTCATCTTGCTGCGCGACCGCGTCTCGGCGCAGGAGGCCCATCGGATCGGCCTGATCACCGAGTTGGTCGATCAAGGCGAGGCGCTGTCACGCGCGATGGAGCTCGCTGAGTTCGTGTCCGGGCACCCGCAGCTTGCGGTCCGCGTGACCAAGCGGGTGGTCGACTCGATGAGCGATGGCGGCCGGACGGCCGGACTCGAGCTCGAGCGCCTCGCGTACGGGCTGCTGGCGCAGACCTCCGAGGCAGACGAAGCGACCGCGCGACGACTGTCGCGGTGACGTCGGCGCCCGTTTGAGGCGGGGCGCCTCGACCCGCGCAACCCAGTCGCGCCAGGGGTCATATGGCCCTGCCAAAACCGCCGGCAATGGTCCTTTTGACCAGGACAGGGCCATGTGTATCCTGAGGTCAACTCGAATCGAGTTCGAGTGTCAGGGTGTCTGATCGGACCGGATCGCAGACGCTCAAAAGATGACGGCTGCCCCTGCCCGCGTGGTCGGGGCAAGGCCGCTCGACCACGACGACTGAAAGACGCCCGAGCACAACTTCCCGGGAGATATTGAATGCTGAAGATCGCGCGCTGGTGCCTGGATCACCGAAAGAAGGTCGTCGTCTTCTGGGTGTTGGTGGCAGTGCTGACCACCGTGATTGCGCAGGCCGCCGGCCGCAATTACGCGACCAACTTCACGCTCCCCGGAACGGAGTCACAGCGCGCGCTCAACCTGCTCAAGCGCGAGTTTCCGACCCAGGGCGGGGATATCGACACGATCGTCTTTCACACCTCGAGCGGGACGATCTATGGGCCACACGTTCGTGGCGCGATCGAGCCGCTGCTCGCTCGCGTGGCGCGGGTGTCGCACGTGGCGACGGTGGTCTCCCCCTACAACAGCGTTCGCGGACGGCTCCAGGTCTCACCCGATCGGCGAACCGCGTTTGCCTCGATCTTCTACGACAAGCCGCCTAACCAGCTTGCGCAGTCGACCGGCACGCCAGTGCTCAACGCGGTCCACGGCGTGCACGTGCCGGGCCTTCGGGTGGCTGCCGGCGGTCAGGTCATCGAGAACGCGGAGGGGTTCAGCGTCGGACCCGCGACCGCCGTGGGCGCGCTCGCCGCGCTGGTGATCCTGCTCATCACCTTCGGCTCCCTGATCGCGGCAGGCATGCCGCTTATCACCGCCGCCTTCGGACTGGTCACCGGGGTGGCGATCATCGGTCTGCTCACCCACGTCACCGCGATGCCCAATGTGACCACGGAGCTCGCGCTGATGATCGGTCTGGGGGTGGGGATCGACTACGCGTTATTCATCGTCACCCGCTTCCGCGAGGCTCACGGCCGCCTAGGAGACGTGCGCGAATCCGTGCTCGAGGCAATGGACACCTCCGGACGGGCCGTCTTGCTGGCGGGCACCACCGTGGTGATCGCCCTGCTGGGCATGTTCGTCACGGGCGTGAGCTTCATGTACGGCCTCGCGATCGGCTCCGTCATTGCCGTGTTATTCACGATGCTGGCCTCGCTGACGCTGCTTCCGGCCCTGCTTTCTCGCTTCGGGGCCCGGCTGGTCAGGCCCACCCGTGGCGCTGCGCGCCGGGAGGCGGCCGGCAAGGCGCCGCGTGAATCGTTCTGGCGGCGCTGGAGCGAGGTCGTGCGAGCACATCCGCTCATCCTCACGGTGGCTGCGCTGGCCGTAATGGTTGCCATCGTGATCCCGGTCGGTGGGCTTCGGCTCGCCAACAGCGACGCGGGCAACGACCCGGCAAACACGAGCACACGCCAGGCGTACGACCTGGTGGCAAAGGGCTTTGGTCCTGGCTTCAACGGGCCGCTATCGCTGGTGGCCGAGATACACGGCAGCAGTGGGGCAGCGGCGCTGCGCCCGGTGGGGTCCGCCGTGCGCGCGACGCCTGACGTGGCAGCCGCGACCGCGCCGCGGATCAGCCCGTCGGGCGCGGTCGCGGTCATTCAGGTCTACCCGCGTTCCGCGCCCCAGGACGTGGCCACGTTCAACCTCGTCCATCGGCTGCGCGACCACGTGCTGCCCCCGCTCGAGCACAGCAGCGGGGTTCGGGTGCTCGTGGGCGGCTTCACCGCCGGTTCCGTCGACTTCGCCAACGTGCTCTCGAACAAGCTCCCGATCTTCGTCGCGGTCGTGGTCGTGCTGTCGGCGCTGCTCTTGTTCGTGATCTTCCGCTCGCTGGTGATTCCGCTGCAGGCGGCGGCGATGAACCTGCTCAGCATCGGCGGGGCGCTCGGAGCGACAGTTCTCGTTTTTCAGAAGGGAGTCCTCTCGGGCCTCTTCGGCGTCCAGGAAGCACCCGTGGAGCCGTGGATCCCGGTGATCATCTTCGCGGTCGTGTTCGGTCTCTCCATGGACTACGAGGTCTTCCTCATCTCACGCGTGCGCGAGCAATGGGTCAAGAGCGGGGACGCGTCCGGTGCGGTTGTCGACGGGATCGCCTTCACCGGGCGGGTTATCACCGCGGCAGCGGCCATCATGATCTGCGTCTTCCTGTCCTTTGTGCTCGGCAATGAGCGCTCGCTGAAGGAGTTCGGCTTCGGCTTGGCCGTGGCCGTGTTCCTCGACGCGATCGTCATCCGCTGCGTTTTGCTGCCGGCCGTGCTCGAGTTGCTGGGTCCGCTCACCTGGAAGCTCCCGCGCTGGCTGGCCGCGCGCCTTCCGCACGTCAATATCGAGGGCAGCGCGGCCCGCGACCGAGCGCCTTCCTCGGAGGCCGGGGAAGCGGGAGAGGCCGACCGCGAGGTCGCCCGAGTTCGGAGCTAGGCCGCTAAAAAGGGCGCCGCGCTCATCGCGGACCAGGCGCCACCAGTCCGTTCTCATACGCGTAGATCACCGCCTGAACCCGATCTCGCAGTCCCAGCTTCTGGAGCACGCTCGAGACATGAGACTTCACCGTGGGTTCGGAGACGACGAGCGCCGCGGCAATCTCCGCGTTGGACATACCTGCGGCAAGTAGCCGGAGCACCTCGAGCTCACGCTCGGTTAGATCCGCCAGCAGGCCGCTGTCACGCGGCACTGCCGCGGGAAGCCGGCGGGCCACCTGTTCGAGGAGTCGCTTGGTGACCGCCGGCGACAGCTGCGCATCACCGGCGGCGACTGTTCGAACCGCGCGCACCAGCTCCTCGACCGGCGCGTCCTTGAGCAAGAACCCGCTGGCTCCGGCCCTCAGCGCCTCGATGATGTAGTCGTCCAGACCGAACGTGGTCAGGATCAGGATCTTTTGGTTGGGCATCCTGCGGGTCGCCTCGATCCCGTCCGTCCCGGGCATGCGCACGTCCATCAGCACGACGTCGGGATCGTGGCGCCGGGCCAGCTCCACCGCCTGGTCGCCGTCCTGCGCCTCGGCGACGACTTGGACCCCGCCCGTGGCCTCGAGCACGGCCTTGAACCCGGCGCGGGCGAGCGGCTGGTCGTCGACGATGAGAACTCGAATTGGGCTCATCGGGCGTACGGCAGCGTTGCCAGCACGCGGTATCCGCGGCCGTTTAGCGGCCCGGCCTGGAGCCTTCCCCCGAAAAGGGCCACCCGCTCGCGCATTCCAACCAGCCCATGACCCGAGGAGTCCGCAATTGGTTGACCGGCGCCGGTGCCGTTGTCGAGTATCTCCAGCTCGAGGCAGTCCTTCCCGTAGCGCAAATCCACCGATGCCCGATCGCTGCCGGAGTGCTTGATCACGTTCGTGAGCGCCTCCTGGACGATGCGGTAGGCCGACAGCTCGACTCCGGCCGGCAGCGTGCGCGGCGCCCCGGTCACCGACAGCTCGACGTCGACGCCGCCCGCCCGCGCCCTTTCCAGCAGCGAGCCAAGGTCGCCGAGGGCGGGCTGCGGGTCGCGCTCGTCCTGAGCCCTGGCCGCGCGCATCAGCTCAAGTGTTCGGTGCATCTCGCTCATGGCGTCGCGCCCCAGCTCGGCGATTGTCTGCGCGCTATGGCGAGCCGACGGATCGCTCGCGGTCGCCTCGAGCGCCTGTGCCTGGATAACCATCAAGCTCACATCGTGGGCCACGACATCGTGGAGCTCGCGCGCGATCCGGAGGCGTTCGTCTGTGGCGGCCTGCTCGTCGAGCAGGGCGCGCTCGCGCTCAAGCCGGGCCGCGCGCTCGCGCTGCTCGTCGAAGTACGCCAGGCGAGTCGCTTGATAGAGGCCGAGCGCCAGTGCTGCACCGGCCAGGGCCGCCCCGGCGATGACCCCGAACAGTGGCAGGCTGTAACCCCACGCCAATCGGTGCAGGGCGAGCCCAAGCACCGCCACGATTGCGCCCGCCGCCGCGATCCGCCACGGCCGTCGCGAGGCGACCGTGTAGATCGCCACCAGCGCCGGAGGCCAGAACACGGCCGCGGTGGGGATCGCGATGCCGAGGACCAGCGTGATCACGAGGACCAAGACCGGCCACCGGCGCCTCATAAGCAGCGCCAGCGTCGACAGGATGGCGGCGCTCGCAATAGCGACCGCCTGCGCCAAGGTGAATCCCTTCACGATCTGGTGGCTGCCAACGGCGGCGCTCGCGTGGTGGATTCCGTTACTGGCCACCGCGACCGTCGGCACGAGCACCACGAGCGCGAGCAACCCGTCAAGCACCCAGGGCGCGATCGCATCGACCCTGCGTAAAAGCTCTGGGCGCTCGCGCTTGCCGTTCACGGCCAAAGCGTACGTCGCGGGATCAGACTTCCACACGTCGTGCCCACCAGCCGCCGGCGACCAGGGCTGCTAACGCCCAGGCGACGGCGACCGCGATCGCAACCGGGAGCTGGAAATGCAGTCCGGAAATGGTGTCTCCGGCCATCCGCTGGAATGTCGCCAGCGGCAGTGCCTCGCGCAGGCTTCCCAGGAAACTGAGTTGCAGCAGTAGCTGCGAGATCACCACCCCGAACGCGATCACGCTTGCCATGAGTGGCCCGCGCGAACGCACGAAGGTCGCGATGCCGGTGCACACGAGCGCGCCCACGGCCCCGAACGCGAGCACCGCTCCATCGCGCTGCGCGATGTCCGCCAGCGACGGCGCGGGCGATGATCCCGCCAGCGCTATCGAGCAGACCGTGACGACGACAAGCGCGGCGACCAGAAGGACGGTCGTCGTGACGACCGCAGCGACGGCGCGCGAGGCGTAGAACGCAAGGCGGGAGCGCCCCGTTGCGAGCAGGTCGCGCAGCGCCCCGACCTCCGCGTCTCCCGCCCCCGCCGTGACACCGATCATCGCCGCCAGCACCACCGCGATCATCCCCAGGAAGTCGGTCGCGTCCTGGAAGCTCTTGACGCCGCCGGCGGGACGGACGTGCTGCGGATCGGCTCCATGTCGCGCCGCCGTCACGATGAATACGACCGCCACCGAGCCGACCGCGATCAGTGTGGCCATCGCCATCAGGCCACGGCGCCGTCGCAGCTTGAGCAGGTCAGAGCGGATCAGGGCCAAAGCATCGGAGATCATTTTTCGTCCTCCAGTCGCTGGGTGATGTTCAAGAAGCGCTCTTCGAGCGAGGATTCGATCGGAGCCACCCGGTCGATTGCCAGTCGGGCATCGAGCATCCGGCGCACGATCTCGGTCACCAGTTCACGGTCGGCGGTCCCATTGGCAGCCAGTGACACCACCACCCCGCCGCTCTCCACGGCCGCGCGGTCTACACCGTGGAGGTTTGCGACCAGCGCCGCAGCGCGCCCCGGGTCGTCCGTTCCGATGGAGATCCTGCGGTTGCGCGCCGTGAGCTCATCTATGGAGCCTTGCGTGACCACTCTGCCGCGGTCCACGATCGCCGCGAAGTCGCATGTGCGCTGAACCTCGTCCAGCAGGTGGGAGGACAAAAACACCGTGCGGCCCTCGTCTACGAGCCCGCGGATGAGGCCACGCACCTCGAGCATCCCGCCGGGGTCAAGCCCGTTCATGGGCTCGTCCAGGAATAGAAGCTCTGGATCGGCCAGGAGACAGCGTGCGATTCCCAGCCGCTGGCGCATGCCCAGCGAGTAGCTGGACACCCGGTCGCCTGCGCGGGCACTCAGGCCGACTCGCTCCAGCGCGGCCGGGATGCGCTGCGCCGCCATCCCACGCCGAGCGGCGGCGTTGACCTCCAAGTTCTCGCGCCCGCTGAGGAACCCATAGAACGTCGGCTCCTCGACGATTGCGCCCACCCCGCTCAGCGCTCGCGCGCGCTGTGCGGGTACGGCGTGGCCGAGAACCGACATCGATCCCGAGGTGGGCCATGCGAGCGCCAGCAGCAGCCTGATGATGGTTGTCTTTCCGGCGCCGTTGGGCCCGAGGAAGCCGAATGCCACGCCGCGCGGGACCTCGAGGTCAACGCCGTCGAGGGCCTTGCGCTGACCGAAGCGCTTCGTCAGGCCGGTTGTCTTGACGGCCAGCGCCGCGCCGTCTGTGCTTGATGTGCTCATGGACGCCAAGGTAGGGAGGCGCGGGGTGTGTGTCGTCAAGCGCAAGCAGCACTCCGCGGCCTACCCGAGGACCGTTTGCGAGCGGCATCTCATACCTGAGGATGAGTCGATTGAGACGGCGCGGGTAGAGTGCCGCTCGAGGCGGGATGGCGAAAAATCGTCGGATGTCAGCAGGAGCGGGGCGGTGAGCGTGTTCGTCACCGGAGCGACCGGGTTCATCGGTCGCCGTCTGCTCGATCAGCTGCTTGCTCGCGGCGAGGAGGTGCATGCGCTGGCCCGGTCGCAGTCGGTGGACAAGCTGCAGAGAGTGGCGCGCCGTCTCGACGCCGCCGACCGGGTAAAGCCCGTCGTGGGAGACCTCAGCGCTCCGATGCTGGGGATCGAGCCCGAGTGGATTCGAGCGCACGCGGGTCACATCGACCATGTCTTCCACCTCGCGGCGGTCTACGACATGGCGGCGTCAGACGAGGCCAACGAGATCGCGAACGTCGGCGGGACGCGGGAGACGGTGGCCGTCGCCAACGCTCTGAATGCCGGCTGCCTGCACCACGTCTCCTCGGTGGCGGTGGCGGGAAGCTACGTGGGCACCTTCACCGAGGAGATGTTCGACGTAGGCCAGCCGCTGCCGCACTCCTATCACCGCACGAAGTTCGAATCGGAGCGGATCGCCCGCGAAGAGTCTTCAACTCCCAGGCGTGTGTACCGCCCGGCGATCGTCGTGGGCGACTCTCGCACGGGGGAGATGGACAAGGTCGATGGGCCCTACTACTTCTTCCCGCTCCTGGACGTCGCATCCAAGCTGCCCTCCGCGCTGCGGTTCCTGGCGCCCCGGCTCGGCGCCACCAATCTGGTCCCGGTCGATTTCGTCGCTTCGGCGATTGACTTCCTTGCATACGAGCAGGGCCTCGACGGCCGCGCATTTCACCTGGTCAACCCAAAGCCACAGCCGACGATCGAGGTGCTCAACGTGTTCGCCCGAGTTGCCGGGGCACCACGCCTGAGCGGTGTCCTACCGCGCGCGTTGTTCGATGTTCCGATTCAGGTCGGCGTGGTCCGCGAGCTGCTGCTGCCGCAACTGGGGATTCCCGCAGCAGCGCTCGATCACGTGTCCTTCACCTGCACCTTCGACTCGAAGGCCACTCGACGGGTGCTCACGGGCTCCGGGATCGAGGTGCCGGCACTGGAGGCGTACGCGCCCGTGCTATGGAAGTACTTCAAGGACCACATGCGCGACGGGAGCACGCTCCCGGCTTGACGCGCCGGCGGTGCGTTTGACCGCGGTACGGTCTTAGACATGCGACCGAACATCTTTCCCGCCCTGCACTACCGCGACCCCGAGACAGCCCTCCAGTGGCTCAAACGCGCGTTTTGCTTTGAGGAGAAGGCCGTCTACCGCGGCGACGACCAACGCATCGTTCATGCCGAACTACGGCTCGGCGACGGCCTGGTCATGTTCGGCGGCCTACCCACCGATACCGCGGGCTCAGGCGACGGCCAGCCGCCGGTCACCATCTATGCAGTCGTAAGCGACCCGGATGGCCACTATGAACGGGCCCGGGCCGCTGGGGCGGAGATCGTCAGAGAGCTGTCAGACCAGCCCTACGGCTCGCGCGAGTACAGCGCTCGCGACCCCGAGGGCAACCTGTGGTCGTTCGGAACGTACGACCCCTACGTTGCCGACTAGAACACCGACTGCGTAGTACGTGCGCTTCATCGGAGCGACCGGGTGCGACGATCCGGTGATCACGGTCACTGGCTGAAGGCCGTCGGACACGCGCGCGGCCCGCTTCCCGAGCGCTGGCTCGAGGAGGGGCGGACGGGCGTGCTTCGGGAGGGTGGCTTCCCGCGGCGCCCGCGTGTCAGCGAGGATGACCGTCTTGTGCTGTACGCAAGCGTGTGGCGCCGGATCTTCGGCGTGGTGGTGGCGGTGGCGGAGGTCTATCGGGTCGAGCACCCGCGTTGGCCCTGGCGGATCGCCGTCGAACCGCTGCTGGTCGTGCCGGATCTCGATCTCGCTCCGCCGGTCGAGGCAATTGGCGTCGCAGCCCGCTCGATGTCGCAGCAGTCGCATATCCGTCTCGACACGGACCAGTACGCTCAAGCGGTCGAGGCGCTCAGCTCGATAGCGCTGTGAGCGAACGCCGAATTCGCCCAAAGCTCGCAGTCGCACCAGGGAGGGACGGAGGCCGAAGTGCTCGAATTCCTTGGGCGAATAGATGACCGAGTGCTCTCCCGTCCCTGGTGCCACACGGCCGCCGAGATTGTTACGCTGGCTCGCATTCCGCGTGGGGATCTCAGGATGCTGAGCGCTGTGATGCGAGCACCTTTCATGTCCGTCGAGAGCCTTAAGTACTAAGCCGTGCCCCGGCCAGTCGAACGCAGCCAGCGTTACGTCCCAGGTCTCGACGGGCTACGTGCTATCGCGGTCCTGTTGGTGATCGTCTACCACATCAATGCACCTTGGGCCAGAGGGGGGATGCTCGGCGTGGGCGTCTTCTTCACGCTCTCGGGCTACCTGATTACCGACCTCCTGCTCAATCATTACCGGCGTCGGGGCAACCTGGGATTGGCGCAGTTCTGGATCAGGCGAGCTCGGCGGCTGCTGCCGGCGCTGTTCTTGATGCTGGTGGTGGTCAGCATCCTGGTGGCGCTGTTCGACGCCTCCCAGCTCGACAGCGTGCGTCGGCAGGTGATCTCGGGGGCCTTCTACTTCGCGAACTGGTCCACGATCGCCGTACACGGCTCCTACTTCTCGCGCTTCGCGCAACCACTGCCGCTTGATCACCTGTGGTCGCTTTCGATCGAGGAGCAGTTCTATCTGGTGTGGCCATGGCTCGTGCTGCTCGCTGTGAAGTTTCTTTCGGACCGCCGGGGAGTGCTGCTAATCGCGCTGATCGGGACCGCTGTCTCCGCCTTCCTGACGGCCCAGCTGTACCACCCCGGACTTCTGGACCCGACTCGTTTGTACGAAGGCACGGATACTCGCGCCTTTGAGCTCCTGATCGGTGCCGCGCTGGCCTGTGTGAGGCCGACCGCGTTCCCGCGCTTCCGCTCCCGGATCTCACTGCGCCGATTGCTGGCACTCGACCTGGCGGGCGTGGCAGGTCTGATCACGATCTTCATCCTGGTCTGGCAGACCACGCCGTTCACCCCTTTCCTGTACCCCTGGGGGCTCCTTCTCCTTTCGTTCTCAAGCGTCGCAGTTATTGGCGCCGTTGTTCACTCGGCAAGTGCGCTTGGCGCGCTGCTCGGGTCCCGGCCGCTGCGCTGGATCGGCGTACGTTCGTATGGCATTTACCTGTGGCAGTGGCCGATAGTCGTCCTTTGGGGACAGTCGACCAATGGCGTGAACTGGGGCAGGGCCCTTTTGCAGATAGCGGTCACGTTCGTCGTGGCCAGCCTCTCATGGACCTATCTGGAGGCGCCGATTCGTCGCGGGGCGCTTGGACGGCTGTGGCGGCGGGCGCACCTGGGCGCCGCCCGTCTCAGCGCCCGTCGCACTGCCTATGCGCTCGGCGGCAGCGCCTTCGCGGCTTTGCTGATCACTGCCGTGGCACTCGGCGGAGTCCTGCCACAAATCGCAAGCGGCCGTCGCGCGGCACCCGAGATCGCGAAGCTTCCTCCGAAACTAAAGAACGCCCGAGCGGTTTCCGATCCGTCCGCCAATGGGAGCGCGTCGGGGAAATCTGATCCAGCTCTTGGCCACAAGCGACCGGCCAAGCCGGCGACGCGAACGTCGTGCCGCTCGGTCGTCTACATCGGCGACTCCACCTCCGAGGGACAGATCTCCAGCAGCTACATCTCGAATCCCCGAAAGCAGCTTGCCGGACAGCTGCACCGGGTGGGTGTGACCACGACGATTCCGGAGATCTCCGGTGCCCGCTCCATCGTCGAGGTCTTCGAGGGCCACCCGAACGCGGCGACCGTGGCGCGCCAACACATATCCCAGGGCTATCACGGCTGTTGGATACTCGCGATGGGTACCAACGACTCCGCGGACGTGGAGGCCGGCTCGCACTCCACTCGGATGCAGCGGATCGAGACCATGATGAAGATCATTGGCCACCAGCCCGTGCTGTGGATAGACGCGATCAGCCTGCTCAGCACCGGGCCCTACCAAGAGTCCGGGATGCAGGAGTGGAACAACGACCTCCTCACCGCATGCCGCCGTTACCCGACGATGCGCATCTTCGACTGGGCGATCCACGCCAGACGCAAATGGTTCATCCCCGACGGCATCCACTATTACGCCCCCGGCGACATAGCCCGCAACTACTGGATCGCCCACGGCCTGGTCGAGGCATTCCCACAAGGCCAGGCACCCAGCTCCAACTGCCTCGTTCGCTAGCGGCGTCGCAGATCGCCATCTAACGCGGCGACCTGGGGCCTTGATGACGTGGCGACCCGGGCCTTGCTCAATTCGTTGCTTTTGCTTACGGCCGTCTTATGCCGAGCGGATTCGATGGCTGTCGTAACCCCGCGGACCACGCGTTTACGCGGGTCCACTGACCAGTAAGGAGGCCTAAGGTGTTCAGACGCACCACCTTGGCGACGGCGGCAGCAGTGCTGGCGTTGCTGACCGGCGGTGGAGTGGCGCTGGCCGCCGGCGGCAGTTCGTCGTCAGGCAACTCCGGGACCGCGGCTACGTCGAGCACTCACTCGAGTGCCGGCACCACCGCGGCTCGCTCGAGCTCCACTTCGAGCCACAGCGCGAAGGTGTGGAGCCCGAGCGCCCGGCGGTCCGGGACCGCCGACAACTGTCCGCACCACCACTAGCGATCTCGGTCGCTCAAGCGAGCGGCCTCGGTCGCGCAATGGTGCGAGCGGCCCTTGGTCGCTCAAGCGAGCGGGCTCGGTCGCGCCACCAGCGTGCGGACAGCTCTCCCCTGACCCCGCGGCGCCCGCCCACCCGGCGGGCGCCGTACCTATTCCGTTATTTGCGAGTCAGCCGGGCAGCCACTCGTCCCGAAAGCGCGTCGGCTTATCGGGAGGCACGTCGGCGTAGGCCTGCTCGGGATCGCGGGTCTCCTGTTGGACTCCGGCCTGGTGCTTCTGGGCCACCTCGGAGGCCGGATAGACGACGTCGTCGCCAAGCCGCGTGCCGACCGCCAGGAGGGTGCACGGCCCCTCGCCGGCGCCGACGAATACATGCTCGGTCCACGGCGGGCAGTGCACGAAGTCCCACGCCTTCAGCCGCTGCTCCGTGCCTTCGACCAGCAGCAGGCACTCGCCTGAGAGCACCAGGAAGTCCTCCTGCTCTTCCTCCCCGTGGTACATGCACGAGGGCTGGCCTGGCTGGAGAACGCCGATGTTGAACCCCAGCTTGGGGAACCGCTCATCTCCCTCGAAGCGGGTGTAGGCGCCAAACTGGCCGTCGAGCCAGCGCGCGTCGCGCACGTTGAGGACGAACCACCCTGACCCAGCCGGGGCAAGGCCGCCGTCGCCAGACTCAAGCGAAGCCTTGGGAACCACGGCACGATTATGCCCGTCGTGACCCGCCGGCGCCGAACGCGCCGCGCAACCCGCGCCGACCCCCCGCGCCGACCCGACGCGCACCCGACGCCCGACCCGCACCGCCTACGCCCGCGCGTCGGACGAAAGGCCGACCAGCTCGGCGCTTCGCTCCCACAGCGCCCGGGCGAGATCAGGGTCCCGGGCTGCGCGGCTGGGCTCGACCACCTTCTCGTCTTCGATGTATTCGCCGTCCAAACGGCCACCCTGTTCGGATTGCGCCAGCCATACCAGCGAGCGGGCGCCGCGCTCGGCGGAGCGCATGAACGGCGATGCGATCGTGGTCAGGATCTTCCAAATTCCGTTCTCGTTTTTGCCGAAGCCGGTGCGCACGGTGCCCGGGTGAAAGCAGTTCGCGTTGAGCTCGGGCGCGCGCCCGGCCAACTCGCGCGTGAACAGGATGTTGCACAGCTTTGTGGTGCCGTAGACGCGCATGGCGGAGTAGGAGCGTTCCGACTGCAGGTCGGCGAGATCCAGGCGCCCAGCGCGATGCGCGTCCGATGCGGTCGTGATGACTCGACCGCCCCCTAGGCGGCCGAGTAGGAGGTGCGTGAGTAGGAAAGGCGCGAGGTGGTTCAGTGCGAAGGTCCGCTCGAAACCCTCTTCAGTCACTTTGCGAGAAGCGAAGAGCGCCCCTGCGTTGTTGGCCAGCACGTCGATGTGCTCGTAGTTGTCGCGCAGCTCTTCCGCGAGCCGTCTGACCTGCGCCATCAGCGTCATATCGGCGACGTGCTCGTGGACGTCCGCGTTCCCGGCCTCTCTGGCCTCCGCGGCGACTGCACCCACCCGGGCCTCGTCGCGGCCCACCACCGCGACCGACACGCCCTCGCGCGCGAGCTCGATCGCCGCGGCACGGCCGATCCCGCGTGTCGCTCCGGTGAGTACCACAAGCGTCACGGCTCCGACTGTAGCGACGGCGCTAAACGCGCTCGCGAGCGCTCCATCCGCTCCAGCGATCGACGTCTACGGCCAGCACCGCCCCTGTCGCCTGCTGCTGGGGATAGCGTTGCGCCAGCAATTCCACCGCCTGCCGCGCCTCGGGGTGGTCGGGGTGAAGAACTCGCGCATGACCATCGGCTCGGACCCACCACAGTGCACTCCAATCGTCGTCGTAGTGGTCCACGAGCAGCGCGACCGCGGGGTTCTCGCGCACGTTCGCTAGCCGCCTCAGCGCATCCGTTCGCTTGGGCTTGGCGTCCACCACGCTGTAGACGCGATCGCCCTGCACCGCGAACACGACCGGCACGAGATGGGGCCGTCCGGCGGCGTCGGCCGTGGCGAGGCGCGCGACCTTGGCGGCGCTGAACCGCTCGCGGGCGTCCGCAGGCGTCACGCCTCGCCGGTCAACTCGGCGATCGCCGACTCCCATTGATCCAGCGCCGGCTCCACGGTCGCTCGCCCTCCAGAGGGGATCCAATGGACCAGGCGACGGGCGCCCGCGTCGTGAAGCTTCTGCAGCACGGCCGCGTCGGCGGGCACGCCGATGACCATGAAGTCGATCGGGCGGTCCGCGCGGGCGCGAAGTTCCCGCGCGCCGTCGATGATGTCGCCGCCTCGGGCGTAGTTGGGAAACCATGCATCGCCGAACGCGAGCACGCGGTCCAGGACGGTGGGTCCGTTGCCCCCGACGAGCACCGGGGGATGGGGGCGCTGAGCCGGTTTCGGCCACGACCAGATCCGGTCGAATTGGACGAATTCGCCCTCGTAGCTCGCCTCCTCTTGTGTCCAGATGGCCTTCATGGCGGCGATGCGATCGGCCATGAGGCGCATGCGCAACCGCGGGTCGGTGCCGTGGTTACGCATCTCCTCACGGTTCCACCCGGCGCCAACACCGAACTCGAGGCGGCCGCCCGACAGGTGGTCAACCGAGGCCACCTCCTTGGCCGTGGTGATCGGATCGCGCTCGATCACAAGGCAAATACCGCTGCCCACGCGCAGCCGCGAGGTGGCCTGCGCCGCTGCCGTGAGGGCGACGAAGAGGTCGTAGGTGTGGCTGTACTTATGCGGCAGTTCTTCGCCGCCCGGCCACGGCGATTCCCGGCTGGCGGGGATGTGCGTGTGCTCGGCGAAAAACAGCGACTCGTGGCCGCGGTCCTCCACGAGCCGCGCAACAGATCCGGGGCTGAGCCCGTCGTGCGTCGGGAAGTATCCGACTCCGAAATCGATCGGGCCAGTCTATCCCGGCGGATATGATCGCCCGCGCCAAGAGTATGGGTTCGATCCGCCTCACGTTCATCGGCTGTGGCGATGCCTTTTCGAGCGGCGGCCGTCTGCATACGTGCTTTTACCTCGAAGGCGCCGAAGAGCCGATGCTCTTGGACTGCGGCGCGACTTCGCTGGCGGGCCTCAAGCGCGAGCGGATCGACCCGGCCTCGATCGGTTCGGTGGCGGTATCGCATCTGCATGGAGACCACTTCGCGGGCATTGGCTGGATCGTTATCGAGGGCCGTCTGGCCAAGCGAGACAAGCCGTTGGTGATCGGCGGGCCGCCCTCAACCTCGGAGCGGCTCCGGCGAGCGAGTGAGGCTCTCTACCCCGGCTCCGGCGATGCGGACAATTCCTTCGAGATTCGCCACGTTGAGTTCTCGGAGGGGGCCCGGTGCGAGGTCGGACCTTCCGCCGTGACGCCGTTTGAGGTGATCCACTCCAGCGGCGCGCCCTCCTACGCGCTGCGCGTGGAATACGGCGGCAAGGTGGTCGCCTATTCGGGAGACACCGAGTGGACGGACAATCTCCTCAACGCAGCCCGCGGGGCCGATCTCTTCATTTGCGAGTGCAACTTCTTCGATCAGCGCGCTCCCGGCCACCTGAGCTACGAGCAGATCCTCGCTAACCGTCCTCGATTCGAATGCGAGCGAATGGTCCTCACGCACATGGGCGACGACGTCCTGGCACGGCGCAGCGACTTGGAAATCGAGACGGCCGCGGACGGACTGACGATCGAGGTCTGACCGCTCGTCATCGCGTTTGAGCCGCGCGGCCGTTGGCAAGCCAAGGTCTAATCGAGAAAGGAGGCCAGTCCAGATGAACCCCACCCAGATTGTCCAGCGCGGCGGCGGAGTCGCGCGCGGGAGCCTGCGCATCGGGGAGCGAGTCGTGCGAAGCGTAGGCAGCGAAGCCTGGGGCTTTCTCCAGGACGCGCGTCACCTCGGGCGCAAGCCCAAGCCGGGAATGGATGACGTCACACTGGCGCACAAGGTCGAGACCGAGATCTTCCGGGGGCGGGGCGCACCCAAGTCAACTGTGAACGTGAACGTGGTGGACGGCGTCGTATGGCTGCGGGGCGAGGTCAAGCGGCCCGAGCAGGTGCGGCGCCTCGAGGAGAAGGCGCGCTCGGTGCCCGAGGTACGAGGGGTGGAGAACCTCCTGCACCTGGTCAAGACGCCAGCGCCCACACGCGCCGATACGCCAAAGCGCCAGCAGCGGACGCGCTCCTCGACGCGGCGGCCCGCTCCCAAGCGCCGCTCTGCCGGCCGGGTCAGCGATGACCGCACCGATGCCATAACACCGCAGGCTGAGCCTTCGCCGGCTGAGCACGCGGATAAGGGCGAGGGCCGCACCCCGGCGCCGTTGGGCACCCGGGCGCCATCTGAAGGCGGCACCCCGGCGCCATCCGAAGCCGGCACCCCGGCGCCATCTGAAGCCGGCACCCCGGCGCCATCCGAGGGCCGCACCCCGGCGCCATCCGAGGGCCGCACCCCAGCGCCGCTGGGCACGCCCGAGGGAGACACGGCCTGAGAAGGTAGCGCGCCTGCCATGGCGGGTAGCCCACCCGCCATGGCATCCTTGGGGGCAGGACGGCCCGTCCAGCACTAGCCTGACCCATATGGCATCGAGCATGACCGACACCACGCTTCAAGACGTCCCGCCGTTCGCGGGCCATAGCCCCGACCAGGAGCGCCCCTTGGGCGGATACGCACTGCTGCTTGGCTCCTTTGCAGCCGCCTGCGGTGGCTTTGCGGTTGCGCTTCGTCGTTCGGGCACGGACCTGCCCGAGCGGGTCGAGGGCCGCGATCTTGCTTTGGTCGCGGTTGCGAGCTTCAAGGCCTCGCGCATCATCGCCCGCGACCGCGTCACAAGCGCGATCCGGGCGCCCTTCAGCCGCTTCCAGGACGACGCCGGACCGGGGGAGGTTCATGAGGCCGCCCGTGGCCACGGGTTGCGGCGGGTGCTCGGCGAACTGCTGATCTGCCCCTACTGCCTTGACGTGTGGACAGCCACCGCATTTCTCGGCGGCCTGCTCACCGCGCCTCGTGCTACGCGCTGGATCGCGTCGATCTTCGTCGTCGTCAGCGCCGCCGACGCGATGCAGATCGCATACGCAAAGGCCGAATCTGCCCTCTAGTCCCGGATAGGGTTAGTCATGGCCCGCGAATACGTCTTCATCGACGAATGGGACGTCCGGGCGCCACAGGAGGAGGTTTTCGTTGCGCTCGCCGACGCGCGTACGTATCCGCGGTGGTGGAAGCCCACGTACCGCGCGGTCGAGGCGGACGGGCCACCCGCAGTGGGCTGCCGTTCCCACCACAGGTTCAAAGCGAAGTTGCCCTACACGCTCTCGACCACCTCGACGATAGTCAGGCTGGACCCACCGCATGAGGTCGAAGCCGAGGTGGACGGGGATCTGCGGGCGATCAAGCGGGCCATGGTCGGACTCGAACCCTATGCCCAGGCTCGTGCGACCGATCGTTGACGACGAGCGAAGGCTGACCGGCTACGGCTGACCCGACGGCCGGTGCGACAATCGGCCCGTGGTGGACCGGGTGCTATGCCCGAGGCTCGTCGGCCGCGACGAGCAGCTGTTCGTCCTGGAGGACGCGTTGCTCGCTGCCCACGGCGGCGAGAGCCGTTTCGTCGCTGTGGGCGGCGAGGCAGGCATCGGCAAGACGCGGCTTGCGACGGAGCTCGCTAAACGAGCGCGACGGCTCGGCTGGGCCGTATTGTGGGGTGCCTGTAGCGAAGCGGAGCTTCCGCTTCCCTACCTCCCGCTCGTCGAAGCGCTCGGTAACTACATCTCCCTTCAGGGCGCACAGCGGGTCGGAAACGAGCTCGGCGCCGCTCGCCGCGAGCTCGCCCAGCTATTCCCCCAGCTCGCCGGCGACGAATTCGCCGCGCCCATGGGGGACCCGGCACAGGGAAAGCTACGGCTGTTCGAGGCGATAGTCGCCCTGCTCGCGGTCCCGGCGCACGAACAGGGGGTCCTGCTGGTGGTCGAGGACGTCCACTGGGCCGATTCGGCCACGCGGGAGCTGCTCGATCACCTCGCACGCCGCATGACGAATATGCGCTCGCTGCTGCTACTCACCTACCGCAGCGACGAGCTCGACCGGCGCCATCCCCTGGCGCCACTCGTCCAGATGTGGCGCCGTTCCGGGGTCGCGGAGTTCGTCGGGCTGTCTCCGCTCCCCGAAAACGAGATCGCCGAGATGATCGCCGCGATCCTGGACGAGCAGAATATGGAGCCTGAGCTCCGCGATCTCCTGTCCGCGCGCAGCGAGGGAAACCCGTTCGTGTTGGAGGAGATGCTCAAAGAGGCGATCGACTACGCAAACGGCGGACCGCGTTCACGCGACGCCGTACGCATACCTGAGACCGTCCGCGACGCGATCCTGCTGCGCTTCGCGCGCATCGGCGGGCCGGAGGCGGAGGTCCTTCAAGCGGCCGCGGTGCTCGGCAGAACCTTCGACTACGACACGCTTCTGGCCACGACCGGCGCCTCGCGGGAGACCGTCCAGCGGGCGCTCGAAGTCGGTGTGGCCCAGCAGTTGCTCGACGAGGCCGGCAACGGCCACGCGAAATACAGATGGCGCCACGCACTGACCCAGGAGGCAGTCGGCGAAGAGATCGTGCTTCCCCGCCGCCAGGACATCCACAGCCGCGCGGCCGATGCTCTGAGCAAAGCGGGCGCCGGCTCCCTGGCGATCGCCCGCCACCTGCTCGGTGCCGCTCGCTTCGAGGAGGCCGTGCCGGTCTGCGTGACCGCGGCCGAGGAGGCCGAGGGAACGATGGCTTACGCCGACGCGCTCGAGCTCGTCAGCCGCGCCCTGCCGCATGTGCGCGACCCGCTCCCCCGCTCTCGCCTCGAATGCCGCATGGGGCGACTGTTCTGGATGGACGGAAAGACTTCGGCCGCGATCGACGCGCTTGTACCGGGCGTGGACGGGCTCGAGCGTGCGGGTGAAGAGGTTGAGGCGGCGCGCTACAGGATCGTGCTGGGGCGCTGCCGGTGGGAGCAGAGCCAGCCGCAGCAAGCATTCAAAGAGTTCGACCGAGCGCGGCGCGCGCTGGAAAAGCATGGACCATCGGCCGAGCTGTCGCTCGCCTACATGCGGCTCGCCGGGCTGCACAAGTTCCAGCTGGACCCGCGCGCACTGGACACAGCGCGCAAGGCGGTCGAGGTCGCGAGCGCGGCAGGGGCCGACTACGAGCGCATCTGGGCGCAGGCCTTTCTGGCGCCGGCGCTCTTCGACATCGGTCAGACGGAGGAAGCGGAGCGGATGCTCGAAGAGTCCTTCGCGGACGCGCGAGCCCGCGGCTACTCGTTCGTGGCGCACAACATCGCCTACAACGATGCGTGGGGACGGCTGCACATGATGGTGCCCGGGATCACCGATCGGATGGAACTGCTCGGCTCGGAGCGCACGCCGGCGGCCATGGCCAACATGTTCGGGTTCGCCCGAAGCTGGCCCCTGCGTGCGAACGGGAATCTGCTCGGCGCACTCGAGTTCATCAGGCGGGCGCAGATGACAGCTGCCGCAAACACGAACGAGAAGGTGCGCTGGAGGACCAGGGTTGAGCTCGCCGAGGTGCTGCTCGAGCTCGGGCGACTCGACGAAGCGAACGCGACGCTGCCACCGCCGTCGGAGCGCGCCGAGCTCCAGGACGTCATTTACGACTCGGGGGTACAGATACGGCTACGGCTCCAGACGGGCCGGCTCGACGAAGCGGTTACGCTAGCGCGCGAAATCGGGGAGAACGCGCACCGGCTCGCGCCTTTCAACGATGCGCTCGAGGTGGCGGTCGAGGCGCTGGTCCGGGCGCGACTGGTCGATGAGGCGCAGGCCGTGGTCGACACAGGACGGGCGCATCCGTCCGGCGCGGGGGGTGTGCATCTCGATGCAGCACAGGGCAACATTCTGCTCGCGCGAGGCGAGGCGGAGAAGGCTGCTGCGATCCTCGCAGGCGTCGCAGGGGAGGCCGCGGCGCGTGGCTTCAAGCTGGTCGAGTGGCGGGCGCGTACGCTGACCGCCGAGGCCCTGAGTCAGGCCGGAAGACGCGACGAGGCCGAGCGGGAGCTGGCTGCCGTAGCCGCTGAGGCAGGGGCTGCAAGCGCGGCGGTGATTGTTTCCACAGTGCGGGCCGCCGCAGATCGGTGTGGCGTGTCCGTTCCCGAGACGGCCGAACCGGCGCACAGCGGTGCTGCTGCGCCCGAGGTCATGCAGGCCGGCGAGCGCCTGATCACCTCGATGTTCGCCGACGTCCGCGGCTACACGGCGATGACCGCGTCGGTTGCACCGGCCGACATGGCAGAGCGCATCACCACGCTCTACCGCTGGGCGACTGCCGAGGTGGGCCGCCACCACGGCTTCGTCAACAAGTTCGCAGGTGATGCCGTCATGGCGACGTTCAACGCGACCGGCGCGCGTGTCGAACATGTTCGCGAGGCGCTCGAGGCAGCGCTTGCGTTGAGCGGAAAGGCGGCGCTGCTTGACCTCGGGCTCGGCATCGGCATCGCCGTTGGGCCCGCTGTGGTGGGTCCGACGCTCGCCGACGGCAACGTCTCGGTGCTCGGCTCGGCGACAAACCTTGCCGCACGGTTACAGACCGCGGCCAACCCCGGCGAGATCGTCCTCAGCGATGAGGCGCACCGCCGGGTCGAGGGTTGGCTCACCGAACGGGGACTGGAGCCGGTTCGCCATGAGCTTGAACTGAAGGGCTTCACTACTCCCCAGCAGGCCTGGCGACTGGCGATGGGCGGGG
>Ga0070741_10001170_pt1 | contig 82668 bp, 87 predicted proteins | sample Coa_R1_4_FD_66440 | JGI IMG/M metagenome (GOLD analysis project Ga0070741, IMG submission 66440) | Surface soil microbial communities from Centralia Pennsylvania, which are recovering from an underground coalmine fire - Coalmine... | ecosystem: Environmental > Terrestrial > Soil > Unclassified ...
TCGTGCTCGGTGTGACATTCAACGACGGGATCGAGGTCATCGCTAAACCGACTGACCGTCAGCCCATAACCGCCGCCGCCTGACCGGCCAGGCCGTCACCAAAATTTAGCGATAGCTCTTGCGTATGTCATTGGTCCTTGAGCAGATTATTAATGGCCATATCTTGAACGATCGTGGCGCGCTCGCGAATTGAAGGCACATCGCGAAAACGTGCTCGCACAGCTAAGAGCGCAAATCGGCGGCTATTTCGACGTAGGCAGAGCGGCAGGCGTGATGGAAGAGGAGATCGCGCAGATCGAAGCCGGACTGGCACGACTGGGCTCGGCATCTGTCGTTGACGTAGAGGTTCGGTCATAAATGCGCGGTGGCATCGGCGACTGCCGTTGTCATACCAAAAATGTGCTGTCAGCGCGCCTACCGAAATTTTCCCTTCGGCAGCCGCTCTGGATGGAAATCAGCCGGGTTATACGTTCGTTCGGGCGGCCGATCTGCCTCTGCTTTCACCGGCATCAAGGTGACATCGAATAGCATCCCCGGCACTTCCTCGACCTCGCCTGAACAGGTCGCGAAGTTGCCCGTCGCGGTGCCGACCAACTTTATCTCGACCTCGTCGACCCCAAAGACCGAGGGCTGTCCCGGCGCGTGCCTCGACGTCTTAAGCACCGCAGCAAACCGAGTGCCGTCGACTTGGTACGATCCGCTATAGCTGATGACTGTGTCGGCGCCGGAGATCATGCCATTCTGGAGCAACACCCTCCCCGTGCCCTCACCAAGCTTGGTTTTGAACCATGCCATATAGTGTCCGTCGGTCAGCATCGAGAACTCGCCTCACCCTCCTCGCTTTGCTTTCTTCCATATGAAGGAATCGGTGCAGTCTTAGCCGCCATCCCCAGGTCTGTGAGGCCGTAAGACAGGTCGGGACCGGCGCCGATGCTTTCGATCCAACCTTTGTTCAACAAGTTCTCGATTGTTCGATTGACCGGCGGGAGCGCGCGAGCATTCACCCAGCCACGGCCGCGGAGATGCTGCATCAATTGCCGCTCGTAGTGCGTTGGCAGCTTCAACATGCAAAGGACCTAATGTCGAAAAGGCGCGAATTACTATCCAACGAGCATGAGGCTATACGCTTAAAGGAGCGTAAGCATCGTGATGCGTCTTGCCCAGGAAAGGCCTCGACCTCGCCCGATTTGGTTAAGCGGTCGTTAAACATGTGATAGCACGCTCCCCTCACTGGAGTGCAGCGCTGCCGAATCCGCCCCCAGCCTTAGGTAGCGCAGCCGATGGCCGGCGGCGTGATGCCCGCCGGCCATTTTCTCGCCTCCGCCGCCGCAAAGAACCCTGTTAAAATGTTCGAGGTTTCCGCAATCGAAGAAGAATATCTTTTTGCTTTAAATACCGAGATTGCGACGGTGATTTCCAATGAACCAATTGGTTGATCACGGGCTTCCGCTCGTTCAGCTTAAAGAGCAAAGGCGGGACTTGATTGTCTCCTTGCAGAGGGCAAACAGCCCGATCAGCGGCTGGCAACTGATGCAGATTACCGCCTGATCGTCGTCCGTGAGGACAACCGGTGCGCCTGATCACGCGTAAAGGCAACGACTGCACCGGACGCTATCCGTGGATCGTAGAGAGCGCGCTGAAAAGCAGGCAGAAGCGTTTCGTGGTCGACCGCGAGGCCGTCGTGCTGTGCGCCGACGGCATCCCCGATTTCAATGCCCTGCACTCCCGAAAGCGCGACGCCGAGGTGCAGCTCTATGCCTTCGACTGCCTGGCAGTCGCTGGCGAGGATACCCGGCATCTGCCGCTCTCGATGCGCAAGACCAACCTTGAACAACTTGTCGCCCCCTCATTGGACGGCATCTCTGTCGCACCTTTCGATCAGGGAGAGATTGGTCCCGATCTATTCCGGCCGCCTGCGACATGGGGCTTGAGGGCTTGGTCTCGAAGCGAGCCGATCGGCCCCATCGTGCCGGACGCTCGCCGGAATGGGTGAAAGTCAAAAACCGGAAGCATCCTGCAGTGGGTCGGGAGCTGTAGTCGAGAGCTCTCGCCGGCGGCCTTTCGCGATCCAGAACGCCGTTCTCGGCGGCGCGTCGATCCGCCTTTGGTGCATCGTTAAGCCGCCCGTGGTCGCGTCGGTTCCAGATTTAACCGACATCCCGCCCATCAATCTTAACAGCAGAGTTCGGTTGCAACGTGTCGTCGCGTGCCTAAAGGATGAGCCGCCGAAAATTGCCTTTCGTCGTGGCTCCTGGAGGAGCTGCCGCACGAAGTATACTACGAGCGGCGGCTCCTTTCTTCCGAAGTAAAAGGTTGAATATGCACTCGAGCGCGTTCCGCGTTGCCGATGATGATCTTGATGACAGCTCGCGGCCCGCATGGGCTCAGGTCTGGCACGTCCGACGGATCATCATACCGAGGCGCGCGATAGACGGCCAGCTCGTCTGGGGCATTGTCTGGCGCCGACATGACGGCCGACAGTGGATTTACAAACCCCTCACGGGCTTCGATGAGCACTGAGCTTTGAAAAGGCGAAACGAGCCGCCGATGTCCGCTACCTCCGCGATTATTGACAACGACGAATGGGACGGCGTTGATCGACGGCGAGCTGAACGCAAGCTCGTCCGACAGACGGTGCTGCTTTCACTACCGGGTCAGATCACCCATCAGCCGTGCGCCCTTCGCGATCTAACCGCTCTTGGAGCGGGCCTGAACCTGGAGGGCTTTTACATTGCTGCCGACGGAATTCATGCTGTCATTCGACAGGTTTCGAACATCGTTTTCTTGCCGTTTGGTCTGGCGCAAAGGCGATCGGGGCGGTATTGAATTCGGCTGATGAAGAACCGATCCCTTCCTGGCCGATAGGCGCTGGAGTTGCTTCCGGGGTATTTTTCTCTATGCAAGTTATCAGAAAGCGCTTCTGTGATTTGCGCGCGTGAATGGACCGATGGCTAAAAAGCGAATTTCAAGTGTTGATTGTGCTGGCTCATTCGTGAGCAAATGATCGAAGGGGGCGCTTCTATGGACAATGTCACGTTCGCGGTGGTCCCTGATCCGAAAGAAGGCTGGCGCGTTGCTCTCGGCGAGCGCAGTCGGAAAGGCATGACCCCTCAGAGGGCGCAGCAGCTCGCAGCAATACAGAAGAGATTGCGGAAAACCCACACGCTCCTCCAGTAACCGGGGCGCCGGCATGGCGCCGTGCTGCTGCGCCTTAAAGCCAATTCGCTCGCTCCGCCCCCGGAACGCCTTTTCAAGCTTATGCACGACGAATAAGGCGTCTCGTCGGATCGCCTGATCGATCAAGAGCCGCTTCCAGCCGGAGTTCCACGTTTAACCTCTCAGGCGGCCATCAAGCTTAACTTCAGGCTCGCGTTGTCTACGCCACGAACCGCAGTAAGGTTGCACCCGGTCATGCGGGCTTTTACGCCCCCGACATTAGCGCCCGCAGGATTAGGGGACGTCGCCGCCCCGCGACGTCCCCGCCGAACTTGTCGGATCGCAGTATGCAGCGGCGAAGCATCGCATTGAGAATGATGGGAGCGGCCGCATGGGCGTTCATGCTCCTGGGCGCGCTTCTCTACTTACTTCGCTGGAAGAAGGACGCTAAACGGCGGCGCCGGAGCGAATGATCGGCGGCTATTCACCTCAATACGCCTTCGAAATCAACGAACCCGAAGCTCTCGCCCAGCGTATCCGGGACAATAGTCGTCCAACCGGCACCGTTACGGCTGCTAACGACGGCGCCAGAAGCATCGTACCGCGTGGACGACAACAAACGCATCTGAGCGCGCCGCAGTTTAGCTCGTGCTAGTTTACCGAGTACGGCCCATCATCGGCGCGGGCTTGCTTGATCCAGAAGCTGACCGCTTGTCGCTGGTCGTCACTGAACGTCTTCATGTCGAGGTAAGCCTCAGCATTCGGGAGCGGGCTCGTTTTACGCCAACGTTCTATGCTGTCAGGCGAGTTTGGGTCAAAGGATCGCTAAGCGATCATCGCTCAATGGAAAGCGGTGGTGAGCGCAGCCACCGCGACGGCGAAAACTGGGAGAACTAACACCGAGCCTCCACGTCAGCTTCTTCTTGGAGGGGATCCACGCACGGAAGCGTTGGAGCAGCACGAGGGGCTCTCGAAGATAAATGCTGTGAACGAACTGGAGAGCATCGGGGACCATTCCAGCGGGCGGTTAGAGCAACAACCCAGGCCGCGGCAGGGCCAGCGAAGACCCAGATGGCAAGTGCAATGCCTGCACATGCACCAACTCCGATGCAGATCAATCGAGGAGTACGGTTCGGCTCATCTCAACGCGCCCGTTGTGCGCCCTTGCCGACCTTGATTGATCGAAGCGGTTAATCCCAATGCGGTATAGCGTCGATTGCGAAGTGGCTCGCAAACCGCCGATGATCGCGAGTATTGGATGCGAAGGAAACAGGCTCGTCCCACCAACGACGGCGTGTGTCCACAAGATCACTGGCGAAGCCCCTCGATTGGTTCTGAGTTGCCGACCAGGATAACTCATCCGGTCGCGCCCTCGCCCAGGAAAGGCCTCGACCTCGCCCGATTTGGTTAAGCAGTCGTTAATCATGTGATAGCACGCTCTCCTCAATGAAGTGCAGCGGAACCGGACGGCCGCCCCCGAGCCGGCAGCTGCAAGAGAAGGTCGGCGGTGTGACGCCCGCCGACCTTTTTCCGCATTCCGCGCCCAGCCGAGCCGTAAGCAGCTCCTTAAAATGCTTGCGGCTTTGGACACGGAACAAGCAGGACTTTTTGATTTGAATGCCGAAATTGCGGCAAGGCTTTTAAGATGAACCAGTTGGTCGCCCACCAAGTCGTTGAGCACACCTTCGTCTGCTTTCGCGCACTCTGAAGGTCGGCTCCATGCCTCGCTTTCTTATCAGGGCAGGAAGTGCCGGCGACTGGATGGTCTGGGATCGCGCTGCGCGAGGGCCCGCGACCCTTAACAATCGAAAGCTCAGCAAGCTATCGAGGCAAGCCGCGCAGGCCGCTCTGGGAAAGCTCCTGTCTTCCGAAGATCGCGCCAACGAGCCGGCCGTCCAGGCCGGACGCTGGCAGGTCCTCTATGCCGACCGAGTGGTCGATTGCCGCGACGTCGGCGAAGCGCAGATCCTGGCGCGAACGCTCGTGAAGAAGGGCCTGAAGGTTTCAGCGCGATTGATCAACGGACCGATGATAGTGTGGACGGTGGAGGATCGGGATCAGATGCGAGCATGGCTATCGAAGTAAGAACCCATTTGGCGCGCGAGATGAGTGTCAAAGGCCCGCCGCCGACTCGGCCCTGAGGTGATGTGTAGGACGATCTGCGCGCGGGCAACTTGGGGCCGTCTGCTTCAGCATTTAACACACGTTGGTCGCTCGCCTGGCGGAGCCGGCTATGTTGCCAATCGGCGAGAACGCGCCTTTAGAGCTTGGAAATACGCCAACGCAGGAAGCCGCATGCCGACACAGCTGCCGGATGGTCGATCCCTGTGCTTCTGCCGCGCCGAGATCAACATCAGAGGCGCGGTGCAGCACATCTACGCCGCGCATATGGAGACCGCATGAATTCGTCCAGCCGCGCCCGTTTGCCGACCGAGAAGCCGCGGCGCGCAAGCTGCTGGAGCTCGCCAACGCATTCGAGCCCATCCAGGACGGCAGGATCTAGACTTGAGCTACACAAGAGCGGCACCTGTGTCCGCTTCACCGAGGCCGGCGCGGCGCTGTTTGCCTGACGAAAAAGGTCCCCGTCGCGGTTGTGGGAACGCGAACGGGGCCAGTAGCGAGTACTCTGGCACCCTACATTCGCCAGAGCTGACCCATGCCTAACGCGGGAGCACGGCGCGGGTCTGTTCACAATTGAACTTGAGGCAGAACCCTTCGGTAACAACGCACCTGTTGCCCAACAATTCAGCTTGCCGACAATCCGAAACGGCGTTTCGATGCAGCGCGCGGTGCTGTTAGGCGTGATCACTGCGTCTCGATTCCCCGATCACGTCCCGATCCGCGCAGGCCCCGTCGGATCGTCGCAACCCCGGCGGGGGTTTGTCTGCACCGGATTCGCAACTGGGGGCCGAGCGCGCAGGAGGACGAGTTCCTACCTGTAGATTCGCAGTCCGCCGCTCGAGCGCACCTCATTCAGGCCGACCACCAACGCGCGCCCTGGTTGAGCATTGGCGCGTCCTTGTCCTCGCCATCTGGCTCTCGGTAAAGGGCCGGTTTCGGTCCTTCCTCCACCGCGTCCGCAGAGATGTCGGGTCGATTGAATAATAGATCGGGTCGAATGAATAATAAGAAGAAGCATGGCTATTCGGTTTTCACCCATCGCCGCGACATGCAGGGTGGCGCCATTCACCCGAATAAAGCGCTTCGTAAGTGGGCGCGGCAGCTTCGCCAGCGATGCCGAGCGGAGAGCGGAAGGCGTTGAACGGATAGAAACGTCGATTAAATCGGAAGGGAAACTCGTTGAGGTAGGCTTGCAGGTGCGGCGAGCTAACGCCGTGATGGGTGCCGATCAGCCAGGTCTTCAAGTTGGTGAACACCAGATTCAGTAATGCGACTTTGTCGGCGCGCACACCGGAAATCGTCACAATCGCTCATGACCATTCTCTAGAGCAAAACTTCGCTGACCTGAACAACCGGAGTGATATTGGTGAACTTTGGGATGTCGCCCATGATTTCATCAGCGTGAGGTGTGTAGGCAGCCTCAAGGGCCTCGATGGACTCGCCCAGAACGTGGCCGATCGCGATGTACGTCGCTGGAGCACGGGGATCTTCCCCAGCAAGACCCTTATCGATACCACAAGATTTGCAAGCGTCCCCCAATCGAGCCTTCACCAGCGGCATATGCTTGTTCTGGTAATAGTCAAAATCGAAGCGGGCCGCAGGGGTATTTGGATACATAACACTTACTTTTATCATGGCTCTTGCCCGGCTCCTTGCAAACAAGGCAGCAGTCTGCACCAGTATTCTGAATCCGGCAAATCCCGCCAACTGTGCGGACATCCGGTTCGTCGGCAAGTTGGATCAAGGTCCCATGCCGCCGCTATTAAATCCTGAGGTCGCCGATCTCGCACCGAATGACTCGACAATGGCTATTGGACTCACCGCAATTCTGAGTGTCACCAGCATGATCCTAAAACGCGCGGGAGGATAGTCACGGAGCGCGTGCGCCCAGGCATTGCAGTTACCCAACTCTTCTGGAAACCTAGACTGGGGCTTAGGTTAGATCGCCTTCATCTTCATCTGATCGGCAATGTATTCTGCCTGCCGGATAGCCAACGTGACGATTGTCAGCGTCGGGTTTTCGGCGCCCCCCGACGTAAACTGGCTTCCATCAGACACAAACAGATTTTTGATGTCGTGCGTCTGACCCCACTTGTTGACAACGCCATCGCGGGGATTGGCGCTCATCCGGTTGGTGCCGAGATTGTGCGTGGACGGATAAGGAGGGGTTGGGAAAGTCCGCGTCGCACCGACTGCATCATAGATCGCCGCGCCCTGTTTGTAGGCGTGACTGCGCATCGCGATGTCATTCGGATGATCATCAAAATGCACATCTGCGACAGGCAGGCCATATTGGTCCTTGACGTTGCTGAGTGTGATCCGGTTGGTCTCTTGCGGCATGTCCTCGCCGACGAGCCACATCCCCGCCATGTTGCTATAAAGGTCTATCGCGCTTGTAAACTCGCGGCCCCAAGCACCCGGATTGAGGAAGGCCACTATGAACGGCAGGCCGAGTGACAGCGTTTCCATCTCGTAGCCGCCTACGAAACCGCGGCCAGGATCGTGCCGCCCCTCATCGCGAATGATTCCAGCCATCGTCGTTCCGCGGTACATATGCACCGGCTTGTCGAAGATTGCGTAGACCGAGCCCGTCATATGCCGCATGTAGTTGCGGCCGACCTGGCCGGAGGAATTGGCGAGGCCGTCAGGGAATTTCGAGGAGGCGGAATTCAGCAACAGGCGAGGGCTTTCGATTGAATTGCCAGCGATCGCCACAACGCGGGCCTTTTGCCGTTGCTCCCTACCGTCCTTATCGAAATAGATGACGCCTGTCACCTTGCCGCTCGCATCATGCTCGATGCGCGCGACCTGGGATTGCGGACGCACCTCCATCTTGCCGGTGGCCTCGCCCTTCGGGATTTCGGTGTAGAGGGTCGACCATTTGGCGCCCCATTTGCAGCCCTGGAAGCAGAACCCCGTCTGCTGGCATGAATTGCGGTTGTCGCGCTCGACCGAATTGATTGCCATATTTCCGGTATGGCACTCCTTGTAGCCGAGCTTATCCGCGCCGGCTTTCATGATCTTAAAGTTGTTATTACCCGGAAGACCCGGCCGGCCTCCGGTACGCGTCACACCCATCTTTTCCTCGGCGCGCGCGTAGTATGGTTCAAGCTCGGCGAGCGTGACGGGCCAGTCGAGCAGGTTGGCGCCTGGAATCCGACCATATACCGTCGCCGTCTTAAATTCGTGATCCTGGAATCGAAGCGATGCGCCGGCCCAGTGGGTGGTCGAACCGCCGACCGCCTTGACGATCCACGCCGGCAGCGTCGGGAAATCCTTCGATACGCGCCAACTTCCCGAGGTCGTGCGCGGATCCTTCCACGCCAACTGGGTGAAGCTCGCCCACTCATCGTTGACGAAATCGTCGTATTCATGCCGTTCTCCGGCCTCGAGCACGACGACGTTGATGCCTTTTTGCGCAAGCTCGTTGCCCAGCGTTCCACCACCCGCCCCGGAGCCGATGATCACGACGACGCTGTCATCGTTTTGGTTGAATGTTGTGGCCATATCGAATCTTCCTCTTCAGGTTCTCTTGCACCAGCGGCCTTGAGGCCGCTCAGATCCAATCGACATCGTCAAAGCCACGCTTTATGTACCCCCCCTTCGAGTAGGATTCGCCTTCGTAGCCGAAAATCGGCCACACCTCCTGCTGGTTATAGAGCGATACGAGGAGCCCCGACCGGATGGTCTCAAAGAACGGGGAAGTGCCGACGGCGCGGAGCAGAGCAACGCGCTCGGACTCCCAACCGAGGCCGGCATAGCCGCCTTTGCCAGCAGCAGCATCCAGGCCCGCGATGAATGATTCAATCTGCGCCTTCGTTGCGGGGTCGCTCGCCGCCTTCTCGTCGTAGGATTTCATGGCGATGGCATAATATCGATCGGGGACCTTGTCGTGCGGATAGATATCCCGTGCAACAAGGATCAGCGTCTTCATCGTTTGTGGCTGCAGAGCCTTGACGTCAAGCGCCCATGCCTCGGCGGCGTTGAGAACTGCGCCACCGGCCGTGATCGTTACTGCAGCCGCAAAGCTGATTTCAGATGACCGGCGCAAGAACGTGCGACGACTGACTGCTCTTTCCTGGTTCGCGTGCCGCCCGTGATCACTGCTCATATCCTCTCCTCCCGTTCCGTTCTTTGTCACGCTGTTTGGCGCCAATTCATTTGTAGCGGCCGCGGCGCTCCAAAACCTCGATGCTATAGCCGTCGGGATCGTGAACGAAGAAAAACCGAGCAAACAGCTCGCCGTCCCGGTTGAATTTGACAATGTCCCGCGGCGACAGGCCCGCCCCGCGAAAGCGCTCGTGCTCGCGATCAAGATCATCAACCGTAAACGCCACATGTCCGTAGCCGTCGCCCGGCTGATAGGCAGCGGTGCGGCCCTTGTTGATGGTCAGCTCGACCTCGAACGGACTCTCTTCGTTCGACAAGTAGACTAGCGTGAAGCCGGGAAAGTCGAGTCGCTCCGTGACCTTCAGACCGAACGCCTTGTCATAGAATGAAACTGACCGCGCCTCGTCCAGCACGCGAACCATAGTGTGAATGACCTTGGCCATGTTTTCGACCGAATTCGTTCCGCGCCGTAATTCCACCAGCCTCAGGAAGCTAAGTCGTTGAAAAGGAGTTTGGTGTTATCAGCCTACTACGTGGCGCCCGGGATCGGGGCGGCTGGCTCGGAGGTTGGGTGCGCGCAATTCAGTCGCCCGCTTCTCTAGGGCGACAAGACAGATGCACCGCAAGTGCGAAGTAAAATTTGGAACGGGTCCCCACATCAGCAGAACTTCGCGGTGCAACGTAGAGATAAAAACGGGTACGGACATGCCTTCCAAGGCTGCGATCTGTTCGAGGATGTTCCAGAAAATCCTTTCGAGCCTGATACTCGTACTCTGACCGTTGAGCCGAATTGAGCGAGTTTCATAGACGTAGCTGTCTGGATTTTGGCTTGCAAATAGATGGCACATGCCTTCCTCCCGCTCGCGCTCGTTATGCTTATGCGCGGCAAGTTTGAGTGCTTTTACGCTACAGTGCAAGGCACATACGCTCCCGCGGCACAGGGTCGTCGTCGGATTTTCGCCCACAGGATCACTCGCCGGAACGTACGCAATACATCAGCTGGACTTACCAGTCACCGACCGGTCCCGCCCGCGGACCGACCGGTCTGCCCGTGCGCGACGGCGGCTCAGCTCGGCGCGCCCATGATGTACGGCCCAGCAGCGCGTACATCATGCCCTGCACAGGCGTGGGCACATTGAGCTTTTTCCCCAATTCAACGACTTTGCCGCCGCGCCAAGGCAGCTCAAGCCGATTACCGGCTCGAGGTCGAGGGCCATTGATGCCTTCATGGCCGGCGGCACATGAGCGGTGAACGCAAGGTCTTTTCGAGGGCGTCGGGAGCCATTGCGATCCCGCCCGCGCGCAATCCTCCCAAAGCTTGCCTCGGTGTTAGACCCCGAGATCAGGCTTTGATGCGATCCTGAGCGGCCAGATCCTCAGCGAGCTCGGTATCGGCCACAGCGTGCGCCAACGGCAGCATGCTATCGGATGCGAGTGCGAACGTGACAAGTCTTGTCACGGAACAACACATGCCTAGATGAATGCGCCGACAGGCGGCGTAAGTTCCGCAGTCGAGCTCTTGGGGATGATCGTTCCTTTGGGCCGCAAGGCCTCTCCTGCCTGCAAGGCCCCGGTGCTTCGCTCCCATTGACCCGGCGACCGCTTAGCGGCTCTTGTCGGCTCTCTCCGTCAATATTTGGAGCAGCAACGCTGCGCTCGCGCCAATCAACGCGACAACAAAGAGCTTTGCAGACAGCGGACTATTGAGGAAGCGAGCCACGCTCCGGTCCAGATCGACGAACCCGGTCGGAGGAAGTGGCGCGCCGATCTGAAAATTTGACCAGTTTGGCCAATCACTGAAGTAGAGCCAGAAAAGGCATTCGCTGCCGAGGGACACAGCGGCACCCATCAGTCCCACAAGCATGAGCATGCCCGCGACTGACGAAAGCGCTTGGAAGAACCTGGCAGCCGGCGACTTGGGTATCCTCATGACCGCCAACAAAATGCCCGCCCAACGGGACTGTAGGTTACCGACTTCAGCGGAGCAAGGCGAGCGGGCGCGACTTATGCGGCCGGTTTCAGCCGCTTGGCCGTCTTCGCGATGATAGCCCTGCTGCAGCGGCGGCCTGTATAGAGCTCCAGGCTTGCCCGGCGGCGTCATTGCGCTCTGCGTCCTCTATGCGGCCCTTGTACCGGCCTTCAGCCCTCTTTGGCCAGGCCCTGCGCTGGCCGGCGGCGCCGATCGTCGTAGTCCTTCGGACCACGGCCGCGATTATGCCGATCAACATGTAGTTGATCGCCTCACAGCTCCTGCTCGCTCAGCACGAGCGGCACGCAGCGCTCGAACGCCTGGAGCGTATGAGTTGCCACATACCTCTGACATATCCCGACGACCGAAAATGAGGGCCAAGCAACGCCGATCCAAGTTGGAGCCCGGCGTCTGCTGGCGCGCGCCCCACGTCACTGCAATCCCATGGCCATGGCATATCGCTGCGCGCGTCCAATCACGATTTTCCGCGCAAAACCAAACGCTTAGATGATCCCACTATGACAGCAGAGACAGCCGGAAGCAGGTATCGGCGCGAAGCCGAGGAGTGTCGGAGCAACGCTGAGCGCGCGTTGAAGCCAATCGATCGCGAGACTTGGCTTTGGCTCGTCAGCGATTGGGAGACACTTGCCGAGATGGCGCGCCCGGCCAATCTGCGCCGGAAGTGGACGTAAATCGGCGTGCGTTCCAGCTTGGTCATTGGGGCTGGTAGTCCGCGATTCAGGTGCCTGAAGCTCAGCTGGACCATGCTCGGCCGAAACCAAAATAATCTTTTGGGTCAACCAAACCTTAACTGGCGGCGACTAGGTTACACATTGGGCGTCGAGGGGCACGGGCTGGCTTATTGAGCCGGCCGTCAGCGTAGGCGTGTAAAATGGCCCTAGACCCCGAAGAGCTGGTTACCCTCACCGACCACGGCACAATGAAATTGCGCTCCGCAGTGGCGAGAGCGATGATCTTACCACCCAATGAGCGCAAGCGGGCGACAATCGTCCGAAAGGGCAAGCGAGCCACCCTCAAGTTCGAACGGATCAGGGATCTCGCGGCCGAGTGGGCGAAAGAGCTTGTACCCGTCGAATAGACTCGCCACCGCGACGAACGTCGCCCCGCGATTTTCTTTTTCCCGCGAACTGCTGGCGAAAAATTGCTGCCGCCGCGTCCTCCAAAGCCGCGGCACTAATTAGACGTCTTTTCGAATTGAGCCTTCAAAGAAATGGTTCGATGCAGATTGGGCCGGCCGACAACAACTTCGATCCCGCTATTTGGGCGCTCGCAGCGGCTCTGAGCGGAGCAATTTTTTACCTCGCTCTGTTCGGCTAAACCGTTGCGACTATGGGGCCCGCCAAGCGCCGATCGATTCCAGCGGCATTCGAAAGACAGGACGCTGCTTAATCGAGCAACGCGGCGCCTTTACGAGTACACACCCCGTGTGTGCGAGTTTGAGGCAGGAATCGATTATAACCAGTTGATGCCTGGCCGATTAATAAAGCGCCCGAATTCCAGGAGACCACAATTGGCTAAAGCGACCAAGAAGGCACCCGCACGCAAACCTTATACTGCCGCTGATGTTAAGCTGCTGACGGAAGAAGGCGGCGAAGAAGTACAAGCCGATCAGTTGAGATCGTTCGGCTACCTCGATCGTTCCTCGTTGAGCAGCACCTTAATCGCCTGTCGCAGCCATTCGTCCACCTGATCATGCGGACGTCCCTTCTTGTCGGCGATTTCAAGAAAATCACGCCTCAGCCCGACAATACGAGCCCGGACCATTTGCGCAGCTGCCACGATCTCTTCCGATAACCCACCAAGCTCCGGTGACCCGCAGCGCTGTAGAACCGTGGCGAAAATCTCCTCGACCTCACGGCCGGTGCTCTCGCTGAGCGCGGCGATTTCAATCGCAAGTTCTCGCGCCGCAAGGTATTCATCGAGCAGGATCATGGTTGAAGTCTCCCAACTCCAACCCCACACCCTGTCAATGATGCGCTCGATCGGCGCACGCCGCAAGCAACTGATGCGTGCTCATCATCCCTGTTCCTTCCACCTGCGTCACGCCCACGTTCGGCGCGCCGCCTGCGATCTTCGCTGATAACCGCCCGTACATCGGCCATCTCAAGGAGAGCGGATCGCAACGCCTCGCGCGTGTTCGCGAGCTGCCGTTCCAGAACCAGCGCCGTTCCGTTTCTTATCAACTGACTGTCCATGATTGCGCGCGCGAATAGGTCATCCAGTGTCATGACGTTTCCCCGCGTGCCTCCCCAACGAGCAGAGTGCAAAAGAAACCGGCGTGGCGCCTTTACATACGATAAGGCCAAGTTTGAGCCGGCAGGAAACGCGGCTCTTGCACGTATTCAGGGCAAGTAGATCAGTCAACCTCACTGCAGCAAGCCTGACATGCTTACAACGGTCGCCTTGTTTCCGCACAGACCGCCTGCTCACTGCGCTTCGAGCACGAGAAATTGATTGGGCGCTTGCTTCCGCGGACATCATCGTGGCCAGCGGCCAGCGCCGCGTTCACAGGCCGAACATATGACGGCACCATCATCACTTGTTCAATCAGAGAAAGATCTTGCAGCCCGGGCCGTTCCAGATATGAGTAGAGCCCCTTTTGGATGCCGATAGGGGGGTCCCACTCCAACGCCGATTGTCTGCTTACCCCGCCCCGCCTGGCCCGGCATTCTCTCTGTGCGAGCATGCGGGCCTCTGAGGGCCGGAGCATGCGTACCTCGCCGTCAATTGTGCCCCGGGCCGATCAAGACCTCCGCCAGCGACACAGGCGAGCTTGTCACATACCAGCAGATAGATACGACGTCGCCTTACGACGGCATTCGTGCACCGTCCTATCGCAATCGTCTAAGAGCACCCCGTCGGGAAATTCTCTGAAGCTGCCCTGCGAGGACGAGCGGATCCCACGTCGCTTGCGTCGATTGGCCTGTCATGTCTCTTCCCTTCGCCTTGTCGGCCTCCTGCCTGCAGGCCTTTCGACGAGACTCAGCACCTCAGAGGGTAAAAGGAGAGACCGCAACGCGATTATCGTCGCAAGTCTTTTGCGACGCGGCCAGACGTTGTGCGTCGCGAGACTCCCCACTTGCGCGGTTGCGAAAATTGCGCCCGTATAGGTCAGAGGGCGAGTGGAACTCAGTCTCCGCGATGCTCCCAAGGAGGGCCCGGCGCGCTACCAAGCCGTCGGGCTTCTCTTCCGCGGCTGACTGCGCCAACGATATTCAACGGAGGTTTGAGATGGCGGCAGCAACCGAGAAGGACCACGTTTACAAGATACTGGACCTCGTGGGATCTTCCGAAAAGAGCATCGAAGACGCGATCCAGAATGCCGTAACACGCGCATCAAAGACCATTCGTGAGATGAAATGGTTCGAAGTCGTGCAAACCAGGGGCCATATCGAAGAGGGCACCGTACGACATTACCAGGTTGTGTTGCGAGTCGGATTCACATTGGAGGGGTAATTCGCAGCAACGGCCTTGTCGCTGCCAATGGCATCTCTCTCTTGCCACTTCCGTCCGTTCTGACCTTGGCTCAATATATTTCCAACGCTTGTAATGCATGAGCCCGGACGTCGGGCAGTTCTTAGACGTGCGCGTCCAGGTAACCCAATGTGCGCTTGCGCCAAGAGCGGGCCGCCAGCCGCATTTGGCTTATCGGTCCGTAGCCCCGAGATGACTGTCCAGTTCCCCTATGGCTCAGGTCTGCCAACCGCGGGATGGTCGAGCTGCCGCGGACGGCATCTTAGAACCGGTATTCATCCGAGGCGGAACCACTCTACGCGCTTCGCCTGCCCGCAGTTGACACCAAAACTTCGAGTTCTCTGACGGCTTCTTCCTCACTAATGCCCTCGACCAGAGCAACTTCTCCGGACAGGCGGTCAAGTGCCGATATGTAAAGCTGCCGTTCGCTATAACTCTGGCTTGAATTGAGAGCGGGCCGATAAAGATCGCGCATCACTTCCGCAACGGCGATGATGTCGCCCGAATTGATCTTGCTTGCATATTCTTGCGCCAGTCGCGACCAATTACCCCGAGCCTTGTATGGCGCCTGGCTTAAAGTCTGTCGTACGCGTTGGATCGCGGTCGGATCGGACAGCTTGCGCATTCCGATGTTTGCCGCTTTCCGCGTAGGAGCGCGCAGCGTCATCTTGGACTTTGCGAAATAGACAACGAAGAACTCTAGACTATTAGCTCCCGCAATTGTTTGTTCTTCGATCGTCAAAATTTTGCCGACGCCGTGAGCCGGGTAGACAACATAATCATCTGCTCTAAATCCGAAGCGTAGCTTGCTGCCCTGTTGTGGCTGGTTCCCCTCAGCTTCAACAGAGGAGCCGTGTGACGCCTCATTGGGTTCGGTCCGATAATCAGAGCTTGACCTTTGGCCTTCTAAGTTCATGTCGTGGCTGACTCCAATAAATTCGTTAAGGCAACTTGGCCGGTTTCATACACGCCATCTTCCGCGCCTCCATAGCTAATAAGCTGCGAGTGCGAGCGCTTCCACGAGAATGATGCACTTCAAGTCATTCGCTCGATCGCTGTGGCGTCTTGGCAACTTGTTCCAAACAAGTGAATTCAGCAACCGGCGATGTAACCAACGACTTCCGAAATTGAAGGTATTCAGCGGCGGGCGAGGAAGGATGGCCTATCATAAGTCCTTCGCCATGACGTTTTCGCCGGATGGCCCCCGAAGATGTCACGTCACTGCTATCGGCCCAAGCTGGGCGAGCGACTTCCACGATTGCAATACCGGGAGCGACGACACTGGACGACACTACCGATGATGAACGATTAGCTCTATTCGGCTGCGACAGTCATGGCGAGCACTTCGGGATCGGTCGCGACAAAGTTGGAAGGCGAGAAAGCGTCGACGAACTGGCGCGTATAGAAATTGACCTGCGGGCTGAACTCTCGAAAGCATCGATTTTGCCGCGCCGAGATAGCTCTCTGTTATCCGGCCTGGGGTCCAGACGCCGATCGAAGTTGGCTCGGTCGCCGTCTGCAAAATCCTCGACAAGGAACAGTACAATTTCGGAACGCGCAGACCGGCGAGTACGGCAACCTGACAACCAAGGGCATCATCGAGGTCGTCCACATGGTCTGCTTGATGCGGGGTTCAATCGCCAGACTCCTGATCACCACCGAGGCCATGGTCGCCGAAATACCGAAGAAAGAGCCCGAGACTCCATCAATGCCGGGCGGCGGGATGGAATACTAATTCCTCAACACATCGCGGCAAAGACAAGGTCCGGGAAATCCCCGGGCCTTTTGCTCCTGTTGTATCAACCACTTCGGTGCCTCGCCGCGCTATCGAACTCATTTGCAAAAGACCATTCCATGACCAATTCGACCCGATCGCTTACTGCTGGACGTCCGCTTCCCTGAGAGAGAGCCGTGGCTCAAAGCGCGGGCATGACGAGTGTCCGGCTATCGCAAAGTCCGGAAGAACGCCCGGACCTCCCGCACAAACAACTCTGGCTACTCGAAGGCGGCGAAATGGCCACCCTTTTCCATCTCGCTCCAGTGCGTGATATTCGTGAAGTTCGGCTCCATCCAGCGCCGCACCGGCGTGATGATCTCCTTGGGGAATACTGCGACACCGATCGGCACATTGACAACAGGCGTGGTCCGGCGCTTGCCAAAGCTTTCCCAATACAGCCGCGCGGAAGAGGTTGCGCTTGCTGTCACCCAATAAAGCATGACGTTCTCGAGCAACTCGTCTTTACTGAAGATGTTTTCGGGATGGCCGTTGCAATCGGTCCAAGCCCAGAATTTCTCCAAAATCCAGGCCGCCTGTCCAGCCGGTGAATCCGTAAGCCCGTAGCCGCGTGTCTGCGGCCGCGTCGATTGTTGCTTCGAGTAGCCGGAGTCCAGATCCACATAGTGCTTGAGGCCGGCAAGCGCCCGCTTTTTCTCCGCGGTCGGCTCGCCCTCAACCTTCGGCGCGGCGTTGAATGCGAGCGTGATGTGAATGCCCGCGCAATGCTTGTCGTCTTGCGCGCCGAGTGAAGTCGTCACCGCTGAGCCCCAATCGCCCCCTTGCGCGCCATAACGCGCATAGCCAAGGCGATCCATCAACACGGCCCATGTCGCGCCAATGCGTTCGACGCCCCAGCCTGTCGTCCTCGGTTTTGCCGAGAAACCAAACCCCGGCAGCGACGGACACACGACATGAAAGGCGTCAGCGGGATCACCACCATGCGCCGCGGGATCTACCAAGGGTTCGATCACCTTCAGGAATTCGACGATCGAGCCTGGCCAACCATGGGTGATTATAAGAGGCAGCGCTGACGGCTCTTTCGAGCGCACATGGACGAAGTGGATGTCGAGCCCGTCGATCTCACTGGTGAATTGGTCAAAGCGATTAAGTTGGGTCTCGCGGCTACGCCAGTTATACGTGTCCGTCCAGTATTGGCAGATATCTTTAATCCATTTCAGCGGAGCGCCTTGGCTCCAGTCCCTGACCAGTTCCGCATCCGGCCAGCGGGTGCGACGCAATCGCTCTTTGAGGTCGGCGAGCACATCGTCGCTGACATCGATACAAAAGGGCCTTATCGCTCCAGCCATCGGTCGCTCCCAATTTTGAGAGCCATTTATAGCAGCTATTTTCTTGGACGGACGACGTGAATGAAGCCGCTCGATCAGTCTGGCAGCTTTGCTTCACGAGGGTTCATTTGGCGCCGCGCCTACCATGTCGGGACTATCCCTAACACCTTGACACGGGACGGCGTCAGGAACCATTGAGAAGGACCATGAAGAAACGTCGCCCCCTCAAATGACAGCGCCGAAAGGCCGACCGGACCGACGCGGATGTAGGTAATCGAACCCCGACGTTTCTATCGGGCGGGCTTATAACCTTTGACGACGGACTCCGACTTCTTCAGCGCCGCCACAAGTTCCGCCCCGGTCATCAATGCGGTGGTTTGGCTGGACTTGATTGCCCCACCCGCCGCAATGGCTATGGCGATCGCAGCCATGCTCTCGATGTTCGGCACGTCCGCGATCAGAATAACTTCATACTCGCCTAAGCAGTACCAACCACCGATCATTTTGCCTCCGACGGCCTCTGTCACCTGCCGTCCAACGGATTCAACGCGGTTTTGCGGATTCTTCATTTGCGCTGCCCATGATTCTGCTGTGTAGGCTGCCTGATACATATAGAGCGGCATGTTCGAACTCCCTTAGCAGATTATCCAGACCTTTCACCGGAAGAAGAGCGCGAGCGTCGCCGTTTTCACGGCACGAGCTAACTTTATTCGCGCGATGACGCCGGCGGCGATCTGCATGGTAGCGCCGATTGCCCAACCCAAACATATGATCCCAGCCGTGCTGGCTTCCACGGCTTCACCCAGAACGATACTTGAGATGGACACCACCGCCGCCACCGCGGTGAGGAAAATGCCGGCCGCAGTTAGCAGCTCCAACATATCCGCACTGGTGCCTAGCCCGCGCCGTGGCGGCAGGTGCATGTAGTGACCGGGAGGAACCTGGGGCAGATCGATCCCGAGATAGAAGGCGGCGGCCCCGTAAAGCATCATGGCGAGCATGGCTTCGACCGAAACCAGGTCGATGCTGCGGGCGCCTAGCTCGGAAACGAACAGCCCACAGGCGGTCCCGATCAAAGCGAGTCCGATCCGTCCGATGACGTGGGCCGACCTGCTCAGGGTCGAGCGCGCATGCCATGGAACGCTGCGTTTGATGATCATCTGATACTCCCCTTCCGTTAGCTTTTTGCGTGCGCAGGGGCCGTGGGCATTTCTCAAACGTGCCAAACTCAGACATCAATGCAGGCAGTACTTCATTGCGTCCGTTCCAACGGCACGCAGTCAACTTTTCCTTGAACGCTTTTTTTCGGCCAGCAGAGGCGCATGGGCGTAAAAGCTCAAAATCGAACTGGCCTAAAACCCGAGCAACCCAGGCCAATCCAGACGGCTTTGACTGGACAATTCCAGAGGGGAAATGTCCGGTGCGGTATTACTAGCTACGCTCGCGCGCCCCTCATATGAACCATCTCACAGACGCCCAAAACCTTTTTTGGATTTGGGGCTTATAGCCGCGGTGAATCGCTCGGACTGACACTTGCCGCGCCGCCGATCGCCTCCAAAGCGGCGATATGACAAGGAATGACTGTTTGCATGTCCTGATGGACAACGAAAACCGAGTTCGGTCCGAAACTCTAACGGCCGCGCAATGAATCGCGGGATGGTTGGGGCCGAAATGGGACCCAAGCACTACGCCCCCGTCCGGAATGCGTCAGGCTGCGGCCGCTGTACCCCAAGCAGCTGCCGACTTGCCGCAGCACCAAAGTTCGGCAGCCCCGGGCCACAACCCGGTCGACGGCTCGGACCTGCTAAGCCCCGGCAAGCGGGATCCAGCCACTTGTAGGCGACCGTGGGTCGACGCGACTGAGCGAACGTCAGGGGGCCTGACATGAATCTAGCCGCAAAGCTGTAGTGAACTTTCTAGCGAGCTCAGCCACTTATTGCTATGATACCGGGGGCCATTGACGTCGATGGTGCGTTTCGCTTTTTTCTGTTCTGTGATCTGAGCCATAGTAGTTCGATTTCAAACTGAGCAAGGTAATTCGAGTATTCCAGAGCAAGTCGGTCTAGGCGGCTGAGGTTGCGACATGCGCGAGAAGGTTCGCGACATCAATTCTGCTCGAAGAGGTGGTCCGCCGTCGCGAAGTCAACCGCCGCGTCGTCTCGCTGCGATCGTCGCCGGTGATATCGCGGGCTATAGTCGCTTGATGGAGCTCGACGAAGAAGAGACGCATGAGCGCGTCAAGAGCATCCAGCGTGATCTAATTGAACCCACCATCGCGGAACACCATGGAAGGCTCGTCAAGACCACCGGCGACGGCTTTTTTGCAGTGTTCGATAGCCCGGTCGAAGCCGTGCGCTGCGGGATCGTCATCCAACAAAACATGTTTGGGCGCAACGCCCTGCTGGAGAGGGAGCAACGGATTGAATATCGGATTGGCGTCAATCTGGGCGATGTCATCATTGAGGCAACCGACATCTATGGCGATGGAGTCAACATTGCCTCGCGTCTTGAAAGCATTGCCGAGCCAGGCGAGGTCTACATCTCCGGCGGCATTTACGAGCAAATCAAGAACAAACTGGTTTGCGGGTACGAATCGCTTGGAGACCGCAGGGTCAAGAACATCACCGACCCCGTAAGGGTCTATCGCGTGCTGGCGGACCCGGCCGCGCTCAATAGGAGAAGGCGACGAGAGAACGTTCTGATCTTTTCGTTGGGTATCATCTTGATGGGGATCGGAGCTAGCGCGCTCTGGCATTGGCTGCCAGTCCTTGACGTCAACCTGAGACATCAGATTTCGAGCTCGGTTTCGTCGCCTACACCAGATTTGCCGATGCCGCAGTCGCCCGCCATGAAGCAGGCACTGCAACAGGCTCAGCCGTCGCATTCCGCAGCGCCTTCCGTTCAGCAGGGCTTGCCCTCCGCGCAGCAGGCACCACCTCTAACCCCGCCAGCTCCCGCCATCCCAGCGACAAAGCAGGCGGCACTGCCGACTACGTCCCCTGCACAGCAGATGCGCCCGATCGTCGAACCGGAAATGAACCTACTTCGGGGCGGTGCATTCATGATGGGCAGCAACGATGATCCGACCGAGAAGCCGGTCCATCAGGTGACGATCAAGCCGTTCGCGATCAGCCGCTATCCAGTTTCCATCCGCGAATGGAACCAATGCGCGGCGGCAAAGTCCTGTGCCTTCACGGCAACCGGCAACGATGATGCCCCCGTCACGAATGTGAGTTGGACGGACGCCAAGCAGTTTGCCGCTTGGTTGACGGAGACCACCCACAAGTCCTACCGGTTACCGAGCGAAGCCGAATGGGAATACGCGGCGCGCGGAGGAACGCAAACGCGTTACTGGTGGGGCGACGAATTTCAACAAGGCATGGCCAATTGCAAGAATTGCGCGGATGTCGTCGGCGCCGAACAACCGATCAAGGTTGGAAGTTTCAAGCCAAATCCATTTGGGCTCTACGATATGGGCGGCAGCGTCGACCAATGGGTCGAAGACTGTTGGCACAAGAGCTATCACGGCGCTGCGTTGGATGGTTCGGCATGGACCGAAGCTGACTGCGGATCGCATGTGATCCGATCAGGGTCCTGGAAGAACGACTCGCGCTATGTGCGATCGGCGAATCGTGACAGCTACGACACCAACGTTCGATATCCGACCCATGGATTCCGGGTTGCTCTTTCACCTTGATTGCTGCGGTGGAGTGGGCCTATGAGAACTGTCCGGCTGATCGCGCTGGCCCTGCTGCTCATATCTCTCTCGTGTTTCGCTCATGCGCAGGGCAAGCCGGCGGGCAAGGACGCCCTGCTCTATTTTATCTGGCCTCAGAACGGCGCAGTCATCAAGGGTGGCTTCTGGTGTCGATTTGGTTTGCGCAACATGGGCGTCACCCATGCGGGCGACGACTATCAGAACAGCGGCCATCATCATCTGCTTATCGACGTCAATGAACCACTCAATCCGAGCGAGCCGATCCCGCAAGACAAGAACCACCTTCATTTTGGCGCAGGTCAAACCGAGACGCGGCTTGAACTGCCGCCCGGCAAGCATACGCTCCAACTCGTGCTCGGCGACGCCAAGCATTATCCGTTTAGTCCGCCGCTTGTTTCAGAGAAGATCACGATCACGATCAAGTAGAGGTAGATCGCACCTGTCGGGGGGGCGGACTGTCGTCAATGCGTGTATAGCTCTGTAGGCTTAGCTCCGCGCTGGCGGGCTTTGAAGGCATTCTGCAGGTCGACGGCTGTGCCGCCTATAATCTGTTCGCCAAGCCGGCGGGCGCCAATGAGGGAAAGGTTGGCCGCCTGCTTTGCCCACATCAGGCGGCGGTTCTACGAACTGCACGTCAACGAGAGTTCGCAATTGGTGATGCAGACCGCGATGACGATGGCGGGGTTCTGGGAGATCGAGGCCGACATCCGCCGCCAGGATCCTGCAACCCGAATGAAGGCGCGCTAGGAAAGGTCCGCCGCCATCGTGGCGGCGCTCTTCGATCTCTGGGAGAAGGAGCTGCCGCGCCTGTCCCGGCAAATCCCAACTCACGGAAGCGATCCGCTGCGCCACGTCGAGACGCATCGCTTTCGAGCGCTTACTGATCGACGGCCGGATCGAGATCGACTCGAAGATTGTCGAGCGGGCAATAAGGCTGCAAACAATTACGAGAATAATGCGCTCTTCGCGCGGGTCTCATGGTGGCGGTCGAACCTGGGCTACCATCGGGACGCTTTTGCAGAGAGCGAGATGAATGACGTCGATCCGTATGCCTGGTTCACGCAAACTCTGGAATGGATCGCGCACGGCTGGCCGCTCTCTCAGACCGACCGCCCCGGCACTGCGACGCCCGACCGGCCTCGACTACACGCTTACACATAAAGAGCACTTGACCGCCTATCGGAGGAAGTCGCTCGGGTCCGCGGTATCACCGAGGAAGAGACCGTCAATGAACTCGAAAGTTTGGTGATGGCTTGAACCAGGTGAAGCGTCGATCCGCTATGACCGGATGCTATTGTTGCGGCTGAGGTACATTTCGAGCAGATGCGAGCGTTACGAAATGATGGGACCGCGTTTGCTCGTCAAGCTGTCCCAGTCTCTGTGCTTTGACCCGGTCTCGAACGATTGGTTGTGCACGCTTCGTAACGTCACCCCGGGCACTCACTTCCATCTGGGTGACAGCAGGCGGATCTGGTGCACCAAAAGGTCGCCAATTGATGCGAGGCACACCGCAGGCTCTCTCGTTGCTTCTTTAGCTTGCTCCGGTTCCTTTTTGATAAAATGGTGCCGCGCCGGTTGTGCTGCTATATCATCCCATCTGAACGGAGGCCGAATTGGGGGTAGATTCAGGCGCATGAACCTGCAGCAAATCCGCATTCTGGGCGAAGCGCTTCAGCGCGATCTCAACCTCACGGAGGTCGCGAAGGCCCTCAACACCTCACAATCCGGCGTCAGCAAGCACATCATGGATCTCGAGCAGGAGCTTGGGGTTGCCATCTTCGTCCGTCACGGCAAGCGCATCGTCGGGCTGACGGAGCCTGGCAAGGAGCTCGCGCCGCTGGTGGAGCGCATCCTGGTCGACCTCAAGAACATCCGAAGCATCGCCACGCATTTCAGCCGGCAGGACGTCGGCCGCCTGACGCTGGCCACGACCCACACTCAGGCGCGCTATTCGCTGCCCTCCATCGTCTCCAAATTCAAGCAGGAGTTTCCAGGCGTGGAGCTCGTGCTGCATCAAGGCGGCCCCGCCGAGATCGTCGCTCTGATGACATCAGGTCAAGCCGATATCGCGGTCGCGACCGAAGCCCTCGACGGCATCCCCGAGCTCGTCACCTTCCCCTATTATCGCTGGCACCATGCGGTGATCGTCCCTGACGGACATCCCCTGCTCGGGGTCGATCCTCTAACCATCGAGAGCATCGCCGAATTTCCGATCGTCACCTACAGCGAGGGTTTCACCGGCCGCGCCCGCGTCGACGAGGCCTTTGCCAAGGCTGGCCTCACGCCGAACCTTGCGATCTCGGCCATCGATGCCGACGTGATCAAGACCTATGTCGAGCTCGGGCTCGGCGTCGGCATCGTCGCCGCCATGGCGGTGAAGCCGGACGGCGAAGATGGCCTTCGCGTCCTGCCAAGCGAGCACCTGTTCGAAGCCAACACGACGCGTCTTGCCGTCCGGCGCGGCACGTTCCTGCGCGGCTATGCCTGCCGCTTCATCCAGCTCTGCGCGTCCGCGCTGTCGGAAGCCGATATCCGCAAGGTGGTGCAGGCGCGGGAGTGACGGAGACAGATCGCCTCAACCCTTAAGGCGACGCTCCAGCCGCCGCTGGAGTTCGATCAGGTCTGCCGCGAGCACCGCGCCGTCCGACCCTGCCGCATTCGCCAGCGCCGCGCCGAGCAGCGAGCTCGCGATCAGCACGGGATTGGACATGCCGGCCCTGGCGGGCAAGGCCATCTGAGACTCGGCGGCGACGAAGGCGCGGACCGTGTGCCGTCTGATCTGATGTGGCACCGGCTGCCATTTGCTGCGGAACCAATTCTTGCTCCCCGCTTGCAACAGGCTCGATCTCTGTTTGATGCAACGAGCAATGTTCCGAGACCGGCGACGCCGATTGAGCCGCGGCCGTGTCCGCCATCGGAGCCCCCTGCGGGCGCAATCTCGCAAGGCCGGCTTCGATTGCGGAAATCTCCTCGACGCATTGGCTTCGCAAACTCCTGAAGAAGGGATCGCTTTCGCTGATCGCAGCCAGCAGCTTGAGCCGATGCGCCCTCAGTGCCAGCAAGGCCATCCGCGAATCTGATGTAAGTGTCTATGATCGTCTGAATGGCGGACATCTACCGAGGTCTTAAAATGGTCGTGCGCTTCTCAAAATCGTTAAGGTTGATCGGTTAGGCTAACAACAGGCTTGTGTTGCGTGAATTGATCGATCGGCTACCGGTAAGAGGCCGGGTGCATCCCCAAAACATCCGGTCCCACCCAAGGCGAAGCCGTCGAGCGAGAACCGCTTGGCGGCTTTTTCTTAGTCCCTGCACTTCACTTCAACAGCGGATAGGGTCCTGGCTCTCAAAGCCGCGCTCACGCGCTTGATCCCGCTGTCTCGACCGTGAGGGCGAGGACGGTCTTGCCAATCTGCCGGTTGTCAAAAGGCTGTGTTAAATGAAGCGCGATGGGGCCGCACGAGGAAGAGCGTGTCCACAATGCTATCAGAAATCCCAGGGCGAGATCAGCTCAACGCCGGCGACTTTGAAATCCGTCAGGTTGCGAGTAGCAAGGCGGCCGCCATTGACACGTACAATGGCGGCAATCATCCCATCGGGCGCCGATATGCCAAGCCCTTGCCGGAAAGCATCACCCATGATCTCGCCATAGGCTAGAGCTGCCTCTTCCGTTAATCCAAAAATTCGACCAGCAACGGTGCCGCCAGTCAGCCAGCCCATGCTCTTGTCGCGCAGCGCGCTCGTCGGGCCGAACCTTCGCGATGCCGAAGGCGATCTCAGCGATCGTTATTGTCGGCAGAGCTAGTTCGGCATCGTATCGGACAAGCCAAGCGATCACCGCCGGGTCCGGCGCTTTTCGCAGTGTCTCCGACACGACATTGGTATCCAGGAAAATCAAAGATCCGGACCGGGATCGGCGCGGCGGGCCTCTCGAATAGTGGCCTCGATATCGATATCGGTCCCATAGTTGGCGGACAGCCGGGCATAGAATGCGGCGGCGGGCTCCCGTCCGGCCTCGCGGATCTCGTAAGCTTCTAGCGCGCGCTCGACAATATCGGCGATCGAGCGTTTCTCTCGCCGCGCAAGGCGGTGAGCCAGATCGCGCGCCTTCGCGCTGCGGACGGAAAGCTGTGGTTCGGCCATAGGAAGCTCCTTAATACAATAAAATAGCATCCAAAGTTCAAGCCATCAAGATGGCACTTGCCATCTTGATGGCTTGAGGCTTCGTGGTGCGCAAGCCACCAAATCGTCCAGCCCGTGCGGCGGGTGCATGCCCCCGGCGTCCGGTCCCACCCAAGGCGAAGCCGTCGAGCGAGAACCGCGTGGCGGCTTTGTCGTTCGCGACACGAGAAGTCGTTCCAGCCGCGATTACCAGCGCAGCGCGGCCGTGTGGACCGGCGCGTCCCACAGCGCGGTCAGCCGGTCGTCGAGCGTGGTGAGCGTGATGGAACAGCCAGCCATTTCCAGCGAGGTCACGTAGGAGCCGACCAGCGAGCGCGCGATTGTCACGCCGCGCTTTTCCAGGATGCGCCGCGCCGCCTGATACATCAGATAGAGCTCGAGCGAGGGCGTGCCGCCAAAGCCGTTGACCAGGAGCAGCGCCGGGCCGGAGGCACCGCCCTCGTAGTCGCTCAGGATCGCGCCGACCATCTGCTCAGCAATATCGCTCGCCTCCGTGAGCTTCACACGCTTGCGCCCCGGCTCGCCGTGAATGCCGACGCCCATCTCCATCTCATCGTCGGGCAGCGAGAATGTCGGCGTGCCGGCAGCCGGCACCGTGCAGCTCGTGAGAGCCACTCCGATGGATTTTGTCCGCGCATTGACCTCCTCGGCGAGCTTCGCGCAGCCTGGCAGGTCCGCGCCCTGCTCCGCTGCGGCGCCGACGATCTTCTCCACGACCAGTGTGCCCGCGACACCACGCCGGCCGGCGCTGTAGGTCGACTTGTCGACCGCGACGTCGTCATTGGTGATCACGCTGGCCGCGGGCCCATCGTAGATTTCCGCGGCCATCTCGAAATTCATGCAGTCGCCGGCGTAGTTCTTGACGATGAACAGCACGCCCGGCTTGCCGCCGACGGCGGTCGCGGCTTCCACGATCTGGTCCGGCGTCGGCGAGGTGAATATCTGTCCTGGGCACGCCGCATCCAGCATTCCGCGGCCGACAAAACCCGCATGCAGCGGCTCGTGGCCGCTGCCGCCGCCGGAGACAAGCGCAACCTTCTGCAAATTCGGCGCGCTGCGCCGCACGAATTTGCGCTCCGCGCCGAGCGCCACGATGTCGGCATGAACAGCGGCAAAGCCGTCGAGGCTCTCCGCCAGCATGGTGTCGACGGAATTGATGAATTTCTTCACGCGTCCCTCCCAGATCTTCCCTTGCTGCCATGCTCCTTTTTCGGAGCTATTTTTCGTCTTGCATGATCGCGATCAATCGCCGCGTAAACTCCTGCAACAGCGTATCGAGCTGCGCGTTTTTCTTGGCGCTGCCGAGATCGGGCAGATGCAGCGTCAGCATCCGCTCATGCGTGCCCTGGCTGAGCCGGCCGATGCGGCGCGGATGCGCCCGCGCATAGGCGCGCAGGAATTGCGACTTGGCCTGAGGCGGAAAATGGCAGACATCGAAAATGGTCGCGAGGTGCTGCACCGGGATCGGCACCGGATAGGCCGGATTGGAAATCTGGCTGACGAAGCTGCGGTTCTTGCCCATGGCATGCGCTAAGCGTATGCGCATGCCGGAGGGGCGGCTGTCCAGCACGTCCTTGAAGATGCGCTTGTAGGCCGCGACCGCGCCGGCATCGCCCTCTGCATCGAGTGCCGTGTCAGCCACCGCTTCCTCCGTGGCTCAGCCGGTCAATGGTCTGCTTGATCTGCGCCAGCGACGGCGCGTTTACCGACAATTCGCGCAAGCCGCTATGGAGGAGCTGTGGCACGCAAGCCGGATCGCTCGCCATGTCGCCGCACAGGCTGACGGGGACGCCCGCACGTCGCCCGTGCTCGGCCGTGCGCGTGATCAGTTCGATGACGGCCGGATGCAAAGGATCTATCAGGTTGCCGAGAGCCCCGTTGGTGCGGTCGCAGGCCAGGACATATTGCGCCAGATCGTTCGAGCCGATCGAGAAGAATGCGGCCTTGAAGTCGCCGATCGCCATCGCGGCGGCCGGCACCTCGACCATGATTCCAAGCTCCGGCAGCATCGCGCCGATGCCCTCCGCCTGCAAGTCGGCAACCGCTTGCGCAAACAGCGCGCGCGCCGCCTCCAGCTCCGCCGGCACGGTAACCATCGGAAACATCACCTTGAGATTTCCGCGGGTCGCGGCCCGCGCCAGCGCACGCAGCTGCACCTTGAACAGATCCGGACGCGCAAGACACAGCCGCAAGCCGCGCAGGCCGAGGAATGGATTCGCCTCGCCATCGGGCGTGAAGCCCGCGACCGGCTTGTCGCCGCCGGCATCGAAGGTTCTGATCGTCACCGGCTTCCCGTCGGCCCAGCGCAGCACCGCCTCATAGGCGCGATATTGCGTGTCCTCGTCGGGCATGCCGCCCGGCCCCGACAGCAAAAATTCCGTCCGCATCAGGCCGATGCCGTCGGCATATTGCGCGTCGGCGTGGTCGAGGTCTTCCACCTGTTGGATGTTGATCAGGAGCCTGATCTGCTCGCCGCGCCAGGTCGCGGCGGGGCGCCGCAGGATGGCGCGCGCAGACGCTCGGCTCTTGCGGTGCGCCTCGCGCCGCCGTTCGAACAGCGCGATCTGCTCGGCGCCGGGATCGAGCTCGAGCGTGGCGCTCTCGCCATCGAGCAGCGCCGTTGCCCCATCCGGCAGGCTCCCCAGCTGCACCACCATGGGAATGCCGCGGGCGCGGGCCAGCATCGCGACATGGCTGGTCGGGCTGCCGCGCAGCAGCGCCAGGCCGCCGCCGGCGGACCAGTCGATTTCCAGAAAGCGCGACGGCGGCAAATCGTCCGCGCAGATCACGGCACCGCGGGGGATTTTCGGCGCCTGCCGCTCGCCGCCCCGCAAAATGTGCAGCACGCGGTCGCGCAGATCGGCGAGATCCGAGGAGCGCGCCTGCAGATATTCGTCGTCGGCCGAGTTGTAGTCCTCGATCTGCGCGTCGAGCGCCGATAACCACGCCGCGTCGGCAGCGTGCCCGTTGCCGATGTCGACGAAGATCGGATGCATGAAATCCTCGTCCTCCAGCAGCGCAACCTGGAATTCGAGGATTTGCGCGGCCTCACCACCGGCGGCCGTCGCGAGTTCGGCGATCTGCTCGGCCGCGGACCGAGTGGCCTCACGCAAGGCCAAAGCTTCGTCCTCCGGCTTGCCGGCCGTGCGTGCGCGGTTCTCGCCGGCACTGATGCGGATGAAGGGCCCGCGCGCAAAACCGATCGAGGCGGTTCTGCCGCGAAAGCTCAGCCCTGCGACGTCCGCGCGCATGGTCATGCACCCGCATCCGGAAAATCGGTGGCGACGAGGTCGATCAACGCGGCAATCGCGGCCTCGGCATCCTCGCCATGGGCCTTGAACTCGATGGTGGCATCCCGCGGCGCGCGTAGCGCCATCACTTTGGCAACACTCTTGGCATTGATCCAATCGGCCGTCTCGGAAGCGCGGACGGAGACCTGGGACTGGAACCGCTTGGCGAGCTTGGTCAGTTTCACCGCCGGGCGGGCATGCATGCCGGCGGCATGGATCAGCCTCACCTTGCCGGTGACGAAGGGACCCTCTGCGGACGTCTCAAGCATATCCATATCCAATCCTGGCTCACCCGCCGGCCTGTTTCAGCCGGCAGTCAGTTCCTCGGCGACGGCCCTCACCTGCTCCAATGAGCTGCCGCCGGCCGCCTCGGTTGCCGCCATCACCGCACCCTCGACAATAGGGGCGTTGCAGACGACAACCATCTTCCGTCGCTCCGGCTCCAGCATCTCGACCGCCATCTCGCTGTTGGTCTCGGCGCCACCGAGATCGACCAGGATCGCGACGCCCTTTGCCGACCAGGCATCGTTGATGGCTTCCATGATCAGCGAGACATTGGTGCCGAGCCCGCCGTCGGGATTGCCGCCGCAGAACGCCACCTTCACCTCGCTGCCCACCATCTGCCGCACCATGTCGGCAGTGCCCTTCGCGATGTCCTTGGAGTGGGAGACGATCACAATGCTGACGGTCTCGCTCATGGCCGCGCCTCCAGCGTGCTGCAGACGGCGTGCACGAGCACACAGCTCGATCTCGCACCGGGATCGACATGACCGATGCTGCGGGCGCCGAGGAACGAGGCGCGGCCCTTGGTCGCCTGCATCGGAACCGTGCGCTCCACCGCCTCGCTCGCGGTGGTCCGCACCCGCTCGATCAAATCGGCGCGGCCGACGTCCGCTTTCAACGTCTCGAGCACGGGCACCAGCACATCGAGCATGGTCTTCTCACCGACATGGGAGCGGCCGCGCGCGCTCACCGCGTTCACCCCGCTGCCGAACACATCGGCCAGGTCCTCCGGCAACGTCTTGCCGGCCATCGCCTCGCCTGCCGCAAGGAAGAAGGAGCCGTAGAGTGGCCCGGATGCGCCTCCGACGGTCATCACCAGCGTCTTGCCGATGGTCTTGAGCGCTTCATCCAATGGCTGCGTGGAAATCGTATCGAGCTTGCCCAGCACGGCCTCGAAGCCGCGCTTCATATTGGTGCCATGGTCGCCATCGCCGATCGCCTGATCCAGCGCGGTCAATTCGCCGGCGCTGGCGATCACCTGTTCGGCGGCCACCTTGACCAGGGATTTGAAGGTATCGGGTTGCAACGTCATCGAGCCAGAACCTCATTGCTTCGCGGGCCGGCAATCCGGCGTCCCGCCGCATCGAAATAAAGCGGATGGTTGAGATGCAGCTCGACCTCTGCGCCGGGGTCGAGCGTCTGGTGCGGGTCGGCCAAAGTGACCAGTATCTCGCCCTTATAGGCGAGATGAACGTGATTCTGCTCGCCGAGATGCTCGACGCGGTGGACGCGGCCGATCAAGCTTCCGCCATTGCGCTTGCCGATTTCGAGATGCTCGGTGCGGATACCGATCGTCTCGGTGCCGTCGGGCATCGCCACGTCAGGAACCAGGCGCGCGGGCAGGAAATTGATCGGCGGCGTGCCAAGCCTGGATGCCACGTAGCTGTCGGCAGGATTTTCGTAAATCTCGCGGGGCGAGCCGAGCTGCAGGAGCTGCCCGTCCCTGATGACACCAATGCGGGAGGCCATGGTCATGGCTTCGACCTGGTCATGCGTCACGTAGAGGATGGTTGCCCCCAGCTCGATCTGAATCCGCTTCAACTCCAGCCTGAGCTCGGCGCGCAGCTTGGCGTCCAGCGAGGACAATGGCTCGTCCATCAGATAGATCGCGGGATCGCGCACCAACGCCCGGCCGATCGCAACGCGCTGCATCTCGCCGCCGGAGAGCCGCGTCGCCGAGTTCTTCAGCTTGCTCGAGATGTGCAGGAGCTCGGCGGTGTGCTCGACGCGCGTCTTGATCTCCGGCTCGCTGATGCGCCGCGCGGGCGAGCGCAGCGGAAAGGCGAGGTTGTCGTACACGCTCAAATGCGGATAGAGCGAATATTGCTGGAACACGAAAGCGATGTCGCGGCTGCCGGGCGGATCGCGCGTCACGTCGCGGCCATCGATGAGGATCGCGCCTTTATCCGGCTGCTCGAGGCCGGTGATCAGGCGCAAGGTCGTGGTCTTGCCGGCACCGCTCGGCCCCAGCAGCACGACCAACTCGCCGTCATCAACCGTGAACGACAGGTCGCGCACGGCCTCAATGGAGCCGAAGCGCTTACTGATGTTGCGCAAGGTCACGTCAGCCATGGCCAGCCACCCCGTAATTCGCGGTGCGGATCGCCGAGCCGCTGGTCGCGGCGAACAGTGCCAGCCGCTCAGCGCGGAAGTTGAGGCCGACGGCCTCGCCAATGCCGACATGCAGGCTCGACGGCAGCCGCGCCGCAACGCGGCCATAGGGGGTGTCCACGGTGACGATCTGGGTGGTGCCGAGATATTCCGCACCGAATACGCGCCCCTTCACCGGGGCTGTGTCCGAGAACCGAATATGCTCCGGTCGCACCCCAAGCACCAGGGGCCCCGCCGCACGCGCCTCGTGGATCTCCGGAATAGCGATGCGGGTGTCGTGGAAGCTGATCGTTTGATCGCCCGGCTTCAGGCCGCCTTCGAATTTCAAAAAGTTCATCGGAGGCGAGCCGATGAAATCAGCCACAAAGAGGCTTGCCGGCCGATCGTAGATCTCCTGCGGCGGGCCGATCTGCTCGACGCGGCCACCGTTCATCACCGCAATCGTGTCCGCCATCGACATCGCTTCGAGCTGGTCGTGGGTGACATAGATGGTGGTGGCGTGGATGCGGTCGTGAAGGTCGCGAAGCTCGCTGCACATCAGGTGGCGGAACTCGGCATCCAGCGCGCCCAGCGGCTCATCCATCAGGAACGCCTTGGGACGCCGCACCATGGCCCGCCCCAGGGCAACACGCTGCCGGTCGCCGCCGGATAGTTTCGAGATTTTGCTGGACAGGAGATGCTCGATGCGGAGCAGCCGCGCGGTCTCGGTCACCCGCGCGCGGATGTCGGCACGGCTCATGCCGCCGCATTTCAGGGGAAAGCCGATGTTCTGCGCCACATTCATATGCGGGTAGAGCGCAAACAGCTGGAACACAAAGGCGATGTCGCGGGCAGCGGCACGGCGGAAGGTGACGTCCTCGCCATCGAGCAGCACGCAGCCGTCGGTCGGCAGCTCAAGGCCTGCGATCATCCGCAAGGTCGTTGTCTTGCCGCAGCCGGAGGGGCCCAGCATGGCAAAGAACGAACCATCGGGAATCGTGAAATTCGAGCCCTGCACGGCGGTGAACTGATCGAAGGACTTGCGCAGGTTCTCGACGCGGATCTCGGCCATCGCCCTACTCCGGAAAATGGCTGACGACGACAAAGCCGAGCGTGCCGGCCAGGATCGTCACGAAAGAATAACTGTAGAGATCGAGCGAGAACGGCTGCACCAGCATGACGATGCCGCCTGCGATCAGCGCCATCGCAACCATCTCCCATGGTCCCCGTCGGAACCAGCGCGCCAAGCCGCGTTTATCGAGTGCTGCAGTCGTCATTTGCGCACCGCTCCGAAGGTGATGCCGCGCAGCAGATGTTTGCGCAGCAGAATGGTGAACAGCACGATCGGCACCACGAACAGCGTGGTCGCGGCGGCGACCGCTGGCCAGTCCTGGCCGCCCTCGCCGATGATGAAGGGAATGAATGGCGGCATGGTCTGTGCGTCGCCGCTGGTGAGCAGCACCGCGAAGGCATATTCGTTCCAGGAGAAGATCAGGCAGAAGATTGCGGTCGCCGCGATGCCGGTCACCGCCTGCGGCAGCACCACCTTCCGCAACGCCTGCAGCCGGGTGTAACCGTCGACCAGCGCCGCCTCCTCGTACTCGCGCGGGATCTCGTCGATGAAGCCCTTCAGCAGCCACACCGCGAGCGAGACGTTCACGGCGGTGTAGAGCAGGATCATGCCGAGCCTGGTGTCGGTCAGGTTGAGCTGCCGGTACATCAGATAGATGGGAATGGCGACCGCGACCGGCGGCATCATCCGGGTTGAGAGGATGAAGAACAGGAGATCGTCGGCGAGCGGGATCTTGAACCGCGAGAAGGCATAGGCCGCGAGCGTGCCGAGGAACACCGCAAGGAAGGTCGAGCCGAAGCCGATGATCAGCGAATTGATGAAGCGCGGCATCACCTTCGACGGGCCTGCGATCACCATGTCATGCTGGCGCACCAGCCTGTCGTACCAGGTGGTCGCCGGCGGCAGCTTTGCGATGAAGTCCGGCGTCTGGCGGGTGCGCACGGTGAACAGGTTCACATAGCCCTCCAGCGTCGGCTGGAACATCACCTTCGGCGGATAGGCGATCGCATCGCTCTGCGACTTGAAGGCGGTCGCGGCGATCCAGAGCAGCGGCAGGATCGAGATCACGGCATAGAGGATGACCAGCGTGCCGGCGATCGTCTTGGCCCGCGGGGTGGCCTCGACAATGGAATGGGCGGTGGATGTGCGAACCGCGGTCATCGTTGCTTCACCCGGTTGAGCGCCTTGACATAGATGTTGGCTGCGCCGAACACCGTCACGAACAGGATGATGGCGAGCGCGGATGAATAGCCGGTGCGCCACTTCTCGAAGGCCGCGCGCTTGAGCGTGATCGAGACCAGCTCGGTGGTCGAGCCGGGACCACCCGAGGTCAACAGGTTCACCATGTCGAACATCTTGAAGTTCTCGATGGCGCGGAACAGCACCGCGAGCATCAAAAACGGCACCGTCATCGGCAGCGTGATCGACCAGAACTGCCGCCAGGGCGAAGCGCGATCGACCTCCGCTGCCTCGTAGATGTAATCGGGGATCGAGCGCAGTCCGGCCAGGCAGATCAGCATCACATAAGGCGCCCACATCCAGGTATCGACCAGCACGATGGTCCAGGGCGCGAGCCCGACCTCGCCGGTCATGGAAAACGAGCTCGGCGGCACGCCGGTGAACAGCGAGACGAGATAGTTGAACGGGCCGATCTGCGGCTGGAACAGCAGCGTCCAGAAATTGCCGACCACCGCGGGCGAGAGCATCATCGGCAACAGGATGATGGTGGTCCAGAAGCTGTGGCCGCGGAAGCGCCGGTTGATCAGGAGCGCGAGGCCAAAGCCCACGAACACCTGCAATGCCACCGAGCAGATCACGAAGCGTGCGGTGGTCTGCAGGCGGTCCCAGACGTCCTCGTCGGTGAGGATGTCGCGGAAATTGTCGAGCCCCACGAACCGCAGCGGCAGATAGGACATGCTGAGGTTGAGGCTCGTGAAGGAGAGCCGGATCATCCAGATCAGCGGGAAGATGTTGATCGCAAGCAGCAGCGCGATCGTGGGTGCCACAAACAGCCAGGCGATCGAGCGGTCCGACAACCCGCGCGCCCGCCAGGCGGGGCTGGCCTTTGCCGGAACAGCGCGGGTCACCTGGGCGTCGTCGGGATGAATGATTGTGGTCATCTTGCACTTCGTCGGTGGCTGTTTCGACTTCCCCGGATCAACGCGATCCGGGGAAGCCCGCTCACATTTGCGGATCAGGTCACGTCACTCCGACGCCACCGTCTTGCCCTGCTCGCCAAAGACCTTGGTCCAGTCCTTGACCAGCAGATCGAGCGCCTGCTGCGACGTGCCCTTGTCGGCCACGACATAGTCGTGCACCCGCTTCTGCATGTCGAGCAGCAGCTGCGCATAGGACGGCTCGGCCCAGAAGTCCTTCACGATCGCCATCGACTCCAGGAACTGCGGAGCAAACGGCGCGCTCTTGGGGAAGTCGGACGCGTCGACCACGGCCTTCAGCGCCGAGTAGCCGCCGAGCTGCCACCATTTCTGCTGCACTGCAGGCTGCGCAAACCACTTGATGTAGGCAAGCGCGTCATCCTTGTGGTCGGAGGTCGCGACAACAGAGATGCCCTGCCCGCCAAGCTGGGTGAAGTGCGCCTTGGGGCCGGCCGGATTGACAAAGAAGCCGATCTTGTCGCCGCCGACATTCGGATCCTTGTAAAGCCCGGGGAAGAAGGCGAACCAGTTCATCTGCATCGCCACCTGGCCGGATTTGAAGGCATCCAGGCCCTCCTGCATGTAGGCATTGGTCATGCCCGGCGCGGTGCAGCACTTGTACAGCTCCTTGTAGAACTCCAGTCCCTTCGCCGCGTCGGGCGAATTGACAAAGCCCTGCATCTGGTAGGCCTTCTTCGGATTCTCGTACTGGAAGCCGTAATTATAGAGCACGTTGGTCACGCCCATGGTGATGCCTTCCGAGCCGCGCTCGGTGAAGATGTAGGCGCCATAGACCTTCTTGCCGTCGATCTCGCGGCCCTGGAAGAACTCCGCCACCTGCTTCAGCTCGTCATAGGTCTTGGGCGGTGCCAGGTCGCGGCCGTATTTGGCCTTGAAGGCGGACTGGATTTCGGGACGGGCGAACCAGTCCTTGCGGTAGGTCCAGCCGACCGCGTCGGCCATGGCCGGCAGCGCCCAGTAGTTCGGCGTGTTCTTCGGCCATTGCGAGTAGCCGACCACCGTCGCCGGGACGAAATCGTCCATCGAGATCTTCTCCTTGTCGAAGAAGTCGTTGAGCTTGACGTACCATTTGTTCTCGGCGGCGCCGCCGATCCACTGGCTGTCGCCGATGATGAGGTCGCACAGCTTGCCGTGCGAGTTGAGCTCGTTGAGGAAGCGGTCGGCATAGCTCGTCCAGGGCACGAACTCGTATTTCATCTCGATGCCGGACTGCTTGGTGAAGTCCTTGCCCAGCTCGACCAGCGCATTGGCCGGATCCCAGGCCGCCCAACACAGCGTAAGCTGCTTGCCTTCCGCGCGCGCTGGCCCGCTTGCGAGGGCCGACACCGCAACGCCCGCGAACAGAGCAAGCGCGCCGCCCGCCCATTTCGACCACCTTCCAGTCGTAGATTTTCGCATGTGGTTTCCTCTCCTGACGCATTCCCTCGCCGCAATCGGAAGCGCCCCGGTCCGAGGTGCGGCTTGTTCATCGATGCCCGTGAGGGCCTGCATGCGAAGGGGTTGCCGAGGAAAAGCACGCGCGCGTGCCACTCCGCACGAGCGTGATTGATTCCTTGGGCCGCCTCCAGGCGCGATGTTCAGTTTAGTTTAATACTAAACATCCGATACCAGTTTGCGAAACCCGTCAAGAGGGGATTTGTCGTCTCGAAATACGTTTTTCGATGCAAAGTATGGCTGCAAAACTGCCATACCTTGCACATGCGGACAGCAAAGCCGCAGTGCAGGTGGCGATCGGAGCCGCAGAGCGACCGACCTGCTGGATGTTTATTAAACGGGAGAGGCTAAACTGGTTGGCTCGCGACTGCTTGGCGCTGCAGATCAAATACCGCACGATACCACTGCTCCTGGCTTGCCGCTTCGCTTGCGGTTGCTGAGATTGACCAGCGCGGCTTCTCGCAGTCGTCCTCGAACTTCTCGGGCCCGAACCGACGGACTTCTGGTCGACGACTGCGCACCTTGTACGGGTACCGCAGCAGCGTACCGATCACCCCCTCGTCCAGCGGCTCGAGTGCGATGATGTGCTCGCAGTTGGTCAGCAGCGACCCTGCCGATCGCGACCATTTCCTTGATGTTCTCGCGGATCACCGCGAAGGCGCCGTAGCCGACCTTGCCGTCGGGCCGCAGGTAATAAGGCCGGATCAGGTAGCGCGGGGTCGATCTCGGCCTAGTCAACGAACTCGTCGATCGTGATAGTGCGCGTCGACTCAAGGGCAATGCAGCCGTAGGCAAAGTGCGTCCCTACAAGTTCGTCCCCTAATCGGGGCAAAGTAGGTCCCCTAGCCTGAAGCACATCAAGCCCCGCCGGCGACGGCGGGGTCTTTGTTTCTGATCGGACTATCTGATACCCGCAGCCAAATGCGTCGGTTGCCACTTGTCCGTGGATTCCGCGGCGGCGGAGCCGATCTTCGATGACGTGCTGCAGAGCGGCGCTGCCCTTAGCCGCGGAAGCCAATTTCGGGGACATCCTTTGATTGGCAAAGGTCAGTTGGCAGGCCGAAATGCAGCATTCGTCCAGTGCGATTTCAACTATTTGCCGAAGAACTAGGGGACGAACTATGCCCGGCGCCGCACGCCCCCCGGCGGCGGGGGCAAAGTTGGTCGTCGAGGCACCTGATTTCAACTACACTGCATCCCGTTGTTCGGTTCGGCTTCATTTTTTGGGATCAGATTCCGAATCTCCGCGAGAGCTTCCAGTGCAAGTTCGCAGGATCTGTCGATGAATTCCTCGCCCCGCGAAGTTGAGTTAATAAGGTTTCTCATTTCCGACTGATACTGGCGCTTCGCAAGATTCAACCTGTTTAGCGCGGACGACACGACGTGATCGGTGACTGCCGGACATTGTGCAATCTCCCCTAGAGCCGAACGATCGTACAAGTAGATCGCGGCAAGATCGAAGGCGTCGCGCGCCGTGTACGTCGATGCTCGATAGACTAATTTTTTGGTCGCGATTTCTGCAGACCGCTCCGCAGCAATGGAGCGGTCGCGAAACTTCATTTGATACGTTGGATTGTCGATGTACGATGGGGCGTTCAGAAAATCGATCTCACCAACGTCGCCCAGAATGAGTTTCAGATACTTGCCTGGCCATTGCCACGTATCGCAAAGCGACTTCGTCACCGGGTTGATATTGGGCGCGAGTTTCTTCAAGACAGTGCTTGAATCCAAGAAAATATCAATGTCGTAGCTGATCCGATGACCCAGGATCTGCGCCAAGGCAGTGCCGCCACCGAACGTCCAGGATCCGGGCCCGCCCTCCACACTATCAAGTGCGATCAGCGCTTTCTGCATGAGATCTTCCCACCTCGAAGGAAGCCATCTCCCTGATCCATCTTTCATTCTCGGACTCCGTGACCTGCCAGGTGTCGATTGCCTTCAATAGATCGTCGAACGACACGAAATGATCCAAGACGAGATTGTGAATCACGGAAACATCGACCTCATCAAACAACGCCTGCACGTACACGCGCCATTTTCGTTCGAAATTTTGGCCTTTCAGACATGCCAGCAAAGTGTCTTCGTCGATGCGGAAGGGCATCGGCGTGTTGATCGTGGTCACGGCCGCAGTCAGGTTCTTGAACGCACTCTTCGACATCTTCGAAATATGGTGCCATTCGGAGAAAGCCTCAACCACCTCCCCTGTTTTATCGTTAACTCCTCGCGCGGCCGCCGGATAAGTTATTGATAACGTTTACGTTATGCCGCGTCACGGGATTACGTGGATGGCGCTTGACCCTGGAGTGAACGGTCCTTCCCGACTTCGTTCTGGAGGGTTTGAATTAGGGGACGTACTTTGCCGGGCATCCTCCGATTTCGCCAATTCGCATGGAATTCGGGTTGTGAGATTCCAACAGCTTACAAAGGCACTAAGGGACGTACTTTGGTCGGCGCAGCAGTGCGTTGGTGACGACCCGAGCTCCCGCTCTCACCCTGGCCGTGGGCCTTGTCAAAAGGGATATCGAAATAGACCGTCCCCAGGCTGAACTCGACAGCCTCCAGGTCGAGCGTGTACTCCGGCGCAGCAACGGAATCGAACAGTAGCAGTCGGGAGCGCGGAGTAATGTTGGCATTGACGTTCGCGTTGAGCATCGCCGAGAGATACCCCGCCAATAATGAGCTTCTTGCCTCGATCGGCATCAGCATTTCCTTTTGTCGGCGCTGCAAAGGCTGCTCTCTGTGCGTTGCGTTTTTCTCCTTAGCTCTTGATCCCCTGCTCGAGCCGTCCCTCTTGCGACTCTAAGCCGGCATGCCCGAAATCAAGGGGCGGTGGGCGGCGACGCCTGGCGAAAAGGGAAATGCCGCCGCCCCAAAAGCAAAGGCCCCCGGCGAGCGGGGGCCTTTATTCTTGGACGATTTTAGACGGCGTCCTTCGCGGCCTTCACCGGCCTTGCGCGCACGATCTTGCGTGCCGGCTTGGCCTTGAACATCATCTCCTCGCCGGTGAAGGGGTTGGTGCCCTTGCGCGCCTTGGTGGCCGGCTTCTTGACCACCACGAACTTCGCGAAGCCCGGCACCAGGAAGACGCCGTTCTTCTTCAGTTCCTTGTGGCCGACATCGACCATGGTATCCAGGACGTTCTTCACGTCGCGCTTGGAAAGTTCGGTTGCAGTCGAGATCTTCTCGAGCAGCTGCGATTTGGACAGTTGGGTAGCCATTGTGTCTCCTCTGATTCGTCCGATGGCGATATTAAACGAACCGGCAAAAACCTAGAGTCTTCTGCGCGAAAATGTTGGATTTTTCCGGGGTTTTCAGCCTTTTTTGTTCATCAAGGCCGAGAAAACACGCTCCTGCAGGCATTTTTGCACCTTTCACGCGCTGCAGCGTGCCTCCAAGCGTCTTTAGACAGATTCGCAGGCGCGCGCAAAACCCCTATTTTGACAGGCTTTCGAGCCGCTCGCGATAGGCGGCAAAGCCCTGGACAAGGTCCTTGCCATCGAGCCATTCGCCCCGCTCGTTCATCAAGCCGGCCTCCAGCATGGCCGCCGCACAGGGCCAGTGCAGGTCAACCCAGCGGGCAATCTCAGGCTCGGGCATCCCTTCCCGCCTGCAGATCCGCGCCGACATTTCGCGCGCCAGGGGCTCAATATTGGAGGTCATAAGGCAGCGCGCTTAGCTCCGGGCGGCGACGATTTCAAGGCGGGCCTCTTCAAATGCTTCGCATTGCCTGGGCGGCGTCGACGTCGCATAGTGCGCGGCAGCATTGATCCGTCACGGGCATCGCCGATTACCTGATGCGTTGCCTTAACTGAACAGCGAGCGCCGAATGACCAGCAGGACCCGCCTGTCCCTTGCCGTCGCAATTGCCGCCCTCCTCGCCTCGCCCGCGCTTGCTCAAAGCAGTGTCGGCGGCCCGACCAAGCCGACCAACCATGTCGGCGGCGCGACCACACATCCCAATCCCGTCGTCCCGCCGACCAAGGGCGTGACGGCCAACGCCACGCCATCGACCACGACGAAAACTCCATCCAACCCGACGTCGACCAAGAAGAAGTAGCACGCGCGATCAGAATCCCGCCGTGACCGGCAGCTTGTCGAGCGAGCGCAGGCCCGGGCGACGGCGCCAGCGCACATCGGCCGGCTTCACGGCGAGCTGCAATCGCGGCCATCGCGTGAACAGGGCCTGCAGACCGCAGCCCGCCTCGATCCGGGCGAGCTGATGACCGAGGCAGAAATGGATTCCGGTGCCGAATGCGAGATGCCGGTTCGGCCGGCGTGCGAGGTCGAGCTTCTCGGAGTGATCATTGGCCGACGGATCCAGATTGGCCGCAACGATCATTGCCATCACCCGGTCGCCCTTTTTCAAGCTGACGCCGTCGAGCACGAGATCCTCGCGCGCATAGCGCGGCTTTGAAAATTGCACCGGCGCGACGAAGCGCAGGAATTCCTCGATGGCGAGACTGAGCCCGCCCCAGTCGGAGGTGAGCCTGGAGCGCTGCGCCGGATCCTGCAATAGCTCGAATGTCGCGCCGCTGATCAGATGGGTGGTGGTCTCCGAACCCGCGATCAGGAGCAGGAACAGCATCGCCACCATCTCATCGCCGCTGATGCGCAGCCCTTCGCTCTCGACCCGCACGAGCTCTGCGATCAGGCCTTCGCCGCCGCGCCTGCGTGCCTGGTCAAGCCGCGCCTCGAAATAGCGGCGCATCTTTCTCACCACGCCTATCATGGTGAAGAAGCTGATCGGTCCCGTGAGGCGGCCCATCGCGTTGGCCCAGGATATGAATTGCGGCCGGTCCGCCTGCGGCAGGCCCAAAAGCTCGCAGATCACCGACAAGGGCAGGATACGCGCAAAGCGCAGGACGAGATCGGCCGGCTCGCCATCCGCGAACAGCTCGTCCGCAAGACCATCGGCGATGGCGCGAATGCGCGGCTCCATGTCGAGCACGGCGTGGCGGCGGAACGCCTCATCGACGAGGCCGCGCAGACGCGTGTGGTCAGGCTCGTCCGTCGTGAGCATGTTGTTGGCAAGCACGGTCACGGTTGAAGGCATCCACCAGCGCAAGCCGGCCACCGTGCCGTCCTCCTTGCGCAGGGTGAAATGCTCCGAATCCTTCAGGACGCGCGCGGTGGCCTCGTAGGTCGTGGTGACCCAGACCCGCCCCATGACCGGAAAAGTGGTGGCGACGAAGGGCCCGAGCGCGCGCAAGCGCGCCACCGCAGCACCTGGATCGCGGAAAAATGCCTCGCTTGCGAAATCGACAGGCTGCGCCATGCATCGCTCCCGCCTGGTTGCGCCCGGAAGATGGGATGCGAACCCATCGGCGCAAGGTGTGGAACCCGCTGGACCAGATGGCGCTCGCTCAGCCGCTCCCAAGATGCGCGGCGAAGAAGCGCGTCACCCTTCCGATGGCATCTGATGTCGCAGGATCAGTATCGGAAAAATCAAAGCCGTGCGTCTTGCCGGGATAGATGACCTGCTCGGCCTCGCCGCCGGCGGCCTTGGCGAGGCGCACCAGCCTTTCGCCCTCACGCAAGGGAACGTTGCTGTCCGCCTCACCATGCAGTTCAAGCAGCGGCGGCAAGTGCTTGACCTCGCTTGCCATCAGGTCCGGCAGCCCGCCATAGAGCACGGCGAGTGCCGCAACCCGCTCATCGCGGAGCGCTGTGGCCGCGGCGACATAACCGCCGAGCGAAAAGCCGAGCAGACCAATGCGGCCGGAACTGTCGGGACGCGCCAACACCGCGCTGACCGCCGCCGAAATTCGCCTGACCCAGTCGTCGTACCGCGCAGTGTCATGCGCCTCCCGCTCCTGCTTGGTCCCATTTGCAAAGATGCGGACGTCAGCTTCGGAGAGGTAACGGACGAGATAGCAGTCAATCCCCGCGGCCTTTAGCGAATTTGCGTGGCGCTCATAGGCGGCGGGCTTCATTTCGATGCCGCGCGCGCCATGCAACAGCAGCACGGCCGAGCGTCGGGCCGTTCCGTCCGCGCCGACCCGCGACATCGTCATATCGCCTTCATCCGTCCTGACGATGAGCTGGTCTGTGGCAGCCGCCGCGGCATCGCCAAGCGCCGGAAGCAGCGCAAGACCGAGCAATGCGGTGCGTCGACTTATCCTTTGCATGCAATGTCTCGATACGTGATGTTGAGATTTGACTGCAGCGGGGCCTGACGCGCTACCCCGTCACATGGCGCACGGCGGCGCGGGCGAGGAAGCGCAGCTTTTCATTGAGCGGGAAGCGGCCGAAATTGGTCTTCACCGCGCCGAGCGTAAAGGCCGTCTTCCTGGAATAGTCGATCTTCACCGCGACGATCACCGGCCGGCCGGTAGCGGCGATGCTGCGGGCGCTGCTGATGGCCTCCGCGATCTCGCCGTTGTCGTTCATGGCGACAAAGGCCGCGCCGGTTGCCAGCGCGACGCCTTCGATGTTGAGCTTGCCGATGGTCGTGGCGGGCTTGCGGCCATAGGGAATCGATTGCGCCTGGGCGATCTGGGCAAGCTCGCCATCGTTGAAAACATAATAGACGACGCCGAGATTGTTGCTTGCGGCCGTCAGGATCTCCATGCAGGTCATCATGAAGGCGCCGTCGCCGACGATCGCCTGCACGCTGCGGTCGGGAAAGGCGAGCTTGGCGCCGATCGCCGCCGGCACCGCGTAGCCCATGCAGTTGAAGTCGGTCGGCAGGATCACGCTCTTGGGCGCGTGGATCGGCATCAGCTCGGCAGTCAGGAAGGTGTGGTTGCCGTCGTCGACGGCGAGGATGCCATCGTCGGGCGTCTGGCGCCGCAGCTCATCGAAGAAGCGGACCGGATTGACGATGCCGTTCGCATCATTGCGGTACCAGCTCTCGCGGTAGGCGGCCTTGTCCTTTTCTATCTGGCCGCGCAGCGCCTCGTTCGGCGGCCGCCGCGGCGCCTTTGCTTCCAGGCCGGCGAGCAGCTGCTTCAGCGCAGCCCCGGCATCGCCGGCAATGGCAACCTTGGCCGGATAATTGGCGTTGAACACGGCGGGGTTGATGTCGATGTGGATGAGATTGTCCGGCACGCTGGCGCCATAGCTGCCGGTAGCGATCTCGGCAAAGCGGGTGCCGATCGCGACCATGCAATCGCAATCCTTGAACGCGTTCTGGGCCGCCGGCACCGCCGAGGCGCCAAAGCCGAACCCGGTGTGCAGCGGATGATTGCCGGGAAACACGGACAGTCCCTGCAGCGTCGTCGCCACCGGCGCCTGCAGATAATCCGCAAGCTTGACAAGCTCGGCCGTCGCATCGCGCGTGCCCCAGCCGGCGAAGATGCCGGGGCGTTTTGCAGCGAGCAGCAAATCGGCCGCACGCGCGATCTCCGCGCCCGCCTCGAGCGTCGGCAGCTTTGCCGGCTGAAACTGCGGGAGATCGCTGACCTCGTCGGTCATCAGCAGGATATTGACCGGCAGCTCGACGAACACCGGCCCCGGCTCGCCCGAGGTCGCGATCTCATAGGCCTTGAACAGCGTCGGCACCACCTCCTCATGGCTGACCACACGAAACGTCGCCTTGGTCAGTCCACTCATGAATTTGTGGGTGTCCATCTGGTGCAGCTGATAGCGGTGCTCCGTGTCGGTGCGCGGTCCGCCGGAAATCACCAGCATCGGCACACCGTCAAGAAAGGCCTCGCCAATGCCGCTGGCCGCATGTGTGAGCCCTGCGGCCGGCACCACCGTCAGGACGCCGATGGAATCGGACAGCCGGCCGACCGCATCCGCCATGAAGGACGCGCCGCCCTCATGGGTGACCAGCACCTGGGTGATGCGGTTGGAGCTGTTGAGCGCATCATAAAGCTCGGTCGTGTGCACGCCGGGAATGCCGAAGGTGAAGCGCGCGCCGATCTGCTCCAGCGCATAGACGGTGAGCCAGGCGCCTGTCCGTTTCATGGGTGGTCCCCTATCCGTTCAAAGATCGCGGCCACAGATCGCCGCCGCCGCCCGTCGGCCGGAGAAGATGCAGCCGCCGAGAAACGTGCCCTCCAGCGCCCGCAGGCCATGCATGCCGCCGCCGCCGAAGCCCGCGGCCTCGCCGACCGCATAAAGGCCTGCAATCGGCTGTCCGGCAGAATCAAGCACCCGCGAGTGCAAATCCGTCATGATGCCGCCGAGGCTCTTGCGGCTGATGATGAATTCACGAACCGCGATCAGCGGCAATGCCTTGGTATCCCCGATCGGCTGGAACTTGCATAGACGGATACGGTCGCCGCGATAATTCCGCAAGTACGCGATGCGGCGCAGCTGCTCGTCATTCATCAGGCTTTTGCCCCGCGCGATCGTGGCGTCATAGGAGGCGACCGCATCCTGGACCGCCTCAAGCTCGACCGCCTGGTCGCCCTGCAGCGCGTTCATCTTCTCGACCAGCTCGGGCAGGGAATTGGCGGTGACAAAGTCCTGGCAGTGATCGAGCATCTCCTTCACCAGCCATTTGTTGCCGAGCAGGATGTCGCGCGCAAACCCGAGCTTGTTCTTCTCCCGGATCGACGGGTTGAACTCGGCGCCCGAGATCGCAAGCTCCTTGAGCGCAATCTTGCGGTTCATCAGCTGCCAGGAATATTGCCGCCCCTGGCCGCAGATGTCTCTCACCAGCCTGCGCGTGTCAAAGCCCGAGACCAGCGGCTGCGGCCCGATCCGCTCGCCCTTCCAGTTGAGCCAGAGCGCCGAGCGTGGCGGCACCAGCGACAGCCCGTGATTTTCCTTGCGCGGCCGCGGGTGGTGCACGCCGGCGGCGTAATTCCACATCCGGTCGAGGTGCGTGAGCACGCCCCCGAGTGCCGCCGTCGCATCATGCAGCCGCCCATCGGCGAAGCGATGCGAGCCGTTCAACAGCACCTCCGGCGGGCTCCCCCAATCGGAATGCCAGTTCTGCCTGACCCGCGCGAGGTCGCCGCCATTGATGCCGCCGGCGGCAACGACCACCTGCTCGGCCGCAACCTCGAACGGCGCGCCGGTTGTCTCATCGATCCCCGCCGCACCGCTCACGCGCCCGCCGGCTCGCGTGATCTGATCCACACGGTGATTGAAGCGCAAGGTCAATCGCCCCGCGTTCGGATGCGCCCTCAAGCCGCCTATCAGCGCGTCCGTGATGCCCTTGCCGGTGCCCCAGGCCACATGAAAGCGCGGCACCGAGTTGCCGGGCACGAACTCGCCGCGCTCGACCCAGTTCACCACCGGCAGGAAGCTCACCCCGAAACGCCGCACCCAATGGTGGATGTCGGCGGTGCAGCGCTCGACATAGGCCGCGGCCCAGGCGCGCGGCAAACGCTCCTCCTCGCCGAACTCCGCAAAGCTCAGCCAGTCGCGCAGCGCGAGATCTTGCGAATCCCGGATGCCCTGGCGTCTCTGCTCCGGCGAATCGACAAAGAACATCCCGCCAAAACTCTCGCGCGCCAGCCCGCCGAAGGCCGCCTCCTCGTCCCGGTCGAGCAGCGTAATGGTCTTGCCGCCATCCAGCAGATCGAGCGCGGTCGCAATCCCGGCGATCCCTGCGCCGACGATCAGGACATCGCAGTATTGGTCCGGCATGCCCCCACGCTCCCTCCGCCCCGCGATTGCTCTGTCGCTTGGGCACCTCGCAACGCGAGTAGCACGGTTCGAGGCCGCTGTGGATTGGAAAGATCAAATTGCGCAAATGCCGGCGACTGCACTCGGTTGAAGCGCTCAGCGGCCGGCGCTCAGTTGCCACGCGCGGCGCATTTGCGCATGTCTTCGATCCATCTCGCGCGCTTTTTCTCGTCAGCGAAGGTCAGCCCGTAGAGGTTCTCCCGGATCGGCTTGATTCCGGCGAAGGCCAGCATGCTGCGCTCGAATCCGCGCACCCCAAAGGCGCCGAAGTACCAGCGATAGAGCAGCGTGGGCATCCCCATGGTCACAACGATACGAGCCGAGCGCCCCGCGAGCAGGCGCTGGGGGAACGCCTTTTCCCTGTATTCCATGGCAAAGCCCGGCCGGAAAATATGTTCGAGAAATCCCTTGAAGAGCGCCGGCATGGTTCCGTGCCACAGGGGAAACAAGAACACCCAGTGCTCTGCCCAGCGCATGTCATCACGCGGCTGTACCAGGTCCGCCGGCAACGCGCCGGTCTCAAAGTCCTGTTGCGTGCGCAACAGAGGAAACTCAAGCTTCGCCACCTCAATGCGCCGGACCTGATGTCCCGACGAGACCGCTGTTTCGGCATAGGCGTCGGCCATCGCGTTCAGCAGGTGATGGCCGGCCGGATCCGGATGGCCCTGGATGATTGCGATACGCTTGGCCATAGAATGCTCCTGCGCGCGAGGCAGCTTGCGCCGCTCTTCCTAATGCGCCCGATTGGACCAGGCTTGATCTATGTCAGCGACGCCGGTGAATGCGCGTCTGCCCTTGCACTCCAGCGCATTGCGGCCGATCTTGACCGCGACGAATTGATCCGATCGCTGCCACCTGGAACTTTCGATCCTGCCACGCGTCCTAAGTGACGCCACGAAGGCCTGGCACGGGAGGTGCCGTGTCGAAGATTGGCACAGCAATTGTCGCCGTCCTGCTGGTGAGCGCCCTCTCTGGCGCTGCAGATGCACGTCGGCACCTTGGCCTCGGTCCACTCGCCGGGTTCACGCGTCTGTTTGCAGGCGGATTGTTCGTTCGCGGTCGTGTGCACCACCGCCATGCGCGCGTCCATCGGATCGAGCACGTTGCCGCGCCCTCGCAAGACGCCGTTGCGCCGACGAATGAGCGCGCTGGCGAAGAGAAGCTCGCTGTCGGGAGCCTGTTCACCGCCCCCGATTCACGCCGGCAGATCGCCGCAGATGCCGCGCTTGCCTTCTGGCATCGCGGCCAAAGCGCGACAGTCGGATGGTGGTCGCATGGCCACGGCGGATATGGCTGGGTCGGACCGCTGTTCTGGCCGTTCGCCGCTAATGATATTTATGGCTACACCATCTTTGCTGATGGCACAGGTTTCTGGGACTACGGCTACCCTGATGTCTATGCTGGACTCTTCGGGCCTTACGGCTATGACGAGTTGGCGGCCTATATGACGCCGAACTCAGGCGCCCGAACAGGGCGGAAGATTCCGCCGCTACAGCAATTCTGCGGTGCAGCCGAGCACGAAATTGCCGCCCTCGCTATCAGCCGAATCCAGCAGGCGATTCAGCCGAGCGATGAACAGCGCGCCGTGCTGGACCGTCTTGCCGACGCATCCAACTCGGCTGCGCAGAGCATTCAGGCGTCTTGTCCAACACAGGCCGCTTCAACTGCACCTGCGCGATTGGCCCTCATGCAACAGCGCGTTGCGGCCCTCCTCAAGGCCGTCACCTCTCTCGAACCACCGCTGCAGGAGTTCTATGACCTGCTGCATGACGACCAAAAAGCGCGCCTCAACGCGCTCGCCCGCAATCAACCCAAGCTGGCGGCCGCAACTGCCGAAATTGCGGCGCCAGCCCGGGGATGCGACGCATCCGGATCAGCTGCGTTGCAATGGCCGGCCGGCGAGATTGAGAGCAGGCTTCACCCGACGGAAGCCCAGCGCGAGCCGCTTGACCGGCTCCAGCGCGCAAACGCCGACGCCGTCGATCTTCTGAGCTATGAATGTCGGCCGACGGACGCGAACACGCCATCCGATCGCCTGGCCGCTGTGGATCGTCGGCTTGATGCCCTGCAACAGGCCATCAACCTGGTGATTCTTCCCCTGGAAGACCTTTACGCCAGCCTGGGCGATGAGCAGAAGGCTCAGTTCGAACGGATCGGCCAGGATCGCGCGCGGTGACGGTCGCGTAGCCCAACGCGACTTCGTCCGGCACCCTGGCTTATGTCACGGCAGACGGCGCCTCTGCCAGGAACCGGCCGATCCGTGCAATTGCCTGATGTGCTTCCGGCAACACCGGGACGAAGAGCTGGAAGCCATGCGGCATGCGCGGCCAGACTTCGAGCCGGCTTTGCGCGTTGTGCTGCCTCAACTTCTCCGCCATGCGTACGGCATCGTCGAGCAGGATCTCGTCGCTGCCGACCTGGATCAGCACCGGCGGTAATCCTGATGTGTCGCCGTAAAGCGGCGAGGCATAAGGATGTCGCGGATCAGCGCCGGCGAGATAGCAGCGCGCGAGGCTCGGCAGATCCCGAGCTGTGAGCATGGGATCCGACGCAGCATTTTCCGTCAGCGAGGCGCCGGTCAGGGCGAGATCGGTCCAGGGCGACATGGAAACGGCGGCGCGCGGCAATGGAGTGCCCCCATCGCGCAGTCTGAGCAACAGGCAGAGAATAAGGCCCCCTCCGGCCGAATCTCCCATGACGAACAGCTCACGGACGGCCGGCTGGTCGGCGAGCCAGTCATATGCAGCGACGGCATCGCCCAGCGCCACCGGAAAGGGATTTTCCGGCGCCAGTGGATATTCGAGCGCCCAGATATGGGCTTTTGCGGCGTTTGCAATGCGCCAGGTGAAATGCCGATAGTAGACCGGCGCTCCTGAAACGTAACCGCCGCCGTGCAGATAGAGCACGTGGCGGCCTGGATGCGAGGCCGGCGTCGTGATCCGGTGAAAGCGGAGCCGGCCGGCCTCGACCAGCCGGGTCTCGGTGCTGCGCGGCGGGCGCGGCACCCATCTCTCCATGCTGCGCATCCTGTCACGCCACGCCGCTACGCTGAAATCTCCGTCCCGGCGCTTCATGACGGTGCGCAGGCCAAGCCGCACGAGTTCGCCGCGGACGCTCATTCTCGGCCTTTATGGGTCAAGATGGTTCAAGGCCTGAGCGCCGCCGCTTTTGGCACTCGCAGTTGCTCGGGCCCGTCCGATTTCTCATTCACCAACAGGCCGTCCTCGATCTCGATGATCCGGTCGGCGAACGGAATGATACGGGGATCGTGGGTGACGACCAGCACCGCCCGGTCGCGTTCATGTGCGGTCTCCGCGAGAATACGCATGATCGTACGGCCATTGTCGCCATCGAGCGCCGAGGTCGGTTCGTCGGCGAGGATGACGGACGGGTTGGCGACAATGGCGCGCGCAATCGCAACCCTCTGCTGCTCGCCTCCGCTCAAGGCATTCGGTCGCGACCTTGCCTTCTGCTCAAGCCCGACCAGGCCAAGCGCTGCGCGCGCTCTTTTCGCCGCGGCCCGGCCGTGTTCGCCGCGGATATCGAGCGCCATCTGGACATTCTGCGCAGCCGTCAGGGTCGGAAACAGATGATAGGACTGAAACACAAAACCGAAATGGTCGCGGCGAAGCTTGGCCAGAGCCTCCTTGTCGGCATGCTCCGTCGAGGTGCCGCAGATGCTGAGCGTGCCCGAGCTCGGTGCCAGCATGCAGCCCAGAATGAGCAGCAGCGTGGTCTTGCCGCTGCCGGACGGGCCCATCAGCAGCGTGAGCTCGCCCCTGCGCAAGGAAAGGTCGATGCCGCGCAAGGCCTGCACCTGCCCGGCGCCTCTGCCGAGCGTCTTCCGGAGCTCCCTGGCTTCGATGATGATTTCATTCATCGCATGAATACCGTGGCAGGATCGATCCGGACCACGCGGATGATGGCCCCGATGCCCGAGCTCACGCACATGACAATCGTGAGCGCTAACAGGGCTGCGACCAGCCATGGCGTGATCACGATGGGTAATGCACTCTTGGCCGTCATCTCCACCACCACATAGCCGATCGCCGCGGCGAGGACGAAGCCGATCACCGCATTCAGCAGCGCCTGATAAATGATGACATTGTAGATGTAATTGTTGGACGAACCCATGGCACGGAGCGTGGCAAACTCGCTCAGATGATCTTTCGTCGATGAATAGAGCGTTTGCGCAACAATCACCGTGCCGACGATCACCCCGAGCAGAGCCCCCGCAAACAGCGCCGCCCCGGCACCGGTGCCGAACAGCCAGAACGAGCGGCTGCGGCTGCGGAATTCATCCGCGGTCAGCACCTCGGCGTCGCCGACCTGGGCACGGACGGCGTCGATCGCCTTGGCCCGATCCGTATCAGGCTTGAGGCGGGCGACCAGGTCGCTGGCGCGATTGGGAAACGTGCCGGTGTAGAGCCGCGCGTTCTTCAGATCGACGAAGACAAAGGGCGTGGTGGTGAACGAGCGGATGCCGTCCGTCAGCGCGACCACCTTGACCCGCCGACCGCGGATCTCGGCGGTGGCGCCAAGCCCCTTGATCCCGAGCCGGTCGAAATAGGATCGGTCCACGGCCACCCCGCCCGACTGCGAGAGCGCGTGGACATCCCCATCGACGACGTTCCAGGGCGATAGCACGCCCTCCTTCAAATCGGTGCCGATGACAAAAACGGGGGTCATCTCGCCCGAGTCGAGCCGCCAGTCCGAAAATCCAATGACAAGCGGCACCACGGACGCAACGCCATCCACCGCCGCAACCTTCTCACGCAGCTTGAGGTCGAGCAGCGAGGGGTCCTCGAAACATTTCGCGCCCTTCGGAATCACCCAGAGGTCGGCATTGGCATGGTCAATCATGGTCGTGACCATACGGCCGAAGCCCAGGAACAGACCCATCTGGATCATCACCAGCACGACCGAGAACACGATCCCGACGAGGGTGGCGATGAAGCGCAGCCGGTCGTGGAAGAGATTGCGCGACGCAAGCGTCATGACCAGAGACATCAGCGGCCCTCATGGTGTTTGGTCGGCAATCGCCCCTTTGTGCTGGACTGTTGCCGGACCCCGCACCAGCGCCCTGGCAGCCGTCCTGCCGAACGTCTTGCCGCTGGCACTCGCAGCCCAACTCAGCGCCAACGCAGCCGCGAAGACGACGAACACCTTAGCGTACGCGCTCAGTGTCGTGCCGATCAACGCATATTGCAGCCACAGCACAAAGACATAATGCACGAGATAGATGCCGTAGGCGTTGGCCGCGAGACTATCAAGCAGGCGATGACGCATGCGAAGCAGCCGCAATGTGACGGCGAGATAGGCCAGGACACCGGTCGCGCAGGCAACCGGAAAAGCCAGCGCCGCCGCCAACCTGTCCGAGACCGGGCTCGCGTTCCAGTCCGGCAGGGTCAGCGATGTCAGGCCGCCCCATATGCAGAAGCAGATCGTAGCCGCCGCGAGCCAGGCAAGCCAATTCCGCGCGAGAGGCCCGTCGAGGCGCAGCAGGCTTCGCGCCGAGCCGTCGCTGCCGATGGCGAAGGCCACGAAGAAATAGAGCAGGTATTGCAAAGGCCGGCAAAGCTGAAACGAGAACGGCCCGAGATAGGTCCAATCCCAGGGCGTAAAGGCCATCGCCAGCGGAACGTACGCCAGAACCGACAGCCCGACGAGCGCCGCGAAGAAGGTAAGCGATCGATCGCTCAGTTGCCCGACCAGGTCGCTCAACCTATCGCGCCATCGCGGTGCCAGGCCGTACAGGGCGGCCGCGAGCATGCTGAGCACGAACAGCTGCCACAAAAACCATTGCGGGCCCGAGGGCCACATCGGCAGCGCGCGCCAATGCCGCCAGAAGGCGATGAGCGACGGATCAGCGGCGGTCAGCCGATAGGACGCGTAATATGCAAGCGGGCTGAGAGTTGCGACGGCCAGCACGAAAGGCAGCCCGATGCGCCACCCTCGCTCGAAGAGATAGGCAAGAGGGCCCTTGCGAGCGAGGCTGATCGGCGCGAACAGGCCGGCGAGAAAAAACATCAGCGTCATCAAACTGATGTCCTGCCAGGCGCAAAACAGGTCGAAACCGAACCAGCGCTCGCGATCGATGATCGGGAAGGCAATCCATCGATAGGGTGTCGCATCAAAGGCAAAGGGCTGCGCCGGCTGCGACGCAAGGTAGGGCAGCACCGAATGAAAGGCGACCACCAGGAGGATGACGACGGCGCGCAGGTTGCTCAGTGGCACGTTCAGCTGTGAGGTCATGCGGCGCCGCGGCAGAAATTCCGGCTCCCTGACGGAACCAACTCGGAGGTGTCGCTCGTTGTTCCTAGCCACGCGCTGGCCTGAGCTCCGGAGATGAGAAATACCTGACATTTCTCCGCGACCTCGAAAGCCTGCGCTGCCCGTCACGACGACGCCGTCACGGGCCCGTGCAGCAATTGACTCCGGTACTGCCCCGGCGACAGGTTGAACCAGCGTTTGCAGGCGCGGAAGAAGCTCGACTGGTCGGCAAAGCCGAGCAGATAGGCGGCCTGCGCCAGTGACAAATGCAGCCGGCCGAGATACTGGTCCGCAAGCTCGCGGCGGGTGTCATCCAGGAGCTGCACGAACGAGGTCTTTTCGTCCTCGAGCCGTCGTTGCAGCGTTCGTTCGCTCATATGGAGCTCGGAGGCCACATCGTCGCGGCGCGGCTCGCCGTCCGGAAGCTTGCGGATGATCGCTTCGCGCACCCGATAGCTGGTCTGGGCGTGATCGAACTGCCGCAGATATTCGCCGGCGTAGCGCTCGTGCAATTCGGCGAGCTGCGGATTGAAGGTCGGCAGCTTGAGATCCAAATCGGCACGGGAGAATGTCAGGCTGTTGCGCTCGGCACCAAAGGTCACGGGGCAGCGAAACGCGGCGCGGTAGGGCAAGAGATCCGCAGGCGCCGGAAAAGCCAGTTCGACCGCGCACGGCGAAATCTCGCTGCGCACGATCCAGCGGCAGAAGCTCACCACGGTGACGAAGATATATTCGATGCGCTGGCGCGGGATCGGGCGCTCGCCGCCGAACAGCACAAAGTCGATGCGACTGCCGTCCGCCTCCTCGGTCATGGTCATCGTCAGCGCGTCCGAGAGAATGAGCAGATAGCGGATCAGGCGCTCGAAGGCGGAGCGCAGATCCGGGCAGGACATCATGGTGTAGCCGACCACGTCGAAGCTTGCCGGACGCGCCACCTGGTGCTGGGCGAGCGCAATCGCGGGGTTGCGCGAGCGCTCCACCGCAAGATCCCAGAGATGGCTCAGCTTCTCGGTCGCAAGCCGTGCGGACGGTCCCTCGATCTGCGCCGGGTCGACGCCGGCCGTCGCAAACAGCTTTGCGACATCGAGGCCCTCGGCAGCCAGCATCTCCGCCATGCCCCTCACCCACACGGCCGATGTGGTCCGCTTGCTCATCCCTTGAAACGTCCCCTTCGCGGCATTGGCCTTGCCCGGCCATCAGAATGGCTCCGTCGGTCACTGACAGGCCCAGGTCCGGCTGGCTAAATGCGTCGACCACTATATGACACGAAATCGCCCCCCTCGCCACGTCAAGCGGGGCGCGAGAGCAAGAAGGGACCGAGCTTCCATGACCAGGCACTGGCTATCCAGCTACGGCCCGCGGGTCCCCGCCGATATCGATCCGAACGCCTTTTCATCGGTGCGTGCCATGCTCGAGGGCGCGATGACGCGCTATGCCGACAAACCCGCGTTCCGCTGCTTCGGCCAGACGCTCACCTATGCCGATACCGACCGCCTGTCGCGCAATTTCGCGGCGTTCCTGCAAGCCAAGCTCGGCGTCAAAAAGGGTGACCGCATTGCGGTGATGCTGCCGAACCTGCCGGCCTTTCCGCTTGCCATGCTCGGCATCATCCGGGCCGGCGCGATCCAGGTCAATGTCAACCCGCTCTATACGCCGCGCGAGCTGGCGCACCAGCTCCACGATGCCGGGGTGAAGACCATGATCGTCTTCGCCGGCGTGTCGGCGACGCTTGCCGAAATCATCGGCGACAGCGGTGTTGAACAGATCATCAGTGTCGGCCTCGCCGACGGCACGCCAGCGCAGCTGCCGAGCCCTCCGGTCGATGCCAGGCTCAAGCACGTCACCGCGTTCACTGACGCATTGGCACTCGGCGCGGCGCTGCCGCTGTCCTCTCCGCCGCTGTCGGGCGACGACATATTATTCCTGCAATATACCGGCGGCACCACCGGACTTTCCAAGGGCGCGGCGCTGTCGCATCGCAACCTCGTCGCCAATACCGAGCAGTACAAGGCGTTCATGCTGGATGCCCTGCAGCCGGGCGAGGAAGTCGTCGTTACGGCGCTGCCGCTCTACCACATCTTCGCATTGATGGTAAATTTCATCACCTACTTCTCGATCGGCGCGGAGAACTGGCTGGTGCCCAACCCGCGCGACATGGCGGGGTTCGTCGAGACCTTGAAGCAGGCGCGCCCCACCGTCTTCACCGGCGTCAACACGCTGTTTGCCGGGCTCCTGATACAGCCGAATATCGGCGAGGTCGATTTCTCGCGGCTGAAGGTCGCGATCGGCGGCGGCGCCGCGGTGCTGCCGACGACCTCGGAGCAATGGCAGCGGCTCACCGGCAAGCACATCCTCGAAGGCTATGGCCTGTCCGAGACCTCGCCGGTGCTGACCCTCAATCCGATGACCCGCGAAGGCTTCTCCGGCACGGTGGGCCTGCCGTTACCGTCGACCGACATCAAGCTGCTCGGCGAGAACGATGTCGAGGTAGGTCCCGGCGAAGCCGGTGAAATCTGCGCCCGCGGGCCGCAGGTGATGCGCGGCTATTGGAAGCAGGACGAGGCCAACGCGAAGGCGTTCACGGCGGACGGCTATTTCCGCACCGGCGATGTCGGCGTGTTTGATGGTAGCGGCTATCTGCGAATCGTCGACCGCAAGAAGGACATGATCATCGTGTCCGGCTTCAACGTCTATCCCAACGAGGTCGAGGCCATTGCGGCGGCCTGCACCGGCGTTGCCGAATGTGCCTGCGTCGGCCGGCCCGATCAGAAGACCGGCGAGTCGATCGTGCTGTTCGCGTCCAAAATGCCGGGGACTGCGATCAACGAAGCCGACGTCATCGCACATTGCCGGCGCGAGCTCACCGCCTACAAGGTCCCGAAAGAGGTGCGCTTCGTCGAGGCGCTGCCGAAATCCAATGTCGGAAAGATCCTGCGCAAGGATCTGCGCACGCTGCTCTAGGGGCGCGGCAGGTCGCAGAGTTCCTTAACAAGGAACCGCTTCGCGACTTGGTAAACCATGCGTTAAGCAGTTTCGTCCCGGAGCGAAGATCCGCGCAGCATTAGCGGCAGTTGCAGGTAATCCGTGGTAGAGGTCGCACGCAGACGCCCGATCCTGCGCAATAATGCGGCAGTTTTTATGAACAACGGCGTCCAGCGGCTTAACCGTTTCTCCAGCGACACACGCCATAGTCGTGGCCTGTCAATTCGCAAATGCCAGGTTCAATTGTTGTGACATCCCTTGGACGTGTGATTTCGGTGCGCGGCTCGTCTGCCCGGGTCGGCATGTTGGCCGCAAGCCAGATGCCGATGTCGGAGATACGCGCAACCGTCGGCCGCTTCGTCTCCATCCGCTCCGGCGCCTCGACCATCGTCGCCATGATCACCGAGGTGTCCTGTGAGGATTTGCCCGTCACGGATACCTATGTCGCGACCGCTGGCGTCGACTTGCTCGGCGAGATCTTGCCCGGCGACCGCCCCAAATTCCAGCGCGGCGTCACCAATTACCCAACCATTGGCGATCCGGTCGCATTGATCAGCGCCGAAGAGCTGCGCACCATCTATGCACCGACCGGCGCCGACCAGATCAATGTCGGCACGTTGCAGCAGGACCGCTCGGTGACGGCCTATGTGGATGTCGAGGAAATGCTGTCGAAGCATTTCGCGGTGCTCGGCTCGACCGGCGTCGGCAAATCGACCGGCGTGTCGCTCCTGCTCAACGAGATCCTGCTGGCACGGCCGAACCTGCGCGTCTTTCTGCTGGACGTGCACAACGAATATGGGCGCTGCTTCGGCAGCCGCGCGATGGTGCTCAACCCGCGCAATCTGAAACTGCCGTTCTGGCTGTTCAATTTCGAGGAAATCGTCGACGTGCTGTTCGGCGGCCGCCCGGGCGTGCCGGAGGAGCTCGATGTGCTCGCGGAGGTCATTCCGCAGGCCAAGGCGATCTACACCCAATACCAGAACTCCGATCGCCTGGGGCTCAAGCGCGCCGATCCCAAGGCGGTCGGCTACACCGTCGATACGCCGGTGCCGTATCGCCTGGTCGACTTGATCTCGCTCATCGACGAGCGCATGGGCAAGCTGGAGAACCGCTCCTCGCGCATCATCTATCACAAGCTGATCTCGCGCATCGAAACCGTGCGCAACGATCCGCGCTACGGCTTCATGTTCGACAACGCCAATGTCGGCGGCGACACCATGGCCGAGGTGATCAGCCATTTGTTCCGGCTGCCCGCCAACAGCAAGCCGATGACGGTCATGCAGCTTGCCGGCTTCCCCGCCGAGGTCGTGGACTCCGTGGTCTCGGTGGTCTGCCGCATGGCCTTCGATTTCGGCCTGTGGAGCGATGGCGTCTCGCCGATGCTGTTCGTCTGCGAGGAGGCCCACCGCTACGCCTCCGCCGACCGCAATATCGGGTTCGGCCCAACCCGCAAGGCGATCTCGCGCATCGCCAAGGAGGGCCGCAAATACGGCGTCTATCTCGGCCTCATCACCCAGCGTCCCGCCGAGCTCGACGCCACCATCATCTCCCAGTGCAACACGCTGTTCTCGATGCGGCTTGCCAACGAGCGCGACCAGGCCCTGATGCGCTCGGCAGTCTCGGACGCCGCTGCGAACCTGTTGTCCTTTGTCCCGTCGCTCGGCAGCCGCGAGGTGCTGGCCTTCGGCGAAGGCGTGGCGCTGCCGACGCGGCTGCGCTTCAAGGAGGTGCCGGCCCATCAATTGCCGCGCAGCGAGGCCACCATCGCGACCGTGCCGTCAGTCTCCGCCGGCCATGATCTGCATTTCGTCGGCGCAGTGCTGGAGCGCTGGCGCGGCGCCACCTCCAACCGCGACGCGGCGCCCCCCGAGTCCGGGTTCGAACGTGTGCCGCCGCGCGCGCCGTCATTGATGGAAGCGCCGATGCTGCAGCCCTCCCAGGGCCTCGATCCCGACCGCTTCTCGCTGTTGAAGAAGCCGCTGCGCTGAACGCGGCAGCGCCGACGCGACATTCAAACCAGAGCGCTGCCCTCTCTATGCGAAGCTCTGGGCTATCCGGGGTGCGACGTCCATGACGATGTCCCGATAATGCTCGATCGGCCGCGGCCGACCGATCAGATAGCCCTGCATCTCGTCGCAGCCTTCGCGCACCAGCGTGGCCAGCTGCTCCGCCGTCTCGACACCCTCGGCCAACACGGGAAGATCGAGGCCGTGTGCAAGGCCGATGACGGCGCGGACGATGGCGAGCGAACGTTCGGTTCGACCGATGCCGATGACGAAGGAGCGGTCGATCTTGATCCGGTCGAGCGGGAATGCCTCGAGATAAGAGAGCGACGAATAACCGGTGCCGAAATCGTCGAGCGAGATCCGCACCCCGAGCGATTTCAGCGCTTCCAGCACCGACCTCGCATGCGGCGCGTCCTCGACCAGCACGCCCTCGGTGAGCTCGAGCTCGAGCCGGGCCGCTTCGATTCCCGTCTCCTCCAGGACGTCGCGCACCAGGCCCTCCAGATTGCCCCGCCGGAACTGAACAGCGGAGACGTTGACCGCGACCTGCAGCGCGCCCTGCCATGAGGCCGCCTCGCGGCAGGCCTCGCGCAGCACCCATTCGCCGATCGGCACGATCAGGCCGCTCTCCTCGGCGAGCGGTATGAAGTCCGAGGGCGGAATGCGGCCGCGCAACGGATGCTGCCAGCGCACCAGCGCCTCGAAGCCGATGATCTGGCCCTGCTTGGACTGCTGCGGCTGATACTCCAGGAACAGCTCGTTGTTGGCGACCGCGGAGCGCAGATCCTGCTCCAGCGCGCCGCGCTCGCGCAGCTGCTTGTCCATCGCGGCGGTGAAGAAGCGGATGGTGCCGCGCCCTTCATGCTTGGCACGGTAGAGCGCCGCGTCGGCATTGGCGAGCAGGCTGATCTGATCGGCTCCGTCGCGCGGATAGACGGCAAGGCCGACACTGAGATTGAGGTCGAAAGCATGGCCGGAGATCTCGATCTTCTCGCCCAGCGCGTCATGCAGGCGGGTCGCGAGCAGCTCCGCGGCCGAGGCCGCCGGCGCAGCCTCGCAAACCGCGACAAACTCGTCGCCGCCGACGCGGGCGATGAAGGCGTTCGGCCCGGCCTGTGCAAAGCGGCGCGCGACCTCGCGCAGCACCTGGTCGCCGGTGGCATGGCCGTGGAGATCGTTGATCTGCTTGAAGCGGTCGAGATCGATGCAGAGCACGGCAAAGCCGCCGCCAGCCTCGCGCGCCCGCGCGATCAGGCGCGTCAAATGATCGTCGAGCGCCGCCCGGTTCGGCAGGTCGGTCAGCCCGTCGTGCCAGGCGAGATGGCGAATCCGCCGCTCCGTGCGGTTGCGCTCGGTGACGTCGATCGCAACGGTGACATGGGCGTCGCGACCGTCATAGCGCAGCGCGCGAGATTCGACCGCAAGCTCGATCACGCGGCCATCAGAGGTACGGTGCCGGCGCGAGGGGCCGGTCTCCGCGATTGACGGCACCGCCTGCAGGTCCAGCTCATGCATCGCAAGCAGGTCATCGCCGCTATAGCCGTAATGCCCGCACATCGCGGCATTCACGGCCAGCAGGCGGCCGGTGTCGGCGTCCGTGACCCACATCGGCAGCGGATTTTCCTCGAACAACAGCCGGAACGAGGCCTCGCGGCGCTTCAGCTCGGTGATGTCGATGCGCACGCCGATATTGCCGCCGTCGGCGGTGCGCCGCTCCTCGATCCGCAGCCAGCGGTCGCCCGCCAGCTGCTGCTCGTGCGAGCAGTGATCCTGCATGCGCCGCGCCAGGCGCTCGCTCAGCCACTCCTCCTCACGGCCGATGGCGTCAGCATAAAGCCCCCGGGACAGACCGTCCCGCACGACCTCTTCGAAGGTCATGCCGGCTCTCAGAATGTCATGACCTAGGGAATAGATATCAGCATACTGCCGGTTCCAGAGAACCAGGCGATCATCCCTGTCGTAGACGGCGAGGCCTTCGGACACCACGTCGAGCGCTTCGGTCAGCCTGGTGTGGATGCTGCGCGCGCGCGCCTCGGCGCGTTCCGCATTGGCCTTGGCCTCGGTCAGGGCCTGCTCGGTCTGGTGGCGCTGGGTGATGTCCTCATGTGTCGCGACCCAGCCGCCATCAGGCATCGGACGATGGCAGATGCGCACGACCCGCCCGCTGGCGAGCTCGACGATACTGTCGGATTCCTTGTCCGTGATGACGGGACTGTCGCGCCAGCGCAGATATTCTTCGCCGGTCATTTTTGGACCGGCGCCTGCCTTGAAGCGGAGCTCGACGATGTCCTTCAGCAACATGCCCGGGCGCACGTCGTCGGGCGAAAGGCTGTAGATTTCGCAATATTGGCGGTTGCTGACGATCAGCCGCTTCGCGCCGTCGAAGAAACAGAGGCCCTGCGACATGTTGTTGAGCGCGGTGTCGAACCGCGCTGCGATCGTCTCGGCCCGGGCATGTTCGGCGCGCGTCCGTTCGCTTTCGGCGGCGAGCCGCGAGTGCGATGCGACCAGTTCGACCATCGCAGCGAAACTGGTGTTGAGCATCCGCACGAACAGCGCCAGAAACAGCGCGAGATTGACACCGATCGCAACCAGCGCCGGTTCGCCAGACAGCAGGAACAGCACCGCGATCGGCAGTCCGGAAATCAGCAATGTCAACCGCGCGGCACTCGGCAGGCTGCCGAGACAATAGGCGCTGATCGCGGACGCCATGAAGATGGTGAGCGAGATCGGCGCCCGCAAGCCAGGATCAACCGAGCCGAACAGCACGACAGTCCAGACCGAAAAGCCGACATCGAGGATCAGCGTCAGCGTGCGTCCCCGAAGGAGATGAGCGCGGGCCTCCTCAGGCGTCGGGACATGGTCCTTCAATCGCAGCCAGCAGGCCATCCGGTAGATGCTGGCTGCAATGAGCACGCCAGGAAAGGCAAAGCGGAGCCACCATGAGAAGTCCGACGGCAGCACGACGGCAACGCTGATGCTGTCGAGCACAAGGATCGCATAGAGCAGCGGAACCTGGGCGGTGAGCGCGCGGAACTGCTCGCGCAACAGCGCGCGATCAAGCGGCGTGTCGGCATCGCCGACCGAAAACCAGCCGCCGATCGTCCTCAGCATCCCTGTGCGGGGCATTGTCACACGTGTTTCGCTCCCTCTCCCGCCTGGACAATAGGACGCCCGCGCGAAAAGCCGCGTAAACATCCATGGTCAATGCGCGCTTAAGCGCCCGCAGAAGTGGCTTACCAGGGGTTAACGGCCGGGGTAACCTTGGATGGAATCGCGTTTTCCTCGGAGACACTCGACAATGACCCAGCCGCCCGCCAAACGTTTCCCCGCGCCCGCGCTCGACAAGCTGCCGGACGACATCCGCGCTCGCCTGCTCGCTGTGCAGGAAAAGTCGGGCTTCATTCCGAACGTGTTCCTCACCCTGGCGTACCGGCCGGCCGAGTTCCGCGCCTTCTTTGCCTATCACGACGCACTGATGGACAAGGAGAGTGGGCTCACCAAGGCCGAGCGGGAGATGATCGTGGTGGCGACCTCGGCCGCCAATCAATGCCAGTATTGCGTGATCGCGCATGGCGCCATCCTGCGCATTCGCGCCAAGAACCCGCTGATCGCGGATCAGGTCGCGGTCAACTACCGCAAGGCCGACATCACGCCGCGCCAGAGGGCGATGCTGGATTTTGCCCTGAAGGTCGCGCTCGAGGCGCATGTGGTGTCGGAGTCGGATTTTGCGGCGCTCGCCGCCCACGGCTTGTCCGACGACGACATCTGGGACATCGCCGCGATTGCCGCCTTCTTCGCACTGTCGAACCGCCTCGCCAATGTCACGGGCATGCGGCCGAATGACGAGTTTTACCTGATGGGGCGCGTGCCGAAATAGCGGCGGACTTCAAGCGCGGCGAGATGAATGAGCCATGCGGCGCGCTTGCGCGTCGTGCCATGAGGCGTGTGGCAATCCTGCCAATATTGACGTGAATCAATGCATGAACGACGGATCGTGGGAGGCTTGAATCGCCTCAAGGCTCCTGAAGGGAGGTGAGGTTCATGCACATGTATGAAACGACGACTGGCCGGCGCCAGAAGCCGGGCTACATGGGTCTGTTCGCCATTACATTCCTGTTCGCGTCGATCTTCCTCGCATGGGCTGTGATGCGGGCGTGGTGAAGACAAGCTTTGCGACCGGAATGATGTGATACCCACCCGATTTGATTCGCGCCGAAGGCGCAAGCGATGAGATCATCGCGTTCGCCTTTCAATTGAGCGGAATTTGTCGAAGGCCGCTAGACAATTGCAAGCTCAACACAGCCTCCGGGTCCGCATCATGATTAAAACGTCTCCGTCACCTTGCTCAGCTGCGGTGGCCGGTCCGGGTCAAAACCCCAGGCTCGTGCGGTGGCCTCGATCATGCGATAGGCCGGTACCAGCATGGTGATGGCGTCGGTTGCCGCGTCGTCGTCGCCGATCCAGGGCAGCGACGCGCTTGGTCCGCCGGCAAGATGCAGCGCGATGCGGCTGGCACGCAAGTCATCCGCAAGCTGGTCCACCGTCGCTGCGGTCTCGTCATTCAGGCGCATCAACAGCACCGGCGTCCTGGCCGAGAGCGCCGCGCGAGGCCCATGCTGCAGCTCGGCGGCGGAAAAGCCGAGGGCCGGCAGTCGCAGGATCTCGGCAAGCTTGAGCGCGATTTCGCGCGCCGGGCCAAGCCCGAGGCCACGCGAGGCGACGAACACCGCGGAGGCATTGGCGAGATCGGTAGCGATGGCCGACCAGTCGAGCGCCGCAGCGCGCGCAAGCCGCTCCGGCAGACGGTCGAGCGCGGAGCGCAATGTCGCATCATCGGCCAGCGCCGCGATGAGCTCGGCGCCCGCGGCCATCGAGCCGACCACGGTCTTGGTCGCGGCGACGGATTGCTCGACGCCGGCCTCGATCGGAATCACGAACTCCGCCGCATCCGCCACCGGCGACGGCACGACGTTGACGATCGCGACCGTGCGCGCGCCTGACTCGCGCGCCGATCTGGTCGCGGCGACCAGGTCCGGGCTGCGCCCGGACTGTGAGATCACGATGAACAATGCATGATCGAGGCAGAGCGGTTTGCGAAACGCCGTGATCACCGAGGGCGCGCTGGCGGAGACCGGCAGATGCAGCCGCGTCTCGATCAGATAGCGCAGGAACACGCCAGCGTGTCCCGAGCTGCCGCGGCCGCACAGCACGGCGAGCGGCGCTGTGCTGATATCGAGCTGGCCGGCGATATCCGAGATCGCCCGCCGCCTGCGCAGGATGCGTGCTGCGACTTCGGCGCTGTCATTTGTCTCGCGGGCCATTGCGGAGCGCGCGGGATCCGTCGTCTGCTTGCTGCTCTGCATCATCGGCTGATCTTGTCGGAGAGATCGGCGAACACGCCGCGCAGATTGCCGTTATGGCTCGCGAGCCACTTTTCGGCCTCCGCCCTGTCATAGCCGAGCACCACCAGCGCGGCGGTCTTGATGTCGCCGTCGGTCTGTTCCAGCGCGACCGCCGCCTGCGTCTCGCTGCAGCCGGCGATACGCGCGACCATGATCTCGGCACGGCGCTTCAGCTTCACATTGGTCGGCGGCATGTTGACCATCATGCCGCGATAGACACGACCAAGGCGCAGCATGATTCCGGTCGAGATCAAATTGAGCACCACCTTCTGCGCGGTGCCTGCCTTCATCCGGGTCGAGCCGGCGATCAGCTCGCGCCCGGTCTCGACCAGCACCGGAAACCGGGCCTGCTCGAGCAGCGGCGTATCGGGATTGTTGGCCATGCCGATGGTCACCGCGCCACGCCTGCCGGCCTCCCGCAATGCCGCCACGGTGAACGGCGTCGTTCCCGATGCGGCGACCGCGATCACGACGTCATGCGGCGACGGCTCGGCCGCCGCCATCTGCCTGATAGCGTCGTCGACGTCGTCCTCGGCGCCTTCGATGCTGGTGGTGAAGGCGCTCTCGCCCCCGGCGATGATGAAGCGTAGCCGCGCTGTCGGCCAGGCGAAGGTCGGCGGCAGCTCCGCGCCGTCCTGCACGGCCACCCGGCCCGAGGTGCCGGCGCCGACATAGATCAGGCGCCCGCGATCGCCGAGCGCGCGATAGGCGGCTTCGGTGGCCGCGGTCATGGCGGGAAGCGCGTGGCCGATCGCCGCGACCGCCGCAAGCTGGCCCTCCCACATCGCCTCCATGGCGGAGGCAAGCGCCCAGGCGTCGAGATCGGCAAAGCGGGGGTCGACTTCTTCCGTGGCCATGCGCGATCCGCCTCCTTGAGGGGACTGAATGCGGAACTTGAAAAACCTGGCCGCGTCCGGCCACCAGCTCGAACGCGCCTGATCACCCATTGCAACGCGAAAACACGGTTCCGGGTTCGGCCTCACCCGGCGGCGCTCTGCTCAAATTGACGCTGGCAGGCCACCCAAATGTAGGATCATGCGGCCGCGGTTGAAGATGTTACACTGGCTCTCAGCCAAAAGCGCTGACCAACGCCGACAGACGAGCCCATGGACGACCAGCCTTCCTCCGCTGCCTTCACCATCGCCGCGCCGCAGCTGTTCGACGGCACCGCCATGCGCGGACCGGCGCTGGTCACCGTGGCGGACGGCCTGATCGCGGATGTCAGCTTCTCCGGCGCAGCACCCGCCGCAACGGTCACGCTGCCGCCGGAGACCATCCTCGCGCCGGGATTCATCGATATCCAGGTCAATGGCGGCGGCGGCATCCTGCTCAACGACGAACCGAGCGCAGCCGGCATAAGCCGTATCGCCGCGGCGCACCGGAGCTGCGGCACCACGGGCCTGTTGCCGACGCTGATCACCTGCAACGTCGAGACCATGGAGGCGCTTGCGGCTGCGGCACCGGGCGCCCTGCAAATCCCGGGGGTGCTCGGGTTTCACCTCGAGGGCCCGGCGCTGAACAAGGCGCGCAAGGGCATTCATCTGCAGTCCGAGATCCGCGTGCCCGACGCGCGCGACCTTGCCGCGATCAAGAGCTTTGCCAGGTTCGGCCGCTCCCTGGTGACGCTGGCCCCCGAATGCGTGCCGGCTGCGCTGATCGAGGAGCTCGTTCAGGCCGGCTTGCGGATCGCGGCCGGCCACAGCGACGCCACCGCCGTGGAAATGGCCCGGGCTGCCGACCGGGGGATCACCGGGGTCACCCATCTCTTCAACGCCATGTCGCAGCTGACCGCCCGGGCGCCCGGGGTGGTCGGCGCCGCGCTCGACGACGAGCGGCTGTTTGCCGGCATCATCTGCGACGGGCTTCACGTCGACCCCGTGAGCCTGCGTCTCGCCTTTCGCTGCAAGGGCCCGGACCGCCTGATGCTGGTGACCGACGCGATGCCGCTGGTCGGCGCGGCGCAGCGGGAGTTCCTGCTGCAGGGCCGACGCATCACGCTGGACAACGGCCGCCTGACCGGGCCGGACGGGACGCTCGCCGGCGCGCACCTGACGATGATCGAGGCCGTGCGTAACGCCGCCACGTGGCTCGGCATCGACCTGTCCGACGCGCTGGCGATGGCCTCGCGCACGCCGGCGATGTTTCTGGGACTGGGCCGCGAACTCGGTGCGGTCCTCGCGGGTTACCGTGCCGACCTCGTCGCCTTCAATGACCGCTTTGATGTCATCGAGACCTGGATCGGCGGCCAATCAACCCAGGACGCGGCGCCGCAGCAACGGAAGGTGTCGTCATGATCGAGGCCATCAGCGCCGTCACCCTTGCAACCCACGACATGGAAAGCGCCGTGCGGTTTTACCGATCGCTGGGCTTCGATCTCCTGCATGGCGGCGAGACCGCCGCCTTCTCCAGCTTTGGCGCCGGCCCCAATTATCTCAACCTGATCGCCCAGCCCGAGCAGCGGCACTGGTCGTGGTGGGGTCGCCTCATCTTCTATGTCGACGATGTCGATGCCATGTACGAGCGGGCGCTGCGGGCAGGCCTGGAGCCCTCGACCCTGCCCCGCGATGCCGAATGGGGCGAACGCTATTTCCACCTGACGGACCCCGACGGCCATGAGCTCAGTTTCGCCCGGCCGCTGCGGGGCGCGGCATAGCGCCGCGCGCGCGAGGCCTACCAAGGTATCGAAGCCCGCCTGCTGGACTTGGCTGCGGATTTCGCGGCAGATTTGCTGATCCGGCCCCGACAGCACCTGTCACATAAGCTTCACGAGCCATTTTTATCTGGGGACGCCGGCATTTGCCGCAGGATTGGACCAGGGGATTATCAGGCGATCATGAGCAGCGTCGACGTGCGATCGGTGACGAAGGCGTGGGGCGAGACGCGCGCGGTCGATGATGTCTCCTTTTCCGTCGGCAAGGGGGAGCTGGTGGTGCTGCTCGGCCCCTCCGGCTGCGGCAAGTCGACCATGCTGCGGATGATCGCGGGCCTCGACGAACCCACGACAGGCATGATCGCGATCGAGGGCCGCGATGTCGGAGGACTCACGGGCTCGGCGCGCGGCGTTGCGATGGTGTTTCAGTCCTACGCGCTGTTTCCGCACCTGACCGTGGCCGACAACATCACCTTTGGCCTCTCGGTGCGCGGCACCTCCAGGCAGGAAATCGCCGAGCGGCTGAAGCGGACGGCGGCGCTGCTCGATCTTCAGAAGCTCCTGTCGCGGAAGCCCGCGCAACTCTCCGGCGGCCAGCAGCAGCGCGTCGCGCTTGGCCGGGCCCTGATCGCGGAAGCGCCGGTCTGCCTGCTGGACGAGCCGCTCTCCAATCTCGATGCGCAGCTGCGCCAGGAGCTGCGCCGCGAGATCCGCGCGCTGCAGCAGCGGCTGGGTATTACGATGATCTATGTGACCCACGACCAGACCGAGGCCATGAGCATGGCCGACCGCGTCATCCTGATGCGCGGCGGCCGCATCGAGCAGAACGGCCGTCCTGCCGAGCTCTACGAGCGGCCGGCGAGCCTGTTCGCGGCGCGCTTCATCGGCGGAACGCCGATGAACCTGCTCGAGCTCGACGACGCGCCGCAGGGCGCGATCATTGCGGGCACCGCGGGGCCGGCGCTGTTCACGGGCCAGGGACGGGGCCGCGTGCTGGGCCTCCGACCGGAGGATGTCAGCGTGGATAGCGCGAATGCACGGGCGTCCCTTCACGCCACTGTCACCGCGGTCGAATATCTCGGCGCCGAGGCGCTCGTCACCTGCAGCCTCAACTGCAACCTTGGCGCAAGGCCGATCCAGGCCCGCACCCGCGGGGATGGCGCGCCACCGATCGGCGCCAGAGTAGGGCTGAGCTGGGAGGCCGGGGCCACTCACCTGTTCAATGGCACAAGCGGCGAGCGTCTCGACATCGGCGCCGCCACGCACGCGCCAGAACTCCACAAGGTTACGACTTAAAGAAAGTATCAGCGCATGAACATGTTTGCCAAATTCACCACTGCAGCGACGCTCGCGGCGGCCGTTCTCGGCAGCTCAGCCGCTTGCGCAACCGAGCTCACCTTTTATTACCCGATCGCGGTCGGCGGCCCCATCACCAAGATCGTCGACGGCTATGCCGCCGAGTTCACCAAGCAGCACCCCGATATCACGGTGAAGCCGGTCTATACCGGCAGCTATCAGGACTCCATCGTGAAGGCGATGACCGCGGCCAAGGCCGGCAACGCGCCCGACATCGCGATCCTGCTGTCGACCGACATGTTCACGCTGATCGATAACGACCTGATCGAGCCCTTTGACGCGCTCGCAACGAGCGACGCCGACAAGGCCTGGATCAAATCGTTCTATCCGGCCTTCATGGAGAACAGCCAGGCCGGCGGCCATACCTGGGGCATTCCGTTCCAGCGCTCCACCATCGTGCAGTACTGGAACAAGGATGCGTTCAAGGCCGCCGGCCTCGATCCGGAGAAGCCGCCGAAGAGCTGGGACGAGATGGTCGCCATCGCCAAGCAATTGACCAAGCGCGATGCGTCGGGCGCGGTCACGCAATGGGGCCTGGAAATCCCCTCCTCCGGCTTCCCCTATTGGCTGTTCCAGGCGCTCACCACCCAGAACGGCGCAATCCTCGCCAACCAGGACGGGACCAAGGTCGCCTACAACGATCCCAAGGTGATCGAGGCCGCGCAGTTTTTCGCCGATCTCAGCCGCAAATATGAGGTCATGCCCAAGGGCATCATCGATTGGGGCACGACGCCGAAGGATTTCTTCGAAGGCAAGACCGCGATGATGTGGACCACCACCGGCAATCTCACCAATGTCCGCAACAACGCCAAGTTCGCGTTCGGCGTGGCGGCGATGCCGGCCAAGGTCCGCGGGGGATCGCCGACCGGCGGCGGCAACATCTATGTCTTCAAGACCGACGACAAGGCCAAGCTGAAAGCCGCGGTGGAATTCGCCCGCTTCCTCTCGACGCCCGAGCGTGCCGCCGACTGGGGCATCGCCACCGGCTATGTCGCGACCCGCCCCGATGCCTGGGAGACCGAGGCGATGAAGAAGTACACCGCCGACTTCCCGGCCGCTGTCGTGGCGCGCGACCAGCTCAAGGACGCGGTGGCGGAATTGTCGACCCACGACAATCAGCGCGTCACCAAAGCGCTCAACGACGCACTGCAGGCGATCCTGACCGGGGCAAAGGAAGCAAAGCCCGCGCTCGACGACGCGCAGGCTGAAGCCACCCGTATTCTCGCACCTTATCAGCACTGACAAAGTGTGCCGGCTGGTGAGAGGTCACCGGCCGGCACTCTCTCTCACATGGGCAAATCGCATCCGGCTCGGCTGAACATCCATTTGCAGGGCTGGCTGCTCGCGCTGCCGGCGGTGGTGCTGCTTGCGACCTTCACCCACGTGCCGGCGGTCGAGACCATCATCGACAGCTTCTTCTCGACCCCGCATGGCAAGCGGGCGGCCACCTATATCGGCCTCGACCAGTACCGCACCATGCTGGCCGATCCAGTGTTCTGGCTGGCGTTCCGCAACAACCTGCTGTACGCGCTGATCACCGTGCCGCTGGCAATCGCGCTTGCGCTTGTGATGGCGCTGTGGGTGAACGGCAAGATCAGGGGACGCGCAGCGCTGCGGCTCGCCTTCTTCACCCCGACCATCCTGCCCATGGTCGCCGCCGCCAATATCTGGCTGTTCTTCTACACGCCCGATTACGGCCTTTTGAACCAGATCATCCGCCTGTTCGGCTTTGCCAGCGTCAACTGGCTCGGCAATCCCGCAACCGCGCTTGGCGCGCTGATGGCCGTGACGGTCTGGAAGGAAGCCGGCTTCTTCATGATCTTTTACCTCGCCGCGCTGCAGCAGGTGCCGCCGGTGCTCTACGAGGCCGCGCGGATGGAGAATGCCTCGCGCTGGCTGATCTTCCGCCGCATCACGTGGCCGCTGTTGATGCCGACCACGCTGTTCGTCGCCGTCAATGCGCTGATCAATGCCTTCCGCGTCGTCGACCAGGTCATCGCCATGACCGGCGGCGGTCCGAACAACGCGACCGCGCTGCTGTTGTTCTACATCTACCAGGTCGCCTTCAGCTTCTGGGACTCCGGCTATGCGGCGGCGCTGTCGACGGTGCTGTTGTCGACGCTCGCGGCAATCGCCTTCCTGCAGTTCTTCCTGCTCGACCGCAAAATTCATTATCGCTGAGGACGCATGCCGGACCGCTCGACCAGGTTGATCTCGACAGCAGCGGTCTGGCTGTTCGCGCTCGCCTTCGCCTTGCCGCTGCTCTACGCGATCTGGGCCGCCTTTCACCCCTCGGCCTTCGCGACCCATTTCAATCCCACAGCGCCCCTGACATTCGACAATTTCGTGCGCGCCTGGACGGCCGCGCCGTTCGCCCGCTACTTCCTCAACACCATCCTCCTCGTGCTCGGCATCATGGCCGCGCAGTTCGTGATCTGCACCCTCGCAGCCTTTGCGCTCGCACGCTGGGAGTTCTTCGGCTCCGGCGTGCTGTTCGCACTGATGCTGGTGCAGCTGATGGTGACGCCCGACGTGCTGATCCTGGAGAATTACCAGACGCTCAAGACAATGGGCCTGATCGACACGCTGACCGGTGTCGGCCTGCCCTATGTCGCCTCCGCCTTTGGCATCTTCCTGTTGCGCCAGACCTTCAAATCGATCCCGAGGGAACTCGACGACGCCGCGCGGATGGAGGGCGCGAGCACGCTACAGACGATCTGGCGCGTCTATCTGCCGCTCGCCCGCCCCGTCTACGTGGCCTATGGCCTCGTCTCCGTCAGCTATCACTGGAATAATTTCCTCTGGCCGCTGATCGTGACCAACTCGGTCGAGACCAGGCCACTCACCGTCGGCCTGCAGGTGTTCGCCTCCGTCGACCAGGGCGTCGACTGGTCGGTGATCTCGGCCGCCGCGCTGATGACCTCGGCGCCCCTGATGATCGCTTTCCTGTTGTTCCAGCGCGCCTTCATCCAGAGCTTCTTGCGCGCGGGGATCCGGTAAGGACGGCTTGGCCCAGGACGAGACCAGCCGATGCCGGCGAGCGACAGGTTGCCGGCCTCCGCAATTTCAATGCACCCGCGCGAAGCTGTCCATACGCGCATTGTTGCGGAAAGCGGCAGGCTCTCTCGCTCAATCGCTGATAGCCGCTCAAAGCGGCAGCAGCTATGGTTTGGGGAGTGAGAAGCAACCATGAAGACCTGCGGGGCATTGAAGGGTCTTGATTTTCCCCGAAAAAATCCAGCGACGGCATCGGCCACCGTGAACGGATGACAATGACCCACTCCGACGAGCTGTCCGCATACAAAATGTTCGGCCGCAGCGATTGGGCGGCATTGCGCTCCAACACGTCGCTGCCCCTCTCGGATGCGGATCTTTCGGTGCTTCGCGGCTTGAACGAGCCCATCATGTCTGCCGAAGTTGCAGACGTGTACCTGCCGCTCGTCCGCCTGTTGAACCTCCATTTCTCGGCGGCTCGCAACCTCATGCGCGTCAAGGCGGAATTTCTCGGTCGGCCGTCACGCGCTTCGCCCTACATCATCGCGCTGGCAGGGAGTGTTGCTGTAGGCAAAAGCACGTTTGCCCGCGTCCTTTGTGCGCTTCTGGCTCGCCTAGCGGATCATCCGCGTGTCGAGCTGGTTACGACCGACGGCTTCCTGCACCCCAACGCCGTTCTGGAGGAACGCGGGTTGATGCGGCGCAAGGGGTTTCCCGAGAGTTACGATCTGCCGCGGATGCTAGCCTTCCTCTCGGCCGTAAAGGCCGGCGAACGCACGCTCGAGCTCCCCGTCTACTCGCATCTGATCGGCGACGTCATTCCGTCGGAACGTCAAGTCGTCCGCAAACCGGACATCCTCCTTTTCGAGGGCCTCAATGTCCTGCAGGCGCGCGGGACCGCACCCGTGGTCGTCTCGGATTTCTTCGATTTTTCGATCTACCTCGATGCCGATCAGGATGACATCCAATCCTGGTACGTCGAGCGCTTTCTTGGGCTGCAGCGAACGGCCTTCCGAGACCCCGCGTCCTATTTCCACCACTACAGGGACCTCCCGCCGAAGGACGCGCGCGAAGTTGCGGACAGGTTATGGCGCGAGCATCATCGCGCCAACCTCCGGGAGAACATTCAACCGACGCGGACGCGGGCCGACGTCGTGCTGCGCAAGCGTTCCGACCATTCTATCGGCGAAGTCTGGTTGCGGGAAACATAGCGCCGCGTGCGGTGAAGGCCTTCGATCGAGCACGGCTTCGGCATCCTTGTCGTACCAAAGGCAAATCGTGTTCTTTGCCATTGCGCGTCCTCTCAGCTACAACTAAAAGTTGCCGGCCGAACCAGCGCGCCGGGCTCGTCGTCCCTGCGCGCCGGGATGCTGAGGCTGGTCAGATCGTTCTCACCTTCGACGATCTTGCGGTTCGCGGATGCTTCGCCGCGTTGTGAACCTCCCGCGCCGCTACCTGGCTGTGCTTCTTGACAGGCTGCTCCGCGTGCTGGGTTTTGGCCCCGCGGTGAGAGGCGTATTCCTTGCCGTCGATCGGTGCGACGTGCGGCGGATCGCGATCAAGGTACGGCCGGCCGATTCCGAACTCCTCGCCGTGCACGTCGATCCATTTCCACAACGCTTCGCTCGACGCGTAGCGCTGGTCGCGTGTCTCGCCCTTGATGCTCACGAGGTCAGCCGCGAGCCCATGGCCATAGCCGCCACGCGAGCTCCCGCCATGGTAGGACCGATCACTCGCCGCCTTCAGGCCGCTCGCGATCGATTGACGGTAGTCATCGCGGAACGCGCTGGTGATGCCAGGCGCGAGCCCCGCCGCCTCCGCCGCGCGAAGCAGGTGAAAGAGCTTGAGCTTGAAGCTTCCATCCATGCCGCCAACCACGTAGTCCATGATCGGCATGCCCACACGTTCGGCCGCCTTCGGATCCTTCCAGCCGAAATCCTCATCGACAAGTTTCGTGAAGCTCTTCGTGACAGTCACGGTCTTGCCGCGCTTCTTGACCGTCACCTTCCTCTGTTCTTCGACCTTGATGCTGTCCTCCTTGGGCGTCCGCTGATAGATCGCCCACAGGTATCGATCGATGCAGGCATCCTCTGCCGGACACGCGTCAGGAGTGTCGACAGGATTCACAGCGTTCGGGACGTCGTTTGGCAGCCGATCCGACGGGCTCGCCATTGCCAGCTGCAGGGCCGGTGCTGCGGCGGGCTGCGGCTGCGGCGAAGCGACTGCGGCCGCCATCTCGGCGACCGGCTTCGGCTCACCCGCCTCATGGGCTGGATCAGCCATGCTCAGAGCCGCCGCCTCAACGGGCGGCGTTGGCGACGACGGCATCTGCGACGAAGCGCCCGGCGCTGGCTCAACGTTCAGCTTCGGCTGGTCCGCGACGGCCGTCGGCTCGGCCGCCACCTTTGTCACCGGCTCCGCTGCGGTCGCCGGATCGACGGGCCCGAGCAAGACATGACCGGGCAAGACTTGGCCGGGCAAGACTTGGCCGGGCAAGACATGAGGAACGGCACTTGCCCGCGGTGCGTCCACCAGTTCGACAGCGGCGGCCAAGGATGGCAGGCGGCGATCCTCGAACAAGGCGGCGCCGGTGTTCTGGATTCCGGCCGACCCGAATCCGGAAAACCAGGCGACAATCAAACCCGCCACAACGGCCGTTTGGAACAAGCCCAACACTTGCGCAGATCGCTGCGGATTCATGGTCCCAGCCTCCATAGGCTCAATCCTGAGCCGAGTCGCACAGCCAAGCATCCAGAGCACGATTGTCCGCCGACCCCCTCGGCCAGCAAAGCCGCAAACTGCGGCTCAATCGCCTTTTTCAGGGGATTGTTGCCCCAACGCAACGCCTGCCACAAGCATCGTGTTTGGCGCGGGAGGTGCGTCGGTCCCGGCATCAGGTCCAGAGCTCCAGGGTGAAGCGGCGAAGCGGAACGCTCCCTTGGGTCCTACTTGACGTATCCAGAACACAACGCCTGCGCCCATTCCGGACGATTGTTTGCCCGCGCACGCGCGGATGCCGACTCCCAATCATATTCCAGGGCAAGAAGCTCGACCTGCCAGTCCCTGCCCTTTTTCGTGAGGGTCGCATAGCGGGCGTGTGGCGAGCGATACTCCAGGTTCGCAGCAAACGGAATGTCCGCGAACACCGGGCATCCCACGCTTCCCGGATTCAGTATCAAGCACCCGCGCGGACCGCGGACGACCGCCTGGCGATGGCTGTGCCCACACAGCACCACCTGCGCCGCCAGCTCGTTTCCCAGTCGCTGTTCCAGAACCTCCCGACGCGCAGGCGCGAAACGACCGTCGTCGAGCGCTTCCTCCAACAGGCACGCGCTGTCGTCATCCGGCGTGCCATGGCAGGCCAATATCCCGTCTTCCAGGCGGAGTTGGGACGGCAGACTGTGCAGCGCGCGCCTCTGCTCCGCGGTCAATGCGTCACGCGCAAACCTGCCGGCCGACGAAAGCCGCTGCTCGGGATACTCCTCAATCCACCGATCATGGTTTCCGCGCACCGTCGGCAGCGCCAGCGACTGCAAGGCCTCGAAGGTTTCCCTCGGCCACAACGGGCTGGTGACGCAATCTCCCAGATTGATGGTGGTGTCGACACCACGCGCCGTAATGTCGGCCAGCACGGCCTCCAGAGCGGCCAGATTTCCATGGACATCAGAAATGATCGCCAATCGCATCGCATCGCTCCACCGAGGCCAGCAATTTAGCGCAACTTCCAGAGACCGTCGCTGATGTTCTTTAGGCTTCGCCGCCACAGGCGATCACCGCTGACTGGCCACGGCGACCAGATAGACGCAGCGCTTTCGTTGCCGGTTTTCGAACCGACAATCGGTTGGTGAGCCCAACTGCAAACAGTCCCCCTCGCGCAATTCGTGGGTCTCCTCACCTTCGGTGAAATGGAGTATTCCGCTCAACATCCAGATTTGCTGATGAATGAAGGTGTACGACGACGCCGGATAGGCGATCGAGGCACCCGGCGGAAGTTCGCCGCGCACAAGCTGGATCGCGCTCGCGCCGTCCGGAGAGATTGCCGTTCTCGTAAATCCCGTCTGCGGATCCTGCCAGACGCTCTGCTCATCGGCACGCACAAGGCGCGATACCGCGCCCTCGGCTCTCGCCAGAAGCGTGGAGACTGTAAGCCCAAATGCCCCCGAGAGATGACCGAGCAGCGCAGCTGTCGGGCTCGATTCGCCGCGCTCGATCTTGCTGATCATGGCTTTCGACACACCGGAGCGTTCGGCGAGTTCGCTGAGCGACCACCCGCGGGCTTCCCGCTCGGCCTTGACGCGGGTCGCCAGGCCGATGTCGAGCGCGTTGACAATATGAGACATTTGCGCGCACGCATTGGATGTCGGCGGCTTGCAGGCGCCCGATGTGACGTTTTGGACGGCATGGGATCACGATACGCTGCTCGCGGTTGGCGCACTGAAACGGCTTGCCGATGACCATGGCGAAGTGAAATCGATGCACACGGCCCGGCAGGCGCGACGACAAGGCGCCGCCAGCGCGATGCTTAGGACCATCATCGCGGCCGCACGCGGGCGCGGCATGTCGCGCCTGAGCCTGGAAACCGGCTCGTGGGATTATTTCCTGCCCGCGCACGCCTTGTACCGGAAACACGGTTTCGTCGAATGTCAGCCGTTCGGCGATTATGCCCCGGATCCGAACAGCGTTTTCATGACGCTTGATTTGGGTCGTTGATGGGCCGGAGGCTGCCGACGTTAGGTTGCCTGACCGTGCTGTTACAGGCTGCTTGGAGAAAGCAAGGAGCTTGTGATGGCACCACGCGGTCTCGCTGTCGCGACGGATCAAGGACGGCGATTTCACCACACGCGGGGCCGTATTGTGAGGGCCGATTTCATCGCGCAGGAAGTGTGGGCCGATGGCCTCCCCGCCACTTTTAGGCTTAGCTCGGCTTCATTTTCGCACGCGCCATGTCGTGATCTTGCCCGCAGAAGCGGCGTCGATCCGTTCCAGAAAGTCAGGCGCTTCTCCCCGAGCAAGTGTTGCCTCCAGGCCGTCTGGAGCGCGCTCAATAATGCTTCGATTTGGATCCGTTTGGCAAATCACCACGTAGTCGACGTGCCGGTCCGATATCATTTCATGCGCTACCGACGGCCGCGCCAACATCAGCTTTAACATTGCCAGGTTGCCGTCATTGTTGCGATGATAAGGCGCTCCGAAGACGTCGTGGTTGGTTTCCACCAGAATTGCCGGTCCGAGATCGATGGGCGCCATCACACGTCCTTTTGGAAGTTGTTTCAAGGACGCAACGTCCGAGGGGTTTTGGCATCTTGAGGCTTCAGGAGCGAGGTCCATCTGTTCTGGCGGAAAGATCAGGTAGATCAGTGGCGCCATCGGCGGGCCGATCGTTGCAAACATCGCCGGTGAAACGACGAATGCCAGCACTGCCAGGTTGCGTCCGATGGCAAGCGAGGGCCAGACGATAGCGGCACCCGCGGCAAACAACGGGGCCGCCGCCACGGCGGCGCCTCCCGTACCTCGCATTTCCCATACGCTAATCGCGAATAAAGGGGCGAGCGCTGCGATGCCAACCACCCAGCGGAACCGCTCGGAAGGTTTCGATCGAACCAGGGCCGCCGCAGCGATCCCCAAAGCAATCAATGGAAACGCATAGAAGCCGAGGACCTCCTCCGGACCGAGCCGGAGCATCGTCGCAAGTGAGATCGTTTCCTGAACCTTGTCGAGCCATAACGACACGACAATCGGATCGAGCTGCCCATAAGGCGACGCGATGTGTCCGGCAAATAACCAGACCATCGCGCCGATCAAAGCGATCGCCGATGCGGTCGCAGTGGCCACACGCAGCCACAGCGCAGTGTGGTAGCGATCGATTCCGACCATGGCCGTCAAGCCAACACCTCCCCCAACAGTCAACAGCAGAAGTGGGCCGCCCAGGGAGTCAAAGACGGGTGCCACGAGTCCCGGCAGTGGAAGCAGTGCCAATGCGAGCACGAGTGACGATGCTGCCAATGCGATCGCAAACGCCAGGACTTGTCGCCTAACGGGTGCGCCTCGCCAGATGAAAAGCCCCACCACAGCAATGCTGATCGCCGCGATCACGGGCAGCATTTCAACGCCGATCGCCAGCGACAACGCTGCCATGAAGCCGGCCAGCGCAGCTTTGAACGTACTGCGCTCGATCTGCAGCGTGAATAGAGTGAGGGCCAGCAACAGATCAATCTGGGCATTGTGGTGATCTATCGCGCCCGGTCGAAAATGAACGAGTGCGGGCACGGCCAGCAGCGTGAGCACAGCTGCAGCGATCTGCGCAGCTACGGAACCATTGCTCATCTGCCGCGCAATTGTCACAACAAGCGCGACCGCCGCAGCGAACAGAAGCAGGGGCCACACAAACAGCGTCACAGCCTCCGCATCGTGCGTTCCGATCAGCGGCTTCAGCAAAGCAACAAACATCGCCAAAGGCGCGTCGATGATGCGCGACCAGTGCATCAGCACGCCGGGTGGGTCCAATCGATATTGCATGAGGTCAAGCCAGCCTTGCCCGTTCAAGAGATCGCGAACTTCGACCAACCGCATCGTATCGTCGGTAGACATCGCGTCGAATACGCTGGTCTTGATCCAAAGCAATTTGATCGCGAGCACCGCTGCCAGTGCGAGGACCGTTATCAGGATGCCTGATCCGTCGCTGCGCCGCTCTTTCGGCAACGCGCCGGAGGTCGAAACGAGATCGGACATGGCTTCCTCATTGATGATGCGGCGTTAACAGGCGGCATGCGAAAAAAGGAGCAGCGAACTATCGATTGGTTTGATATTGCAGGGCGGCCTCAACGGTCAGGCTCTCCATTGGGTCGGACGTGCCCATAGAGACGAGCTTCTGAAGCAGGCGAACCGCCAAGAAGATCGAACCGCCGGCAACGGCGGCTCCTCCCACGACATCTATGACGTAATGCGCGCCGATCACCGGCGTGGCCGCTATCATCCAGGTGCTGAGGCCGATCGTTACCCACCGCAAGCCCCGAACCGGCCATAACGCCCAACAATAAAGAACAGCCGACGCTGTGTGGAAGCTAGGAAATGAAACGATACCCACCAGCTTAAATAGCTCAAGGTGGCGCAACGAGCCATTGCGCAAGGCGACGATGTCCCGGAGCTGCGCCACATAATTCGACGAATCAAGCAGCGGAAATCGCTCTGCCGGGGATAGGTTCAAACCGTAGTAGGTCCCGACGGCCGGCACGAATATTGAGATCACGATGGTCACGGCGAGCGCAATATTCAGCGCGAGGACGAATTGCTGCAGCCGAATTAGCCGCGACACCATTGTTAAAGCGATGGGAATGCCGAGTAACGGCCACTTGATGAGTCCGTAGCCATTGTTCAGATATTTCACAAGCCAACTGTGGTCGTTTACAAACGCGGCAATCAATTGAGGATCTAGACCGATGGCGCGGTCGATCAGCAATAGCGTGTGATCCTGCAGCGGGCAATTCAACGCATTGGCGACGTAGCTGAGGGGGCCGACAATCGCCGTGACCAGGATGAAACTTGGGCGGTGGAACCGAACCAAAAAATCAACTTGGGATCTGCGAAAGCGAGTGCCGAACCATAAGCGATGAGAGCTAGTGAGAGCCCGATCGCGATGGTCGTGCCGAAGGCGAGTGGTTCCAATGAAAATGCCGTGCAGGCGATCGCAACCAGCAGCACGGTGCCCATTGCGACTGTGGGCAGCCAATTTAAGCGAAATGCTTGCCAGGCAAAGCTGCCTTCACTTTCGTTCATGCTCTACCGAAAATTGCAATGTGTCGATAAACTTCAGGTAGCAAGCCTATCTCGGCTCTCCCTAACGCTTTCTAAAAGTGCACGCTTCACTTTCAGCGTCCGAACGAGAGGGCCTTGGAGAGGCGTTCGCGGTCCCAACCATCAAAATCGTCCGGACCGCCGCTTGAGTTGGCAAGGATGAAGTTGATCGGGAGCCCGCCAGTCACCGCGGCAGCGCCGCCGCCCCGCATACCAGCCATCCGCAAATTGCCCGTCGTGCCAATCTGCCGCAGGCGGCTGCCCTTGCAATTTCGGCAAATCGGAAGCATCCTTTTCACATCCCGCCTCACCCAAGAGGGGGCGCATCGCGATCGTCATGAGGCGCGAGGCGGGTTGCGGTGGACGCGAGGGGGCTGACTGACGAGCGGCGCCTTCAGCGGACGAGCGAAATCGTGTGGTCCTGGCGCCCCAAAGGCTGGCGCTAATGCCGACGATGCGCAAGCGCATCGCGGCGGACGGTGGCAATCGGCAAGGTTCACCGAGGAGATCACGTATAAGCCGTAAACCACTGCGCAGGGAAGGCCGGTGTGATTCCGCCTGTACCTGTGGTCTTCGCGCTTTCGCGCAGTTTTTTCGCGCGAGGGCACGCGGGTGCATGCGGACACCCGGTCTTCCCTGCGCCCTCCGTTGTTCGAGGGCGACACAACAGCAAGACTCGGGCGCGAATTGCGCCGCGAGGATGCGGAGTCACATGGGTACGTCATTGCAAGGAGCCAAGCGATGAAGCAATCCAGAATCGTATCCGTGGCCCTGGATTGCTTCATCGCTTCGCTCCTCACAATGACGGATGCTAACACCGTCATCCTGAGGTGCTGGAGCGAAGCGGAGGCCTCGAGGGATGAACGGCCCCGCTGCCAGCATCCGAGGCCGTCGCCCTTCGAGGCCCGCCGCTTCGCGACGGGCACCTCAGGGTGACGGATCTAAAACTTCACATGCTCTCAGGGTGACGGTTCAAGAGTTTCACCGGTTCGTAGCTCGAGGCTCACGGCCCCCCCTACGCATCCTCCGAGGGGCCGCACCAGCCGGGCAGATAGATCGCGTCATGGGTCTTGGCGAGGCGCAGCGCCTTCTCCATCGCCTTGTCGAAATCCTCCTCGACCAGCTTGCGCGCCATCTGGCGACGCAGGAAATCGGCCCAGAGGAATTCGGAGAACGGCGTGGTGTCCTTGGCAAAGCCGCCGGAGCGGCGGAGTTCACCCGCGAGACTGCGGAATGGATCGTCCTTGAGCTCGCGGATCGATTTCGGCAGGTCCTTGAACGGGCGACGCTCGCCCTTGTTGTCGTAGGGATAGACCCAGCGCTTGTTGTCCATCACGTTCCAGAACGCGTCCTTCCGCACCATGCGCAGGTCGCCGATCACGGTCACCAGAATATCCTCGATGCCCTCGTCGTGCAGGGCGCGGGCGAGGTGATGATGATCGACCACGTAATACCGCTCGTCCGGGCCGTAGACGACCGGGATCATGTGCTTGCCGATCATCTCCGCCTGCTTCTTGGCCGAGGCCTGCTCGCGGAAGCGCCGGCGCTTTTCCTTGACCTCGCGCATGCCGACTGTCATCTGCGTCGGGCGCAGCGACAGGATCGGGATCGGGTGGACTCTGGGTTCGCGCGTCGTGTGCATGAGATATCCTCACGGATTGGTCGCCAAATTGCTTGTTCGGAAAACGCACGATTATGACACGATGGCAAGACCGGTCACAGGGGTTATCACACGCCATTGCAAGGCATTGCTACCTCTACGGGAGACGAAAGAAGGATGTTGAACGGCCACAGTGAACGGGTCGCCAAGCCGCGTGTCGTCAGGATCGGCGGCCGCGAGATCATTGCCGAAGGCCTGCATCTGAATTTCTGGGCCGACATCAGCCATCGCTGCATGACGGCCACCTGGCCCTCCTTCATCGCCGGCGCGGCGCTGGTGTTTCTCGCCTTCAACGCGATCTTCGCCTGCTTCTACTGGATCGGCGACCAGCCGATCTCGAACGTGCCTGCCGGCGGTTACATCGACTATTTCTATTTCTCGATCGAGACGCTCTCGACCGCGGGCTACGGCGACATGCATCCGCAGACCCATTACGGTCACTTCGTGGCGGCGATCGAGCTGTTCACGGGCATCTTCTCGATGTCGTTGATGACGGGATTGGTCTTCGCGCGCTTCTCGCGGCCGAGCGCGCGGCTGTTGTTTGCGGCCAGCCCGGTGATCTCAAATCACGAGGGCGCGCCGACCCTGATGATTCGCTTCGCCAATGAGCGGCAGAACATCATCGGCAATGCGACCGCGCGGCTCTGGATGTTCAAGAACATCACGACAGCCGAAGGCCAGCCGTTCCGCCGCTTCTATGAATTGCCCCTGCTCCGCAACGAAAGCCCCGCACTCGCCTTGAGCTGGACGCTGCATCATGTGGTGGATGAGGCCAGCCCGCTGTTTGGGATGAGTCCGGAAGAGCTCGAGGCGACCGACGTGTCGCTGATGGTGGTGGTCTCGGGCTATGACGTTGTTGCGGCGCAAACCGTTCACGCCCGCAAACCCTACCAGCATTCCGACCTCCGGTTCGGACACCGCTATGTGGATGTGCTCAGCATCTCCGACGACGGCCGCGTGCGAATCGACTACGGCAGGTTCCATGATACTTTGGAGGGATGATGGCTGCGATTTGACATGGTGTTCACAAGATTTTCTGTGAGAAGCGCGCAAGCCCGTGCTAGATATTTATTCGACGATTTCCGGAGCCGGCAGCCGTGAAGACCCAGCGGCCCATCGTGCAAGACGACGATCATCGCGTGATCCAATTCAGGCCGCGCAACGCGCTTCACGCCTCCCAGTTGCAGGCGCCGCTGCAGCCGCAGACCAGGCAGCCCGAGAAGCTGATCGAGCCGCTCGATCTGTCGCGCTACGAGAAGCCGCGGGCCGCACCGGACGATTTCCGCCAGCGCATGCTCGCCAATATCGCCGCCTTCGCCTTCACGGTGGCGCTGACCGCGGTCGGGATCTGGCTTGCCATGAGCATCGCCGACCTGCGCAGGACCCAGGACTGCGTGCTGATGGCCCGGCGCGACTGCGTGCGCATCTCCATCCACTAGAGGTGGCCGTCCGGCAGTCCTCCCGATCATTCAAAAAGCCCCAAAATTCGGCAGAACGTAGCCTTTTCGCCTCCATTGAACTAAAGGCGGCGCTCCGATATACGGGCACTCGACTCCCAGGCGGCGGGGATCGAGGGCCACTCTCGGGCGCGGATGGCCACCTGCCGCAACAATCTGGATTTATCTCCAATATATCAAAGGCTTAGTGATGTCCTCAACATTCGATCAGGTCGCCACGATCATCGCCGAAACCTGCGACATCCCGCGCGACACGATCACGCCGAATAGCCACGCCATCGACGATCTGGGCATCGACAGCCTCGATTTTCTTGATATTGCGTTTGCCATCGACAAGGCATTCGGGATCAAGCTGCCGCTGGAGAAGTGGACCCAGGAGGTCAACGACGGCAAGGCGACTACGGAGCAGTATTTTGTGTTGAAAAACCTGTGCGCGCGCATCGACGAACTGGTCGCCGCCAAGAACGCGGGTACCTGATCTCGGTCTCATGAGAATCGAATATTTCCAGCTGATCGATCGCATTCTCGACCTCAACCTCGACGAGAAGACGATCACGGTCGAGGCCCAGGTTCCCAAGGAAAGCACGGTCTTCGAGGGCCACTTCCCGGGCTACCCGATCATGCCCGGCGTGCTCCTGATCGAGTCGATGGCCCAGACCTCCGGCTGGCTATTGCTTGGCATGTTCAAGTTCGAGCGCATGCCGTTTCTGGCGGCCGTCAAGGAAGCCAAGATGCGCGGCTTCGTGCCGCCCGGTGAACTCCTGACGATCGAGGCAAGCCTGGTGCACGAGGGCTCGGGCTATGCCATAACCGAGGCGAAGATCAAGGTCGGCGGCAAGCTCCGCTGCAACTCGACCCTCACCTTCAGCCACGTCCCCTTCCCGCATCCCGACCTGCGCGTGCACATGGATGCCGTGGCCAAGCGCATCGGCTTTCCCCAGCAGGCCTGCCAATCATGACTGAAAGCAAAGTAGCGAGGCCGGGTCCGGCGGAAGTCTGGATCACCGGTATCGGGCTTGCCACGTCGCTCGGCGAAGGCCTCGACGCCAATTGGCAGGCCCTGCAGGACCGTCGCATCAATGTCGACGAGAAGAATTTCGCGCCCTACATCGTGCACCCGTTCGCGCCGGTGAATTTCGACACCCAGATCCCGAAAAAGGGCGATCAGCGGCAGATGGAATCCTGGCAGCGCATCGGCACCTATGCCGCGGGGCTTGCGCTCGATTCCGCTGGCGTGAAGGGCAACAAGGAAATCCTCTCGCGCATGGACATGATCGTGGCCGCCGGCGGCGGCGAGCGCGATCTTGCCGTCGACGAGGCGATCCTCACCGCGCAGGCCAAGGGCAACGTGCCGCCGGGCTTCCTCAACGAGCGGCTGATGAACGATCTGCGCCCGACGCTGTTCCTGGCGCAGCTCTCCAACCTGCTGGCCGGCAATATCGCGATCGTGCACGGGGTGACCGGCACGTCCCGCACCTTCATGGGCGAAGAGACCGCAGCGGTCGATGCGGTACGGATCGCGCATGCCCGCATCGTGGACGGCGAGAGCGACATCGCCCTGATCGGCGGCGCGCAGAACGGCGAGCGCAAGGACCTGCTGGTCCTCTATGAATTCGGCGACTTCAACCTGAAGGACAAGTTCGCACCGCTGTGGGCGCGCAGCGCGCATCCCGGCTTCGCGCTGGGTTCGGCGGGCGCCTTCCTGGTGCTGGAGTCGCGGGCCCATGCCGAAGCGCGCGGCGCAAAACCGTTCGCCCGGCTGACCCAGGTCCTGGGCGATCACGCACAGCGCAAGCAGCCGGGCCAGATCACCAAATCGCTGGAAGCGATGTGGGACAAGCTCAAGCTGACCGACGAGAGGGCCGCGGTGATCACCGGCGCCACCGGCGCGGAACCTGCGACTGCCGAGGAGCGCACGTTCCTCGCCGCGCATCCCGGTCATGCCATTCGGGCGACGGGTACGATGTTCGGCCACACCATGGAAGCGCAATTCCCGATGGGGCTTGCGCTGGCCGCGCTGTCGATCTCGCGGAAGAGCCTGTTTCCGGCCAATGATTCAACCGGCTTCGAGATTGAAATGCCGGCACCGCCGTCCCAGATTGTGGTGGTCGGGACCGGTCACTGGCGGGGCGAAGGCATGGCCCTGGTGGAAGCGACCGACTAGATCATGATGCGATGACATGGAATCGCATCGTGACCTCATCTCTTTTTGTTTTCGCATGATCTTTTCGGAAAACCGGTTTCCACTTTTCCGGATCATGCTGTAGCCGCTGACGGGGGAAACAATGGCAGCACCACGCGACAAATTGGGCAGGCCGATCGTCGTCGTCACCGGCATGGGGGTTGCGA
>Ga0070741_10001171_pt1 | contig 82645 bp, 77 predicted proteins | sample Coa_R1_4_FD_66440 | JGI IMG/M metagenome (GOLD analysis project Ga0070741, IMG submission 66440) | Surface soil microbial communities from Centralia Pennsylvania, which are recovering from an underground coalmine fire - Coalmine... | ecosystem: Environmental > Terrestrial > Soil > Unclassified ...
CATTTGGGAATGCCCGAAAGTTACAAAGTTGCCTGACCTATCTTTGATTGCGATGGGCGCATTTTGCCTCTTGCTTGATTTATGCACCAATGCCCCCAAATGTCCTAAGGCGAAATTTATCAAATTCGAGTACCATCGGGAAAATTTGTCGAAGGAGAAAATCATGGATCAACAACCCAGCGCTCCATCCTCCAACCGCGGCGTGATTATTGCAATTGTAGTCGTGCTGTGCTGTATCTGCACAATTGTCCTCGGGCTCGGTGGATATGCCTATTATTATTTAAAAAATAATTTTCCAAATACACCGGGCCTGCCCATCCCGCCAATCAATGATAACGGTTCCACTGAACAGCCGCCTATTACGGTGACGCGTCCGCCGGTTGATTCGATTTCAACAGACACCATGGACACATTGAGCAAGGCGATCGTGCCGGATAACGATCTGTATGATCTGGCCTGCCGACTCAAGAATATCTGCGGTGTGCCGCACACCCTGCCTGCTCCAGCCAAACCGTACAAAGTCGGCGACGCTCAGCAGTTCTGGGTCAGCAATGTGGACACCAATGAAAATTTCCAGACCACTGCCACGTTACAATACATTACGCCGCATTCTTATTTCTGGGTGCAGAACGGCGTGAAGGTAAACGCTACCGACATGAAGGCGCTGATGGATACGTTTGAAAATAAATTGTATCCAACGGACCGTGAATTCTTCGGCAGTGAATGGACTCCGGGCGTAGATAACGACCCGCATGTCTATTTGCTATACACGCGCGGAACAGGCGCCTCCAACGCCGGCTACTTCTCGACGCCGGATGAATATAATCCGCTTGTTCATCAATATTCCAACGGCCATGAGATGTTCGTCTTCAACGCGGACAATGTCTCTTTGAGCGACTCATACACGTATGGAACTCTGGCTCATGAATTCCAGCACATGATTCACTGGAATCTTGACCGCAATGAGTCGTCCTGGATGAACGAAGGCTTCTCGGTCCTCGCTGAATATTTGAACGGCTATCCGGCTTATTTTGACTACGACTACATCGGCAGTCCGGATTTGAATCTTACAGACTGGCTTCCAGATCCCGGCGCGAACGGCCCTCATTATGGAGAGTCGTATCTATTCCTGACCTACTTCCTCGACCGCTTTGGCGACAAAGCCACGCAGGCTCTCGTCAAGGATCAGGAAAACGGTCTCACCAGCGTGGACGATGTTCTGAAAACTTTAAACCTCACTGACAAGCAGACCGGCAAGCCGATCACTGCCGATGACGTGGTTGTGGATTGGATGGTCACGAATTATCTCAAAGACCCTTCGGTGGGCGATGGCCGTTATTATTACCACAACTACAAAGATTCACCGCAAGCTTCGGCCACTGAAACCGTTGATACCTGCCCAACCTCCGAATTGAATCGTGCCGTTAATCAATACGGCGCGGATTACATCGAACTTACCTGCTCTGGAAATTACACACTTAACTTCACCGGCTCCACGCTGGCGGGGCTCCTGCCGGCCGATCCGCATTCGGGCAAGTATGCGTTCTGGTCGAACAAAGGCGATGAATCAGACATGACTCTGACGCGTGAGTTTGATTTCACTACTATTAGCGATTCGATTGAGTTCAACTATTGGACCTGGTACGATCTCGAGGAAGGCTATGACTACGTTTTTCTGGAGGCCTCCACCGATGGTCAACACTGGGATATTCTCAAGACTCCCTCGTGCACCACGGAAAATCCATCCGGTAACTCATATGGCTGTGGTTACAACGCCAAAAGCGGCGGCGGTGGCAATGCCAGATGGATCAACGAGAAAGTTGATCTCTCGGCGTATGCCGGCAAGAAAGTTCAACTTCGGTTCGAATACGTCACCGACGCGGCGGTTAACGGCGAGGGCCTCCTGCTGGATGATATGTCCATAACGGCCGCCAATTACACGTCCGATTTTGAAGCGGATGATGGCGGATGGAAAGCAGATGGATTTGTCCGCGTCGAAAATGCTTTGCCGCAGACCTTCCGCCTCGCGTTGATCGTCAAGGGCAATGACAAGACAACCGTGCAAAACATCGAGGTCAGTGCAGATCAGACCGCGAGCGTTCCGCTTTCGTTGAAGCCCGGCGAGAGCGCGGTGCTGGTGGTGACGGGCACGCAACGCTTCACGCGTTTGGCTGCAGCGTATACAATTGAAATAAAATAGTTTTCGATTCGCCCTGAGAGGAGCCGCGAAGCGGCGCAGCCGAGGGGCGATACAATCCTGGGAGGGAACATGTCTACTGCACCGAAATCGCAGGCGCTCAAGATGGCAGACCTGGCGATGTATCAGGAAGGCTCGGTGGTCAGCCGCCAGATCACGAAAGCCGATGCGGGCAATGTGACTCTGTTTGCATTCGACGCGGGACAGGAACTGAGCGAACATACCGCGCCGTTTGATGCGCTCGTTCACATTCTCGACGGGGAGGCGGAGATTCAAATTTCGGGCAAATCTTATGCTTTGAGCGCGGGTGAAGCGATCATCATGCCCGCCAATGAGCCGCACGCGGTCAGAGCCACGAAAAGATTCAAGATGTTGTTGACGATGATCCGAGCCTGAGCGAAAAAACAGCCCCGTGAGATCCGCGGGGCTGTTTGCTAATCACTACTTGCTAACGCCGGTCGCTCAATGAATTGCCCCCAGCCTTTTTGGGAGGCCGTGCACATCCATGCTATACTTTGGGTGGAAATCAGACAAAATCAGTCCAGAACAGCGGTCATGGATACTCAACAGTTACCTTCCGGAACGGTTACTTTTCTTTTCACAGATATTGAGGGGAGTACGAAACTTTGGGAACAATATCCCGAAGCCATGAAGATTGCCCTGTCGAAACACGATGAAATTTTACGCAAGAAGATCGAAGCGAATCGCGGGCATATTATCAAGACAACAGGGGATGGCATTCACGCCGTATTTGGGACCGCGCTGGATGGCGTTTTGGCGGCGCTCGATACCCAGCGGGCTTTGCTCGCGGGAAACTGGGATGAGATCAAGCCGCACAATGTAAAGATCCGTATCGGTTTACACACCGGCGAAGCGGAAGCGCGCGCGGGCGATTATTATGGACCCGTTTTGAATCGCGCCGCGCGCCTGATGTCGGTTGGACATGGCGGGCAAACCCTGCTTTCCACGGTAACGGCGGATCTGGTGCGCGAGCATTTATCGGACGGCGCCTCATTGCGCGATCTCGGTGAACATCGCCTCAAGGATTTGATTCGCTCGGAGCACGTCTTTCAATTAACGCATCCTGACCTGCCCGCAGATTTCCCTCCGCTTAAATCATTGGATTCTTATTCCAATAATTTGCCCATTCAATTGACCAGTTTCATCGGACGCGAGCGCGAATTGGATCGGGCGAAAAAACAGCTCACTTCGACGCGCCTCCTGACGTTGATTGGCCCAGGCGGAACAGGAAAAACCCGGCTCTCATTGCAAATCGGCGCGGAAATGCTTCCCGCATTTGCAGATGGTGTCTGGCTGGCTGAGCTGGCTCCCTTGGCGGACCCATCCCTGATCCTTCAGACTGTCGCATCCGTATTTGGTATCCGTGAACAACTTGGCATGTCATTGAACGAATTGCTGATTGACTACTTGCGCGCAAAGAATTTATTGTTGATCATGGATAATTGCGAACATTTGATAGAAGCCTGCGCGGAATTAATAGATCAACTATTGCGCACCTGTGCCAATCTCAAAATCGTTGCCAGCAGCCGCGAGGCATTGGGTATTTCGGGAGAAACGGTCTATCGTGTGCCGTCGCTTTCTTTGCCAGGTCCGGATGAAGCCACACGCGAAGCGCTGACTCAGTCTGAATCAGTCCAGCTCTTCATCGAGCGCGCCACAGCGGCGAACCCCAAATTCGATCTATCGGAAAAGAACGCGTCCTTTGTCGCTCAAATCTGCCGCCGCCTGGACGGAATTCCACTAGCCCTCGAGTTGGCCGCGGCGCGCATCACTGTTTTTTCGGTGGAACAAATCGCTTCACGTCTCGATGATCGTTTTCGTTTGTTGACCGGCGGAAGCCGTACCGCATTGCCTCGCCAGCAGACTCTGCGCGCTCTGATTGACTGGAGTTACGACCTGCTCACCGAGGAGGAGCGCGCGTTATTACGTCGTCTCTCCATATTTGCCGGAGGCTGGACCTTCGATGCGGCTGATGCGATCTGCGCCAAACACGATGTCTTGAATATATTAACTCAGCTTGTAAATAAATCACTCGTCATCTTTGATGAGGAAGGCAGTGAGCCGCGTTATCGCATGTTGGAGACCGTGCGCCAGTACGCGCGCGATAAATTGCTGGAGAGGGGTGAATCGGAAGAAGCACGCAATGCGCATCTGGATTTCTTTTTTCAATTCACAGAGACCGCCGCCCCCAAAGTGCAATGGCTTCAGGATATGGACTGGGTCATGCGTTTGGAAGCCGACCATGATAATTTTCGCGTTGCATTGGAATGGGGCCTGGAGAAAAATATCGAAGCCGCTTTGCGCATGGTCTGGAATCTTTCCAGTTATTGGTGGCTGCGCGGATACGAAGCGGAGGGTCGTCAATGGGCGACAACAGTTTTGGCAAAAGCGGACGCGCTTCCCGGCTTGGAGGGTGAAGAAGGGCGGAGGTTTATCTCGCTTCGCGCGCATGCGTATCAAGCCCTTGCCATGGTGACGTATAGTCAGGGTGATAATGCTCGCGCCATGGCGGCTTCCGAGCAGGCCGCAGCCCTGGCGAATCAACTCCAGGATAATCGCCTGCTTGCATTGGCGCTCAGCTTCGAAATCTTTGCGCGATTGTTCGTCGCGGACACAAAAGACACTGAAGATTCGGCGCGGAGGGCCCTGGATGCCGCCCGCAAAAGCAAGGATCCTATTGCACTAGGTGTAGCGCTGGCAATGATGGGACAAAGGTCGCTTATCCTTCAGGGGGATAATGAAAGTGCACATCAACAGATCGAAGAAGCCATGGCCGTCTACTCTCAAAGTGGAAATCGCTGGGGCTATACGATGACAATGTTGGGCGCGGCGATGGCCGCAAAATTCAATGGAAATTATGATGAAGCGCGCCGGATTTTTACGGTTTGCGACCCGTTATTCCGCGAGACGGGCGACAGGCATCGCATGAATATGGTGAAGAGCGAGCTCGCGCATATTGACCGATACGAGGGCAACTATCAGAAAGCCAAAGCCGTATACAAGGAGACCATTCTGGAATGGAAACGGATCGGTCACCGCGCCGCGATTGCACATCAGCTGGAATGTTTTGCGGCGATCGCCAAGGTGGAGGAACAAGGTCAACGCGCGGCGCGATTATTCGCCGCGGCAGAAGTTTTGCGCGAGAAAATTGATATTCCCATGACGGCTATGGAACGCATCGAATATGATCGCGAAATCGCCGACCTGAAGGCGGGCATGGACGAAAAAGTTTTTTCCTCCTCCTGGGCGGAAGGCCGCGCCATGACCATAGACCAGGCGATTGATTTCGCGCTTGAGCGAGGCAAGTAGAAAAAACAGAACCCGCAATTTTTGCGGGTTCTGTTCGCTATGGGCTGATGGTTAAAAGCTGATTGCTAAATATGTATCGGACTTCCCTCCGCGCTATGCGCGGCTTCCATCAAAACTTCTGACAGCGTCGGATGGGCGTGGACATTGCGGGCGATCTCATGCGGCGTCAATTCCATTAAGTGCGCCAGCGTGAGTTCAGGCAGTAACTCGGTCACTTCGGGACCGATCATGTGCGCGCCCAAAATCTCGCCGTACTTTTCATCCATCACGATCTTGACCCAGCCCGCGTAGTCGCCGAGTCCCAAAGCCTTGCCATTCGCTTGAAATGGAAATCTTCCGATCTTGATGTTGTAACCGCGTTCCTTTGCCTGCGCTTCGGTCAATCCAAACGAGGCGATCTGCGGCTGGCAATACGTGGCGCGCGGCATCATCTCATAATCCAGTGTGATTGTCTCCGCGCCGGCGATATTTTCCGCGGCGACGATTCCCATCGCCGAGCCGACATGCGCCAGCATCAACTTCCCTGTCACATCGCCGATGGCATAAATGTTCGGAACGCTGGTCTGCATCTTTTCGTTGATCTCGACAAAGCCGCGCTCGTTGATCTTGACGCCGATCTCTTCGAGTCCGAGTCCCTTTGAATTGGGGCGGAACCCAATCGCGACCAAAGCCTGCTCGGCTTCGAGATTCGTTTGCTTTCCCTCCGCGCTGACGGCAACCTTCACGCCCGTCTTTGTCGCTTCGACCGCCTCGACTTTATTTCCAACCAGACATTTGATGCCGCGCTTCTTGAATTCTTTTTCCAATTCCTTCGATACTTCTTCATCTTCAAGCGGGACTAAGCGCGGCAGCATTTCCACGATGGTGACATCCACACCGTATGAACTCCAGACGGTCGCGAATTCCACGCCGATCGCGCCCGACCCGATGATGATCACCGATTTCGGAAGTTTCTCCTGCAGAATGGCTTCAAGATAGGTGACGACTTTTTCGCCGTCCACCTTCCACGCGCCGGGGACCGCCGCGCTCGCGCCGGTGGCGACGATGATGTTCTTGGCGGCGAGCTCCGTCAGCTTGCCGTCTTTATCTTTGACGGAGACCGCTTTGGGTCCGGTGAGATGCGCTTCACCCATGAAGACCGTGATGTTATTCTTCTTCATCAAAAAGCCCACGCCTTTGGTCAGACGGTCTGAATTCTGCCGAGAGCGTTTGACTGCCACCGAATAATCCAACTTCAAATTATCGAACGAGAAGCCGAAGTCCTTGCCGCGTTCGCGCAGGGTGTGAGCGACTTCGGCATTCTTCAACAGTGACTTGGACGGGATACAACCGACATTGAGACACACGCCGCCCAGCCATTGCTTGTCCACGATGGCGGTTTTCTGCTTGAGCTGTGCGGCGCGAATCGCGGCCACGTATCCAGCCGGTCCCGCGCCGATGACAACGACATCATATTGTTCTGCCATGAACATCTCCTAAATTTACGTCATTGCGAGCATAGCGAAGCAATCTCGCAGTTAATGCGAGATTGCCTCGTCGCCCTTCGACCAGCTCAAGGCTCCTCGCAATGACAAGCTATAAATGCAACTCAATTGTACTATTAAAGAAAACCCTCTCCTTTTGAGAGAGGGTCAAGATGCTCACAAGTTTTCCTTCAGGAACTTATATGTTCGTTCCCAGGCCAGCGCAGCCGCGGCGGAGTCGTATTCGGGACGATCCTCTTCCATGAACCAGTGAGCCGTTTTCGGATAGAAATGAATCGTCACATCCACGCCTGCGGCCTTCATTTTTTGTTCCATACTCTTCGCGTGGTCGAAAGGAAACCACTCATCCACTTCAGCATAATGACCGAGCACTTTCGATTTCATTTTGCTGAAATCCGGGCTGTAGCCGCCATAGAACAAAACCGTCGCGACTACATCCGGTTCTTTTGCCGCAGTGATTACCGCCCAATCCGTGCCCATCGAAAAGCCTGCGATACCGATGGGCCTTCCCACTCGAAGAGACGCCACATAATCTTTTGCGGCTTTGATCATCGCGTTCATGGCATCCAGGTCGCTTTCAACTTCCTCTTGCAAAACTTTGGTTTCGTCAATTGTCCTGCCGATACGACCGTTGTAGTAATCCGGCGCGAGCGCTGTGTACCCGCGCTCTGCGAGTTCATCGCAGACCTGCTTGAAAAAAGGCTTGAGCCCCCACCATGAAGGCAGCACCAATACGCCCGGTCCGCCATTGGATGGGGAGGCCAGATAGGCATTGACCGGCTTTCCGTTTGCTTCTAATTCGACCTCGGATTTTTGAATGGACATGACAGACACTCCTTTTATATCCAGCGCCTCACGCGGGACCGGTAGCCTGTATACTCTTCCCTGAACTTTTTCTCCAGATAAACTTCTTCCGCGTGAATGACCGCGTTTGTGATCGTCCAAAACAGAAACGGCGAACCGAGCAGGCCCCAAAGAGTCCCCGCCAGAAATGTGAAGCCGAGATAGATCAAAAGGAATCCAAGATAAATCGGGTTGCGAGTCCAGCGATAGGGTCCGCTTGTGACAATGGTTGTCGTGGGTTGATGCGGATCAGGCGAAGTATGCGCCTTGACCATTTGCGAGAAGGCCGTGCCTGCCAACACGGATCCCGCAATGACCATCACCCCACCCACAATGCGCGAAGTGGACATCCATGGTGTTGGAAAAGGAACAGCCCAGTTGCACACAAGCGCGCCGATAAGATAACCCAGGAATATCAATGGCGGTGGGGCCATGACTTGCGCGTGATCCAAATGTTGTTCTGTCATGTCAGGCCCAATTCTCTAAAGTCTCTTTTACTTTCATCAAAAACGCGTCCGCGCTTGCGCCGTCCAGGATGCGATGATCGAAGACGAACGACAAATACACCATTGGGCGAATGGCAATCGCATCGTCAATCACGACGACCCGTTTCTGCATCGCGCCGACGCCAAGGATCCCACACTGCGGCTGGTTGATGACAGGGAAGGCAAACAATGATCCGCTGATGCCATGATTGGTCAGTGTGAACGTCCCGCCTTTGACTTCATCGGGCTGAAGTTTCTTGGCGCGGGCGCGGTTGGCGAGGTCATTCACCGAACGCGCCATTGCGAGTAGCGAGAGACTGTCCGCGTTCTTGATGACCGGCACGATCAAACCTTCTTCGCCGAGTGAAGTTGCCATGCCAATGTTGACGGCTTTGTGAATGAGAATGCCTTCATCTGTCCATGACGAATTGACCATCGGATATTGTTTCAACCCCGCCACGATAGCCATCATAAAATATGCCGTGTACGTGAGATTGACTCCGTCGCGGGCAAACAATTCTTTGTTTGCATTCCGGTGTGCGGCAACTTTGCTCATGTCCGCTTCCATGACGGTCAACACGTGAGGCGAGGTGTGCTTCGATAAAACCATGTGCTCGGCGATTTGTCTACGGATGACGGTATGTTTGATAAGTTGGTCGCCTTGTACGGGGGCGACCATAGACGATGGACGGTGGACCATGGTCTGTGGTCTACGGTCTATGGTCTGTTGCCCGCTCTGGACAAAGTTAAGCACATCGTTCTTCGTGATGCGTCCATTCAATCCTGTGCCTTGAACCTGTGACAAATTCACGCCATGCTCTGCGGCGATCTTGGCAACGACGGGAGAAATAAACCCAATTTCGGTTGGCGGTTGATGGTTGGTGGTTGGTGGTTGGTGGTTGGTCGCCGACGATTGACCTTGATTTGTTACGACTTTAGAAGTTGCTCCAGCAGGTTTTTCACTGACAACTGACGACTGTCCACTGTCAACTGTCTCCCCTGGTTTGCCAATGAACGCTAGTATTGCTCCAACCTTCGCGGGGACGCCTTCCTGCGCGACGATCTTCAACACCGTTCCAGAGGCAGGCGCGGGGATTTCGGTATCAACTTTATCGGTATTGACTTCGAGCAAAGGCTCCAATTCTTTAACCGTATCGCCTTCTTTCTTGAGCCATTTCGTAACAGTCACTTCCTCGACGCCTTCGCCGAGCAAGGGAACCAAAACTTTTGTCGCCATAAATTTTCTCCAGTTGATAGTTGGCAGTTGACGGTTGGTAGTCTAACGCGCGGGTAAACTATTCATCAGCGCATAGAGCTTTTTGCGCAAATCCTGAATCTGTCCATCTACGCTGTCACCATCTTCCTTGCTCAGATAGTTGAATTCCTGAGCTAAAACTAATTGCGTATCTACTTCAGCCAATGAACCAAGTGCAATATGTAAGAATCGACGAAACTCTGCGGGTGCTTTTCGAGCCTGGCCTTCTGCAATGTTTGATGGGACAGAAACGACCGCGCGGCGGATCTGATCGGCTAAAGCATAAGTTTCATGTTTTGGAAACTTTTCAGTCAGTTTATAAATTGCTTTTGCCAATTTAATTGCGTTTTGCCAAAAAATCAAATCGCGATAGTTGCGTGCAGCCACTTTTTCTTGAATTTGTTCCATGGTTCTTCTCCTACCGCCAACTACCAACTGTCAACTATCAACGAAGCGGCGGATATGCCGCTGGGTCAACTTCATTCATCATCTCGTAGACTGCATCGAAGATCGTCTCCGCGTTCGGCTTGGACCAGTAATCGCCGTCGCTGCCGTACGCGGGACGATGCTCGGTGCCGGTCAGGGTGCGCGGCTGGGAATCGAGATGATAGTAGCCGCCTTGTTTTTCGATGACTTCCCGCATCATGTACGCCGACGTTCCGCCCGGCACATCTTCGTCCAAAAACAAAATGCGATTCGTTTTCTTGAGCGACTCGACAATCCTGCCGTGAACATCAAACGGTATGAGCGACTGCACATCAATAATTTCAATTTCGATGCCAGCTTTGCTGAGTTTGTCTGCCGCGTCTATCGCGATGCGACAGCACGCGCCGTAAGTTACAACAGTGACATCTTTTCCTTCACGGATCACTTCGGGTACGCCGAGCGGAACTGTCATCTCGCCGATGTTATCGGGCATTTTCTCTTTGACGCGGTAACCGTTCAACACTTCAACGATCAAAGCAGGTTCATCGGATTTCAGCATCGTGTTGTAGAAGCCGGCGGCGCGCGTCATATCGCGCGGCACCAGAATATTCATGCCGCGCGTCAAGTTCATGATGCCCGACATCAACGAGCCCGAATGCCACACGCCTTCGAGACGATGTCCGCGTGTGCGCACGATGACGGGCGCGGATTGTCCGCCCGCAGAGCGCCAGTGCAGAGTCGCCAAATCGTCCGACATGATTTGCAGGGCATACAACAAATAATCGAGATATTGGATTTCACAAATCGGCCGCAAGCCGCGCATCGCCATGCCAATCGCCTGTCCCAAAATCGTGGCCTCACGGATGCCCGTGTCAGTGACGCGCAACGTTCCATATTTTTCTTGCATCCCTTTGAAGCCCTGGTTCACGTCGCCGAGCAAACCCACGTCTTCGCCAAAGGCGATTACGCGCGGATCACGCTCCAGAATTTTATCAAAGGCGGCGTTGATGACCTCGAAGCCCATCATCGTCGGCGATGAATCAGAATAAACGGGCTTGACTTCTTCCACCTTGACCGCCTCGCCGCTGTACAGATGCGAGCCGTAGCGTTCAAGGTTGATCGCATCCTGTTCATTTTTCCATTGAATCAGAACTTGCTTGGATGGATTCTCTTCATCGCGCAAGACTCGCAAGGCTTCATGCGCGGCGGAATGGACGTCTCGCCTCAGGGGCGCGGGGAGGGCGGCCAGCCTTTCTTTGATCTCGTTCAACTCTGACGCGTGGCGCGAAGATCCCGCGATCTCGTCGAGCATATCCATGACTTGCGCACGTTCTTCGAGAATTGGGTTGAGATACGCGTCCCACGCGGCTTTGCGGATTCCCTCAACAGTTTCGTAGTCTTCCTTTTCAACGGCGGCCAGTTCAGGTTCCGATGCGACGCGGTTCTCTATTATCCATGCGCGCATCTTCTTTATGCAATCAAATTCTTCCTCGAACTTGAGCCGCTCCGGCGTCTTGTAACGTTCATGTGATCCGCTCGTGCTGTGGCCCTGCGGCTGAGTCACATCAATGACATGTACCAACTGCGGGATATGATATTTGCGCGCGATCTCCGCCGCGTTCTGATAGGTTTCATACAGCGCGGTGTAGTCCCAGCCGCGCACCTGATATAGATCGTAGCCGCGCTCGCAATCTTCTTCCATGCAAGGCTCGCGCTGGAAGCCTTGCAAGATGGCGTAGATATTTTCCTTGACCATCTGGAATTGATTCGGGACGGAGATGCCATAGCCATCGTCGTAAACCGTTATCACCGCCGGCGCCTGCAGGACACCGATGGCATTGACCGATTCCCAGAACATGCCCTCGGCAGTGGAGGCGTTGCCGATGCTGGCGAATGTGACTTCGTCGCCGTTATGCGAGAAGTGATTGTTTTTTTCCAAATCTTTGAGTTGACGATACACGACCGATGCGTAGGCGAGACCTACCGCGCGCGGCATTTGCGTTCCTGTCGGTGAAACGTCGGCGGAGGTGTTGTACATCTCGGTTTGATTTTTCCATGAGCCGTCGGGATTGATATAGCGCGAGGCGAAGTGGGCATCCATGCCGCGCCCGCCGGTATTCGATTCGGCTTTTACATCTGCATGAGCATAGAGTTGGGCAAAAAATTCCTGGATACTCATTACCCCGAGCATGAACATCCAGGTCTGGTCACGATAGTAGCCGGAGCGCCAGTCGCCTTTGCGGAAGGCGCGCGCAATGGCGAGGTTGGCAAGTTCCTTGCCGTCGCCGAAGATGCCGAACTTGGCCTTGCCGCTCAACACCTCGCGTCGGCCAATCAGTGACGCCTGCCGTGACTGGTAGGCGAGGCGGTAATCTTTGAGGATCTCTTCTTTTTCGAGGGGTAATGCAGAAGAACCCTTCTTCTTGGGCATGGGTCTCTCCGAATGAGTTGGTTGAGGGGAATTATAATGGAAAAGTAGGGTATAAGTCTTATATTCGCTTGGCTATTATGAAAGAACCATCTAATAATTCCGCTGAGATGAATCGCGTGCCATATTGGGCTAGCCAACGCTCAAAGATTTTTATTGTTTTAATTATGTTTGTCATTGGGCTTTTATTGGCATGGATACTAATAGGTGGGGCAGCAAGTTGTTCTTCCTGTTTTATTTTGATTCCTTTGTTTCCAATTGGATTAATTTATTGGTTTCCTGCTCATGGTCTTGATCTGGATCTTAATGCAGCACTGGCAATGGGTTATTTGGGTTATATTGGTTTGATAGTAATGATTCTTTCTAATAAGAACAAGCATGTAGTCCGCTTCCTGCTGTTGTTGCTCGTTTTATTGATTCTTGCCAATGCGGCTGGTTGCCAGTATCAGGTGGAAGAGTTCAGCAGGAATTGGCCGCCCTTGTAAGTTGTTTTGATGTGAAGAACATTTCTTGCAGGGAAGATATCTTCCTTATTATCTGTCTAATTTGCATCTAGCCATTTCAAAGCCGGTTCCATTTCCCCGACCTCAATTTCGCCAAACAGACATTCGCACTGGAACGCGACAAGGGTCACAAAATATGCGCCAATGTGTGAATAATCAAATTCTTTCAGGCGAATGGATCGGCGATGATGAATTTGTGGATCGAATTTCGATGACATGTTCAAATTATAAAGGCGGATTGATATTTATCCTTACATCGGTTATAAAGCCCGCATGACCAACTCCCTTCAAACCGTGCAAATTAATCTGCCCCCTGATTTTATTGACCTTGGCCGTGGCGACCCAGCCCTCTCGCTTCTTCCGCTTGACCTCCTTCGACGCGGGGCGGAGGTCCGCTTTGCGGAGGGCGACCCGTCCTTTTTGCAGTATGGCACGGAGCAGGGCGATGGTCGCTTCCGCCTGGCGCTGGCGGATTTTCTAAGCAGGGGTTATGGGTTGGATGTTCGTCCTGAAAATTTATTTATCACCAATGGCATCTCGAACGGACTCGATTTGATCTGCACTCTCTTCACCCAATCTGGCGACACCATCTTTGTAGAGGAACCATCTTATTTTCTTGCTCTGCGGATTTTCACCGACCATCATTTGCACGTCGTTTCAATTGACACTGATGAAAATGGACTCATTCCCGCGTCTCTTCGAGACCATTTAGCAGAGTCCCGCCCGAAGTTCCTTTATCTCATTCCTACTTTTCAAAACCCCACCGGCCACACGCTGACGCAGGAGCGGCGAGACGAATTGATTCAACTCGCGCGCGAATATGATTTCATGATCCTTGCCGACGAAGTCTATCATTTTTTGAAGTACACTCAAAAGCCGCCGAAGCCCTTTGCCGCGTATGCCGATGATAAGAATGTAATTTCATTGGGTTCGTTCTCAAAAATCCTCGCACCCGGTCTGCGGCTGGGATGGGTGCAGGCGCATCCTGAAACGCTCAAACTACTCGTCAACTGTGGCCTGCTCGACAGCGGCGGAGGATTGAATCCATTCACCTCCGCCACAGTGCGCGGGGCGATTGAATCGGGTGGGCTGGATCAGAACATTGACAAACTGGTTGATGTGTATCGTGAGCGCGTCGCTTTTATGGATTCTTGTTTGCGAAAATATCTACCCGAGTTTGTTTACTCTATCCCTCGTGGAGGATATTTCTTTTGGGCGCGTTTGCCGAATCAACTTGACGCGGCGGAACTGCAAAAGAGGGCCGAGCCGTTCAGGGTCGGGCTGAGACCCGGTGTACGGTTTTCCAGTCGCGGTGAACTGCGAGACTACATTCGGTTGTGCTTTGTGTTTTACGAGTCGGAGCAAATCGAAGATGGTGTCAGGCGACTAAAACAATGCATCGAGAGCAGTAAATGAGAGAGGCGATTCTAATGTGTGGTCTTTTGTGCGATGTCCTGTACACAACGAATCCCGCGATGTTCTCCTGCAGACGTCGGATCATGCTTGAAGCGATAAAAAGTTTGCACTTCCGTGGCATTGTCCCAGTAACCGCCGCCGCGTAAAACCTTTAGATCGCCTCGCGCTGGGCCAGTTGGATTCTTATATGGCGAGTTGGAATAATAATCAGCACTATACCAATCGGCGACCCACTCCTGAAGATTACCCGCCATGTTTAGTAGCCCGTAGGGACTGATGCCTGGCAGGTAGTCGTAGGCAGATTCTGGGCCCTGATGAGCTCCATCGAAATTCAATAATGAATTATCAGGCCGCGTATTTCCCCACGGATAGCGAAAATCCTTTACGCCGCGCGCGGCTTTTTCCCATTCTGCTTCGGTCGGGAGGCGGCCTCCCTCCCAAGTGCAAAAAGCCTGTGCATCGTACCAGTTAATGTAGTGCACTGGATAGTCGGCATATGCTGGATCATCAAAATACTTGTCATAATGAGCGGTATGCCTGCATTCTCCAGCTCTATAACAAAGCGCGTACATTGCATTGGTTACTTCTATTTGGTCAATCCAATAAGAATCCAGATAGACCTTGTGTTCCTTTGTGCTTTTACCGCTTGCCCTGCTGTTTGATCCCATGACAAATTCCCCGGCTGGGACATAGATTTGGTCCATCTGATCCTTTGATGAGAATCGAATCTGAACCATAGAATTTCCGCGGTAGGCCAATCGCATTTCAGTGATACCGGTTATATAAGCTGCTCGGGCCAATCCGCTGGTAGTTGCATAAGTTGATATTAAGATAATACCCAGAAATAGAAAAGCTAAAGTTAATACGCGTTTACGTGTGAATGTCCGGCCCATAAAGGCACCTTTCTATGTGTTTTTCGTTTTTAGTGTCTCTGCAAAAATGACGGCCTGTGAAATTGAGAAGACTACTTCAATCTCTCTGCCACTACTTCTGCCACATCTTTGACCTGCATACTTGCATCATCTGCCTTCGACGCGTCGGTCAGCATCGTCAGGCAAAATGGACAGCCCACCGCGACTGTATTTGCGCCGGTTGATTTTGCCTCAGCAAAACGCGTGGCGTTGACGCGCGCGGCGCCGTTCTCTTCCTCCTTCCACATCTGCGCGCCGCCCGCGCCGCAACAGAAGGACCTGGCGCCGTTGCGCGGCATCTCGACAATTTCCAACCCTGCGGATTTCAAGTCGTCGCGCGGCGCGTCGAAGACTTTGTTGTGCCGTCCTAAATAGCACGGATCATGGAAGGTGATTTTCATATTGTCACCGTCCAATTTCATCTGAATTTTTCCATGCCCCACTAATTCGTTGATCAGCTGTGTGTGATGGATGACGGTGTAATTTCCGCCGAAGGCCGGATATTCATTCTTCAACGTATGCAAACAATGCGGGCAGGTGGTCACAATTCTCTTTGCCTTCACTTCATTCAGAATCTCGACATTGGCTGTGGCCAGCCCAAAGAAAATATCTTCACGCCCGGCGCGCCGCGCGGAATCGCCGGTGCATTGTTCGTTCTGGCCGAGCACGGCGAAATTGACCCCTGCCGCGTTCAATATTTTAGCGAACGCTTGCGCGGTCTTTTGTGCACGTGCATCGGTCGCCGCGGCGCAACCGACCCACCACAAAATTTCAGGTTCGGGATTCTTCTCGGTCGTCGGGACGTTCAATCCCTCTGCCCATTTCATTCGATCCGCCTGCGAAACGTTCCACGGATTGGCATTACGTTCCATGCCTTTGAACGCCGTTTCTAACTGTTTGGGGAATTTGCTTTCCATCATGGTGAGATTGCGGCGGATCTCCAAAATATCACGCATTGGTTCATTGCCGACCGGGCAAATGTCCACGCATGCGCCGCAGGATGTGCAGGCCCACACCGCCTCTTCTGAAATTAAATTCAGCATGGGTACGTCTGTCCCGCCGCCATGATTGAAGTTGTAGCGCTTGTTGATTTCCAACGCCGCAGGCGAAAGGACTTTGCCGGTGTTGTACGCGGGGCAAACTTCCTGGCAGCGGAAGCACATGATGCAGGCGTAACTGTCCATCAGCTGCTCCCAGCCCAAATCCTTCATGGTCGCCGCGCCGAATTGTTCGATGGACGTGTCATCGAGATTCAAATATTTCAACTCGCCAATCGAACGGCGTTGCGGCTTCAGCCAAATGTTTAATGGTGCGAAGAAAAGATGAATATGTTTGGAGTATGGGAAATACGGAAGGAACGCGACCACGGCGCCCAGCGAAATCCACCACATGGCATGTTCACCAATGACCAACGCATTGGCGTTCGCGCCGGACCATAAGCCGGCCACCGTTGAAATAGTCGGTTGCCAACTGTCAACTGTTCCGTTCAACGCGAGATGGAAAGATTCGCCCAAATAGCGGCAGGTGTTGTGGACGAAGATAAATGTCGCGACGATGGCTGAATCGCGGGAAATGCCGAGGCGAGCCTTCGGGTCGAGCAAAGTCGTCCCGCGCGTGGACAAGGTCGCGGGTCGAAGAAGGAAGCGGCGGATTGCCATCGCGAGAATGCCGGCAATGATCGCTACATTGGCAATGTCCGCGAAGAGGCGATAGATGTCGCCGAAATATCCGGTTTGTTCCAGAATATTGAAGCCGGTGAATCCATAAACCAAATCCGAAAGATTGACCAGCAGAAAAATAAGAAAGCCCCAGCCGATCAGGGCGTGGAGCAGACTGGGCCAGAAACGAAATCTGAAAACAGGTTGGAACGAAACAACTTTTGCAACGACTTCAGGAATGCGTTTGAAGGCGGCTTTCCAATCGGGCTTACCCTGCCCGCTGGAGATGAGTTTGATGATGCGATCCACGCCGCGATAGGCGAAGTAGAGGGAAACAAGGACTGCAATTGCGAAAAGGATTTTTTCGACGAGGGTGAGCATGTATGCCTCCGATATTCCCGGGCCTCATCTGCACATGCGCCAAATGGTGGTGCCTCCTCATTTTTGCGGAAAATGGGAAAAGATGGGCAGGGGATTTTAGTTTAACATAGATTCATGCAACAGGAATGTTTACTAAACTATCCCATATCTCTGTGTTGAGACGCCCGCGTTGCGCGTGGACGAACTCCCAGAATAATTTTTGAGCGCGGGTGAAAGCGCAGTCCACATGACGAACAATATAGATCGTTCGCCGTAAGTCCAACCCGCTCATCTCCACTTTCTTGACGCGGTTGAGAGCGAGCGCGCTGGCGGCCACCATTTCAGAGACGAAGGCGATCCCAACACCGCGTTCCACAGCCATTTCAATCGCTTCTGCGTTGCCAAGTTCCATCGCCACGCGTAACATATCTCGGGTGATGCTGTGATGTTTTAATCCCTCCAAGACCGTATCGTAGGTGCCAGAGCCTTCCTCGCGGGAAATAATGGATTGGTCAAGTAAATCGGAGGGTAAAGCATGACCAAATTCAGCCCAGGGATGATTTGGCGGGACGATCAGAGCGATGCGATCTTCGAACAGCGGCTCACACTCCAGGTCGCGATGTTCCACCTGGCGGCTGGAGATTCCAAAAGGGATGCTGTGGTTAAGCAAGCGCTCCATGACTCCATCACGGCTCATCACTTTGACGCGCGGCAAAACCGCCGGATATTGTTTCTGAAATTCAGACAACAGTGTAGGGAGCAGGTATTTGCCTGCAGACGTGGAACAGCCGATCAGCAATTCGCCGCAGACTCGGTTATTGACGCTGAGCAAAGTATCTTCCAATAGACGTGCTGAATTGATCACCTCTCGGACCATAGGCAGGATAGCTTGCCCCGCTTCACTCAGGACCACAGTCCGGCCACAGCGAATGAAGAGTTCCGTGCCGTAGGCCTGTTCCAGTCCTTGAATATTCTGGCTCACTGCAGATTGTGACATGTGAAGGCGCTCGGCGGCACGGCTGAAGTTCTTTTCTTCTGCGGCAGTCAAAAATACGCGTAAGCTGGATAACTCAACCACAAATCCTCCTATGTTGATGCCATAAGCAATTTTGATGATTGTCCTCCATAAGGATAAGATTTTCCCATAGGAATGCCCAGTGATGATTGTCAATCATTTATCGTGCGCGCATGGGGAGAATACCCCATTATCGAAACTGCCCGCGAGATTTCTCGCGGGCAGTTTGAGAGTAGAACGTGGGAATTACTTGGCAACCGGCAATTTTGCGGCAGTCCAGGCATTCATGCCGCCGGCTAGGTTGCGGACATTGGCGTAACCTGTCATGCGCAGGTACATCATGACCAATGCACCGCGATGACCTGACTGGCAAAGCACAACAATAGGCGCGGCTTTGTCGGCGGGTAGCTGTGTGATGTTGGCGGGTACATCTTTGATGTTGAAGTTGAGTGAGCTTTCAATGTGTCCGGTTTTGTATTCGTCGGCAGTGCGAACATCCAGTACAACAGGCGCGGGCGATCCGGTCAATTCAACTTGCAGATCCGCGGCTTTCACTGTGTAGAAACCATCGGGTAAATTAGCAAGGAATTTGTTCAGGTCCCGCAGACGGGTGGCGTCCACTTGAGGAGCGATTCCCGCTGTCGGGGCGGTTGGAGCACCAGTCGCGACATTCAATTTGGCCGCCTTCCAAGCATTAAATCCGCCTGCAAGATTCTTGACGTCGGTGTAGCCAAGCATTTGTAAAGAGGCCATGATCATTGCACCGCGATGACCTGAGGCACAGTAGATCACAATGGGCTGATCTTTGGCTGGAAGTTTATCGAGATTGTTCAACACCTCGCGCACAGGGATGTTAACCGCGCCAACAATGAAACCGTCTTTTTCAACTTCCGCGGCCTCGCGCACATCCAGCAGGAAGGGGGCTTTTTCAGTGAGAGCGGTGTTCAAATCCGCTGCTTTGATGGTGTAGTAGCCTTCCGGGATATTGGTGAGATAGTCACTCCAGACGGTTGACCAGTCTACCCAACCTACAACCGGGAGTTTGGCGGCTTTCCAAGCGTTGAGGCCGCCAGCCAGGTTGACTACATTGGTATAACCCATTAAGTGCAGGCCCATTACAACAATGGAGCCGCGATGCCCTGAAACACAGTGCACTGCAATGGGTTGATCTTTGGCAGGTAGTTTATCGAGATTGTTGAAGAGTTCCTGCATCGGCACATTGATCGCTCCCTCGATATGGCCGTCTTCGTTGAATTCATCTGCAGTGCGGATGTCAATAATGGTGGGAGGCGCGGCACTGGTCAATGCTTCCGCTAGTTTGTCGGATTTGATCGAATAAAAATCATCCGGCATGTTTCCGAAAAAGCTCGTGAGTATATCGAACAGCGCCTGATCTGTGATAATCGGCGTGCTGATAGCCGCGGCCGCTGGCAGAGGGGCGGTCGCAACCACGAGGTTCGCCTTCTTCCAGGCATTGAGGCCGCCAGCTAGATTGCGGATATTGGTATAGCCCAACAATTCGAGGGCCGCCATGGCCATGCCGCCGCGATGGCCGGAAGCACAATAGACAACAATGGGCTGGTCGGTAGCGGGGAGTTTATCCAAATTTGCCATCAATTGGCGAATAGGGATATTAACAGCGCCTTCGATGTAGCCATCCTTTTCAACTTCAGTTGGTTCGCGTACATCGAGGAGGAACGGCGGCTTATCGGCTAGCTCTTCGTTCAGTGTTGCAGGCTTAACTGTGCCATAGCCTTTATCCGCCGGCAGATTTGCGATCAGACTGTTGAAGAGCGCCTGTATGTCCGGACCTGATGCAACCACAGAGGCAGAAGCCGGCGCCACCCCTGTTGCTTCTGTAGCCGGGGCGGCTGTACTGCAAGCACTCAACACGAGACTGAGCGCCATGAACAAGCCGAAAAGAGCGTGCAATTTCTTGGACATAGATTCTCCTTTTGGTTTTATATGTTTTACGCACAAGTCATTTTAGTAACTTGTGACAACTCTCGCAGTTTGTGTCAGTGTAGTTCGCGTGATCTGGTGGACTTACGGGCGCGTTGCGAATGCCCGGCGTATGGCAGGCCGTGCATGAATTTGAGACATGTTCAACATGGTCAGCGGGAATTGATGAAGCCTTGAGAATCTTCTCGATGGGAGGCGGTAGTGTTTCGACAATCACGGACGCGTTCGCTTCCAATTCCTCCGGCTTGACTTTGTCTGCCGTTAAAAAGAGGGATGAGTCGCCGCCGTGGCATTTATCACACGACGCGTTCTGCGGCGTATTGAGCTGAATGTTGTGTGGTGTTGCGTAAGCCCAAGTTGGAAGTGTGTTGAAGTTGGGCAGGAGGTTTTTGCCGTAGTAGGAATAACTATCGGCGTCTATTGGTATGTGCCGCACTGTGACATATTGATAGGGTCGGTCTGCGCTTCGGATTGGATTCCGGCCAATCAGAAATGTAGAGTACGTGTCTTGTGTCTCATAGAAAGGTTTTTTGCTTTTGTCGCTGATCGCCACATGACAGCCATCGCAACTCGTATACGTGACTGAGTGGCAGACCTCGCAAGAAAGTATATTTCCGTGCGACTGGTGCATTGGATTCTCATCGCCGCCCGGCGCCACATTGGGATGGCAATCCACACATTTTGGAGTTTCGGCGTTGGCATAACGATTTGCAGGCGTGGTCGTCGTTCCTTGATCGCCATGTAGATTGGTCTCTGTATGGCATTTAACGCAGTTCATACGCGCTTCGCGAAAATGGACATCGCCTGGTATGCCTTCGTTCTTTCCAAGAAATTCATTGCCAACGCGGCTCCCATGGCAAGCCGTACACGAGCGTGTCATCGGGGGAGTCTTTTCAAAGAGGTGTCCATTGAATAATCCGCCGCCCACATTCGATGGTTGACTTACATGGCATTCACCACAGGTGGTGTGGCATGTGGCGCAATGATTGCCAAACATCTTTTCCAACGCGGCATGATTCTCAGGCATACTACGCATGTCAATTGCGGTCCAATAACCCTGCTGAGTAGCGTGCAAACTGAACAAGTATGCATTCACCTGATTAGCATGACAGTCTGCACAGAATTTTTGCGGCTGTGCGCTTGGGCTGATAATCAGGCCTTGATGGGCCGTCTCTTTATTGGATGATTGCACCCCTCCATGACAATCTATGCAGGCCTTTTTTCCATGCGCAGATTGCGGGAATTTCTCGTTATTCACCAAAACTTTCTCCCATGGCTCCAACGGAGCCACATCGCCCCCTCAGCCAACTCCTTTTGATTCGCTTTCTTTCTTCTCTTCTGGTTTTGCGGTCTCAATCAATCGCTGTTTATCGGCATGGCAACTCAGGCACTCGTCAGTCTTTTGCTCCGCGGTTGGTGGATCTATATTGGGCGCGATGGTGTCTCTGACAGTTGGTATGGCTTTGACGGATCCGCATGCTGAGAGAGCAAATAAGAGTACAAATATCATTGAAATGAATCTTGTTTTTAACAAATCGGGCCTCGAAAATCGTGTTATTTTTCACAAATAATTTAATTCTTTCCCCCTATTGATGCAAGTGATTTAGATAATATGTATGTATTAGATTTGCTTATAGTGATTCATAACCCAGGGCAACCCGAGCGGATAAGAGTCTTTAGAGTCCCTCATGCCTGTCCCAAGAAACAAAAACGGAGACGAAATCCTAGTCTCCGTAAAAGGTTTTCCACAGTAATTTTTATTTGCTGATATCGTTGACGTAATCCCGGGCCGGCACGCAGACATCCGTGAAATGATTCGCCATTGCATCCCATGTGAGTTTGTGTTCTGTGTTCCATGTCTCGTTGACGGCCAGGCCGAGGCACCCTGCGCCGGCATTGTAATCAACGAGCGTGAACTTCCACAGGTCTTCGTAGGAAGCAATAGCGCCCGGCTCTTGGCCGGTATTATTTTGAATCACCTGCCCGGTCTGCTCGCAACTTGCAAGCAATGTGTGAGCGAAGACGCCCACGCTAAAGTTGGCTTGACTCAAGTCAATGCCGAGCGGACAGTTCTCGCAGGTCGCGTTGACGCTGCCGACCAACGCCTGACGCAGAAGCAGTTGATCCTTGGCCTTCAGATGCACATAGCCTTTGCTACATGCTTCTGATGAAAGCACGAGCGGACAATATTTGTTATAAAACGACGGATTCCAAAGCAGGGCTGTGTCTGCGCCATTTTCAGTCAATTGACCGAGTCCCGCATCGGGGCTGGCCTTGAAAACGCCCGGCCAAAATTGGCTTTCGCGTGCAAACAGGTTCTTGAGCAATTGCGCGGGCACACCCGTTTCCTGCGAGACGTTGATGATGAGCGCGTCGAATTGATTCTGCCATGCATCCACATCGGCGCGCGCGGCCTCCTGTCCACATTGATTCGCGCCGCCCTCCGGCAGAAGCCCTCCATCGGGGCAACCGCTTGCATCCACAATGCCCTGCAAGATCAAGTTTGCAGAAAGATAGTTATAGGGAATATCACTGCTTAATTCAGATGGGTCTTGCGGTGTGATAAGCCAGTCAGGTGGTCCGCCAACGGGCGGAAATGAATCCCATGTCACAGAACAGGACGCATTTGGAGTTCCCCTCCATTGACTCGATAAAACATCCACGTACCATGAGGATTGATCCGGGTTGCCTTCATCTGCAGTGGCGACGCGTACCTGCGCGGTGAATTCCGGGCTGGTATCGCCATAACTTGACCACGCCCAGAAATCCAATTTGACGCCGTTATCATCTGTTGGTGAGAGGCGGAGCTTGCAGGTGGCGTCGCAGGTGAAAGACTGGCCGTCCATTGTCCCCTCGATGCGCACGATATGTTCATTGGGAAGCGGCTCTACGCCTTTAAGTATGAGTATTGGAGGGGATTCACATATGTTCGTGCCGGACCTGGTAACGCCCGCGCAATTTTCAAGCGACATCTCCACGGAAGCCGGAGGCAACGTCACGGCGATCTGACGCTGGGAGGTCTTCATGTCCACGAGGTAAAGATAAAATCCCGTGCAAACTCCATTGATGCACGGCTTCTGTCTTTTCCACCCGAAATAGGTGTTGTAATCGCAATTGTTGTAGATTTCGCCAAGCGTCGGCTGACCTTCGTGATCAACCACCAGGGAGCAAACGACCTCGTTCTTATCCCAAGTGGCGATCCACCAGGTGTAGGCGGTGTAGTCCACAGTGATGGGGGCGACGCGGTCGGGGCCGGGAGGGCCTGCAGGTTCGGCGGCCCGGCTGGAGGTCGCGGGAAGAAGCGCCAAACTGCCCAAAGTCAGCACGATGGCGAATATCCAAATGAGCAGGGTCGCGCGGCGCGATTGAGTCACCTGAGCCCCGGAAATGATAAGTCCGCCATTATTATAGCGGACTCCATTTGGTTTGTGGTCACTTTTGTGTGACAGATTTTTGCTTTGTTTTCATGGGCTTGTTGCCCTCTTTCTGCATGTCTTCGAGCACAGTTAAATCACGCTTCAGATTTCGAGAGCGAATGAAAAGGCTGAGAAGGTAAACAGCCATGACGATAAAAAAAACGGCATAGCCTGCAATCATGTAGATGGAAGTATCGGGGGGCGTTTCCTGGAAGAACATGATGCGCTCCTATTGCATGACATTCAGTTTGAGTTGTTCGACCTTGGCCGCCAGATTGCCCATGCGGATGCGGTTCCAGAACAAATCAACGAAGACGACGGTGAAGGTGAACAGCGCGAAGAAGAAGGCGACTTTCATGCCCCCGGTCATCGCGAAGGTGCCTTGTGCGCCAGGGTCGCCGCTACCGATGATCACAGGATGGATGGTGCGGAACAAACGAATCACCATGAAAGTGATGGGCGCACTCACGCCGCCGATCAATGTATAAACCGCGCCGAAACGCGCACGACGGTCAGGATCTTCAATGCCTTCGCGCAACATGAAGTAAGCAATGTAGATTAATTCTGTGATGGCGGCGGTGGTGAGACGCGGGTCCCACGTCCACCAGGTGTTCCAAACCGGACGCGCCCAGATCGAACCGAGGATGATCGTGATCAGGAAGAAGACGAGGCTGATCTCGACTGCCGCAACCTCAATGATGTCCCATTTTGCATCTTTCGTGACCAGATACGCCACGCCGGTTCCCGCCGCGAGAAGAAAACCTAATAAGCCGACCCAGGCTGTTCCGATGTGAAAATAAAATACGCGTTGAACCTGTCCCATGACGGCCTCGGTGGGGGCGAAGACAAGGGCGAGATAGGTGGCAACGCCGAGCAAAATAATCGAGATGACGTCGAGGACTTTAAGAGCGATTGGTTTTGGTTCCATAAAACTCCTTTGGTTTGATGGCAGATGAGCGGAGATTGGGGTCTGTATGCAAATTCGTCTCATGTCATTCTGAGCGACCAACGGGAGCGAAGAATCTCGTTTTTTTTTTTCGTTCAAAATTTGAGATTCTTCGTCGCTTCGCTCCTCAGAATGACACATGAAAGTGATTTTGCATACACACTCTAGATAATTAGAGGTTAGAGAACGGGTTTGGTGAAAAATGTTTGTCAAGCATTTGTCATCTACTCTCTATTCTTCTACTACGTAATCAAATACCATGAACGCGATAGCGATGAAGATTACATCATAAACAATCAGAAGATTGACCCACGGCAGGATGTTGGCAAAGTCATCGCCGGTCAAGAATCCGCCGCTGGCTTTGACGGCCGCGATAAGCACCGGCACTGCAACCGGGAAAAGCAGAATCGGGAGGAGCACGTCCCGCGTGCGCGTTTGTACGGCCATGCTGGAGAGCAGAGTCCCGACGGCAGTATAACCGATGGAGCCAAGCAGGATGACAAGCAGGAGTCCGGCTTTGAATAGATTGACGTTGTACAGAAACGAATAGACCGGCAACACAAACGCTTCGACGATCAACATGAAAGCCAGGTTGCTGATGACTTTGCCAAAGTAAATCGCGGCGCGGTCAACTGGCGCGAGCAGGAGGCCATCGAGACAGCCTCGGTCTTTTTCGACGGCCATGGAGCGGTTGAGGCCGAGGGTGCCTGCGAAGGCAAATGTGACCCACAGCACGCCCGAAGTCACAGATTGACGCGTTTTGATGTCGAGTTCGAGGGCAAAGTTGAAGATCAAAATTACGAGCAGGGAAAAGACCAGCATGGCCGAGAAGAGTTCGCGCGAGCGGAACTCGGCGGCGAGGTCTTTCCACGTGACCGCGAGGGTGGCTTTTAAAAAGTTCGACAATGGACGGGGGGCGGCGGACGATATTTGAGCAGGCGTTTTTATGGTCAATGGCCTATCGCCTGCACTGCGTTCTTCAGTGTCCATCGTCAGTTAGCCAGCGCTTTCTTATAGAATTCGAGCAAATTACTTTTTCTGAGTTCTTTGCGCGAGGCAGAGGCCGCGATGACACCGCGAGACAAAATGTCGAAGCGCGTTGCCAAATCTTCGGCGCGGGCCAGGTCGTGCGAAGTCATGACGACCGTGCGCCCCTGCGCGGCCACCGAGCGGAGCACATCATCCAGCATGGATGATGCATCCTGATCGAGGCCGGTGTATGGTTCATCGAAGAGCATCACGTCCGGGTCATGGAGCACGGCGCGGCCAATGGCGAGGCGTTGTTGCATTCCGCGCGAAAATGTGCGGACCAAATCGCGGCGGCGATTTTCCAACCCGACCATCTGCAAAACTTCCGAAATTCGATTTTCGATTTTTGAGACGCCGTACATTCGTCCGTAGAAGCGCAAATTTTCTTCTGCCGTCAGGTCGCCATAGAGCAATGGCAAATGGGAAACGACACCAAGTCTGGCGCGAACCGCCGCGGCCTGATCAGGCAGACGGTAGCCTGCAACATTCACCTGACCTAATGACGGACGCGAGAGCGAAGCGAGGATGCGCAGGAACGTTGTCTTTCCGGCTCCATTCGGACCGAGAAGCGCGACGAACTCCCCGGGCTGGACTTCAAAATCCACGCCGCGCAGGACGGTCTTCATGCCGAAACGTTTGACGAGTTTTTTGACGGTGATCATGTTGCTTTTTACGAATTACGTATTACGTAATTCGTAATCTTATACCATCTCTTTCAAAATCTCTTTCAACTCATCACGCCGCTTGCGATAGGCCGCATCCGAAATCTTTCCGGCGCGATGCAAGTCGTCGAGGGCCAGGATGGCGTCCATCACTTCGTCGGAGGAGTCGAATTCATTTTCATCTTCATCGCTCTCGTCCGCGTTGCGATCGCGGAAGTAGAGCCAGGCTCCGGCTCCGATCAACGCGACGCCCAAAATACCCGCGCCGATCAAAAGGGATTGCGTGGTGTTCGGCGCAGTCGCAGAGGCCGAACTGGTCTTGGGCTGGCCGCTGATGGTGAAGGCGAGTGTATCACCGGCCTTCAATCCGCCGCTGGAGAACTCCTCATAGCTCACGTTCTGAAACGATTGAACGCCTCGGCTGGTCAGTTGATCGCTTTGTACTTTGATGCCCTCGGGGAAAAGCAGAATCACCGACGAGGTATCCAGCGCGAACGGTTGAGCGATTTCCAATTTCTTTTCGTATGGCAAAGTGAAGAAGGCGATGATCGAATACGGCTTGTCGCTGGGCACCACCGCTACGCCTTTATCCGCCGACACAAAGGAGGCGCTGTCCTGCCCGGCTTCGTATCCAACGCTCTGCGCATTCGCCGGGATTTTGATAAACGGAATGCTCGTTCCATCGGTTGAAATCACAACCGCCTTGTCGCTTTTGTTGGAGAATGCGTAGATTTCATAGAACTGCACCGATCCAGCCGTTGCAAAATCCGGATAGATGTGGACTTGATCCATGCTCAACAGGCTGATGTCTTCGCTCGATTCATATAACTTGACAGCCGGCAGAGTTATTTGCGCCGTCTCTTCTTTAACCGCGCCGAAATCGGATTGGAATTTGATTCCGCCGAAATCCACTTCGGCCACAAAGATTCGGTTGATGGGTATGTCAACATTTTCGAACGCGTACGAGCCGTCTGCCGCGGAGGTGGCAGTCAGAGTCAACACTTCCTGCGGCCCGGTGGTTTGATCCTGTGCGTGATCAAAGCCATGCAATGTGACGGTCAACCCGGCGGGGACAGTTCCACCCGCCAACTCAATCGTGCCGTTGACGATTCCTTTGCCCGGCATGGGCGTCGCTTCAGGCGCGGACCCTGAACCGGTCGCGGCTTCGGGGGTTTCGCTCACAGCCGCGGCTGACTCCGTTGAAACGGTGGCCGCCATCGGCGTCGGAGTAAGAGGCGGGGCAAACGTCAACGTGCGGATGTAGGCCGCAACTGCGGAGGCTTCGTCATCCGTAAAGTTTTTTCCAAAGGCGGGAATGTCGCCCTCGCCGTTCTTGACGATGCGAACGAGGTCGGCTTCGCTCAACGCCGACATTTTCTCCTGATCGGCAAATTTGCCGGCGCAGTCCGCGCAATTGCTTTCAAACAAAGATTTTCCCTGCGCGAGTTGATCGGGCTTTGTGTGAAGCGTGAGCACATAGGCGATCACATCCCAACGATCCTGCTCGCTCAAGACCCCCGCGAAAGGAGGCATGAAGCGATCCAGGTTTCCCTGCGAAACGATTTTGTACCATTGTGCAGGTGAAGCGGACTGCGCGATCTCGGGCAGACCGATGCCGGGAACAGTGACAGGCAGTTGCATACTTTGCGGCCCATCGCCGAGACCGGTGACGCCATGACACGGCGCGCATCGCTCCGCGAAGATGGCCGCGCCGTTTTGCACATCCGGCGCGGAAGCGGGATACAACGCGCCGAGCGTTGGCATGGGAGTCGGCGAGACATAATTGGGCGGGGGAGTGATGTCGGAGGCCAGAGTAAAGTTGCAGGCGGCAAGCAGAAAGGCCGCGAGCAATACAATGATTGCGTAACGAAATTTCATGAGTTCCTCAAATGTGCATTTATTTCAACGCTTTGCCGCAGTTCGGGCAGAACTGATCCGTGGCGAGCACGGGCTTGCCGCAACGCGGACAAAAACCCGCGGCCCTTGATTTACGCGCTTTACGCCGCGCGGCCAGCATTGACTCGATCTCGTCATCGTTGAGCGGCTCGTCTTTCGCGGCGGAGTCGGCGCGGCGCGCGGCCGCGGCTTTTTCCAATCGTGATTCGACGCTTCTCCCCTCACCCCTGCTTCGCGACCCTCCCCCTTTGGTAGAAGGGGATAATTCATCCAATTTCCTCAACACATCCGCGCCTTTTTGCAGAAGTTCAGCGCGCTGAGTCGGGTAATCTTCTTCGGGAATCTTGCCGAGTTTGAAATCGAAATCCAGTTCCTGCAGGGCGCTGATGACGCGGTCGCGTTCGGCCATGAGCGAGGAGACTTCCTGAGTCTCTTCTGGGACGCGGCGCACGCGATTATTCAGCAAGGGCGCGGCCAGGTAAAGTCCCACGCCCAAAAGAAGAGCGATCAGCAAAAGAATTACACCGAGGTCCATATCCCCTCCTATTTCAGCAAAGGATCAATGATGACTTGAATTTGCGATACGCCGTCCATCACTACATTGCCCTGACTGTCCACTTTGTCTACAAACGGGCCGATCTGCACGTAGCGAAGCACGCCATCTTTGTCAATGAAGTATGTTTCAGGCACACCTTTGATGCGGAACAATTGCGAGACTTTCGTTCCCACGTCCGGGCCATTTGCAAACGTGATGCCAAATTTTTTGAGATAGGCGCGCGCTTCCGGTTCTGTATCTACATAGTCCACGCCGAGAAAAACCACTTCGCCGGATGGTTCATAGAGTTTCCAGGCATTTTCCAGATTCGCGGCTTCCTGTTCGCAGGGTTTGCACCACGAAGCCCAGAAGTTGATCACCACCACCTTGCCGCGATGATCCGCGAGATCGAATTGGCTCTTTCCATTTAATTCATAACCGCTGAACAGCGGCAGGGAAAAATCCTTGATTTTGTCGCCCGGCTGAACTGTTCCCTGTTGTGAGCGGTTGAGTCCGATGGCGACGATGGCAAGCAACCCCACCAGAAAAGCCCAGATGATGATCTGCGCCCAGAGCGGGACGCCGCGGTGAGGCGCCGTGTTTATGTTTTCCGTCATGACATTCTCCCGCCCTCGCCTGGACCCCTCTCCCAATTTGGGAGAAGGGCAAGGGGCGAGGGGAAATTATTTTCTCTTTTTCAATTCTTCTTCGAGCCGCGCGACGTATTCATCCTTCGGCGCTTCTTTCTTTGACCGTGGAGCGGCCGCGGTTGTGGACGGCTTTGTCCACGCCCGGAGCGCGCGGAAAAGCAGGATCGCCCCAGCCAAAATAATCGCGGGCGGCAAAATGTAAACCAGCCAGTTGAGTCCGGTGCGAGGCGGTTCGCCCACCACACGCACGCCGTATTGATCAATGAAATATTGCTTGATCTGATCTTCCGTCCAGCCCTGTGAAAGTTGCTGGCGGATCAGATCGCGCCACTGACGGCACGCCTCGGTGGGACATACATCCAGCGGTGTATTCTCGCACACGGGACAATACAATTGGTGCGCGATTCGATTAACTTCGTCGTCGGTGGGGGTGGGGTTTTGCGCCAAAGCCGTTTGATTTCGTTGCGCCGTGAAAAGAAGGGCAAGTCCTATTGCAAGTAAAGCGTAATGCGTGATGCGTAAATAGTTCTTCATGGTTTTATTCAGTCCGCCGCACTGGGTTGATGTACTCGCTTTGTCCGCGCTGGCACGACCTCACTCTCGCGCTCCGGCCAGGCGGCGATCAGAATCCCGAAGAAGAAAATGATAGCGCCAATCCACAGCCAGTTGACCAGCGGGTTGACGAAAATTTTGAACGTCGCGCCGTTGGCTGAAACAGGTTGCCAATCCACCAACAAGACATAGAGATCGTCTCTCAACGTTGGGCGTTCGCCAGGGATGGTCATGTTTTGTTGCGCGTCGGGATAATAGTCAATGCGCGGGTGAAGTTCGCCGAGATAATTTCCCTTCTGGTCATAAACGCCCACGACCGCTCGGGTCACTTGACGATTATCCGGGCCGGTGAACTGAGCAATTGATTCGTATTTGACGGAATATTCGCCTAACTTCAAAGAACCGTCCAAAGGCAGAGTTCCCTGCGTTTGGATTTGAAAGACTTCGATGCCGAGGATGCCGATGGCCATCAGCATCATGCTCATGTGGATGACATATCCGCCATAGCGGCGGCGATTGCGACCAACCAGAGTCAAAAGTGCGGTGAAGAAATTCTCATTTTGAGCGTTCATGCGGGCGCGGGTTGCGCGCCAAAACTCGATCAATGTGACGAACAAGACGAAGGCAATTAGGAAGAAGCCGATCAGCGCGATTGCATTTTTGGTGTAAGTGAAGAATAAAAGACCGGTCACCGCCAACGCCGCCAAAGCAGATTTCCATAAAGCGCGGCCAAGCGTGAGGAGGGTGGAATTTCCCCATGCAGAGAGCGGCGCGACGCCCATTAAGAACATCAAGGTCGCAAACAGTGGGGCTGTCGCCCGTTCATAGAATGGCGGGCCGACGGTTACTTTTTGTCCTGTCACCAGTTCGGAGATGAGCGGGAAGATCACGCCCCAGAAACAAATCACCAGCACACTCATGAACAGAAGATTATTTAATAGGAAGAGCGCTTCGCGTGAGAGCATGGATTTCATCTCGGTTTCGCCGCGCAGTTCGGGCCAGCGATAGATCACCAGAGCGATGGAAGTAATGAAGGTCGCGCCGATAAAGGCGAAGAAGGCGGGGCCGATGGCGCTTTGAGCGAAGGCATGGACCGAGGAGAGCACGCCGGAACGGGTCAGGAACGTTCCGAAGATGACCAGCGCGTAGGTCAATATAATGAGGATCATGTTCCAGTGCTTGAGCAGGCCGCGCTTTTCTTGAATCATCACGGAATGCAAAAAGGCTGTGCCTGTCAGCCAGGGCATGAAGGCCGCGATCTCGACCGGGTCCCAGCCCCAATATCCGCCCCAGCCAAGGACATCATATGCCCAGCGTCCGCCGAGGACGAGGCCAAAGGATAAGAACAGCCAGGCCCACAACGTCCAGCGGCGCGTGAGGCGAATCCAACGATCATCGGTGCGGCCCGTGATGAGAGCGGCCATCGCAAAGGCGTACGGAATGACGAATGAAACAAAGCCAAGATACAACATCGGCGGGTGGATGATCATTCCTGGATGGCGAAGCAGGGGATTGAGGCCGCGCCCGTCTTGAGGGAAGAAGGCGGTCGCGTTGGCTGGGGCAAACATACTCGCAACAACCTGACCATCGAAGGTCTGCCAGTAACGCGCAAATGGATTTTCAAAGAAGATAACGAGACCAAGGAAGAAAGCAGTAGTAATTGAAGTGACGACGATCACCCATGGGAGGAACTCGCGATCGCGATCCCATTTGCGGAGAGTGACGAGGGATGCAAATGCCGACATCAGCCATGACCAGAAGACCAGCGAGCCGGCTTGTCCGCCCCACCAGGCTGTAACCTTGAGATAGGTCGGCATCTCGCGGCTGGTCACTTCATAGACAAATGAAACTTCAAAATGGTTGGTGACGAGCAAATAAATGAGAGTTGCGGCAGAAAGTGAAATCAGCGGCCATGTCAATAACATGGCGCGCCGCGCAGATTCAACAAAGGCGGGAGATTTCTTTCGCTCACCGTAGATCGCCGCGCCGACGCTGTATAAAGCAACAATAAACGTTACAACTAAAATTCCGTATCCGATTTCAGCCAACATTCGATGCTCCTTGGAAAATAAGACCTGACAGGACAAGCTCCGTCAGGTCTTGTATCTTAACCACCGGTTTGACTCGGTACGGCTTCCTGGTATTTAGTCGGGCACTTGAGCAGAAGTTCATCCGCGTGGAAGACGCCGTCCGCAGAGAGTTGGCCGGTCATGATCGCCTGGGCTTCGTTCTTGAGCAGATCCGGCTTGGGGCCTACGTAAACTACTTTGATGCGCGACCGGTTCGGGTCCACGACTGCGGCGTGAAGCACGGCGGCCAATCCGCCTTCCGCGTCCACTTCCTTATTATCGCCCGGAACATGCGCAACTTCGAAGGTCAGCGTCAGCGTTTGTGGATCATATTGAATCGTGTCGCCAATCACGGCGCCGGACACGCGCAGATTCTTTCCGATCACACCGGACCCCCGAGCCTTGAGTTCGTCAATTGTCATAAAGTATTCGGCATTGGCTTGCGTGGAGGAAGCGATCAAATACACAACTGCCGCCAGAATGAGCACACCGCCGATGATGAATTTCATGCGTCCCATGAATATCTCCGATCCATCAAAAAGTTCAATCTTCCGAGTCTCATTCTACATGACGAGATTAATAGACGCTGAAAACAAGTCAGACATTTGTCATGGAATTCACCCAATTTTATCCCAATTGAAAAATGATTTGTACGGGTTGGGGTTTGCCGCCACTGAAGTGAACGGAAGAAAATGGGTCTTGTGGGCAAAATAAGATTATGACATCTGTCATGTCTATTTGGTCTGATTTTAACTTGTGATTAATGTTGCAAAAACTTACAATCTTTTTGTACACCCCGAAATATAAGGAACTTTATCCTGTTTGATACGAGGAGGTGACCTGCTAACAGTCTTAATATGAGTCTGTGCTCAACCCTATGAAAAGGAGAATGAAACAATGTCGCTAAAGAAAATGCTCGTTTTGTTGGGCGTCATGATCATTGCCGCAGTCATTTTGGTCGCTTGTGGAAACAAGACCCCCACGACAACTGAAGCCCCGGCAACGACCGCCGCCCCTGTTTTGGAAATTCCATTCAAAGACGCCTTCCTCGGTTCCGGCCATGCGGACACAACGGCTGAGGCTTTCAAACATTGGGATAGCGCTAACCCCGCAGAGATTCCAACCTCCTGCGCGAAGTGTCATAGCACGGCAGGATACATTGACTTCCTGGGAGGCGATGGAAGCGCAGTTGGCGCAGTGGATAAAGCTGTGCCCGCTCCGGCTGGAACGTTCAGTTGCACGACCTGTCATAACCCTGCCGCGATCGCGTTGACTTCGGTCACTTTCCCCTCTGGCAAACAAGTTGACAACCTCGGCCCTGAGGCTCGTTGTATGCAATGCCATCAGGGACGCGAGTCCAAGGTCAGTGTGGACAAGAAGATTTCCGATTTCAAGATCACCGATGTTGATGCTGTCGTCGCTCCGATTAAGGATGATAAAGGCAACACGGTCAACTTCGGCTTCATCAATGTCCACTACTTTGCCGCCGGTGCGACCCTCTATGGTTCTCAGGCTCAGATGGGTTATGAGTACGATGGCAAAGCCTACGATCCGAAATTCCGTCACGTGGAAGGATATGACACCTGCCTCGGCTGTCACGACCAGCACAGTTTGCAAGTAAAGGTCGAGCAGTGCGCGTTTTGCCATGAAGGCGTCAAGACCGTTGATGACCTGAAGAACAATCGTGAACCAAGCTCCCTTGTTGACTACAATGGCAACGGTGATACCAAAGAAGGCATCTACTATGAGATCAAGGGCCTGCAGGATATTTTGTATGGCTCGATCCAGATGTATGCCAAGGAAGTGGCCGGTACGGGTATTGCTTATGATCCCGCCGCGTATCCCTATTGGTTCGCGGATGCAGATGGCGATGGCAAGGCCGATCAAAAGGATGGCAAGTCCGTCTCTTATGCGACCTGGACTGCCCGCCTGCTGAAAGCCGCGTACAACTACCAGGCCTCCGTCAAGGACCCCGGCGATTTTGCCCATAACGCCAAATACGTCATTGAATTGCTCTATGATTCAATTGCCGACCTGAATGGCAAAATCTCCAAGCCGGTTGATATGAACAAGCTGGCCCGCGATGACGCCGGACATTTTGCAGGAGATACCGAAGCCTTCCGTCACTGGGATAACACGGGTGAAGTTCCTGCCGGTTGTGCCAAGTGCCACAGCGCTGGCGGCATGTCTGAATATATTCACAACGGCGGCACGCTCGTTGTCACAAAATCGGGCGTTCAGATCACCGGCGTTGTCGGTCAGCCGGTTGCCAATGGTTTCATGTGCGTCACCTGCCATGACGAATCCAACTGGCCCAATCGTTACGCGGTCGTGAACGTCCCGTTCCCGTCCGGTGTCTCTCTCACGTTCAGCACCGAGAAGGATGACAAAGGCAACTTGAAGCCCGTGGATGCGAACTTGTGCATCGAGTGCCACCAGGGACGCGAGTCCACCGTCACTGTCAACAATTATCTGGCTGGCAAGCCCCTCGATACAGCGGATGCCAAGATCAGCTTCAAGAATGTTCACTACTTTGCGGCGGGCGCGACTCTCTTCGGCACGGACGCCAAGGGCGCCTATGAGTATGACAAGCAGACCTACCTCGGCTACAACGCGATCCATCCGTTGAACAAATGCACCGACTGCCATGATGTCCATGCGTTGAATGTCAAAGTGGACGCGTGCAAGGCCTGCCACACCAACGTCGCGGGCGTGGAGGATCTCCAGAAGATCCGCGCCACCACCGATACGACCGATTGGAATGGTAACGGCGATACAAGCGAAGGCGTTTACGCAGAGATTGACAGCTTCCGCTCCGCGCTGTATGCCGCCATTCAAACTTACGCTGAAAAGAACGGAACGCCGATCACGTACAACGCCGCATCCTATCCATACTTCTTTGTGGATGCGGATAAAGATGGCAAGCCCGATAAGAATGACAAGGGCGCCAACATTGCCTACAATGCCTGGACTCCGCGTCTGCTGAAAGCCGCCTACAACTATCAATATTCCATTAAAGACCCCGGCGCTTTCGCTCACAATCCGAAGTATGTGCTCCAGTTCCTGTACGACTCGATCAAGGACCTGGGCGGGGACGTCTCGAAGTTCAAGAGACCGTAGTCAATAAAATTTGGGGAAACATCAAGATGATGGGCGCATTGCCGCCCATCATCTCTTTAATAAAAGTGTGCGACAACTAATCATATCGAATTGGTGATATTCCACACTTCTGCTAATCTTCCGCTAATCATAGAATGGGGGTGTTCACCCCATGTGAATGTATTTTCGAGAAAGTTTGTCGGGAATACAGGAGAATGCAATGACAAAATGGTTTTCGAACCATCTCAAACCGATTTCTTTTCTTATCGGCATCTGTCTTATCCTCGTAGCCGCGGCCGCTCTAACGTCACGCGTAGACGCGGCCAGGTCTTTGCAACCGCCGGTCGAACCTGCCGCGCAGGCAAAGCCGTCGAACGATTATTGTCTGGGATGTCACGGTCAGTCCACGTTGAGCAAGACCTTGTCAAGCGGCGAGATTCTTTCCCTTTATATTGACCCCAGCTTGTTTCATGCGGGAGTTCACAATCAGGAAGATGTTGCCTGCGTGGACTGCCACACGAACATCAGCAGGTTTCCTCACCCGGACTTCAAAGCGGATACGCTTCGAGACGTTTCGATTCAACTTTATACCTCCTGCCAGAATTGCCATGCCGAGCAATACAACAAAGTGCTTGATAGCGTCCATCAAAAAGCATTGGCGGGCGGGAACTTCAACGCCGCGGTCTGCACCGATTGCCATAACCCGCACCAGCAGACTCGCATCACTGATAAACAGACCGGTGAACTTTTACCAGAAGCCCGCTTCCGCATCCCGCAGACTTGCGCGCGTTGCCACAACGCGATCTATGAAACATATAAAAGCAGTGTCCACGGCGCGGCATTGACCATGCAAGGCAATCTGGATGTTCCCACTTGCATTGATTGCCATGGCGTTCATAATATTCAGGACCCGACCACTGCGCGCTTCCGCAATGACACGCCTCAACTATGCGCGAAGTGCCATACCAATGCCGAGATCATGAACAAGTATGGCATCTCGACTCAAGTGCTCAATACCTATGTCTCGGATTTTCACGGCACAACCGTGACCCTCTTCGAGCAGGTCTCGCCTGATACTCCCACGAATAAACCAGTCTGCACGGACTGCCACGGCGTGCACAACATCAGTAAAGTGGATGACCCCGCCACGGGCATCGCCATCAAGGAGAATCTGCTGGGCAAATGTCAGCGTTGCCATCCCAACGTGACCACGGAGAACTTCACCGACGCGTGGATGAGCCACTACGTCGCCAGCCCGACACATTTTCCGCTGGTGTATTACGTCAATCTCTTTTACAAAATTTTGATCCCGGCAGTGATCGGCGGCATGTTGCTCTTTGTCGTCACAGACTTTATCAGACGCATGATCGAAGCGCGGAAAGGAACCAGGCATGGTTAAAAAGACTTCTGCTCCTGCGCGTTCTCACTCGTATCTTCGCTTCTCGTTTGCAGACCGAGTCCAGCATTTGGCGATGTTGCTCTCGTTTACGACGCTCGCCGTGACCGGCCTCGTACAAAAATATCCACTGAATGCAGTTTCGTTGTTCATCGTTCGCCTGTGGGGCGGGATTGAAAATATCCGCGCCACGCACCACGTGGCCGCGACCCTGCTCATGCTGGTTGCCATTTATCACCTCATCGGCATGGGCTACAAGATTTTTGTTTTGCGTCATCGTATGACAATGCTTCCCAGCCTGCAGGATGTCAAAGATGCGTGGATGGCTTTCACCTATAACATCGGTCTCGGCAAATCGCGGCCTCAGATGGGACGTTACACCTTCGAAGAAAAAGCCGAGTATTGGGCGTTGGTCTGGGGCACAGTCATCATGGGCATCACCGGCTTCATGATGTGGAATCCGCTCGCCACGGTCAAACTTCTGCCCGGCGATTTCATCCCCGCCGCGAAAGCCGCGCATGGCGCGGAAGCCTTGCTCGCGGTCCTGGCGATCATCGTCTGGCACATGTACGGCGTGCATCTCAAACGATTCAACAAATCCATGTGGACCGGTGAATTGAGCGAAGAAGAAATGCTTCACGAACATCCGCTTGAACTGGCCGATATCAAAGCCGGTATTGCAGATCGTATGCCGTCAGCCGCCACGCTTCGTAAACGCCAGATGATCTATTATCCGATTGCGACGATTCTCGGCCTCGTCATGTTATTTTCGGTTTATGGATTTATAAATGGCGAACAAACGGCAATCACGACCGTCCCGCCGCAAGCCGCGACGATTCCTGTTTATGTGCCTGAGACACCGACTCCTTTGCCGCCGACTCCGACTCCGCTTCCGTCTCCGACTCCGCCCGCGGCGGCAGAGGGAACCCAGGCCTCGTCCACATCCTCAACCTGGATTCAAGTCGGCCCGATCTTTGCCGCGAAATGTTTGCAGTGTCATGGCGCTCTGGCCTCGGGTGGACTTAATCTAAGTACGTATGCAGACGCGATGAAGGGCGGGAAGGACGGCCCGGTCATCGTCCCGAATGATGCGGCGAACAGCAAGTTGTTCATCGTCCAATCCGCGGGCGGGCATCTGGGTCAGTTATCCGCCGACGAATTGGAAGTCATCAAAGAATGGATTGACGCCGGCGCGCTCGAAAAGTAATTCAGAAGGCGACAGTCGCTTCTCAAGTGACTATCACCTTTATTCTGGAGGAGGTGTCTTGTGAAATTGAGGGAACGTTTGAATAAATTTTTCTTTCCGCCCGCCGGTTCGCCGCGCTGGATGCTCATTGCCCCTTACACTATCTTGGGTGTGTTAGTCATTGCTTTGCTGGGGGGAGGAACGTACGCGTGGGATTACACCAACTCGCCAACGTTCTGCGGCACATCGTGTCATACTATGCCCCCGCAAAATGTGACGTATCTCGCTTCACCTCATGCGAATGTGTATTGCACCGAGTGCCACATCGGCCGCGCCTTTGTGGGCCAACAGTTCGCGCGCAAAACGGAAGATGTGCGTGAGATTATCGCGATGACTTTTCACTTGTATGAGTTCCCGATTCGCGCCAGCCGTACCCGGCCTGCGCGCGAGACGTGCGAGAAATGTCATCAGCCGGAGGCTTTTGCCAACGACAGTCTGGTCATGCTGAAGCATTATGCCAGCGATACGGATAATACGGCTACCACGACGTATCTCATTCTGAAAACAGGCGGTGGAACAAAACGGCAGGGATTGGGGCTCGGCATCCACTGGCACATTATGAACAAGGTCGAGTATTACGCGATGGATGAATTGGGGCAGGACATTCCCTATGTTCGCGTTTACAACGATGACGGCACCACCACCGACTACGTGGATATTCAATCGGGGTTCGACCCCAAATCCATCACCGACAGTCAACTCAAGCCCATGGACTGCGTGACCTGTCATAACCGCGTCACGCATGACTTCATGCCGCCCACACAGTCCGTGGACTTGGCGATGTCACGTGGTTTGATTGATCCGGCCATTCCGAATATCCATGCGAAAGCAATCGAACTTCTGAGCGCGAAATATGAATCGCGCGACGAGGCCGCCAAAGCCTTCAACGGACTCAAAGCCTATTATCAAAATTCGACCTACAAAGATCTTGGCAAAGTAGACGCGGCCATTCAAGTGATCCAGGGCATCTACGATAATACGGTCTTCCTCGATCAGAAAATAGATTGGACCACCTATCCCAACAACCTCGGCCACATCGGTTCACCGGGATGCTTCCGTTGCCACGATGGCAAGCATCTGGATTCGAATCAACAGGCGATTCGACTCGAATGTAATTTATGCCATTCCATTCCGGTCGTGGCGGGACCTCAGGACTTTGTCACCCGCATCGAGGTCAGCCGCGGGCCCGAGCCGGATTCGCATCGCAACCCAAACTGGATCAGCCTCCACAACAAATCCATTGACACCTCCTGCGCGGCCTGCCACACGACGGACGACCCGGGCGGCACGAGCAACACCTCCTTCTGCTCGAACAGCGCCTGTCATGGAAACGTCTTCCAGTACGCGGGCTTCGACGCGCCGAAACTGCGCGAAGTCCTGCAGGCTCAAATTCCAACGCCTGCGCCGACTCCAACTCCCGCGCCGATTGTGGGCAACCCAACTTACGATGCTAACATTGCTCCCATCCTTTCAACGAAATGCGGCGCATGTCACAACACAACGACACTAACAGGCGGTCTTGATTTGACCACTTACGCGGGAATGATGAAAGGCGGAAAAGACGGCACGGTGGTCCTGCCAGGTGATTCCGCGAACAGCAAAATTGTCCAAATGCAAAGCAGTAAGCATTTTGCGAATCTCTCCATCGAAGAACTTGAACTCGTCAGGCAATGGATTGACTCCGGCGCGCTCGAGAAATAAGCCATTTCCCCTCACCAAGGGGAGGGGAAACGGTGAGATAACCAAAAAGCCGACCTTTCCGGTCGGCCTTTTGGTTATTATATGTTTTATGCAACTACATGTTCTACGGATTTGACTGCAACTTTTTCGGTCTCTTCTTCCTCCGCGTAGCGGTGATCCACGACTCGCAGATATTTCACGCCCAGCGAAAAGGCCAGCAGACCGTATGCGATCACGCCCGCGCCTGTAATGAACTCGATCAACGATGGACGATAAGATGTATATGCCACAGTCGGTTGACCCGGTAGATACGAGATGACCATCAGCAGGCCGGATATATTTGTGTCCCAGCGATAGGCGACAACGCCTCCGACGACTAATCCAAGTGCAACCATCCGCCAGAAGGGGTGTCTGCGCGTGGCGTGTGTTAGCAACAGAATCATCGGGACGAGCGTGCCAAGTAATATCTCACCGAACCAGAAGTTGAAAGCCAGCGGGCCGCTGGTGACAAGTTGCAAGCCTTCTGTTCGTCCGGGTTGATAGGTGTAGTTCTGGGCGAGCGTGTCCCAGAAACGGAAGTAAAGATATCCGACCAATGCCCACGCCACGAAATAGGAAACGCGTTCGATCAATCCGTCATTGATGCGGGCTTTGGAGGTCAATCGCGCGGAAAGCATCGAAGCGAACAGAGTCAACGAGATGCCGCCGACGATGGCCGAGTACATGAACAGCACAGACATCTCCGGTTTGAACCAGAATGGCCGCGCCTTGATCACGCCGTAGGTCGCGCCGAGCGAAGACTGATGAAGCATCGAAAGGAACAATCCTGCAATGGCGAGATACGGCGCGTAATGATGAAGGTGACTCATCCATGCGGCCAGTTTGGGCCGGCGCTTCTTGAGCCAGTCGAAGCCTGCAAAGATCGGCATGGACTCGAAGACAAGCACGGTGAGATACAACACCACGCACATCGTCACTTCCCACAGCAGGGAATGTTCGTTCCAATAAACGAGCGCGTGCCAGAAGCGGTCAGGTCGGCCAATATCGAGCAGGAGCGAGAGCATCGCCATTGTGTAGCCGATCAATCCGACAAAGGTCGCGGTGCGCGCAATCGGCTGGTAGCGTCTGAGTCCGATCAAATAGACTGCCGCGCACAGCGTGAAGGCGCCGGCGCTCAACGCGATGGAGGAAAGATCAATCGTGATCCACAAACCCCACGGCACGAGGTCGGTGAGATTCGTGATCCACAATCCGTTCCAGAAGACCGCGATGCCGCCGATCAGCGCGGCGACCAACAACAAACCGAGGAAGCCGAGCCACATCGTCCACGGTGTGATCTTCAACGATGAAAGTTTGGTCTTCAGATTTTTCAACATGGCTAGCCTTCCATCTTCTCAGCATCCGCGGGGAGGTAATACACGCGCGGACTCGTGCCCAAATCATCGCGCAAACGATATGAAACATTCTGCTTCAACAACTTGCTGACGTTGGAATTCGGATCGTTCAAATCGCCGAAGACGCGCGCCCCGGTGGGACAAGCCACCACGCAGGCAGGCGTCGCATCCGCATCGCCCCCGGGCCGGAGTCCCAGTGCCAGGCCGCGGTCAATCCGCTGATAGCAGAACGCGCACTTCTCCACGACGCCGCGCGGGCGACGCGCCACTTCGGGCTGCCCCCATTTCGGCACCGCGGGATTCGTTCCATCAAATGTTTTCCAGTTGAACGAACGCGCCTGATACGGGCAGGCCACTTCGCAATAACGGCAACCGATGCAACGGTCGTAATCCATCATCACGATTCCGTCGGGACGATAATAGGAAGCGTTGACCGGGCAGACCTCCACGCAGGGCGCTTTGGCGCATTGCATACAAGGCCGCGGCAGGAAAATGTCTTTGCCATCCACTTCACCGGCGGCCAGGACGCGGTTCCATTGAATATCCGGGTTGATGTCGTTGTGCGCCTGACAGGCCAGCGTGCAATACCCGCATCCGATGCACTTGGATTGATCAATCACCATCACCCATTGATTCGGTCCGCTCTCCACGTCCTCGGAGGCTTTCGCTTTTTGAAGGGCTTGAGTCGCGCCCATCGCGGCCGCGCCCACTGCGGCAACTTTTAGAAAATCACGGCGGTTGATGGACTTAGTCATTTTCATCCTCCCCGTTGTGCCTGACGACGCGGCGGTACCACTTCTCGAGCCAGGGAGCGGCCACCATGCCGGCGGCCAGGCCCAAAAGTCCCGCGAGACCCGCATATCCCAGCGGGCTGACCGGACTCGGCTCAGTATTCAATCCGGCCTGGTTCATCGCAGTCTGTGTGGGAGTCGTCGCGGCTGTGGAAGGTTGAGCCGTTTCAGACGTCGGTGTGTTGCTGTGCATTTGGTCGGAATGACATGCGTTGCAGCTGTCAATGCTGGCCTTGAAGGAGTGATCGGGCAGAGCGTGTGCGTTGCTCGCATCTTTGACCGTGTGCGTGACGTGACAGTTGATGCAGGTGACGCCCTGCTGATGATGTTGCGAGTATGGAAAATCCATGCTCACATCTTTGTGACATGTGACGCACAACTGCGATGCGTCGGTGTATTGCGCGCTTCCATCCAGCGGCTTGGTGATCTTCAATGAGGCGCTGTGCGGATCATGACACGTAATGCAATTCATGCCGCGCTGATAATGCGTGCTTCCCTGCCAGTCCTGCCAATCGAAGCGCGTGTCGCTGTGGCAACGCGCGCACAGATCGGGCGTGCGATTCACCGGCATGGGTTCCTTCGGATGACCTTCTTTCATTGGGCCATGACAGGCCTCGCACGAAACGCCGTCTGCCAGCCATGTGGCTGTCGCGGGATCATAACCCGTCACATGACAAACAAGACAAGCCCCCGGCTTGCCCTGTTTGGTCCATTCATCCATAAAAACCGGATCACTGACGGCCTGGCCATGCGGTCCGCTCTGCCATTCATTTGCGAATTGTGTGTGGCATGAGACACAAGTTGGAGTTTGGGTTTGCGAGGCAGGCTGAGTTGGTCCGCCGCTTTGTGCCTGTGCGATCGCGAGCGTTACGCCCGCGATCAGCAGGGCAAACATCAGGGCGATCAAAAAACGTTCGAAGCGTGAAAACATCTTGCATTCTCCTTGTTAAGTTTTATGCATGTTTTGGTGCGGACATTTTCTTCGTTACGGATGTCCCGATAAACACCTCGCAATCGAGGCATTCATCGCGCAGATAGCCGTTGGGCAGGCGTTTATATTGCCAGCAGGGAAGGGGCGAGGCCGCGGCTTCGCAGTCCGCGCGTTCTTCGGGCGTACACCCGCGAATCTCCCAGCATTTGGGTTTCCTGACCCGCGGCGCCCTGGCTTTGCTTTCAGCGCGCCAATCTTCATCGAGCCGGCGCAGGAAGAACACCACCAGCGCCGTGATGAAGATCGGGATGGCCAGCCGCAGGAGGATTCCAACCGCCACCGCCAGCCATGTATTGAAATCGTTCATGGCCACCTTACCTTCGATAGAATTGGGCGCGTTCGCGGCGGTGCATCCATTCGCCGAACATCAGCAGGAGTCCAAACGGCAGGACGAGCCGGATGAGGATCAGTGTGAGTAAAACTTCAGCGGCGTTCATCGCATTCTCCTTCTAATCCCTCTCCCATCGGGAGAGGGAAGGGTGAGGATCATTTCATCTACACTTTACATTTCGAGACATGAGAAGTAAATTCGTGCGTTTCCCCAACTTTTGATTTTTTATCTGCGGCTCATTCCGGACCTTTGGCCTGCGGCGCGCGCCCCATACTTCGTCATAGCTGATGGGTGATTCACCCCATGAAAACAAAACCTCCCGCAGAGCTGAATCTGCGGGAGGGCGATGGCTGAAAAGAGACGGCGGGCTTGAAATTATGCCTGCATGGTTGCTAAGAATCGCCAAACTCAGACGATTCAGGCACAGCAGTTTTGTGATCGGGTCCCGGTTGATAGGTCTTGATCATCACCAGATGAATGGTCACCGCGATAGCGATCACGATGAGCAGTAACTTCACCCACCAGAGCGAAACCGCGAACGTAGCCGAGAGACCGATGGTCAGCCATAAAGCCGTGATGGTGAGAAACTTTTCGCGCCGCGGAATGCCATGCCCTTCGCGATAGTTTCGGATGTAAGCCCCAAACCAACGGTTATAAAGCAACCAGCGCAGGAATGTATCCGAACTGCGCGCGTAGAAAAAGGCCGCCAGAAGGAGGAACGGTGTAGTAGGCAGAATCGGCACAAAGATGCCCACGACGCCGAATGCCACCGACAAAGTACCCAGAGCGATAAAAAGAGCCTTGATGATTGGATTCATGAATACCTGTAAGGTTTTGTCGGGCAATTGTACCGCGTTCAGAATCGGCCTCACCTATACTATTCAGCCCGGAGTGCCTAAAATCGAATTGATGATGTGTCACCCTGAGCGTAGCGAAGGGTCTCAAACTTCTTGACTTGCCCTTGAAAATTGTTGGAGATTGCCCTCGCCCTGTGATGGAAACCATGGAAAGCCGATCTATTTCGAGGGTGTGGGTATGAGAAAGTTCCTGACCATCCTCAACGCCATATTGCGTGACAAACAGCCCTTCCATCGTGTTGCCAACGCGTACATATTTCATGCCTTCCAACTCAATAAAAAACAACAACTGCCCTTGACGTTCAAGGCAGTTGTTGCGAAGTGCTGGGTGTATTTCCCAGTGCACGCTGTGTTCGACAGCGTTTCTGTGCCATATGCGAATTGCGAATCTGCTGTAAATTTATTAATTCTCGCTAGCATTTATTATGAATGGCACTGCTGGCAAATCCTCGAACTTAAAAAAGATAGTCTTTCCTAGGTTAGTATCTTTGATAGTGAAATGAAAACGCAGATAACTCTCATTCTCAATCTTCATAGTATATATGTTGCCGGTCTGACAACCAACAAAAGTAAGTTCAAGTAGATCCTTTCCTTGCACTTTAGCTACATCGTGAGCGCCCCAGCATGTAGCAAGCTGAGTTTCCCCCTGCGCATCAATAATCACATCGTTTTCTACATTGGTTGAAAGATTTGATGTGGGACTTAGGTTCTTGACTTTCACAATCACGTCAAACCCCATGTAGCCGGGTTTTGGGGTATAGATAGTTCCAGCAATCGAAATACTTTTCCGATAGACTGCTTGAACAATTGTGGCTTCCCAATTCTCGCTTCTAAGGATATCACCTATGGCAGGAACAGGTGTTGAAGATGGTGTTGGCGAAAGCGTTGAAGTTGGTGTAAGCGTGGGCGGTTGCGTGAATGTTGCTGTAGGTATTGTAGTTACGCTTGCCGCAGTTGTAGCAGGCGATTTACTGCTGCCGCAGCTTGCAGCGAAAATGCTCAGCAAGACAAGACAGATTGATAAACTTTGTTTTTTTATCTTCATTTTGAACTCCTAATTTCCTTGCGGTTTCCTTTAGATTCAAGCCGCCTAACTATGGCCTACAGCATAATCGCTGTATAACAGCTTATATGCAAGATTATATCCTTACCTTGGCTCACGCCTTGATAATTCCCTTCCGGATTGCGTATCTCACCAATTCGGATCGCGAATGTAAATTCAACTTGCGCATGATGTTCTCGCGGTGACGTTCGACCGTCTTGGGGCTGATGACCAGCGCCGCGCCGATCTGGTTGTTACTGGCGCCCTCGGCGAGATAGGTGAGCACTTCGCGCTCGCGGTCGGTGAGACCGTCGAGATTGTTTTTCTCGTCCGCGGGATGTTCCTGATTCAAATAATCTTTCACCAGTAATTTCGCCAGCGACGGGTACAAATACACCTCACCGCTTGCCGCGGCGCGGATGGCGGTCAGTAGTTCGTCGGGCGCGGCGCGCTTGGGCACGTAACCGGACGCGCCCGCCTCGAGCATCTTGAAAAAATATTCTTCATCCTCGTGGATGGTCAACGCCACGATGGCAACTTTTGGGAATCGCTTTTTGATCTCGCGCGTGGCCTCAATGCCGGAGAGATCGGGCAGGCCGATATCCATCAGGATCACATCGGGCCTCAGTTGTTCAGCGGCTTCGATAGCCTCCCTGGCGGTGCCGGCCTCCCCGACAATTTCCACATCGCTTTCGGAGCCGAGCAACATTCTCAACCCCGACCGGACAACAGCATGATCATCCACCAGCAGAAGGTTTATGCTCATCGTGCTTCTCGCTTTCATTTGAATACGGGATGAAGATTTCGATCAACGTGCCTTGACCCGGCCGCGATTGGATCGTCATTGTGCCTCCGAGTAACGCGGCGCGCTCCTGCATCCCGGCCAATCCAAGCGACGGGCGGCTGGAGGATTGCACCACTTTGATGTGATCGAGGTCAAAGCCGCAACCGTCGTCGCGCACATGCAAATACAGACCATGCTCTTCAAAGTTCAAATCTATGTTTACATTTTTTGCGTCCGCATGTTTGATGACGTTGTTCAACGCCTCTTGAATGATGCGGAATGTGGCAATGCGCGCCGCGTCGTCAATGGGTTGTTCATAACCCGTAATCTCCACCTTGACTTTGAGCGGGTAGCGCTCCGCGACCCTCCCCGCGTACCAGCGCAATGTCGCAGAAAGACCGAGATCGTCGAGATGCGAGGGGCGCAGGTCGGTTATCAATCGCTGGAGTTCTTCGAGAGAATCAGCCGCCAGCGTTTGAAGTTCGTGCAGGGTATCGGCGGCCCGCTTCGGGTCCCGCGCGAGGCGGCCTTCGAGTCCGCGCAAGCCCATGCCAATGGCGGTCAAAGCCTGCCCGGTCTCATCGTGCAGGTCGCGCGCAATGCGTTGACGTTCCGATTCCTGTGCGGCCACCACGCGTCGAAAGAGTTCGCCGCGCATGGCTTCGCGTTGCTGAGATTCCTTGAGTCGTTCTTCCTGCAAGGCTGCGATCTTTTGCTCGGTCTCCACTTGAAATGCGCGCAAAAAACGGATCACATAAATGGAGGCCGCGCTGGCAAGGAAAGCGCGCAGGAGCTGAATTGGAAATCCGAAGGTGCGCAGAAAAGTTTGCTCGTTGATGAAGTTGGAAGGTGGAAGCGCGCTGGCGTTGGTGAACAGTTGGCCGAAGATGCCATACCATGCAAACGCGATGGCGGCCCACATCGCATCCTGCCCAAAGCGCACGAGGCCGACGCGCCGGAAGGCGCGTTGCTGTGCGATAAGCCCGATGGAGGCCAGGATGCTGGCGGGGATGGCGAGCGAATAACGCGTCCAGGCGTGAACTGCGTCAAAGAAATCTACAAATGGATAATTGCCTTTGATGATGGCAATGCCAAAAATCCAGATCGCTTCCAACCCAAGTGGAATCAGCAGACTGACGCGCTGGGCAATTTCATCTTTGGCGAGCAGGTATCCCCCGAAGGCTGCCAGGGAGAGAAATGAAAATGAAAGGGTGGCAAGTTGCAGGGCGGAAAGAAGCGGCGTTGCGCTGTGGCCGGTGAGTGTGTTGATCGGCGCGAACATTTCCAGCCATTCGTGCGCGGCATGGACGAGTCCGAATCCAGCCAGCGGGCGCAGCGCCTTGCGCACGCGTTCATCGGAGGAGCGGCCTCCTTCCATGGCGACCAGCAGGCCCATGCTGAAGAAGGCCAGGCCATAGAAGAAGTAGATGATGATGATGGTTTGTATCTGCACGATCTTTATCCGCAGATTGCACTGATTGCTCAGAACTCTAATGTAAAGCGGCAAGGCGCGAAGATTTTACATTTTTCTTTTGAGTCTTCGCGCCTAAGCCCTTTGCCTCTTGAGGGTCGCGTTGAATCTCTCTACTCGCCCAATCTCAACTTCGTCCCGCACACGCGGCAGAAGCGGTCGCCGAGGTGAGAGCGCGTTCCGCATTGATGGCAATACACATCGCTGTTCGCCTCCTCATTTTGGGCGGGATGCTTTCTGCGTCCCTGCGCTTTGCGTCCGCGGCTCGACTGCCAGAAATAGACAAAGCCTCCAACGATCAATCCCGCGCCGACGACGCCGAGAATGTAAGGCAGATAATTGCTGAGCATCACGCGGCCGGTAGTGTTAGAGCTGAGCGGTTGAGACGGCTTAAGTTGCTGAGAGGAAACGCTCAACGTGTCGCTGGCCTTTTCGTAACTGATCGAGAGAGAAAGGGATTGCCCGGCGGCCAGCGCGCCGAAGTCGTTGCTGTAATACGTCATCGTGTCACTGCGCGTCTCGGACGAAGGCAGGACAGGCGAAGTTTGCAGGTTTGTCGCTCCGATGGGCTGTTGGAGAGTCAAGCCGAATGAGTCAATGCGATAATCTGTGACCCATTGATAGGCATATGTGCGACTTGTTCCGTTCTTTTGAATCGGGTCGTAATATTCGAGTTGAATGGCGGGACCGTCCGCCGTGACGGTTAAGTCCACGTAATTTCCCTGCGGCGCGACGGAGTATTTAATTCCCTGATCAGAAACGCTGTCGAACGTTTGTCCCACAGCCAGAGCGCTGGGTTTGCCGGCATTGACTGTTCCCGGTAGATGAAAAACGAGCGTGGCAGGCAGGTTCGTATCCGGCGACAGCATGATGTAATTGATCACCAACATACCGGGCTGGTCGTACTCGGGCCAGAGCTGTGCCTGGAAACTCGATATTTTGATGGTGTTCTGTGCGTGTGCAGAAAAAGGGAATGCGAGCGTTCCCAGTAAAAGCAAAACGGCCAGCCACTTTCGCATGGATGCCTCCGACGGTAAGTTTCATGAATCTTACCATGCAAGCGGGGGCGGAGATACTCATAAACTGCACGAAGTCGAAAGAAGAATGTCACTTATTGGATGGGATTTGTCCTTCAACCGCGGCCTTCACCAACCGCCAGCAGGCCGCGTTGATCGGCGTTGGGATTCCATATTTTTGTCCGGCTTGTGTCACCGCGCCGCAGATGGCGTCAATCTCGGTCGGCGCGCCGCGTTGAATATCCTGAAACATGGACGAGCGATTCAGCGCGGTCTTGCGCGCCACTTCTTCCGCCGCAACCGCGGCGTCATGGAATGCAAGTTTAATATTTTCAGCGGACGCGACTGCCGCGGCTTCTTCTGCCAAGGCGCGCATCAAAGCGCGCGCAGTGGGGCGATTCAACAATTCACCGTTTGGGACGCGCAGTAAGGCGGTCAATGGGTTGATCGCGGCGTTGATGACCAGCTTGCCCCACACCAGTGAGCGCGCATCGTTGACGATATCCACTTTGAAATTTGCAGACTTCAACGCTTCTTCCACCGGACCTAAGGCCGGGTGTGCTTCGATGGAGATGACTCCCTCACCCCCGGCCTTGACCAGCCCCGGCCCAAGGAGCGTCGCGCCGGTGGTGGTGGTCCCCAATGCGACGCGCGACTTTTTCTTAGCCACAGAGTCCACAGAGAGCGCTGAGTCTTTATTTTGTTTTTTTCCAGCGCTCTCCGTGGCTAAGGGATCATCGAGATATTTCGCGAGGATCTCGCGATTGCCGAGTCCGTTTTGAAGCGTGATGGCGAGACCGTCCTCCGCGAGACATTCTTTCAATTGACGCGCGGCGCGTTCGGTCTGCCAGGCCTTGACCAGCACGAGGGCATATTTCGCGCCGCGGCAGGTCTTCGGGTCATCCGCCACGCTGACGCTGAATACTTGCTCATCACCGTTCGGGGCCACGAGGCGCGCGCCGTTTTCGCGCAGAGCGCGAATCCCTTCGGGCCAGGTGCCAAGCATGGTGACGCGGTGCCCGCTTGAAGTCAGGCGCGAGGCGAAGAGCGTCGCCAGCGCGCCGGTGCCGAGGATGAGGATGTCCATCGTGGCTTTTTACGTATCACCTGTTACGTAATACGTGATGCGTGATTATCCCAACTCTCTTTGCAGTGCTTCCCACTCTTTCTCATCCATCTCAACCGAATGTTCCGCGGCGGGAAAGCGTTTGGTCTCCACGTCTTCGATGTACTCGCTGAAGGCGCGTTGCATCTCGGCGTGGAAGTTCGCATACTTCTTGACGAACTTCGGCGTGAAGCGGTCGAAGAGTCCGAGCAGATCGTGTGTGACAAGCACTTGACCGTCGCAACCGACGCCCGCGCCGATGCCGATGGTTGGAATGGAAAGTTTCTTCGAGATCAATTCCGCCAGTTTCGCAGGAACGGATTCAAGCACGATACTGAAGCAACCGGCTTCTTCGAGGAGCAAGGCATCTTCGACGAGATGTTTCGCGGCGGATGCAGTTTTGCCCTGCGGTTTGAACCCGCCAAGTTGATTGACGGATTGCGGCGTGAGGCCAAGATGCCCCATGACGGGAATGCCCGCCCCGACAATGGCGCGGATGGCGTCGACGCGTTCGCGTCCGCCTTCGAGCTTGACCGCGTCCATGCCGGCTTCCTGCAAAAATCGTCCGGCGTTGCGCACCGCTTCCTCGGTCGAGACTTGATACGACATGAACGGCATGTCGCCGATGAGCAGTGCGAACTTCGCACCGCGTGAGACGGCTTTGCTGTGATGAAGCATGTCGTCCATTGTGACGGGCAATGTGTTTTGATAGCCAAGCACCACCATGCCGAGCGAATCGCCGACGAGAATCGAGTCGACTCCGGCCTGATCCTCCGCCAGCGCGGTGGGATAATCGTAGGCGGTCAGCATGGTGATGGGTTCGCCGCGTTCCTTCTTCTGGCGAAAGGTCGTCGTTGTGATTTTCTTACGCGGAGCCGCGGCTGTGCCGATAGTCGCAGTGGTTAAAACAGGAGCAGTGGTAGACATGGTACCCTCCAAAGGTTTGGTAGAGTCCGCCGGCGTCGTCCCCTGAATCGCGCCTCGGTTGTACGGATAAGATGCGCCGTCGCGCTCATCGCGAAGCATGATGCGCGCGGCAGGGACTATTATTCCACAAATTTGTTTTTTCGCCTATAATGATTTTGTAGGAAATTTTCACCACGAAGGCACAGGGCAAGCAAAGGCTTTTCTTTGCGACCTTCGTGTCTTTGTGGTGAATTACAAGGAGAATGTTATGCGTCGCATGTTTGGCTTTTTGATCGGGATTTTGGTCGGCGGGCTGGTCGGCTCGACAGTGGCGCTTCTGCTCGCGCCGGAAGCAGGGGAGAAGTTACGCAACGAAATCCGCGCCCGCGGCGAGGGACTGATCAATGATATTCGCCGCGCAGGCGAAGCGCGCCGGATTGAGCTGTCTCAGCATTTGGAATCGTTGAAATCCCCGCACACGGACTAAAAAAGGTTTTTTAACCACAAATAAACACGGATGGACTTTGATCTTAACGTCAGTCAGGGATAAGGTGTCTTATGTCATTTTGAGGGAGCGCTTTGCAAGCGACCGAAGAATCCCGCCGCTTCGAGGCGGAGACCCTTCGCCTGCCCCTTCGCTTCGCTCAGGGCTTCGGCTCAGGGTGACACTTTCTGTATTACTTTTTGATAAAACTCTTCGACGCGTTTCATCGTGCGAGCATACTCGGCGCGTTGCTGGATAATCTCAGCGTTCAAACCTGCGGCTTTTTGTCGCAGGTTTTTGTTTTCCAAGCCTTCGAGAATCGCGTCCGCCAGATTTTGCGGGTTGGCCGCGTCTACCAGTAGACCGTTTTCGCCGGGCGTGATCCACTCGCGGATGGACTCTAAATCTCCCGCGACGGGGAAGCATCCGCAAGCCAGGCCTTCGAGCAGGGAATTCGGCGTGCCGTCGTGAACGCTCGGTGAGACGACGATCTGCGCGCGGCGGAAGACTTCCGCCATTTGCGCGTGAGGGAGCGGCGGTAGTAACTCGACCGCGTGCGCGATGTTGAGGTGTCCAACCCATTTCAGGGCTTGGGACTCTCCGGCCATCGAAGCGCAGATGAATTTTGCGTTCGGAATTTTTTTCAAGACAAGTGGAATGGCTTGAAAGAAAACATCGTTGCGAACATAACTCCGAAAGCCGCGCGGGTTGATGATGATTGGATCATCCACTGGCTTGGATGGCGGATAAAAAACGTCGGTCTTGATTCCTCCATTGCCCGGCGCAACCAGCGTTGGCCGCGACGCGTCAAAGCCCCATTGTTTGCCAAGCCGAATATCGCGCTGACAATCCGCGTGAAGCGCGTCGGCGACTTTCATTGTCCATGCGGTGTAATGTTTCATTAACAAAGTGGACGAGGCGTGCAGTGTGAAGTCGTTGCCCCAGACGGAAACGATCAGTGGCGGCGCTTCGACTTCGGGTCTCGATACCTTCGTACTCGACCCTCCGCTTTGCGCGGCAGGATACGCGTCCGCGGCCAACATGCCTTCGTACGGAATTCGCATCGCATGAATTAAATCAGGTTGGACGCGCTCGATGAATCCGCGCAATCGTTTTGCGGCGCGCGGAATGGTCAACGGGCCGATGAAATGTCGAATGGCGGTACGCAGGCCAAGGGTCCGGGATGAAGCGGCGCCCGGGCGTTGACTCGATTTTTTTGCGCCGCTAAAAGCCACGGGCGTGAATTCGTATCCGGCAAGCGGGAAGTCCACAGAACAATCAAATGTGGACGCGAGATGGACTTCATCACCGCGTTCGGCGAAATATCGAATCCAATTTTGTGCAATCGGGGAACGGCCATCGGCTACAAACAACAATCGCATGAGTTCAATATACCAGAAGTTGCCCCTCCAGATAAGCCGTAGTATCATTGACCAGCCTGGAGCAAAATGGGAAATGCCCGCGTGCTTATTGTTGAAGATAATATTGATAATTATGAACTGGTGCGCTTTTTGCTAGAACGTGCCGGACATACGACGATGTGGGCGCGCAGTGGAAAAGAAGGCATTGACATGGCGAAGACGGATCACCCGGATTTGATTCTGATGGACCTCTCTTTGCCGGAGATGGACGGTTGGACCGCCACCGAGCGCCTCAAATCGGACCCGCTGACGAAACAAATCCCGGTGGTGGCTCTCACGGCTCACACTTTGCCCGGCGACCGCAAACGCGCGCTGGAAGCCGGATGCGACGGCTATCTTTCCAAACCCATGAATATTGCTTTGTTCAATGAAACAATCGAGGAAACGCTGGAAAAATTCTCGAAGAATCGAAAAACAGGTGGACCAAGGCTATAGAAGCTTTGCACACTTAGATCATTTTCAAAGAGGAAAACCATGAAACAAATTTGTGTGGTGGGCGTGGGGTACGTTGGCCTTGTCACGGGGGCATGTTTTGCCGACCTCGGCAACAAGGTCAGCGCGCTGGATGTCAATGAAAAGCGAATCGAGAATCTAAAGAAGGGTATCATGCCCATTTATGAACCGGGTCTCGATGAATTGGTGAAACGCAATGTGAAAGCGGGAAGGCTTTCATTCACCACGTCGTACGCCGAGGCGTTGAAGGACGCGGAATATGCGTTCATCGCAGTTGGGACTCCTTCGGCGAACAACGGCGAAGCGGACTTACAATATGTGGAGGCCGCGGCCAAATCCATCGCGACGAATATGAGCGCGCCGCTCATCATCATCAACAAGTCCACGGTTCCCATCGGGACCGGAGACTGGGTCGCCGATATCGTGACCAAAGCCCAGCCCAAGCCGATTCCGTTTTCGGTCGTCTCGTGCCCGGAGTTTTTGCGCGAAGGCGCGGCCATCGGCGACTTTATGAATCCGCATCGTACCGTGATCGGGTCTCTGCATCGCGACGCGGCGGAGAAGGTCGCGCATCTGCATCTGCCTCTGCGCGCGCCGATTGTCATCACCGATCTGCGTACCGCGGAAATGATCAAATATGCCTCGAACGCCTTTCTCGCGACCAAAATTTCCTTCATGAACGAACTGGCGGATCTGTGCGAGCGCGTCGGCGCGGACGTGAAGGAAGTCGCTGCGGGCATGGGCTACGACAAGCGCATCGGCCCGTCCTTCCTCGATGCGGGTCTGGGTTGGGGCGGCTCGTGCTTTCCGAAGGATGTCAAAGCGCTGGCGTTCATGGCTGAAGAGAAAGGCCTCGAGCCGCGTATTTTGAATTCAGTGATGAACGTCAACTATGATCGCCGCCCCGAAGCGGTCAAGCGACTTGGTGAAATGGTCGGCGGACTCAAAGGCAAAACCATCGGTGTGCTTGGCCTGGCCTTCAAGCCCAACACAGACGACATGCGCGAGGCTCCCTCGATAGACATCGTGGACGAATTGAAGAAAGCCGGCGCAAAGGTCCGCGCCTACGACCCGGTGGCGATGGAGGTGGCGCGCGGCATCATCAACGGCATTGAATATTATGACGACGCCTACAAGATGGCCGAAGGCTGCGACGCGTTGATGGTCGTCACCGAATGGAATGAGTTCAAGCAACTCGATCTTGATCAAATCAAATCGCTTCTGAACAAACCGATCATCTTCGATGGGCGCAACATCTACGACCCGGCGGTGATGAAGGAATTGGGATTCACCTATCGCGGGATTGGAAGATAACCAGTCGCCAGTTTTCAGTGATCAGTGTTCAGGGGCGATATGCTGAACACCGGTCACTGGTTTAAATGGGAGCGTAGATGAGTGCATTAGTCCATGCCAAAAGTTTTCGTGATTTGATCGTTTATCAAAAATCAAGAATGCCAGCACAGGAGATTTTTGCACTTACGCGTGCATTTTCGAAGGAAGAAATGTTTTCGTTGACCGATCAGGTGCGCCGTTCCTCTCGCTCGATTGGCGCGCAGATTGCGGAAGCATGGGCGAAGCGTCGATATGAGAAGCACTTTGTCAGTAAACTGACCGATGCAGACGGCGAACAGCAAGAAACACAACATTGGATCGAAGTTGCATTTGATTGCGAATATGCCTCACGCCCTCAAGCCGATTTGTTACTGGCGCAGTGTGCAGAAATTGGTCGTTTGCTTGGCGGTGTGATGGCAAAGGCCGAAATGTTTTGTAACCCTAACGCTCTTACAGTCCGCGAAGAGCAAGCGCCTTATTTTTTGGATGACATCAACGACTGATCACTGAGCACTGATTGCTGATGACGAACCCTCCCGTTTGCAATTACGAAGACTCCGATTATCAATCCTCCTTTTGGGATAAAGGTGGGCGCGAATACGAAGACCGCGTTGAGGCTATCGCGCTGAAACGCCTTCTCCCAAAAAGCGGACGCCTCCTGCTGGAACTGGGAGCGGGCGCGGGACGCAACACACCGCGCTACGTCGGCTTCGAACGCATTGTCTTGCTGGATTATTCGCGCACTCAATTGGAACAAGCGCAAGCTCGGCTCGGCGGATCGGACAAATACATCTACGTCGCGGCGGATGTGTATCGCCTGCCTTTCGTGGATGGTCTGTTCGACGCGGCGACCATGATCCGCGTTTTGCATCACATGGCGGATGCGCCGAAAGCATTGGGACAGGTGAGGAATGTTTTAGGTCCGGGCGGAGCGTTCATCCTCGAATTCGCCAACAAACAGAATCTCAAATCCATTCTGCGTTACTGGCTTGGACGACAGAAATGGAGTCCATTCACGCTGGAGCCGGTGGAGTTTGTGAAACTCAACTTTGATTTCCATCCGAGGGCCGTGTTTCGCTGGTTGAAGGATTTGGGCTTTACAGTGGAAAAGAAACTGACTGTGTCGCACTTTCGCGCAGAATTCTTCAAACGGATCATTCCAGTTTCAGCGCTGGTCTTCTTCGATTCGCTTTTCCAATGGACAGGTGCATTGTTTCAATTGACGCCAAGTGTGTTTGTACGAGCAGTAGCCAGCGGTCAGCCGTTAGTGGTCAGTGAGCCAGAGGCATTCTTCAAATGCCCTGAATGTGGACAATCTCCCTTAGCGGAAAAGAAAGACCATTTCGAATGTCCCAACTGCAAACATAAGTGGGGATTCAAAGATGGGATTTATGATTTCAGACAGCCGATGTAAAAGTAAAGACCCGTTCAATGCGAACGGGTCTTCTTTATTAGTTACGCTTCGTTCGGCCTGCCGAGCAATTTTGCCAATTGCTTGCGTGCGGATTCATCCACTAGAGCCAAAATCTCATCGCCCTCTTCGAGCGCGGTCGTGCCGCGCGGCAGGACGATCTCTCCGTGGCGGATGATGCCGGAGATGATGCAATTCGGCGGGAGCGATAAATCCTTGATCAACATTCCAACCGCGCGTGCGCCCGGAAAGATCTTCTCCTCAACCAGTGAAAATTTTCCGCGGCGCAATTTGAACATGGTCATCATGTCGCCCAGCGACATTTCTTCCTGAATCAACTTTGACATCACGTCTGCCTGATTCACTGCCACGTCAATGCCGAAATCGGGATTGAACAGCCAGGCGTTGCGCGGATTATTCACGCGCCCGATGACGCGCTGGACGCCGTAATGATGGCGCGCCAAGGACGCCGCGACTAAATTATCCGCGTCTTCTCTGCCGACTGCGGCCAGCACTTGCGCCCGTTGAATTTCATTGACCTCGAGCACTTGCGGATCGGTGCCATCGCCTTCATAGATGATTTCGGTGGGCAGTTCGTGATGCAAATTTTCCAACACGCCGGGCCGCTCTTCGATGATGCGGACTTCGTGTCCCTGCTCCAATAACATGGAAGCGAGGTGTGAGCCGGTGCGTCCGCCGCCTACAATTAAGACATACATGGTTGCCTACTCCTTCTTGTGACCGTTTCCATTTTCATGGACCAGCCCGCGCAGAATCTTTGCGCCTTCCGTCGTGGCGCTGACTTGTAAAATATCATCTGCCTCGAGAATCGTGTCCATGCGAGGCAGGATACCGCGCCCGCCGCGCGCCAATGTGACGGGGACAACATGTTCAACAGGCAGAAGATCGGTCACTTTCCGTCCTTTCCATTCGGGCAGGACGGTCATTTCGAACAATTGCACCTCGCCGTTCCCGGCGGAGCCAATGCTTTGCAAACCCGGATGAATCAACACCTGCTCGATGCGATGAGCGCCCCACGAAGAGGAAGACACGGTTTGGATACCCAACTTGTCATAGATCGGAGCGCGGCGCGGGTTGTAGACGCGAGCCACGACGCGGCCCACATGATAGATGTCCCGCGCGATGCGGGCGACGATGGCGTTCACATTGTCAGACGAAGTGACAGCCGCGAGGGCCTGAGCCGTTTCAATTCCCGCGCGCTGAAGCGCATCTTGATTCAATCCCTCGCCTTGAATCGTCCGGCCTGAAAAGTGCAGACCTAGTTTGTCGAAGGCGCGAGGCTTTGGGTCAATCACTGTGACCAAATGTTTTTGATGAAGCGAAAGCGCGAGTTCCACACCCACTCTTCCACAGCCAACAATAATGACGTTCATGGATTCTCCTTATTGTTCACCACAAAGGCACAGAGAACACAAAGTTTTATTTCTTTGCCGTCTCGCGCCGGCGTGCGCCGTTGCGGCGGCACGAACAGTGTGAGCACAAAAGGACTCTGTGCCCTTTGTGTCTCTGTGGTGAGAGTTATTTATTTTTCACTCTCGATGGCGTAAGGCACATCGGTGATGACAATGCCGGTTTCAAATGGCAGCGCCAATCGCAACAGCACGGCCATTTGGGTACGGGCCAGATTCGACCACCAGCGTGGTTCAATGGATTGTGGCACGACGACTGTGATGATTTCGTTTTCCTGTCGAATGCCCATTAGTTTTTGAATATACAAGAGCAAAGGCTCAAGCACCATCTTGTGCGGCGATTCAAGCACTACGAGGCGCACGCCATCGCCCCATGTGGCCCAGTCACTTTGTAATTTTCTGGTCTCTTCTGCATTCATGGCCACATGCAGAGCGGTCACGTCATCCGATAGTGAATGTGCATAACGCAACGCGGTCAGCGTGCCCTGGTTTATTTCACTGATCGGCACCAGGATGCGATGCCGGACGATGCGCGGCGGCAGAAGATAATAATTATCGGGTTTTGGATTTGACACAATCTTTTGCTCTTTCGGATTCGAGACGGGCGCAATGCGCGCCGTGCTCATGGATTGATTCATAGTGCTGGATATAAACTGAGACATTCTCACGCTTCCTCCCCCGGCCAAAGCGGCTACCGTTCTCCGGGACATTTGCCCAATCCCGAAGAATTCCATGAAGCCTGTCAACCCGATCATTAATCGGTAACGATACTCCTGCATTTTATAAGCCTGCCATTTCACAATGGATGCCATGCCGCCTTCGACGCGTGCTTTCTCATGAACGATGCGACTCACTTGTTTGGCTCCGCGATATCCAGCCGGGGACAGCAATACTAAATGTGCGGAAAGGAACAGCGTGGTGAAAGTGAGTAGACGCACCCAGCCACCTTCTTCCCACTTCCCGACGATCTGACCGACAAACACGACGCCAGCCAACACGGCCGCGAACATTGATGCGGTCGCGCCGATCGTACGCGCCCCGCCTGTGAAGTGTTCCAGCACGTGCCGCCGCACAGCCAGGCCCATGATCATAATCGGCAGAAAAACTCCAACACCGTAGAATGGAATGGCGACACTGGTGTTGCCGCGAACGAGAAGCATAATGACAATCGAGAGGCCAAAGGTGATCGTGACGGATCGTGTAAAAGTACCCCGCACATCTCTCTTGATAATGGCCTCAGGGATTTCACCGATGGCCACGTCGCGCCATTCAGTGGCTTGCGCGTCCTGAAAGGCAGTCATCGAGGCCGCGGCCAGCATGGCAACGGCCAAAATCTGATAAGCCCAGAATAGAATCTCGCCGCCGGGGATTTGGGTAAATCCAATGTAAGCAAGGTTTGCAACGAGGGTGCGTCCCAGCGTTCCATCATATGTGTCGAAGTGAATAGCAAAATAAGTCAGGAAAAATGTAGTAATGCCTCCATAGAACAGGAAGGAGGTTTGCACAAAACGCGCAATACCGGACCTGCCGCTGTAGAAGTCCCACAATTTGTTCAAGCGCGGCATGTGTTGCTTGCCCCACTTGACAATGTCAGTGTCCTCTTCGATCATGAATTGCACACCATTTGAGACGGCTTCCAAGCCTGTGAGGGCTACCATGCCTTTCATGGAGGCTGTCAGCATGTGAAGAATTGCTTGACCAAAGCCCACCGCTTGAGGGGCGGCTTCCAGCGGCACGGGGGGGACGCCTTTCATCTTTGCGATGATGAGTCCAATCGCCATTATTATGGTCAGAAGTGCGAAGGTGGCGATCAAAGTGAATACAGTCTTGGCAGACTCTCCTCGACCACGAATTGTGAGATACCAAGTGACCGCGGCCAGAGCCGCGCCAAGTGCAAAATGCCAAATCCACGGTGCGCCATAGGCGTTCAGAATAGAAAGCAGTTGGTCGCCGCCTGACAAGGCCGAGACTACAATGGTAAGTACATAGTCTTCAATCAACGTGATTGCCACAATCAGACTCAGGGTGGGCGTCAGGTAGCGCATAGATGCGGTATAAGATCCGCCGCCTTCGTTGAAAGGGCCCAGCGAATACATGTACAGTCCGCCAAAAACGATATTGGTAAATGCGATCACGCCAGCCGTGATATAGGCGTACTGTTGTAGACCATAAGGATGCAGAGCACTTAGCATCTCGCCCGCGGCGTAATAATACGAAGTGAAATAATCTACACCGAACAGTGCCAGCGCGGCTAGCAGGGCAATTTGCCCCGCGCCGTGTTTGTGAGTATGTTCCTTGTTTTCACGCGGAGCAACTTTATAGGCCAGAAATACAATAATTAACAAGAGAATAATCGAGAACATTTCTAAATTTCTTTCAACGATTGAGATAACTTAGATCGAAACGGAATGCCAGATCCAAAGCAGGCCGATTTCAGACAACACGGACAAATAGATCAGAGCGCTGTGCGCCCAATCTTTGGACATGCGCACAATGGAAACTTGAAGCCAGAAGAAGACGACGATAACGACGATCGAAACAAGCCAGAAGATGGCTTCTTTGATCTTGGTGAAAGCAGATGATTTCATAGGTGGATGAATTCCTTCCAAAGTCCAGATGGGCGCGTTCAGTTTGGTGAGCAGTTCGTGCAAGGGGACGCGCCGGAGTCCGACGCGCTGTTCCGCTTGGCAGACCACCACGTCGCCTGAATGTAGGATCGCTTTCACCCTTCGCATCCAGTTACGACCAATTTCGAGACGTGTGTCCACGGAAAGACGCGGATCGCGAGTGAGCGAGGCAAGAGTCGCCAGCCGCCGGTGCATACTCAGTTCTTCGGTGATGTCTTTGCACAGGCCGAGGAACAAAACCGCCAGGCCCAAAGGCACAGCCAGTTCCCAAACCTGCCGCGCGATTTCAACTTCATCCACGTCCACATCCCAATTGGGGACAAGCACGATTAATCGTTTGGCGGAGACCAGTCTGCTATCTTCGACATGGAACAACCCGGCAATTTCTGAAGACTCGACCGGCAAAGAATCATCACGCGTTGCAGGAATGATGCTATTGCTTTCGTTGATCACGACCGGCAATTCAGGCGGGGATTTTGGCTTCACCGTGGAATCGGTCATCTCTTGTCACTTTTCTCAAAGCCATCATATCCAACCGCAATAAAACCCTGACAAAAAATTTGACCAGTGTCGTTAAGAACAAATAAAAAAACGTCCTGACGAGGGACGTTTTTATGACAAAGTTCATGCAATGGTTAGACTATAGTCATGTCATTCTGAGCCGCGTCTCGCGCTGAGCGGAGGGCGAAGGCTGAAGTCGAAGCCCCTTCGACTACGTGGCGCGGGACGCCACTCCGCTCAGGGCGATGGTTTACTCCGCATCTTCATCTGCGATGAAGCGATAGCCGATGCCGGGTTCCGTCAAAATATATTGCGGTCGGTCGGGATCGGCTTCCAGTTTTTTGCGTAACTGCCGCATGTAGACGCGCAGATATTCAGTGTGATCAGCGTCGGCGGGATCCCAGACGTGAGTCAGAATACTTTTGTGAGTCAGCACGCGTCCGCGGTTGGCGGCGAGGTAGGCGAGCAGTTTGAATTCGGTCGCAGTGAGTTTGACGTCTTCGCCGCCGCGGGTCACGTGATGCCAGGCGAGGTCAATGGTCAAAGGTCCAGCCTTGACGAGGCTGGTTTGCGCACCCCGCGTTCGGGTCGAGTGACGAAGCGCCACGCGCACGCGCGCCAATAATTCTTCGATGCCAAATGGCTTGGTCAGGTAATCATCCGCGCCTTTGTCCAACGCCGCGACCTTGTCGCGCTCGGTGTCGCGCACCGAAAGCACGATGATGGGAGTCTGAGTCCATTCGCGCAAGCGCGCGCAGACTTCAATGCCGTCCATGTCGGGCAAGCCCAAATCGAGAATGATGATGTCGGGCGGGTCCGCCGCGGCCAGCGTGAGTCCTTCCTCGCCGCGATTCGCAACGGTGACTTCAAATCCTTTTTCAGAAAGGATGGTGCGCAGAGCGCGCAGGATTTGCGGTTCATCATCAATCACGAGAATGTGCGGCTGGTTGGTCATGTGGTTTCCGGGTCAACAGGCAATTGGGGCGGGGGCGCGCCATCCCATTTGCGCGGCAGAGTGAAGTTGAAGGCGAAACCATCGGGCAAATTCTCGGCCCAGATTTCTCCGCCGTGCACCTGAATGATTCCTTTGCAAATGGATAACCCCAAACCGGTTCCGGTCACGCGGTCTGCGGCGGTGACGCGATAAAACTTGTCGAAGATTTTTTCGATGTGTTCGGGCGGGACCTGCGGGCCTTGATTGCTGACTTTGACGAGAACCGCTTCTTCATCCCGGACCCGAACGCTGATTCTGATCAATGAGCCAAGCGGCGCGTACTTGACGCTGTTGCTGATTAAGTTGGTGAAGACCTGTTCCATCTGAACGTAATCTACCGGAAGGAGTGGCAAATCATCCGGCACATCCGTTTCCACGCGGTGTTGTTCGGTGAGATGTTGCATGCGCGCCAGCACGCCGTCAATGATCTCGGCCAGCAGATTCCACTGACGTTGCGGCTTGAGCGCGCCGGCTTCGATGCGCGACATGTCGAGCAGGTTTCCGACCAAAATGTTCAAGCGGTCGGTCTCGTCATCCACCGCGGCCAGCAAGTCGGCGCGGGCGGAGGATTCCCAATTCACTTCGCCGCTTCGCAGGCTGGAGATCGAGGCTTTGATGGTCGCCAACGGCGTCCGCAATTCATGCGAGACCGATGAAAGAATGGCAGATTTGAGTTGATCGCTGTCTTCCAAAAGTTTGGCGCGGCTTTCCACTTGAGCCAGTTGGGCGCGTTCCAAAGCCAGCGCTCCCTGGCTCGCAAAGGTTTGCAATAATCGTTTCTCTGCCGGAGAAACCGAATGATGGATACGCCAGATGCGAATCTCGCCCAGTTGGCCGCGCGCCGATAGAAGTGGAATCACGAGTTCGGGCTTTTGCTCCGATGGAGATATATTGATGGGCAGATTCACTTGTATCGGAGGCTTTGCGCGAATCTCAATTTCAATGTGTTCGGCTTGCGACACCACTTGAATTTGTTCGGCAATCGTGCATGCAATCGCTTCATCATCTTGCAATCCAGCCAGGGCTGTGCTCAACTCGTAGAGTTGAGTCGCTTCGCGTTCGCGGGCGGTCGCCGCGGCCAGACCGGCCTGCGCGCGTCCGACCAGTTGGCTGATGACTACGGCTACAAACAAAAAAACCAACAACACAAATACATCACTGGTGTGACGGACTTGAAAGGTGTAGTAAGGCTGAATGAAAAAATAATTGAAGGACAGAAATGCGCCCACCGCGCTGAGGATGCCTGGTCCCAGTCCCCACAAAGCGGTCGTCAGGCCGACGGGCAATAAGTAAAGAAGCGCGACCAAAGGCGTGTTCAACGCTCCGCGTAGAACGAAGAACAGGAACGCGGTGGTCGCCGCGATCAGACTGATCGCTAAAAAGTATTTCAGAATAAAAGCGAAAGAAGAGCGCATCCGAATCATTATAATCCTCGATGCGTTCTTGAAATACAAAAAGGCGGACGTTCACCGTCCGCCTTTTTGATGAAGAGGCGTTTACTTTCCCGCGCGGATTTTCGCGCCGCTCAGCGGGTTGCCAAACAGCGGAGCAAACACGCAGAAGTCAAACAGCCCGGCCACAAGCGGCACGGCGCCGACAACCATGACGATGATGCCGGTCGTGCCGCTGAGGCCCAGCCAGCCCCATAAAATTAACGCGATGCCGGCCACGATACGAGTCAGGCGGCCAGTGGTGGAAGCCATGAAAGAAACAAACGGGTTCATTTTTATCTCCTTTTCTTCTGATCTTGTCCCCATTCTAGGAGATGCGAAAGATTTTGTCGGTGACAAAGTCACACTTTAGATGTCATTGCGAGGAGGGCGCCGCGAAGCGTACCTGACGTGGCAATCTCCTCATCTCTCAGAGAGTTTCCAGTCCTTCGACATCCAGCACTTCGACTTCGCCGCGACCCACGCGGATCAGCCCGCGCTCGGCAAAATCTTCCAGCAGACGGCTGATGACCTCGCGCGAACTGCCCAACTCCGCGGCGATCTCCTGATGTGTGATCCGCATCGGGTTCCGGACCCGGCAACGGGTCAACAGCAAAGAAGCGACGCGGCGATCCATGCGTTGGAAGGCCACTTCATCCACGATCTCCATGACCGCGGACAGCCTTTGTGAGAGCAAATCGAAGACGAACTCACGCCACAAGTCGTAGCGCCGCACCCAATCGCGGAATGTGGCGGATGGGATCATCACGGCTTCCGCGTCCTGTTCCACGGTCGCGATGGCGGGGAAGGTCTGCTGGCTGAGGATCGCGTTCGCGGTCAGAATGCAGGATTGGCCGAGGCCGAAACGATACAGCGTGATCTCGCGTCCCGTTTCGCCAATTTTATAGACGCGCACCACGCCGGAGATGAGCAAAGCAATTGCATCCACGCGGTCGCCTTCGATAAAGACATCGCGCCCGGCGGGAATTTTGGCGAAGAAAGCCTCCTGCTGGAATTCGCGCACGAGGCTGGCGTCCGCGCGTTGCAAGATGGGGAGAACGCGGGAAAGTTGTTTAAATTGTTCCGGCTCGAGCATAATCTTATTAGTGGACGAAGAACTGAACGAAGACGGCAAAAACGGGAGCGAGAAATCCAATGACGGCGCCAAACAAACCCGCGAGCACGCCGAACAGACTGAGGCAGGTTGGCAGGACAACCGTGATGATGAGAAAGATCATGACATACTTTTTCCATTGCGTGACGGTTTGCTGAGTCTCCTGCTCGCGCCAGAGTTCCTCGGGCACTTGCACGACCGTGGAGCAATACTGACATTTCATCGTGCGGCCCGCGCCGGAATACTCGATGGCCGCGCCGCAGTTGGGACAATTAAAAGTTTGAGTCATTGGTTTTCTCCACGACCCAGAAATGCGATAAACCAAAAATTTTCAAAGGCGTCTTCTCCAAAAACTGCAAAATGCCGCGCAAGAGTTTTCCGAACGCGCCGAAGCGGGCAATCAAGTTGTCGTACGCGCCGAAGATGACCGCGCGCTCGATGAATTTAACAGGCAGGTCATTGAATAGTTTCTGCAAGTCGCGGCTGGAATAAACGCGCACATGCGGGGCGAGTTTGTCGCGCCAGACGCGCGGCAGATAATTCACGAAAGGTTTGTTGCCGAAATAATATTTGCCTTTCCAGTAAATGCCGTGCGTCTCAAATGGATAGCCGCGATTCGGGCAGAAGATTACTACGCGACCGCTGGGACGGAGCACGCGAATCATTTCGCAGATCGCGGCGCGGTCGTCCTGGACGTGTTCGATCACCTCGTGGCTGAGAATCAGGTCGAGGGTCCCCGAAGGAAGCGGAAGGTATTCGCCCGCGGCATTCATAATACGCGGGGAATTCTGCGCAGCCTCGGCGGCGCGGTCGAAGTCGAATTCCAATCCGAACACTTTTCCACCGAACGGCGCGAGATGCTCCACGTACATGCCCACGCCGCATCCATTTTCCAGAATCCTGCCTTTGATGCGTTCTCCCGCGGCACGGACGATCATATCGAGCCGGCGCTGTTGTCCGTCACGCCAGACGTAGGATGGTTCACCGCGCAGTGCGGCTTTCTTGAGGTCCCGGTCTGTCATGGCGGCAATTATATCTTGCATCTTTTTTGCGCCTATGCTAAAATGGCGGGCGTACGGGAACTCAATATCGAAAGCAACGAGAAGTGGGTGACCCCCACTTTTCTGCTTGTATACTGCCAATTGCGCAGCACTTATGTAGAGACTTAACGGAGCAAGAAAAAGTATGCCAACCAAGAACGAATTTGCTTTGGCCTTCAACGAAGTGCTCGAGGAGAAACAGTTGTCGAAAGACATCATCCTCAGCGCGATCGAGTCCGCCATGGTTTCGGCCTATCGGCGGGCTGTCAACGCGTCAACGGCCCAGCACGTGGAAGCCAAGGTTGACCCCGATACCGGTAAAGTTTCCATATTCGCCGAGAAAGAAGTGGTCGAAGACGTGCAGGAAGACAAGACCGAGGTAACGCTCGAAGAAGCGCGCAAGGTTAATCCCGAGGCGCAACTCGGCGACATGGTGATCGTTGAATCGACGCCCGCGGATTTTGGCCGCGTCGCGGCGCAGACTGCGCGTCAGGTCATTCAACAGCGCATCCGCGAAGCCGAACGCTCGAACCAGATGGAATACTTCGCGCGTCAAACCGGTGAGATCGTTTCCGGTTTGGTGCAGGCCACCAACGTTCAAGGCGCGACCATCGGCTTGGACATGAAGGCTGAAGGCATTCTGCCTGCCAACCAAAAAATTCCGAACGAACGTTTCAAAGTGCATGATCGTATTCGCGCGGTCGTGCTTGAAGTTAAGGATGGATCACGCGGCCCGCAGATCATTCTCTCGCGCGCCCATCGCAACTTCCTGCGACGTTTGCTGGAGAACGAAGTCCCCGAAATTTATCACGGCATTGTCGAGATCAAGGCGATTGCGCGCGAACCCGGCGCGCGCGCCAAAGTGGCCGTGATGGCAACACAGGCTGGCGTTGACCCGGTCGGTGCGTGCGTGGGGATCAAAGGCGTCCGCATTCAGGCCATCGTCAAAGAACTGCACGACGAAAAAATTGACATCATTCAGTGGGATCCAGACCCCGTGATTTACATCTCGAAGGCCATCAGCCCGGCGCGGGTCAGCGGCGTGTATTTGAACGAAGCCGATGGCGCTCGCACCGCAACGGTCGTTGTGATGGAAGATCAACTGAGTCTCGCCATCGGGCGCGATGGGCAGAACGCTCGTCTTGCCGCGAAACTCACCGGCTGGCGCATTGACATCAAGTCTGTGGTCGAGGCCGCGGGCGATGCGCTGGCGAAATTGCAGGGCGATCCCGAATTGGCCGCGTCGCTTCCAGCGGTTGCAGAGATGATCCCGCAAGTGGAAGAAGTGCTGGCGAAGAAGGCAGAGAACCGCCCGGTCACGCCGGAAGAGTACACTCTGCTCGGTCAATTTGTGGACCGCGTCGAACGCCGCACGACTCAGATCAAAGAAGAAGCGGTTCGCGCGGACGAAGAGCGGGTCGCGGCGGCACGCGCCGAAGTTCCGTCTGCCGCGTTTACCATGCCGCTCGAACAGTTGGGACTCAAAGAACACGTCTTCAACATTTTGGTCGAGGCAGGCTTTGAGAATATCGGCGATCTGATGCTGTCGCTGAAGACCGACGCGAACAAAGTGCTTGGATTGCCGGGCATCGGTCCGAAGGCCATGCAAAACATCGAAGAGCAGATCGCGGCGATGACGTTCCCCGAGCCGGAGCCTGCTCCGGTTGCTGAGACTCCATCCGCGCAAGCGGCGGAACCGGTGGCAGTGGAAGAGATGCCCGCGGCGGAGAAGCCGGCCAAAGTCGAGAAGGAAGCGGAGGAAACCGTCGAAGAAGAGAACGCCAAGGACGGCGTCTCGCTCGATGAGTTGTTCAAGATGAAGCCGGAAATCTTCCAGCCTGCTGGCGATGATGAAGATGAGGCTGGCAAGAAAAAAGGCAAGAAGCAAAAGAAGAAGGGCGTCGAGTTGGTGCTCGACGAGGAACGCGGCGAAGTCGTGGGCCGCAAGAAGCACAAACGCGGTGATGACGACTTCGGCGATGAAGAGTGATTTATTTTGACCTCACCACAACCCCTTGTTTCGAGAAGAGGACAGGGGAAGAGGAGAGGTCTGAGACGAAGGTGACGAAGAAACCTGTTCAACGCGTGAAGCATATTCCCCAGCGCACCTGTGTGGGATGCCGCACTGTGATGGCGAAACGTCAACTGGTGCGCATCGTCCGCACGACGGATGGGGTGCTGGTTGACCCGACGGGCAAACTGGCTGGACGCGGCGCGTATTTGCATGACCGCCGTTCGTGCTGGGAGGCCGGGCTGAAAGGAAGCCTGGCTCATGCCCTGAAAACGGACTTGACCGCCGCGGATCGCGAACATTTGCAAGCTTTTATGAACACGCTCCCGGAAGCGGAGCCTGGCGATTGATCTATGTGAACGATTAGCCACTCGCTCATAGACCGTCGCCGGTGCAAGTCAGCAATGAACAGATAAGCCTGCTGATTTGCCGATTTGTTTATCTGAAATTCGGAGGTGGCCTATGATGAGTAAGAATATTGAACTGCCCGCCAGCATTGTGATTCGTGACCTGGCTCAGAAGATCGAAAAAAGCCCAATCGAGATCATCAAGAAATTAATGACGAATGGCGTGATGGCGACTATCAATCAAGCCGTGGATTTTGATACCGCGGCGATTGTGGTGGCTGAATATGGCTTTGAGGCTGTCCCTGAGGTGCAGGAAGAAGTCAAAAAGGAAGAGACGGGAGAAATCCCGCTCTGGCGGCGATTGATCGCGGACGAAGACGCGAGCAAGTTGATGGCGCGTCCGCCGGTAGTGACCATTCTGGGGCATGTGGATCACGGCAAGACGTCTTTGCTCGATGCGGTGCGTCAAACCGATGTAGCCGCAGGCGAAGCGGGCGGTATCACGCAACACATCGGCGCGTATCAAGTTGAAAAGAAGGGACGCACGATTACCTTCCTTGATACTCCCGGTCACGCCGCGTTCACTGCCATGCGCGCACGCGGCGCACAAGGCGCAGACATCGTGATCTTGGTCGTCGCGGCGGATGATGGCGTCATGCCGCAAACGCGTGAAGCGATTGCTCATGCCAAAGCTGCGCGTGTGCCGATCATTGTAGCGTTGAACAAGATGGATAAACCCAACGCCAACCCTGAACGGGTGAAAAAGCAACTCGCTGAACTTGAACTTGTTCCCGACGATTGGGGCGGCAACACAATGGTCATCCCGGTCTCTGCGAAGCAGAAGCAGGGCATTGATGATCTGCTCGAAGGCATTTTGCTGGTGGCAGATAACGCCGACATCCGCGCCAACCCGGAGGGCAAGGTCATCGGCACGGTCATCGAAGCGGAGGTGGATAAAAGCAAAGGAACCATTGCGACGCTTCTCGTCCAGAATGGAACGCTGGAGTCAGGCAATATTGTTGTAGCGGGCAAAGCCTTTGGCCGCATGAAAGCCATCTCCGATTACAAGGGCAGGGCTGTGAAAAAAGCCGGGCCGTCCACGCCGGTGGCGGTCATGGGATTGAACGATGTTCCCTCGGCGGGCGATGTGTTCCAGGTGGTCGGGTCTGAAAAGGAAGCGCGCGCGATTGTGGCGGAGCGTCTCGAGGAAGAAAAGTCTCACGCGCAGGCGAAGAAGAAAGTTTCTCTCGAGGATTTGTTTGCAAGCGTCCAGGCCGGTGAGACCAAAGAACTGAATCTGATTGTCAAAGCCGATGTGCAAGGTTCGCTCGAACCGATCATCAGCGAGTTGGAAAAACTGAATGAGGGCGAGATCGGCATCAAGATTCTTTATGCGGAAACAGGCAACATCGGGGAGAACGATGTGATGCTTGCCACGGCCTCGAAGGCCATCATCATTGGCTTCAACGTGCAGGCGGATGTCGCCGCGCGCAAGCTGGCCGATGCCGAAGGCGTGTCCATTCGTTTGTACGACATCATCTATCGCATGACCGAAGACATCGAAAAGGCGCTCAAGGGAATGCTCGAGCCGGAAGTCGTGGAAAAAGTCATCGGTCGCGCCAATGTCCTGGCAGTCTTTTCTGCTTCCAAACTTGGACGCGTAGCGGGTTGCCGAGTCACGGAAGGCGAACTGCGCCGCAACGCAAAGGTCCGTTTGTATCGCGGCACCGATCTGGTCTTTGAAGGCGAGATGGCTTCGCTTCGCCATGAAAAGGAAGATGTGAAAGAAATCCGCACCGGTTTTGAATGCGGCGTTGGTTTCAAGAACTTCAACGATATTCAAGTCGGCGATTATCTGATTTGTTACGTGCTGGAGAAGAACGCTTAAATGCCATCGGGAATTCGTCTTCAACGTATCGCGGACCGCATCCGCCAGGAACTCTCGCAGTTGTTGATTCGCGAGATCAGCGATCCGCGCCTAAAACAAATCTACGTCACCGACGTTAAAGTGGATAAAGAACTGGCCTATGCCGATGTTTTCGTCTCGGCTGTTGAAGGCCCCACTCGCTCCAAAGAAATCCTGGATGGGCTAGAATCGGCCAGCCCGTTCGTGCGTCGGACCTTGGCCGGGCGTGTGGAACTGAGAGTTTTTCCGCGTCTGCGTTTTCACTGGGACCCCACGCCTGAGAATGCGGATCGCATCGAAAGGGTTTTGGCTGAAATCCGTGAAAAAGGGAAACCCGGCAAAAAATAGAGTAACATTTGGTTTATTGTTGCGACTAACTAATGATATGGGAGTCTGTACAAAGAAACATGGATCAGGATTTGAACGATAAAATTAAAGAACGACTTGCAAATGCCAGGAGCATTCTCATTGCCTCTCATGTCCGCCCGGATGGCGACGCGATTGGTTCATTGCTTGGGCTTGGGTTGGCTCTTCAGCAGGCAGGGAAGAACGTGCAAATGGTTCTTGCCGATAGTGTTTCTTCGTCTTTCAGGCATCTCGAGGGCGCGAACCAGATCAAAACCAAAATTGACGGGGCTTTCGATACCTTTGTCACTGTGGATTGCGCGGACTACAAGCGCACGGGAAAGCCGTTTGAGAGTCTGGATCAGCCTGACATCAACATTGACCATCACATCACCAACGAAAAATTTGGAAAGTTGAATCTGATCGAAGGCGAAGAAGTGGCAACCGCGGCCATCCTCACCAATCATCTTCCAGTTTGGGGATACAAGATTACGAAGCCCATCGCCGCGGCATTGCTGACAGGCATCATCACAGATACATTGGGTTTTCGCACGCCCAACGTCACGCCCGAAGCGCTGCGTCAGGCCGCGACGTTGATGGAGACCGGCGTGGACATGCCTGAACTTTATATGCGCGGTCTCGTTCGCCGCTCGTATGAAGCGACTCGTTACTGGGGCGGGGGCCTATCAAAATTGCAAAGGAAGGACGGAATCGTTTGGGGCACGCTAACATTGGAAGATCGAAAGATCGCGGGTTATTCCGGAAACGATGACGCAGACTTGATCAACGTGATTTCTTCGATTGACAATTTCAAAGTCGGCATGATTTTTGTGGAGCAAAAGGATTCGGTCAAGATTTCCTGGCGCGCTCTTGAGCCGGGGATTGATGTTTCGCCGATTGCCCAGCATTTCGGCGGCGGAGGCCACGCCGCCGCGGCCGGTGCGGATGTTGCCGGAACGCTCGCCGATGTTCAACCTAAAGTTTTGGTTAAAACCCGTGAAATGCTCGGAATCGGGTAATATAATTTGGACGGACCAGCCCAAAATATTTCTAACGAACTAATGTCTAAAAGACATAGGAGGAAAAAACATGGATAGCCAGGATGTAAAGAACGCCATATCAGGTGTTTTGGTTGTTGACAAACCCGTTGGGATGACCTCGCATGATGTCGTGCAGGCGATTCGCAATGGGACAGGGTTGCGCCGCGCAGGTCATACAGGCACATTGGATCCGCGCGCTTCGGGCGTGCTGGTGATTCTCGTTGGCCCGGCGGTTCGTTTATCGGAATTTGTATCAGCCTCGGATAAACGTTATCAAGCGATCATCCGCCTCGGGTCCACGACCGATACGTTCGACGCGGACGGAAAGTTCACGCACTCCGGTGACCCGGTCAACGTGACCGAAGAGCAATTTGAAAAAGTCCTGAAGACGTTTATCGGTGAAATCGAACAGACGCCGCCGCCGTATTCTGCCGTCAAAGTGCAGGGACGCAAGGCGTACGAGATGGCGCGTCAGGGCGAGGAAGTTGACCTGGCCCCGCGCAAGATTACTGTGCATCATCTTGAGGTGCTGGAATGGGCGCCGCCGGAAGTGGTGATTGATGTGCATTGTTCATCGGGCACATATGTTCGCTCGCTTGCCAATGATCTTGGAACAGCATTGGGATGCGGCGCGTATCTCGTCGGTCTGCGCCGGACCAAAAGCGGACGCTTCTCTCTGCGCGATGCCACGCCGTTGCGGAAATTGCAGGAAGCCTTCCATGCCGGGAACTGGTATCAGTATTTGATTCCCGCCGCGGAGGCTTTGGCAGAATGGCCGGCAGTCGAACTCAGCCCTGATGAAGTGGAAAATGTTCGCCACGGACATCGCGTCAAGGCCGCGCCAGATGCCAAACCGGGATTGGTGCGCGGCGTGAGCACGCAAGGCGAGCTCGTGGCGCTGATGGACTTGATGACGGGCGAGACTGGCGAGCCTGAATGGCAGCCGAAGAAGGTGTTCTTCTCGTAAAATTGTAGGGGCGGAGCGACGTTCCGCTCCTACATAAAATATGCAACATTATCGTTCCCTCGCCGATGTTTCTTTAACGAATAGCTGGCTGACGATCGGCGTTTTTGACGGGGTGCATCGCGGCCATCAACAAATCATACAGAAATTAACGGCAGGCGCGCACAAAGCGAACGCGCCTGCCGTTGTGCTTACCTTTCATCCACACCCTGCGAGCGTTTTGGGCAGGGGCGAGGTCAAATGCCTGACGACGCCGGACGAGCGCGCCGAATTGCTGTCTGCCCTCAGCGTGGATGTTGTCATCACGTATCCGTTCAATCGGTCCGTGGCGCAATTGACCGCGCATGAGTTTATGGCGCAGTTGAAGGAGCACCTTGGCCTCAAGCAGTTGTTGATCGGCTATGACTTTGCACTGGGCCATGGACGTGAAGGCAATGCAACGCGCCTCGCTGAGATCGGACGCGAGGTGGGCTATGAAGTCGAGATCATCTCTGCCATGAGTGATGAGAGCGGCGTGATCTCTTCGACGGAAATCCGCAAACTGGTCACAGTGGGTGATGTGGCCGAGGCCGCCAAACTGCTCGGACATTTTTACAGCCTGCACGGACCGGTTGTCCATGGCGATCACCGCGGCCGGGCAATTGGATTCCCAACGGCGAATATTCAATACGATCATGTGAAGGTCATTCCGGCCAATGGGATTTATGCCTGCTGGTTGTACGCGGGCGGCGAGAAGTTCGCCGCAATGACCAATGTCGGCGTCAACCCGACTTTTACTCCGGATAAACAAACAGCGAATGTGGAAGCCTACATCCTGGATTTTGATGGCGATCTATATGGGCAGGATGTGAAACTCGAGTTCGTTCAACGCTTGCGGGATGAGATGAAGTTCGCGTCGGTGGAGGCGCTGATTAAACAGATTCAGGCCGACGTCGAGAAAGGACGCGGTATTTTATCCCGCAAATGACGCCTCGTTTATAAAGGGCGGTGTTATAGAAGGCAAATAAGTCAATCTCACGTGGAGGAGATAATGTCGCAAGCAGGGATACATGCAATCGTTGGCGCGGCGTCACGCAAATGGATGCCGAAAAAAGAATGGCTTCTGCTGGGCGTGGTGCTTGGCAATCTTTTCCCCGATCTGGATAATATCGCAGTGGCGGTCGCCACGATCATCAAATCTTCCACCGAAGGTTTGCATCGCACGTTCACGCACAGCATCTTTACGATTCTGGCTTTGCTGATTCTGTTTTACGTTGTTTCGTTGCTTACGAAAAACCCAAAATGGACGAATTTCGGAATCGGCTTTGGCATCGGCATTCTCATGCACATCCTGCTGGACCTCGCGCTGTGGTTCAACGGCGTGGAATTGTTCTGGCCGATCCGCTTCGAGTTGAATTTCTGGTCTCGGTTCGTAACGCCTCATTGGTTGGAAATTCTGCTGGAGACCGCCGAGTTCCTGGCGTTTGGCTTGTATTTTTACCTGCTCGCCTCCCTGGCCCGCAGACAAAAAACCGATGAGGATTACGCGCCCCAAGTCCGTGGTCAGGGAAATATCCAGATCGCGCTCTTCATTCTATTTACGATCCTGTTCTTTCTGCCGCAGCTCGGCGTGCGGACCATCTACGGCGCGCTGTATTTGCTTTCGCTGTTCTTCGCCATCGGCGTGACTCTTCGAATGAGAAAGACCATCGAAACTTTTTGATACCGCGTTCTGTTGACGTGCAAGCTCTTTTGTTGTAAAGTGGTCAAAACTTTTCGAGAAGGGAAACAATCATGAACCAGACGTCTCCATCTGCTCCATCGCCTGCGCAGACCTCACAGATGAACCAGGCCATACTCGCGGCGAATCTTTTGCGACGCGCCAAAGTGGGCGCCAACAATTTCTATTGGATCGCGGTGTTATCCGTGGTCAATTCGTTCATTTCTGCGTTTGGCGGAGGCCTCACCTTTGTGGTTGGCCTGGGCGTGACGCAGATCGTGGACGCTCTGTCCGTCATCGTTGCGCGCGATATGCCGGATGCTGCATTGATTGCAAAAGGAATCGGCTTGGTGTTGAGTATTGTCGTCTCCGGCGTCATTGCCATCTTTGGATATTTCGCGGGCAAAGGTCAGCGATGGGCTTTCTATGTCGGCATGGCGCTGTATGGTTTGGACGCGCTTCTCCTGCTGGCTTTTCAAGATTGGCTTGGCTTTGCCTTCCATCTTTATTTTCTGTGGGGCTTATTCACCGGACTGCAAGCCCTCAATCAGTTGCAAAAACTATTGCCTCGGCAGGCCTCAGATTTTCCGCAGGACATCGGCGTTTCATAGTCATTGGGCGGCCACGTGGCCGCCCTTTCATTTATAATCTGTGCGACCCCGAAAGGACGCCTCATGCCTGACCGACAAATTTATCTTCTTTCTCCAAAAGAACTCAGCCCTGAAACCATCGCCGTGGCCTTTGCCAAAACCTCGCGTTCGCCCGAATCATTTCGCGAGATTGCACAGGGCCTCACCGACGAAAAGTCCGCGCAGTTCCATGAGAAGTGGGTGGTGGGATACGGTCACGCGTCCGTGGCCGAGCACGCAGTTCTGCATATCGCGTTTGAAAACGTCTCGCGGCTTGCGATTGAAAGCATCGAGTCGAATCGGCTGGCGTCTTACACGGAAAAATCCACGCGCTATCAAAAATGGGGACCGGATGATTTCTTCATTCCAAGCGAATTGGATGGACATCCTCTGCGCGACGAATACATCGAAACTTGCCGCCTCTTGTTCGGGACCTATGGCCGGTCGCTCGACCCCGTGCGGACTCTCGTCCTTGGCCGCGCCCAGCGCCGCGAAAATGAATCGGACGAGGCGCTGGATCGCCGCGTCCGTTCTCAATACGTGGATGTTTGTCGCTTCCTTCTGCCCGCCGCGTCGCTGGCCAATGTGGGCATGACGGCCAACGCGCGCGTGCTGGAAAATGTGATTCGCAAAATGCTCTCACATGAACTGGCTGAAGTCCGCGAGATCGGCGAACAGGTGAAGAGCGTGGCGCGCAGTGAAGTGCCCACGCTGGTCAAGTATGCGGATGTAGTGCCGTATCTTGTGGAAGCCCCCCTCCGTCTCCCTCCATTTTCGGAGAAAATGGAGGGAGTGCCCCGAAGGGGCGGGGGTGAATGGTGTGAACTCATCGCTTACGACAAAGACGGCGAGAACAAGATCCTCGCCGCGGCGTTGTATCGCTTTAGTGACATCCCTTACGCGGACGCGTACATGCACGTCAAGTCTTTGCCGGACGCGATGCGGGTTGACCTCGCCGAGGCATTGCTCGGCAAACTCGACAAGCACGATGTCCCTCTGCGCGAACTGGAATATTCGACATACACATTTGATTTGGTCATGGATCAGGGCGCGTACGCCGAATTCAAACGTCACCGCATGATGACGCAGACGCCGCAGATGCTGACGACGCGGCTGGGATATGCGACCCCGCGTCTCATGACGGAGGCAGGCTTCGGGTCCGAGTATGAGGCGGCCATGAAATCTGCGGCTGAGATGTTCGAGAAGTTATATGAATTCAATCCGTGCGTCGCGCAGTACATTGTCCCCAATGGGTTCAATCGCCGCGTGCTGGCTCAATTCAATCTGCGCGAGGCGTATGCGTTTTGTCAATTGCGTTCCGCGCCGAACGCGCATTTTTCCATCCGCCGCGTCGCAAAGCGGATGTACGAGGAGTTAGGCCGCGTCCATCCGCTGTTGACGAAATATATGCGCTTGTCTGAGGAGACCTGGCAGGGGGTGGAGGAAAATTATTTTGCGGTTGATTCTGCATAAGCTCTTGTGAATACATCGGCATAAAGCAAGACAGGCGCATGGCGACATCAGCGGAAGAAAGCATTGCTTATGCCGAATGCAAACAGACCTAAACAACCACAGGCAGTCAGAATACCCAGCGCCAGGCCGATGGCCCCGAGAGCCCTTTTTTCTTTCCGGGCCAGGCTCATAGCGCCGAGCGCGATTCCTATAACGCCAAGAAAGAATCCTGCGTACCTTATGAAATTGGCAATCGTCATTATGGAGGCGCTGCTGCTGAATGGATCGCGACTGCCAGTGAACCCGGCCATGAAACCAACCCCGGACACACCGCAGAAAAGCACAGCCCCGATGATGGATGTGATCAGAGATGCCCGGCCAAAGCGTGCTACGGGAGGAGTTTGTTCAGGCGAAGTGTTTGCGCTGTCCGTCATATCGTCCTCCTTCACTCTTCGTCTTCCTCTTTTTCGATCCCGAATATGCGGTCTATGCGTTCCATGATCTCCGGTGTAAGTTTGGGCGCGACCTCGGTGGCCTTCATGTTCTCATGCACCTGTTCCACGCGGCTGGCCCCGGTGATGACCGTGCTGACGAACGGATTCTTCAAACACCACGCAATCGAAAGTTGCGCCAGCGTGCAGCCGAGTTCTTTTGCAATCGGTTCCAGCGCTTTGACCCTGGCAAGTTTATCCTGATCGGTCATTTGCTTGCGCAACCAGCTGTAACTTTTGAGCGAAGCGCGGCTGTCTTTGGGGATGCCGCTGTTGTATTTGCCGGATAAGAGTCCCGATGCCAGCGGGCTCCATGTGGTCGAGCCATAACCATATTCCTGGTAAAGCCGCGTGTATTCTTTTCCAAAGCGGGCGCGTTCGAACAGGTTGTATTGCGGCTGTTCCATGACCGGTTTATGCAGATGGTGTTTGTCCGCGATCTCGATGGCCTGCACGATGTCAGCCGCGGCCCATTCGGATGTGCCCCAGTAAAATGCCTTGCCCTGTTCGATGATGTTGTGCATGGCCCACACGGTTTCTTCGATGGGCGTGAACGGATCGGGGCGATGACAAAAGATCAGGTCCACGTATTCCAGTTGAAGTCGCTGGAGAGAGCCGTTGATGCCCTCGAGCAGACGTTTGCGATTGAGCGTGTTGCGTTCGTTGACCGTGTCGAACAATCCCCAATAAAACTTAGTCGAAACCAGATAACTGCCGCGCCGCCATCCCAGTTTCTTCAACGCCGCGCCCATCACTTCTTCCGATTTGCCGCCCGCGTAGACTTCGGCATTGTCGAAAAAATTCACGCCCGCTTCATACGCCGCCGACATCATATCCGCCGCGGCCTTGACGTCTGCCTGATTGCTGAATGTGACCCACGAGCCGAACGAGAGTTCGCTCACGCGAATGCCCGCGCGTCCCAGATGACGATATTCCATGTTCTCTCCTCTGAATAAGAATTGTATTTGCTTCTATTATAATCATCTCATGCGAAGGATCATTCTCTGCGTTGTTTTCTTTTTGACAGCCTGCACGCCGCAAAACTCAGACGCGACGCCGTTCGCCAAAAATCTTCAACCGTATCGAACCATCACCCCCAGCGCCGCCGCTTCACAACCGGACGGGTTGGCGGTCTCCGTTGAAACGCCTCTGCCTTCACCGACGCCGTTTACGTACACGATCAAGTCGGGCGATACGTTGAGTCAGATCGCGGAGCGATATAACATTTCATTGGATGCACTGCTGGCGGCCAACCCAAACATTGACCCGAACGCGATGCCCGTAGGGAAGACTCTATTGATTCCAAGCAATCCACAAAACATCACAGGCGAGTCAACGCCGACCCCTGTTCCGTTTCCTGTTCAACAAATCGAATGCTACCCGACGATAGATCGCGGGTTATGGTGCTTTGTGCTGGCCCACAATGATTCAAATGACTTCATGGAAAACGTCACTGCACAAATCACGCTGGTTGATTCAAATGGAAAAATGATTTCAAGCCAGACCGCCCTGCTACCTCTCAACATCTTGCCGCCGGATACATCCCTGCCATTGGCGACTTACTTTTCGCCTGATGTTCCATCCGATGCGAAGCCGCAAGTTCAAATCCTGACCGGCATTCGCTTACTTCCCGGCGATGAACGTTATTTGCCTGCCACAATTCAAAATACGTTGGTGAAAGTGGACTGGTCCGGGTTGAGCGCGCAAGTCAGCGGACAAGTCTTTTTGCCAGCCGATTCCAGGCCCGCCAAAATCATCTGGGTCGCGGCGACGGCTTACGATGAAACTGGCCGCGTCGTCGGCGTGCGACGATGGGAATCGAATGCGGGCCTCCAGCCGGGCGGAAGCCTGCCATTCGCGTTTATGCTCTCGAGCCTCGCAAGGAGAATCGAAAGCGTGGATTTCGCGATGGAGGCGAGACCGTAGAGCAGACGATGGACCATAGACGGTGGACGATTAAAAAGTGAAGACCGAGGATAAAGTTACCTCGGTCTTCGGTCTATCGTCCATCGTCTGAAAGCTATTTCCCTTCGATCCACATATATCGTTCCAGCGAAATATCAATCGGCGTCAGGACAAAACCTTTGATGTACGGCTTGACCAGTTCATACGAAAGCGAATGCACGGTGAATAACACCGGTGCATCGTTGATGATGATCTGCTCGGCCTGCTGATACATCTGGATGCGTTTGGTCACATCCTGTTCGACGCGCGCGGCTTCGAGCAGCTTATCCAGTTCGGGGTTGGAGTAACCGCCGGTGTTTTGCTCGGAGCCGGTGTGGAATAAAACGTCCGCGAAGTTTTCGGGGTCGGGATAGTCCGCGCACCAGCCGTTGCCAAGCAGTTGGCCGTGATTGCCGGAATAGATTTGATCGTAATAGAAGTTTGGCTCGATCTTTTCGATGGTGATCGTCACGCCGAGATATTGTTTCCACATTTGGGCCATGGCCGCCACATCGGGACTGACATACGAGCCATAGCCCGCGTCGGTATAGACGATGGTCGGCAAGCCGGACGGGCCTCCGTATTTTGATTCGGCCAATAGTTGGCGCGCCCGCTGAGGGTCAAAGGGAAGACCGGCGAGATTCACGTTGAAGCCGGGCAGGCCGGGCGGATACGGCCCGATGGCAGGCAAAGCATGTCCGTTCATCACCACATCAATATATTTCCTGCGATCAAAAGCCATCGTGAACGCCTGGCGCACTTTGACATCATCGAACGGCGGGCGCGTGGTATCAAAGGTGACATACCCCGTGCAGAGATCAACGCCGGTGTGAAGTTCGCTGTGAAGCGGTTCGGTGGGGTCGAGGAAGCGGTCAATCGAATACAACGAAACGCCGGCCATGTCCACATCGCCGGTCTCGTACAGGCTGGTGGGGTTGCCGCTGTATAAATTGATCACCACGTATGGGATGCCCGGACGGCCAAGATAAAAATCATCGTTGGCCTGATACACGATCTGTTTGCCGCTCTCCCATTTGATTAATTTATAAGGGCCGGTGCCGTTGGGATGATGCACCCAATCCGATCCGGACTCGACGTTGGATTTATCAACGATGAACGCGGTCGCGTACGTGAGTTTCAGAAGGAAATATGGCTTGGGCGCGTCAATCGTGACTTCGAGCGTGTGCTCGTCGAGGGCTTTGAGTCCGCTGATGCTGGAGGCCGAGCCATCATTCATTTCTTTTACGCCCACGATGTCGCTGAGATATGTCAGCACTGTGTCCGATTGGGTCTCCGGGTTGGCGGCGCGCTCCCATGAATAGATCACATCCTGCGCGGTGACGGGCCGTCCATCGTGGAACTTGGCGTTTGGCCGCAGATGAAAGGTGTACACGGTTCCACCTGTGCTGACATCCCAACTTTCGGCGAGGTCGGGAATCAAATTCAATTGCGGGTCGAACGCGACCAGGCCGCTGAAGACGAGTTTATCGCCCGAACCGTGTGTGGTGGCTGGATCATAATCGCGTAGATTGGTGCTCTCGCCTCCTTCGAGGACGAGGGCCTGATCCAGTGGTACTTGAAGCGGGCGCGCAGCGGAGGCATTGCCTGCTGATAGAGTTGTGACAAGAAGCAGAGCGAATAACGCCGCGAGACTAACAACATGTCGTTGCGAGTCTTCGAGAAGCAATCTCCTCGTGACGAGAATAGATAACCTGGTTGGAGATTGCTTCGCGGCGCGCAGCGCCGCTCGCAACGACGTGGCAAATGTGATTTTCATTGGTTGCCTCCTTTGCGTTTCTGCATGGCGATGACTGCGCCCAGGACCAAAACGCCGACAACTAATAGCAAGGCGCAACACGTGAACGCCATGAGCAGAGTCAATGAAAGCGGTGGACCGGTTCGTGATGTTGGCGTTGGCGAAATTGGTGTTGGGAAGTTGAACGGCGTGGGCGTGACAGCCAACGGCGCGCCGGAGATCGGCACGATGGTCGGGACATACGTGGGAGTTGGAATCGCAGTGGGGTTGGCGGTGACCGCTCGCGGGGCGGCCCCGATCGCTTTTCTCCAGGCGTCCTCCAAACCGTCCACGTTGAATCCATAGGTTTGTGTCAGCGCGTCGTCCACGGTATTCCCATCGCGCAAAGAAACAAGCAGGGCAGTCATTTTCTGTTGGCCGTAGGTTCCGATCAAAAAGTTGACGAGGCTGAACGACTCGGCATACGAGAGATTGGCGCGGTCGCTGATCTCGGAGAACGCGCCGCTGATCGAACGCACGCTGAGCAGTTGATCTTGTTTGATGGCTTGATCGAGCGGCTCCTGAAATTGCGCGTCGAGCGGACCTTCGGAATAAACGGCCAGCCCTTCATTCAACCACTGCGGGACAAAACTGATGCAGGAAAACGTTAAGTGCCCGACTAACACGTGAGTCAGTTCATGCACCACCGTGCCGTGATCCCAATTGGTGGATGAAGCCGAGATGCCCATGATGAGGATGTTGTATTCGGGGAAGGCCTGCCCGCCCGTCCAGGATGGCTCGTAGAGAATCGCATCCTTCAAATCCTGATAGTTGGGATACACATAAAGATCAATCGGCGCGTCGGCTTTGAGACCGGCCTGCTTTTCATTGCGGTCGAGACCGTCGAGGCCGGCCTTTAGTAAATCCTGCGCGAAGGCTGAGTCTTTTCCGTAATAATGCAGACGCAACATCCCGCCGCTGAGAGTCTGCCACGGATGCACACTGTCGAGCCAGGTGACGGTCTTTTGATCGCTGACCGTTTCCGCGCCGGTCTCGTCAGTGTAGCGCCAGCGCCACCAAATCTGCGCGCCGGGCGGGAGCGAACCGGACTGGCGCATGTCCCACATCCAATCCACGTCCACCGTTTTGCCGGGCGTGATCTGCGGGTAGGCTTTGGCGATGACCGTTCCGCAGGTCTCTTCCTGATCGCCATACTCCAATACCACGGAGGTGATTCTCAATGCACTTGTGATCCTGGCGTGGAAGGTGATGTTGTTGGGGAAATCAAGCGTAGGCTGATCGTTCGTCACGTCCGCGGCGCGGGAGGCCGAGGCGGCTTGGAGGGGGAGGAGAAGGGAGATGATAAGAATGAACATAAGTGTATATTTCGTTTTCATGTGGCCTCTCTGTGAATTCGATTATAGTCCTTGTTTCGCTTCAGTTTGCGTTGGTTGGCTACAAAAAGCATTAGTTAGGCAATCAAATTTTAGGGAAACCATACTTGACTTTTGCCGTTAGAAGTTGTATTCTATAAGCAGAAAAGCAATAAGCAATCGACCTGTGTGGGGGAAGTCGTTCGGGTACCCCCCCAATAAAAAATATAAATTCAATCGCCGAGATCAGAAATGATTTGAAGCCTCTTCTGAGGGAACGATTCTGTGTGTTAATGATTCTTTCTGGCAGATAGTTACCACGGATAACTTGCTCAGACTGAACGATGTTTCGCAGTTAATTGGAGAGCATGATGATAAATACTCTGCACCGATGTTCCTGGCTGATTTTTATCGCCCTTCTGGTTGCTTGTGGAACCGCGCCAACGGCGTCAACTTCCCATCGGACACAGACCTTGCTCCCTCCGTCGTTGACACCGCTTCCAACTCTCGCGGCACCTCCCTCACCTTTTCCGCTTCCAACCATGCCGAATTTACCAATCTCGACTGTTCAGCCGACGCGGACTCCTCTGCCGGTATCGCTTCCCAAATTCCCATTAGATGGGTATGTCGTGCTCTTTAAAAAGGATAACGACTTGTACTTTCAAAATGGAAACAAGTTACCCGTCAAATTAGCCCACATTGAAGGAAGAACATATCCACCCTATTTCGTGATACTTTCCGACGATAACCAAAAGGTTGTTTTTTACCAAGACGACGGCAACATTTACTCGATCAACGCGGATGGGACAAAAGAACAAGTAGTGATCCCGAGTAATTGGTCGGATTCCCTCTCATCGGGGACATTTATGGGAGCTTTGGATTTCATTCCCAAGACCCATCTCTTGTTCTTTGAGGCGGTATTGTGCAAGGAGAAATCCTCAGTATCGTCATGTTCGACAATAATCTTCATAGCAGACGCGGATACAGGCAGAATTCGGAAACTGGCAGATCTAGGGCTGGCGCTTCAAAATTATGATCCCGGTATCCAGAATAATATTCGGTTTTCTCCGAACGGAAGGATGATGGCGGCAGGAACCACAGAAGGCATAAATATATTTACTCTGGAAGGCGAAATTATCCGTCAAAATGTCTTGCCGTTTACACCAAGCAAATCTGTTACGCCTTTTCCTTCACTTTTCTGGCTTCCCGATTCGAGTGGATTAATCGCGGCACTTCCCACGCAACTTCACCCTGACCCATTTTATATAGATGGCAATGCCCCTGCCTATGCCATTTGGCGTTACAAGATTGGCGACAATTCAATGGTTCAAATCCCGTTTGACCCACCTGTGGCAGGCGCGTTTGAAGTTTCTCCCGATGGAAACTGGATCGTTTATGGAGGTATCAGCTCAGCTGAAACTGAACTCTATCTTGGGAATCTTAGCGATGGCATTACAAAGGTCTTTGGGGATGATCTTATGAGAAATTATCAATGGAGTTCTGATAGCAAGCATTTTATTCATGGAAATGTCGTTGTAATCTCATTTGACAAGCCACCTGTTTTTGGAGGGGGAAGTACTCAGTGGATTGATTCTAACCATTTCATTTACCTTGATACTCCAGACAATAATCCTCTAATTCAGCAAGGAAGAGTTCTTGTTGCTGAAATTAGACAGGATAAAGTCTACTATTACGAAACTGGGCTTACTTATTTGAGCATAATAGTGATTGCGCCGAGGCAGTAAATTCAATCGAGCAGGTTACATAAATGATGTGCCATATATTTGTCTAGCACACATTGACAGGGAGATACAAATGAACGCTAAGTCGAACAAAATATATCATTTTTGGAAAACTCTTGCCGCTCTGCTTTTAGTTCTTTGCATTAATTCTGTCACCAGTACAACAAATGCCTCCGCGTCTAAATTTACTTCAACATTTTCTACGGGATCTACTACTGATGCGGTTAGGCAACATATGCTTGACATTGCTTACCTATATGCTCATCATCGCTGGCAGGCGACTGTGACCAATGTTATACATCCGCCCTATAGCTTTGAATGCGAAAACAGACTCTGTGAACAAGACCATATTACTAGGAAACAAATTTGGAGTTATGCCAATAACTGGCTGGGCGACCTAGATGAAAATGCAATGCAAATATGGGTGGACACTCCAGCATGGATATCTACGCAAGAAGGAACCTATAATGAAGGGTAACCATCCCCTAAAATAGTACCATTGAAAAGTGGAAAACTTCTGGCAAAATAGGCCAAGGAGTGATCCACATGAAGAAGTCGAAGTTTAGTGAAAGCGAGATCGTTAACATCCTAAA
>Ga0070741_10001172_pt1 | contig 82639 bp, 72 predicted proteins | sample Coa_R1_4_FD_66440 | JGI IMG/M metagenome (GOLD analysis project Ga0070741, IMG submission 66440) | Surface soil microbial communities from Centralia Pennsylvania, which are recovering from an underground coalmine fire - Coalmine... | ecosystem: Environmental > Terrestrial > Soil > Unclassified ...
CTACAACGTCGAGACGATGCTCGGCGCGATCGTCCGGGACAGTGCGCAGATCGGCGTCTGCGGAACGTGCATGGACGCGCGCGGCATCGCCGATCAGGACATCTACAACGTCGAGACGATGCTCGGCGCGATCGTCCGGGACAGTGCGCAGATCGGCGTCTGCGGAACGTGCATGGACGCGCGCGGCATCGCCGATCAGGACATCGCCGCGGGCGCGCACCGGAGCGCGATGAAGGAACTGACCGATTGGACCTTGTGGGCGGACCGGGTGGTGACGTTCTAGCCGCGACCGCGGCCGGCACAAGCAGGCAAACGCTGCGGGCCGCGGCCTGTCGGACGCGGGCCGGAGGATGCAGTACCGGACAGGAGGCAGACCGATGATGGGCGATTACTGGGGCGGCATGGGAGGATTCGGATTGGGCGTCGGATGGCTGTTCATGATCCTGCTCTGGGGATTGCTCATCCTGGGAATCGTTGCGCTGGTGAAATGGCTGGTCCTGGAGAATTCCGGCGTCGCCAGGTCGGGTCGCAAATCCGCCCTCGACATCCTGCGGGAGCGTTACGCCCGCGGAGAAATCGAGCGCGAGGAATTCGAGCAAAAGAAACGCGACCTTTCGGGCGAATAGCAGGAGCGCCTGCCAACCACGATAGTCGCCGCTAGCGCCCTGCTCCGTGTCCGGGTCAATCGATCTGCCGGACCTGCGTGATCCGGCCTGCTACCCGCACCCGGCAGAGCGGGTGGAGGTCATCGAAACGCACATCTCGCGGGTGTTTCTCGCCGGCGAATACGCCTACAAGCTCAAGAAACCCGTTCGCCTTCCGTTCCTTGACTTCAGCACCCTGGCGGCGCGGCATTTCTATTGCGAAGAGGAGCTGCGGCTCAACCGGCGCACCGCGCCGGGGCTCTATCTCGGCGTGGTGCCGATCACCGGCAGCTTCGCTGCCCCGCGAGTCGGAGGAGCCGGCGACGCGATCGAATACGCGCTCAAGATGCAGCGCTTTCCGCAGCAGGCCCTGGCCGACCGCATGGCAAAGCGCGGCGAGCTCGGCGCGGGGCAGATCGACGCGCTCGCAGCGGTTGTCGCGGCGTTTCACGCGGCCATTCCGGCGGCGCCGGCGGAAAGCGCCTTCGGCGCTCCGGAGCAGGTAGCGGCGCCCGCGCTCGCGAACTTCGAGCAGCTCGCCGAGATGGCCGCGGATGCGCGCGACGCGATGCGGCTCGAGCGGCTGCGCGCCTGGACGCAGGGCGAGAGCGCGCGACTGCGCGAGGTCTTCGCCGGGCGCAAGCGCGACGGATTCGTGCGTGAATGCCACGGCGACCTGCATCTCGGGAACATCGTGTTTCTCGACCGGCGGCCGGTTCCCTTCGATTGCATCGAGTTCAGCCCGGAACTGCGCTGGATCGACGTGATGAACGAGGTCGCGTTTCTCGTCATGGACCTGCTCGAACACGGGCTGGACGCGCTCGCGTGGCGCTTCCTGAACGCGTACCTGGAGACGACGGGCGACTACGCCGGCGTGCGTGTGCTGCGCTATTACCTGGTCTATCGCGCCATGGTTCGGGCGAAGATCGCCCGCATCCGCGCGCGCCAGACGGGAACCGGCGACGCTGCGCACGCCGTCCTCGACAACGAGTACCTGCGCTATGTCGCGCTCGCGGAATCGCTGCTGGCACCCGCCCGCCCCGCGCTGGTGCTGATGCACGGGCTCGCTGGCTCGGGCAAGACGACGGTTGCGCAGCTGCTGCTGGAGCGCACCGGCGCCATCCGGGTGCGCTCGGACGTGGAGCGCAAGCGGCTGCACGGGCTTGCGGCGCAGGCGCGCACCCACGCCGGGCCCTACGCCGGCATCTACGCGCCCGAGACGACCCGGCTCACCTACGACAGGCTGAAACGGGTGGTCCGCGATCTCATCGCATCCGGCCATATCGCGATCGTCGATGCGGCGTTCCTGTGGCGCGCGGAACGCGCCGCATTCGGCGCGCTCGCGCGCGAGCTCGGCGCGCCGTTCCTGATCGCCTCCTGCCGCGCGTCGCAGGCGGAGCTGCGCCGCCGCGTCGCGCGGCGCGAGGCGGCAATGAACGACGCCTCGGAAGCGGGCGTTGCGGTGCTCGAAAACCAGATCGCGACGCAGGAACCGCTCGCCGCAGACGAGCTGCCGCACGCCGTATCGATCGACTCCGAAGTCGACGCGGCCGGCTTGCGCCGCGCGGTGGACGGCATCGCGGCCCGCTTGGCGCAACCGCAGGCGGCGGACGCACTGTCTTGATTGCAGCACGCACAGCGCGAGGCGCAGCGCAAAGCGTACACTACGCCCCGCCGGCAGCCCGGATTTCGCTCATCGTGAATGAAATCGGCGCACCCTGTTTGGCTCGAGTCAAAGGATCGGAACGCCTCGCGTTCCAGCCCCCCCGCGTGCGGTTGATCTGAGTCAAACCGCGGGGCGGGAATGCGTGGTTCAAATAGCGCATGGAGAAAACCGCGGTCGAGAAGATGGCCCAAGCACTCTCCCGTGACGACGATCTGGGACCGGCGAAAATGATCCGCGTCCGCGAACCCGGATTGGGACTCGAGGCCTTCCTGGTCGTCGACAACGTCGCCCGCGGTCCAGCCATCGGCGGCATGCGCATGGCGCATGACGCCTCGCTCGAGGAATGCGCGCGCCTTGCGCGCGCCATGACGCTGAAGAACTCCGCCGCCGGACTGCCGCACGGCGGCGCCAAGTCGGTACTGCTCGCCGATCCGCGGATGCCGCGCGCGCAGAAGGAGCGCCTCGTCCGCGCGTTCGCGCACGCGTTGCGCAACGAAACGGATTACGTCTTCGGCCCGGACATGGGCACCGATGAGACCTGCATGGCCTGGGTCCACGACGAGATTGGCCGCGCGGTCGGGCTTCCGGCCGAAATCGGCGGCATCCCGCTGGATAAGATCGGCGCCACCGGCTGGGGACTCGCGCACTGCGCGGAAGTGGCGGCGCGCGCGGCTGGGATATCGCTGCCCGGTGCGCGGGTGGCGGTGCAGGGTTTCGGGGCCGTGGGCCGGCACGCCGCGCGCTTCCTCGCGCAAAGGGGCGCAAAGCTCGTCGCCGCCTCGGACACCACTGCAACCGTATTCGATGCCGGCGGGCTCGACGTCGAGGCCCTGATCCGCGACAAGCAGTCCGGGAAAGCTCTGCTCGATCACATGGCCGGACGCGTCCTCGGGCGCGACGCGATTCTCGACGTCGAATGCGAAATCTGGATACCCGCCGCGCGTCCCGATGTCGTGCGCGAAGACAACGCGCATCGGCTGAAGACGCGGCTCGTGCTGCAGGGCGCGAACATCCCGTTTACGCCGGGCGCGGAGCGCCTGCTGGCCGAGCGCGGCGTGCTCGTGGTTCCGGACTTCATCGCCAACGCCGGCGGCGTCATCTGCGCGGCGATGGAATTGCGCGGGGCTGCGCAATCGGCCGCGATGACGGCGATCGCGGAAAAGACGAGCGCGAACACCAAGGCCGTTCTCGAGGCGGCGAAGGCGGGGAAAAAGCTGCCGCGCGAGGCGGCGCTCGCGCTCGCCGAGGCGGGCGTTCGCAGCGCGATGGCGCTGCGGCGCTGGTCGATCCTATGATCCGTCGAAGGGCGACTCCGGGAATGAACGACAAGACCATCCAATCACCGGCGGCGGCGCCGCGCGCGCTGACGCCGCAGGCGTTGTGCCGCCCGTGCGATCCCGCGCGCTTCGACTTCAATACCACGGACGATCTTGCGGACTTCACCGACGCCCTCGGCCAAGGGCGCGCCATCGACGCCATCCGCTTCGGCGTCGGAGTCCGGCGCGACGGCTTCAACATCTTCGCCATGGGGCCCGAGGGACTGGGGCGTCACAGCCTGGTGCGAAAACTCCTCGCGCAGCGGGCTCCCGGCCAGGATGTGCCGCCCGACTGGTGCTATGTGTTCAACTTCGAGACGCCGCACAAGCCGCGGGTGCTGAAGCTTCCTTCGGGCCGCGCGCCCAAATTCCGGCAGGACATGGCGCATCTGGTCGAGGACTTGCGTGCCGGAATTCCCGCCGCGTTCGAGACCGACGAGTACCGCACCCGGCTGCAGGAGATCGAGACCGAGTTCAACGAACGGCAGGCGAAGGCCATCGGCGAGATCGGCGATCGCGCGCGGGCGCAGCGCATCGCCCTGCTGCGCACGCCGGCGGGTTTCGGCTTTGCGCCCACCGCGAAGGACAAGGAAGACGAGGTGATGGAACCGGAGGAGTTCCGCAAGCTCCCCGAGGCGCAACAGGACCGGTTGCGCGAGCAGATCGGGGCGCTCCAGGAACAGCTCGAGACCGCGATGCACGAAATGCCGAAGTGGCGGCGGGAAGCGCAGCGGCGGGTGCGCGAGCTGAACCGCGAGGTGACCAGGGCGTCGGTGAGCAGCCTCATGGAGGAACTCAAGACCGAGTACAACGTGCTGCCCGAAGTGCTCGCCTACCTGGACGGGGTCCAGAACGACGTCCTCGATCACGCCGAGTTCTTCCAGCAGACGAAAGAGGGCGAGCAGCCGACGCTGTTCGGCCTGCCGTTGTCCCGGTTTCGCGAAGGCGAATCGCCGCTGTGGCGCTACGAGGTGAACGTGCTGATCGAGCATGCGGGCAGCAGGGGCGCGCCGGTGATCTACGAAGACAATCCCAGCCACGACAACCTCGTCGGCCGCATCGAGCACGTGGCCACGATGGGCAACCTGGTGACCGATTTCCGGTTGATCAAGGCGGGCGCCCTGCATCGCGCGAACGGCGGCTATCTCGTCCTCGACGCCCTGCGCGTGCTCACCCAGCCTTTTGCCTGGGAGGCGCTCAAGCGCGCGTTGCGCTCGCGGGAAGTTCGCGCCGAATCCCTGGGGCAGATGCTGAGCCTGGTCAGCACGGTCTGGCTCGAACCCGAGCCGATTCCGCTCGACGTCAAAGTGGTGCTGGTCGGCCAGCGGATGCTGTACTACCTGTTGCACGCGTACGACCCCGAGTTCGGCGAGCTGTTCAAGGTGGTGGCGGACTTCGAGGACGATATGAGCCGCGATGCGAGCGCCGATTCCCTCTACGCGCGGGTGATCGCCACCATGGCGCGCGGGGACAAGCTGCGTCCGCTCGACTGCGGCGCCGTGGCGCGCGTGATCGAATACGGCTCGCGCGCGGCGGGCGACACCGAAAAGCTCTCGATGCAGATGCGCGATCTGACGGATCTGCTGCGCGAATCCGATCACTGGGCCGCGACCGCCGGCCGCGCAATCACGACGGCGGAGGACGTGCAGCGCGCGATCCGCGCCCGCCAGGACCGCGAAGGGCGGGTGCGCGAGAAGCTGCAGGAAGAAATCTTCCGCGGAACGCTGCTCATCGACACCGCGGGCGCGCGCGTCGGCCAGGTGAACGGTCTGTCGGTGGCGAAGCTGGGTGGGCTGTCGTTCGGCATGCCGCACCGCATTACCGCGCGGGTGGGACTGGGCGCCGGCAAGGTGATCGATATCGAGCGCGAGGCGGAGCTGGGTGGGCCGATTCATTCCAAGGGCGTGCTCATCCTTTCGGGCTATCTTGCCGGGCGCTACGCGGCGAAGACGCCGCTGTCGCTCTCGGCAAGTCTCGTGTTCGAGCAGAGCTACGGCGGGATCGAGGGGGACAGCGCGTCCTCCGCCGAGCTCTACGCCCTGCTCTCCGCGCTCGCCGATGTGCCGGTGCGCCAGGCGTTCGCCGTGACCGGCTCGGTCAACCAGCATGGCGACATCCAGGCGATCGGCGGAGTGAACGAAAAGATCGAAGGCTTTTTCGACGTCTGCGCCGCGCGCGGCCTGAGCGGCGAGCAGGCGGTGCTCATTCCGGTCGCCAACGTCAAGCACCTGATGCTCAAGCGCGAGGTCGTCGACGCGGTTTCCGCCGGCAAGTTCAACATCTATCCGGTGGCGAGCGTCGACGAGGGGATCGAGATCCTCACCGGCGTGCCCGCGGGACAACGCGATGCTCTCGGCAGGTTTCCGGACGGCACCATCAACGGCCGCGTCGAGCGGCGGCTGGCGGGCTTCGCCGAGCGGGTGCGAGCGTTCACCGGCGCCCCCGGCGAGAAGCCGCTTGCGCGCCGGGCACGTCGATGAGTGTGCGCCGCATCACGGTGCTGCAGGAGGCCGCGCGGCGCGGGCAGGCGCTCGACCTGGTGGCGGATGTCGCCGCCGCGCTGCAGGCCGAGCTGCTGTACCTGTTCGTCGAGGACATCGATCTGCTGCACTTCGCCGGATTGCCGTTTGCGCGCGAGATCTGCGTTTCCTCGGCGATTTCGCGCGGATTCGACCTCGAGACGATGGAACGCTCGCTGCGCTCGAAGGCGGAAGAAGCCCGGCGGGCGTTCGCCGCCGCGGCCGGAGCCGCAACGGTTCGCTGCACCTTCCGCGTGGCGCGCGGCTCGGTGCTCGAGCAACTGCGCGCGGCGCTGGCGGACGCCGATCTCGTGGTGCTGACCACGAAAGGGGCGGAGCCCCGCACACGGCCGGGGCTGGCTGCGGCGCTTTCATCCGCTACATTGCCGTCCATCGTCGCTCCCGTCCTCGGGCGCCTGGCGCGCGCGCTTGCCGGGGACTTCGACGTGCTGCTGGTCGGCGCGAATCCCGAGGCGGCACGCAAGTGGGAAGAGGAGACGCGCGCGATGCTCGCCGAAGGCGATTTGGCCGAGCGCCTGCGCATCCGGCCCGTCGCGGGGGAGGACGAGCTCGCGCGAGTGCTGCGGGAGCTGCGGCGTCCGGTTTCGTGGCTGCGCTGAACGGCGGGCCGGTCCGGGGAGCGCTGATGGCCCTATCCCGCAGCAGACGCGCGCCGCGCGACGAGTTCTTCAATCTGTACCGGCACGGCTTCGTACGCGTGGCGGTCGCGACGCCGGCGGTGCGCGTGGCCGATCCGGAATTCAACCTGCACGGGACGATCGAGCTGATGGAAGAGGCGGCGCGCGCGAATGCGATCCTCGCCGTGTTTCCGGAACTGGGATTGTCCGCCTACAGCTGCGAGGATCTGTTTCACCAGCAGGCCCTGGTGGATGCGGCCGAAGCGGCACTTTCCGCTCTGCTGGCGCGCACCCGCAGCTTGCCCGTCGCCGCGCTCGTCGGCCTGCCGGTGTCCGTGGATGGCCTGCTCTACAACTGCGCGGCGCTTCTCTGCCAGGGCCGCCTGCTCGGCGTCGTGCCGAAGCAGTATTTGCCGAACTACCGCGAGTTCTACGAGCTGCGCCAGTTCACTCCCGGCAACGCCTGCCCGCGGAGCGAAATCGCGCTTGCCGGCCGGCGCGCGCCCTTCGGCACGCAGCTTCTTTTCCGCCACGCCGAGCAGGAGCGCTTCGTGCTGTTTGCGGAGATCTGCGAAGACTTGTGGGTGCCGGCGCCGCCGTCCTCGTTTGCCGCGCTCGCCGGCGCGACCGTGATCGCGAACCTCTCGGCATCGAACGTGGTGGTCGGCAAGGAGCAGTATCGCCGTGAGCTCGCCGCGAACCAGTCGGCGCGCTGCCTCGCCGCCTACCTCTACAGCGCCGCCGGGGCGGGGGAATCCACCACCGATCTCGCCTGGGACGGTCATGCCATGGTGTGGGAAAACGGCAGCCTGCTCGCCGAGTCGCGCCGCTTTTCCGGCGCCGCGCAGATCGTGTTCGCCGACGTCGACCTCGATCGGCTCCTTGCCGACCGCCGGCGGCAGAACTCGTTCGGCGAATCGATGCGCATCCACGCCGAGGCGGTCGGCCGCTATCGCGTGCTCGATTTCTCGCTTCCGCTGCCGCGCGGACGGCTACCGCTCGCGCGCAAGATCGGCCGCTATCCTTTCGTGCCCGAAGATCCGCGCACGCGCGACGCGCGCTGCGAGGAGGTCTATCGCATCCAGGTGCAGGGCCTCACCGCGCGCATGCGCGCGGCCGGCATCGAGAAGCTCGTGATCGGCGTTTCCGGCGGCCTCGATTCGGCGCAGGCGCTGCTGGTCTGCGCGAAGGCGATGGACACGCTGGGACTGCCGCGAAAGAACATTCTCGCCTACAGCATGCCGGGATTCGCCACCGCCGGGCGCACCAGGCGCCAGGCGTGGGAGCTGATGCGCGCGATCGGCGCGGCCGCGGAGGAGATCGACATCCGGCCCTCCTGCATGCAGATGCTGCGCGACCTGAAGCATCCGTTCGCGAAGGGCAGAAAGCTGTACGACGTGACGTTCGAGAACGTGCAGGCGGGCGAGCGCACCAGCCACCTGTTCCGCCTCGCCAATCGGCACCGGGCGCTCGTCGTCGGCACTTCTGATCTTTCCGAGCTGGCGCTGGGCTGGTGCACCTACGGCGTCGGCGACCAGATGTCGCATTACAGCGTCAATGCCGGCGTGCCGAAGACTCTCATCCGCCATCTCATCGCCTGGATCGCCCGCGCCGGAGAGTTCGACGCGCAAGCCGCACGCACGCTCGAGAGCATCGTGAAAACCCGGATCAGCCCGGAGCTCGTGCCGGCTCGAAAAGGCGGGCAGCCGGCGCAGGCGACGGAAGCGCAGATCGGCCCCTATGCGCTGCAGGATTTCCACCTGTACTACGTGCTGCGCTTCGGCCACTTGCCGCAGAAAGTGGCGTTCCTGGCCTGGAACGCATGGCGCGGCAGGGACGGCTATCGGCTCGCCGCGATCCGGAAATGGCTGCGCGTGTTCCTGATCCGGTTTTTCCGCAATCAGTTCAAGCGCAGCGCCCTGCCCAACGGCCCGAAGGTCGGGTCGGGCGGCTCGCTTTCGCCGCGCGGAGACTGGCGCATGCCATCGGATGCCACCGAGCGCGCCTGGCTCGCCGATCTGGAGCGCGTACCGGCGCGCGAGTAGCCGGGCCGCGACCGGATCGGCTAGAGCGTTCTTTCCGGTCTAGCGCTCCACGTCCTCGCGCGATTCCGGCGCTTTCGCCTCCGCCGCGGATTGCATCGCTTCCTCCTCGCTCCCGGCGAGCTGCTCCCGGAGTTCGGCTTCCGCCTCGTACCAGTCGTCTTCGGGGGAGCCCGCCTCGAAGCCGCGGGCTTCGGCGCGATAGTAAGCGGCTTCCGCGACCATCTCATGCCACTCGTCGTCGCTGAATTGCTGCCGCGGATCTTCGATCCTTTGATGCTTGCTGCCGGTCACGCGACGCGACTTCTTGATCGGCGGCTTGGCGGCGGGCCGAGCCTTGGCGCGGCGCCGCTTCTCGGTATGCGCTGTAGTACCCATCGTTGCTCCTGACAATACTGTGAACGAGCAGCCTCGATATCCTGCTCTTTCGAAGATAAAAAAATATACCCGCCGGAGAGGACGCATTCTTGACCTGGATCAATTACGCAGGGGCGGGCCGCGGCGACCGGCACGTGCGCGGCGCTTTTCACCGATCGGGAGCCCGCCGCGCAGCCGGTATCGTTGATCTAGGTCAAGCGGAGATTACCGCCCGATTGTTACTTTTCCCGTCATCATCGGGCGCGATTTCGGCGCGCTGCTGGAGCGCCGCGCGCACCGGCGACTGCGGAAACTCGGATGCCAGACGAAAACATCATTGCCAAGGACTTTGCCCAGCCCGGCCTTGCGCCGAATCTCGTGCGCTACGAGGAAGCATGCGCCGCGTTTTCCTGGACCGGCGCGCGCCGGATGCTGGACGGGCTGCCCGGAGGCGGAATCAACATCGCCCACGAGGCGGTGGACCGGCACGCCAGCGGCGGGCTCGGCGCAAAGCTCGCCATGCGCTGGCTCGGAAAGGACGGCAGGGTCGAGGATTTCACCTACGAGCGGCTGCGGCTGCTCAGCAACCGTTTCGCGAACCTGTTGCTGCACCTCGGGGTCGGGAAGGGCGAACGCGTATTCGTGCTTTGCGGACGCATACCCGAGCTGTACACGGCCGTGATCGGCGCGCTCAAGAATCGCTGCGTGGCGTGTCCGCTGTTTTCCGCGTTCGGACCCGAGCCGATCCAGACGCGGCTCGTGATCGGCGAGGCCCGCGTTCTGGTCACCACCGCTTCCCTGTATCGCAGGAAAGTGGCCCAGATCCGCGGCGCCGTCCCATCGCTCGAGCACGTGCTGATCGTGCCGGAGCCCGACGAACCCGGGCTGCCGCCGGACACCCTGAACCTGCGCGAGTTGCTGGACGCGGCTTCCCCCGAGTTCCGGATCCCCTTGACCGAGCCCCAGGATCCGGCGTTGCTGCATTTCACCAGCGGCACTACCGGGCGCCCCAAGGGCGCATTGCACGTGCACGAAGCGGTGGTGGCGCATCACGTCACGGGCAAGCTCGCGCTCGATCTCCACGCCGACGATGTGTTCTGGTGCACCGCCGATCCCGGCTGGGTGACCGGAACCTCCTACGGAATCATCTCCCCGCTCACCAACCGCATCACCAGCGTGGTGGACGAGGCCGACTTCGACGCCGAGCGCTGGTATGGAATCCTCGAGCAGCAGGAAGTCAGCGTCTGGTACACCGCACCCACCGCGGTGCGCATGATGATGAAGGGCGGCGCGCAGGCGGCCAGGCAGCGGGCGTACCCGCGGCTGCGATTCATCGCCTCGGTGGGTGAACCGCTCAACCCGCAGGCGGTGCTGTGGGGACAGGAGGCCTTCGGCCTGCCGATCCACGACAACTGGTGGCAGACCGAGACCGGCGGGATCATGGTCGCGAATTATCTGTCGATGCCGATCAAGCCCGGATCGATGGGTCGCCCCCTTCCGGGAATCGAGGCCGCGGTGGTGCGGCGGCTGCCGGACGCACATGTGCGCCCGATCGACGAACCCGACGTCGAGGGCGAGCTGGCGCTGCGGGCCGGCTGGCCGTCGATGTTCCGCGCCTACGTCAACGAGGAGGAGCGCTATCGAAAATGTTTTGCCGACGGCTGGTATCTCAGCGGCGACCTGGTCAGGCGCGATGCCGACGGCTACTTCTGGTTCGTCGGCCGGGCGGACGACGTCATCAAGTCCTCGGGCCATCTGATCGGCCCCTTCGAGGTGGAAAGCGCGCTCATGGAGCATCCGGCGGTGGCCGAGGCGGGAGTGATCGGCAAACCCGACCCGGTGGCGCACGAAGTGGTGAAGGCCTTCGTCGCGCTGAAGCCCGGGTACGCGCAGAGCGCGGAGCTGCAGCGCGACCTGCTCGCTTTCGCGCGCACGCGGCTCGGCGCCGCCGTCGCGCCGAAGGAAATCGGCTTCGTCGCCAATTTGCCGAAGACGCGCAGCGGCAAGATCATGCGCCGGCTGCTCAAGGCGCGGGAACTGGGGCTGCCCGAGGGAGACACTTCGACGCTGGAGGCGGACCGGTGAGCCTGTCGCGCGCAGAGGCGATCGATCGCCTGCGGCAGATGGTGCGCATCCGCCGCTTCGAGGAGAAATGCGCGGAGCTCTACAGCGCCGGCAAGATCCGCGGCTTTCTGCACCTGTACATCGGCGAGGAAGCGGTCGCCGCCGGCGCCATGCCGGCCCTGACGGATGACGACGCCGTCGTCGCCACCTACCGGGAGCACGGCCAGGCGCTCGCGCGCGGCGTGCCGGCCGGGCCCATCATGGCGGAGATGTTCGGCAGGCGAGAAGGCTGCAGCAAGGGCCGCGGCGGCTCGATGCACCTGTTCGACGTCTCGCGGCGCTTCTACGGCGGCAACGCGATCGTCGGCGGCGGACTGCCGGTCGCCGCCGGCCTGGCGCTGGCCGACAAGCTGCAGCGCCGGCGTCGCGTGACCGCGTGCTTTTTCGGCGAAGGGGCGGTCGCGGAAGGCGAGTTCCACGAAACGCTCAACCTCGCCGCGCTGTGGAAGCTGCCGGTGCTGCTCCTGTGCGAGAACAATCTCTACGCCATGGGCACGGCGCTCTGGCGCTCCGAATCGGACACCGATTTGTGCACCAAGGCGGCGGCCTACAACCTGGCGGCGACGAGCGTGGACGGAATGGACGTCGAAGCGGTGAGTTCCGCGGTCAGGGAAGCCGCGCAGACGGTGCGCCGGCTCGACGTCCCGTACTTTCTGGAGCTGCGCACCTATCGCTTCCGGGCGCATTCGATGTTCGACCCCGAGCTCTACCGCGACAAGGCCGAGGTCGAAAAGTGGAAGCAAGAGTGCCCGATCCACAAGCTGACCCAGCGGCTGACGGCGCGCGGGGAACTGGACGCCGCCGGCCTCGAGGCGATCGAGACGCAAGTCGCGCGCGAACTGGAGCAGGCGGTCGCGTTCGCCGAAGCCGGCACGCTGGAGCCGGTCGAGGAACTGGAGCGCGACGTGTATGCGCCCATGCCGCCTTCGGACGCGCGAGGAAGACCGAACAAGGCAACCGCATGAAGCCCGCAATCGTGGTCGTTTTTTCCCGAACCGGGCACACCCGCCAGGTGGGTGCCGAGATCGCGCGGCGCCTGCGTTGCCCGATGGTCGAGATCACCGAGCGGCGTTCGCGGCGCGGGGGCTTGGCGTATCTGCACTCCCCGTTCGAGGCGCTGTTCGCCCGCCTGCCGGAAATTCGGCGGATCGACGAGGACCTGCGCGACTTCTCGCTGCTGGTGATCGGCACGCCGGTGTGGGCCGGCCACGTGTGCTCTCCGGTGCGCAGCTTTCTTGCCCGCCACCGCGACCAGATTGGAACCCTCGCCGCGAACGGTGCCCGCGGGGAGGGCGGCTGAAGTGCCGCTGACCACCTACCGCGAAGCGGTTCGCAGCGCCCTGCGCGAGGCGCTGCAACGCGATCCGCGCGTGTTCCTGATGGGGGAGGACGTCGGGCGTTACGGCGGCAGCTACGCGGTGAGCAAGGGCCTGCTCGAGGAATTCGGAGAGGACCGGGTGCGCGACACGCCGCTGTCCGAATCCGCGTTCGTCGGCGCCGGCATCGGTGCCGCGATCGGCGGGATGCGTCCGATCGTGGAAGTGATGACCGTCAACTTCAGCCTGCTCGCGCTCGACCAGATCGTGAACAACGCCGCCACGCTGCGCCACATGTCCGGCGGCCAGATCGAAGTCCCGCTCGTCATCCGCATGGCCACCGGCGGCGGGCGGCAACTCGCCGCGCAGCATTCGCACAGCCTGGAAGGCTGGTACGCGCATGTACCGGGGCTGCGCGTCGTCGCCCCGGCCACGCTGGAGGACGCGCGCGGAATGCTGTGGACCGCTTTGCAGGATCCAAACCCGGTGATCGTCTTCGAGCACGCGCTGCTCTACAACCTGGAAGGCGAGCTGCCCGCCGACGCCGGCGCGGTGGACATCGACTTCGCTGCGGTTCGCAGACAGGGCGCCGACGTGACGCTCGTCACCTACGGCGGCAGCCTGGGCAAGACCCTGCAGGCCGCGGAGCTGCTCGCGCAGCGCGGCGTGAGCGCGGAAGTGATCGACCTGCGGTCGCTGCGCCCGCTCGATAGCGAGGCGGTACTGAACTCGATCGCCAGGACGCACCGCGCGGTGATCGTGGACGAAGGCTGGCGCAGCGGCAGCCTCGCCGCCGAAGTCAGCGCGCGCATCATGGAAGGCGCATTCTACGAGCTCGATGCGCCTGTGGCGCGGGTATGCAGCCGGGAAGTGCCGGTGCCGTACGCCAAGCACCTCGAAGACGCCGTCCTGCCGCAGGCCGAAACGATCGCCCGCGCCGCATCGGAGCTGCTCGCCCATGATTGAGTTCCGCATGCCTTCGCTGGGCGCCGACATGGAGTACGGCACGCTCGTGGAGTGGAACGTGAAACCCGGCCAGAAGGTCAAGCGCGGCGACGTGGTGGCGATCGTCGAGACGCAGAAAGGCGCGGTCGAAGTGGAAATCTGGGACGACGGCATAGTCGACCAGCTAGTGACCGAGCCGGGGACGAAGTTGCCGGTGGGCGGCGTGCTGGCAGTACTGCGCGGCGAGAACGAAGCTCCGCTCGCACCGTATACCCCTGCGCCGGCGCAAGCCGCTCGCCGCGAAAGGATTTCACCCGCCGCCCGCAAGCGCGCCGCCGAGCTGGGCCTCGATCTGGAGCGCATTGCGCCGAGCGGCGCGGACGGCGTGATCTCGCTCGCCGACGTCGAGCGTGCCGCCGTAACGGCGCCGCGCGCGCCGGAAGACAAGTCGGCGGCGATGCGCCAGGCGATCGGCGCCGCGATGGCCCGGTCGAAGCGCGAGATCCCGCACTATTACCTGGGCACCACCATCGACGCGTCGGCTGCGCTCGACTGGCTCGAGCGCAGCAACCGCGAGCGGCCGGTTGCGCAGCGCGTACTCTTCGCAGCGGTGCTGCTGCGCGCGGTGGCGCTGTCGCTCAAGGACTTCCAGGAGTTGAACGGGTTCTGGAGCGAAGGCCGATTCCAGCCTGCGGCTGCGGTGCATCTCGGGGTGGGCATCGCGCTGCGCGGCGGCGGGTTGATCGCGCCGGCAATCCGCGACGCCGGGCGCAAGAGCCTCACCGAGATCATGACCGCACTCTCGGACCTGATCCAGCGCGCCCGCAGCGGCGCCCTGCGCAGTTCCGAGCTGACCGACGCCACGGTGACGGTCACGAATCTCGGCGAGCAGGGCGTCGACATGGTCTACGGCGTCATCTATCCGCCGCAGGTTTCCCTGGTGGGATTCGGCAGGGTAGCCGCGCGACCCTGGGCGGTCGACGGCAGGATCGAAGTGCGGCGCACGGTCCATGCTTCGTTGTCCGCGGATCATCGGGCAAGCGTCGGTCACCGCGGCGCGCTGTTTCTCGGCGCGCTCGAGCGCCTGCTGCAGGAACCGGAGAAACTGGCATGAATCCGGAACGGGCCAGGCGCGCATTGCTCGATGCCTTGTCCTCGGTCGCGCCGGAAGCGGACTACGAGCACCTGCGCGCGGACCGGCCGCTGCGCGATCAGATCGACCTCGATTCGTTCGATTTTCTGAAGGTGATCGTTCAGTTGCACGACGTGCTCGGGATCGACATCCCCGAGTCCGACTACCAGAAGCTCGCCACGCTGGAAGGCGCGGTTTCCTACCTCGCCGCGCGGGCGGGCACCGGGTCCGGGGCCTGACCCGCGGCATCGATCTCTCCGGAGGCGCAACTCATGGCAGCAAAAGAACTCATCTATCACGAGCAGGCACGCAGCCGGATAATCGATGGCGTGAACAAGCTCGCCAACGCGGTCAAGGTCACGCTCGGACCCAAGGGCCGGAACGTGGTCCTGCAGCAGAGCTTCGGCGCGCCGCTGGTGGCGAACTCCGGCGTGGTGGTCGCCAGGGCGATCGAACTGTTCGACCCGTTCGAAAACATGGGCGCGCAGATGGTGCGCGAGGTGGCCGCGAAGACCTCGGAGGTGGCAGGCGACGGCACCACGACCGCCACCGTCCTGGCCCAGGCGATCGTCATTGAAGGCATGAAATACGTCGCCGCCGGAATGAACCCGATGGACATCCGGCGCGGCATCGACAAGGCGGTCGCGGCCACGGTCGCCGAGCTGAAGAAGATCTCGCGGCCATGCACGACGAGCAACGAGATCGCGCAGGTGGGCGCGATCTCGGCGAACAACGACCGTTCGGTGGGCGACATCATCGCGGCCGCCATGGAGAAAGTGGGCAAGCAGGGTGTCATCACCGTCGAGGACGGCTCGGGATTGGGTAACGAACTGGAGGTGGTCGAGGGCATGCAATTCGACCGCGGCTATCTCTCGCCTTACTTCATCAACTCCGCCGAGAAGCACGCCAGCGTGCTGGAGGACGCCTATGTGCTGGTCCACGACAGAAAGATCTCGGCCGTCAAGGAGCTGCTTCCCGTTCTGGAGGAGATTACCCGGGTCGGCAAGCCGCTGCTGGTAATCGCCGAGGATGTCGAAGGAGAGGCGCTGGCCACGCTCGTGGTCAACACCATCCGCGGCGTCATCCGGACCTGCGCGGTCAAGGCGCCGGGTTTCGGCGATCGTCGCAAGGCGATGCTGGAGGACATCGCGATTCTCACCGCCGGGCGAGTGATCGCGGAGGAGGTCGGCATCAAGCTGGAGAACGTCAAGCTCGAAGATCTGGGGCGCGCCAAGCGCATCGAGGTGGACAAGGACAACACCACCCTTATCGGCGGCATGGGTCAACCCAAGGCGATCGAGGAACGGATCAAGTTCATCCGTGCCGAGAAGGAAAAGGCGACCAGCGACTACGACAAGGAGAAGCTCGAGGAGCGCGCCGCCAAGCTCTCCGGCGGAGTGGCGGTCGTCAAGGTGGGCGGCGCGACCGAGTCGGAAATGAAGGAACGCAAGGCGCGGGTGCAGGACGCGCTGCACGCGACTCGCGCCGCGGTCGAGGAAGGCATCGTCCCGGGCGGCGGCGTGGCGCTGGTGCGGGTCAGGACCGCGCTTGCCGATCTGCGCGGCGACAACGACGACCAGACGGCGGGCGTGCGCATCGTGCTGCGCGCGCTGGAAGAGCCGCTGCGCCAGATCGTCGCCAACACCGGCGCCGAACCGTCGGTCGTGCTCAACCGGGTCTCCGGGGCGCAGGGCAGCTTCGGCTACAACGCCGCGCTGGACCAATACGGCGACCTGATCGAGATGGGCGTCATCGATCCCACCAAGGTCACCCGCAACGCCCTGCAGAACGCGGCCTCGGTCGCCGGCTTGATCCTGACCACCGACTGCATGGTCGCCGAGATTCCGCAGAAGCGAGGCGGGGAGCGGGGCGCCGAGGAGATGCCGGAGTGACGCCGGGAGCCGTTTTCCGGAAAGGACCACCATGACCGACGAAATGCGGCGCTTGATTCTGCGTATTCTCAAGCTGCACAACATCCTCACCCTCGCCACGTTGCGCGACGACGGGTGGCCGCAGGCCACCACCGTGACGTACGCCAACGGCGGAGCTCGAGCATGCGCGCGAACTGCTCGCCAGGAAATTCCCGGAAGTCGCCGCCATGACTTCGGAAGAGGATCTCGCCGGCACGGCGATCCTCAGGATCACGCCGGTGGTGATTTCGGTCCTGGACTACAGCAAGGGTTTCGGCCACACCGACCTGGTCAGGGTGTGAGGGCCGCAGCGCGCCCGCGCCGGGGCGTGAAGCCGATACGGCAGCGCACGCTCCCCCACGCAGTAGCGCGCAGACAAACCGGGCGCAGCGTTCTCCGCCCGGGGTCTATGCCGGAAAACCTTCCAGCCCTTTCACCTCGGCCAGAATTTCCGACTCCGCGCTCAGCCAATCGTCCAGTTCGTGCCCGGGCTCGAAGCTGCGGGCTTGCGCCCGATAGTAAGCCGCCACCGCGATCAGGTGGTGCAGCTCGTCGAGATCGAGCGCACCGCCGCCGGCCGTCTCGCCGTGGGATGGCTTTCCGACCGCAGTCTTTCCGCCTTTCAGATGTGCCATTTGGGAACCTCCGCCAGCTCAAGTTTCACTTTAGCGATTCGGCACGGCTGGCTTGTTGATGCAAGTCAACGCTCTCGCCGACGGCGGCCTACCCGGCCTGCTTTTTCAGCAGCGGCCTGAGGTCCTTGAGCGAGCGGGTATTCAACACGTCGCTCTTCTCCAGCCACCCGCGCCGCGCCTGACCGACGCCGAAGCGCAGATTGTCGAACTGGTGCACGCTGTGCGCGTCCGAATTGACGCACACCAGCACGCCTTCCGCCTTCGCCGCCTGGCAGTGGCTGTCGAGCAGGTCGAGCCGCTCCGGGTGGGCATTGAGCTCGAGGTGGCAGCCGACCTGGCGCGCCTTGCGAATGATCATCGGCATATCCACGTCGTAGGGCTCGCGCTCTTCGATGAGCCTGCCGGTCGGATGGGCGAGGATGCACACCATGGGGTGCTCCAGCGCCCTGAGAATGCGTTGCGTCTGCTTCGCCCGCGGCAGGTCGAACTTGCTGTGCACGGCGGCGACGACTACGTCGAGGCGCTTCAGGATCAAGTCCGGCAGATCGAGGGAGCCGTCCTCGAGGATGTCGACTTCGATGCCCTTCAGCACGGTGATCCCGGACAGCTCCTGGTTGAGCGCATCGATTTCGTCGATCTGGCGCGCAAGCCGAGTCGGATCCAGCCCGTGCGCCACCGTGAGCCGGCGCGAGTGTTCGGTAATCGCGAGATAGGCGAGCCCGGCCGCTTTCGCCGCCTGCGCCATTTCCGCGATGCTGTTGTGACCGTCGCTCGCCTTCGAGTGCGCGTGCAGATCGCCTTTCAGGTCGGCGAGTTCGACCAGCCGGGGAAGCCGTCCGGCGCGCGCCGCTTCGATCTCGCCGCGGTCTTCCCGCAACTCGGGAGGAATGTACGGCAGGCCGACCGCACGGTAGACCGATTCCTCGGTCTCGCCCGCGACGCGCCGCTCGCCGCGGAACACCCCGTACTCGTTGATCTTGAGCCCCTTGGCCTGGCCGAGCTTGCGGATCGCGATGTTGTGGGCTTTCGAGCCGGTGAAGTAATGCAATGCCGCACCATAGCTTTCGCGCGCCACCACGCGGATGTCCACCTGCAGCCCGGCGCGCAGCATTACACTGCTTCGCGTCTCGCCGTGGCTCATGACTTCGCCGACTTCCTCGTAACCTACGAAGCGGTCCATCACCGGGCTGCCGGATTCGGCGGTCACCAGAATGTCGAGATCGCCCACGGTTTCGCGCATGCGGCGGAAACTTCCCGCCACGACCACGTCTTGCACTCCGGGGACCTTGCTCAGGTAGCGCAGCAGCGGTTCGGCGTGTTGCGCGGCCACGGCGAGCTTGAGGCGCTTCGCCTGGCTCAGATGCGCCTGAACCGCTTCGAGGATGTGGTTTTCGATCTTCGCGCCGAACCCCGGCAACTGCCGGATGCGCCCGTCGCGCGCGGCGCGCAGCAGTTGCTCGAGGGTCTGGACTTCGAGGTCCTGGTAGAGCATGCGCACCCGCTTCGGTCCCAGACCCGGAATCCTGAGCAGTTCGGCCACCGCCGGCGGCACCTCGTGGCGCAGCCGGTCGAGGAAGCTGCATTTGCCGGTCTGCACGATCTCCCGGACCTTGGCCGCGAGGTCGTGGCCGATGCCCGGAAGCGACTCTAGGTCCTCGCCGCGCTCGACCATCGCCTTCAGGTCCTTGCCCAGTTCTCCGACGGTGCGCGCCGCGTTGCGGTAGGCCCGGATGCGAAACGGGTTCGCGCCCTGGATGTCGAGCAGATCGGCGATCTCGCCGAAGATCGCGCTGATGGTGGCGTTGACGACCGGCATGCGGGGTGGAGCGCGGGGCAGTCCGCCGCTCAGGTCTTGCCGTAGTCGAGCGGCCAGCGCGGGCCGAGGAAGTCGAGCACGGCGCGCTCGAACGCGCGGGAGTAGTGGCGCCAGACGGGGTCGCCGCGGTCCAGCTTGTTCAGCCGCTGGAAGCGCAGGTTGACCTCCGGTCCGAACGCGAGCTCGGCCTCCCGGTAGCGCAGGTGCTCGCGCTCGGCCCCCGGGTCGTCGGCGAACGTCAGCCACTCCGCGCTGAACGCATCCTGCGTGCGTTCCAGCTCGTGCGCGAGTTCCGGCTCCACCGGGATCGGATCGATCGGCCGTGCCGTGCCGGAGGTGAGATCGAAGCGCCAGCCGCCGTAGAGGTCGGATCCCTCGGTGACATACAGCATCGTGCGCGCGGCGCTGTAAAACGCCTCCAGTTTGAAATATGCCGCGGACATGGTCGAGTCGGCCGCGCCGATCCACCAGCCGTAGAGATCCGGGTCTTTCTTCAGGTATACGAGCGCACAGGCGAGCGCCACTCCTCTCGGTACGTATGCGAGATGCACTTGCGGGGTCATATCCCGGGCGAGCCGGTCAGAACCGGTCGAAACGCGCCCGGGGTTCGCGGCGGGCGTTCGCCCATTCGTGCGCCCGGGCGATGCCGACCCGGATGCAGAAACCTTCCTCGTGTCCTTCGCGCAGCAGCGCGTTGGCGATCTCGATCGCCTTCGCCCGGATGCGCGGGTCGAGGTGGTTCATCGCGGGCGGGTAGCGGTCTTCCGACCAGGGCATAGCCTCACCGGCTCCAGTGGACGCGGATGCGGTACTCGTTCGGGCTGTATTGCACCTCGAGGCTGCCGTGCCATGCGTTATGGATGGCGTCGCCGATCAGCCGCGCCATGCGCAAGTCGGTGGTGTCGATCACGGTGCCGCCGCTCTCCTCGCGGATGTCCATGATGCGCTGCATCGGGTGCTCTGCCTTCTCCCGCTCCGCCTGCGTGCGCGCAAGGTTGAGCACCTCGTCGCGGTGCGCGGCGAAATACTCGCCGGAGAGCGTCACGGTGCCCGCGGGAAAGCGATCGCGCGTGCGTTGGCAGGCGGGACATACCGTCTCATGCGCGCCGGCGGGGCGCGGCGTCCACCGCCAGCGACCGTCCGCGTAGACCGCGCCGCAATCGGAACAGACGGTGGGCTCCCGGAGCTTGTCGCGCGGATGGTAGGGGTCGTGGCCGACCTCTTCGATCTGGCGGTCCAAGTGGTGCTTCTGATGAGAGCGTGGTTGCGATTTGCTCATGATTTCTTCCCGGATTGCTGAATCATTTTCGCGCCCCGGCTGCGGGGCGCGCAGTACGGTTGCGGGCGCGATGGCGACTCGCGGCCTCTTCCAGCCTGTGCCTCGCCGCGTCGAAGGCGTCGTTCACCGCCGCGTAGACGTCCTCCTCCTCGTTGCGATCGATCACGATTTCCTCTCCCGGCACGCGCAATGCAACGCGGACGTGGAACAGATTGCCCTGCTGCTTGTGCCGATGCGGCTGCCCGACGGTGACGTGGCAGCGCAGGAGGTGCGGATGGAAGTGCTCGAGCCGGTTGGCCCGCTCGAGGATCTTGCGCTCCAGCGCCTCGGAGCGGGACAGGTCGTGGAAGACGATCTGGACGGATGGCTGCACATCTGTCTCCCGTCAGACCACCGCCTGCCGCGCAATGCGCTCCTGCCGCGCTTCGCGCGAAATCATCCCGGCGAGCGCCGACATCTCCTCGGCAAGCAGCAGCAGAATGTCGTCCGCCGCCACCAAGCCGACCAGGACCCCTTCCCTGTCGACCACCGGCAGCCGCCGCACTCCCTTGAGCCGCATCAGATCCACCGTTTCCGCCACGCCGCCGTCCTCGCGCACCGACGTCAGCTCGGCGCTCATCACGTCGCCCGCCAGGATCGCCGCCGCATCCAGGCCCGGCGCGACCACCGCGACCGTAATGTCCCGGTCGGTCAGGATGCCGACGGGCGCGGGTTTGCCCTTTGCCTCGTCCACCACCACCAGGCTGCCGACGTGGTGCTCGCGCATCAGCTTCGCCGCGGCGGCCACGCTTTCCGTCTTACGGACGTAGACTACCGTGCGGCTGCAAATCTCTCCGATTGCCATGACGGGGACTCCTCTGTTTTCCGGTACGCAGTGTCCACCGGCGCGCGATCGGGGGTATTGACCCAGATCAACGCCTTGCGCCGGCCGCATCCTGATCGAAGGCCGCACGGGGAGCGCGCGCTTCCTGCCCGGCCGGCAGGGAGGACGGAGGCATAGGGGTGAGCGAAAGATGGGAGCACTTCGCGCACGAATCCGATATCAGCGTCCGGGGCGTCGGGCCCACCCTGGCGCAGGCCTTCGAGCAGGCGGCGATCGCCCTGACCGCCGTCGTGACGGAGCCGGGCAGCGTGCGCTGCGCGCGCACCGTGGAGATCGCCTGCGAGAACAGCGAACCTGTTCGTCGCCTGGCTCAATGCGCTGGTGTTCGAGATGGCGACGCGGCGCATGCTGTTCGGGCGGTTTGACGTGCGCATCGACGGCTCCCGGCTCAGGGCGACGGCTTGGGGCGAGCCGGTCGAGATGTCGCGGCATCACCCCGCGGTCGAGGTGAAGGGGGCGACGCTGACCGAGCTGCGCGTTGCCCGCGAGCCCTCGGGCGAGCGGTCGCGCAGTGCGTGGTGGACGTCTGATGGAACTTTCGCGGCTCGAAAGACGCGCCGCATTCGAATGGGAGCTTCCCCGGCAGGCAGGAATGCGGGTGCCCGGGGTGATTTTCGCGAGCGAGCGGCTGGTGCGCGAGATGGACGAGAAGGTCCGGCAGCAGGTCGCCAATGTGGCAAGCCTGCCCGGCATCGTGAAGGCGTCCTATGCGATGCCCGACGCGCACTGGGGCTACGGGTTTCCGATCGGTGGCGTGGCCGCGTTCGATCCCGCCGAAGGCGGCGTGGTCTCCGCCGGCGGCGTGGGCTTCGGCATCTCGTGCGGCGTGAGCTGCCTGCATACCGGGCTCGCATTGGCGGAGCTCAAGCGTCATCAGGAACGGATCGCGGATACGCTCTACCGTCGCATTCCCGCGGGCGTGGGCAGCACCGGCAGGATCGTCTTGTCGGAGGCCGAGATGCAGGCGATGCTGGCCGGCGGTCGCCTCAACTGCCTTCGAGGACGAAGGAAATCTTGGCGTTGATCCGGTATTGCGCGATCTTGCCGTTTTCGACGGAGGCCTCGAAGTCCTTGATGTAGATCGACTTGATGTTGCGAACGCTTTTCGATGCCTCGCGCAGCGCCACTTGGGCGGCATCCTCCCAGCTCTTGTTCGATTGCGCCAGGACTTCGATCACCTTCAGCATGGTCATGGCTGATCTCCTTTCAACTTCCGGTCGCCGACAGGCAGCGGTGCGCGAACCGCCACCGACGCATGGGAAGGGCACGGACAGCGCGGCACGCCGGCCGGCGCCTTGCGATCATGCGTGCACGCTTTTTTCGGGAGTGCCGGCCGCAGCCGGCGTCAGCTGCTCCAATCGCCCGATGGCCGCCCGCAATGTCTCGTAGAGCTCGTCCATCCAGTATGCGCCGGCCGCGGTAAGCGGCCGTCCCAGCTGCCGCGCCCGCTCGAGCCTGATCATGCAACTGCGCACGTCCAGGGCGTCTTGCGCGGACAGCGCATCCAGATCGATCGGAAGGACGGAGTCGACACGGCAATTGCGCAAGGACCGCAGGAATTCCCTCCACCCGCTCAGCACTTCCGACGCCGTGCCGGCTTTCTCGACGGCGGATTTGTTGGGGATCATCGAACTTGCCTCGACAGTGATGCGCAAAACGCAGAGTTTCGCGCAGCGTCTCAACGCCCGGTGCCGGCCGGCAGGGAAAACGGCTGCGGCGCCGCGGCATCGAGGTTCTCGATTTCGCATCCCATGAGCCGAACCGCGATCTGGAATTGCTTCGGAATCACTTTGTACGCATCGTAGATCACAGTCGCCGTGCCGTCGTCGGGGGAAATTTCCACGCCCTCGACGCCCCGAATGACGCTCAACGCCCGCTCCACGCCCATGATCGACGCGCAGGAGTTCATGCCCCTGATTTTCAAATTGGCTGTGTCCATCGACTGTTCCCCGTTCGATTCTGTGAAACGCCTATGCTGACAATGACCTGCTGCCACCTCTTCAATCATCAATTACTCAGCATAGATTTTCGGCGCGGCGATGCCTTGATCTGCGTCAAATGCACGGACCGCCGGCGACGGGGCAGGTGACGGTTACCCTTGCCAGCCGGCTCTTACGCGCTGCCGGTCAGCGCGCCGGACAAGGCCTGCAGCAACGATTGCGACAGCGTCTCGGGCGCCATCGGCCCGCCGAGCAATTGCGCGCAGGACGACGTGATCCTGGCCAGCATCGCGGCGTGCTGGCGCGGCTGCCCCAGTACCTCGCACAGCACTCCCCATGGACACGGCCCGACCAGGACCGCGGAAGAAAAGAGCACCCCGCTGCGCCGGCGGGCCTGGGACAGGCCGACGATCTTGCCGCCACCGGCCTCGACCTCCCAGTGCGACAGGCTCGCGAAGCAAGCCCAGGAAAGCGATTCCTCGTTGCGCGTTTGGGCGGTCGGCACGGCGCGGGCTTCTATGCCGGCGTCCTGCAGCCATGCGGCATGGGCGAGCCCGAACCAGCGAAAGCTTTGCGGGATGCTCTCGACGATGTAGGGGTGTCGCGGCGGCAGCACGACCGAGCTTCCAATGAGCCAGGGCCCGGCGAGGACCGCGCCGCCTCCGGTCGGGCGCACGCACAGTTCCATCTGCAATGCCGCGGCGCGAGCGGCCAACTCGCTGCGCGCGCGCTGCGCGCAGCCCAGCACCACGGCCGGTTTTGGATACGTCCAGACACGCAGCAGCGGCGCGGCGACGGTTTCGCGCAGCGCGGATCCGATCCAGCGCTGCTCCTCGATTGCGCCGGTCCCGCAACCGGCGGCGCGGACCGATGGCCCGGACGCGGATTCCTTGTTTCCCATCGCGACTGCCGCGGAACACCGGCCGGATTCCGACAGCGAAACCTCAGTCCGCGCCGCAACAGGCCGAGACATGGCGTGTTTTCACCGCCTCCCGGGCTTCATTCCTTCTTTTTGTGAAATTCCGTCCACGCTTTCTCGAAGCTCGACGACATCGCCTTCCATGCTTCCTCGAAGCCTTTGCTCATCTGGCTCCATGCAGACTGGCTGGACTGCTGGATCTCCTGCATGCGCTTCATCATGTCTTCGCGCTGCTTCTGGAAGTTCTGGAGCTGGGACTGGTACTGGGCCTTGACGTTGGCCTGGGCCTTCTGCATCTCTCCTTCCCATTGCTTGAGCCTGGCGTTCCATTCATCGAGCTGCTGCTTCATCTTCTCGACATATTCGTCACGGTTCATGGTCTGCTCTCCTTCGGCGATAAGCTCGCTATGCTTTGGATATAGAACACGACGGCGCGATCCGCCAGAAGTTCGACGTCTGAAGCCCGGGGCGAACTGCCAAGTACGCCAAGGACACGAAGTTAGAGCAGGAACAGCGAGGAACGAAGTCCTGAACCACGCAGGAAACGGAGGAAAACAACACAGGATCTCAAACCGCCGAGAGTACCAGGAGCACCAGGTAATTCCGCTTCAAGTTCTTGCCTTGTGTTCCTGGTGATCTTGGTGCTTGAGTCCGTTTGGCTTCTCGATGGCGAGAGCGGCGTCAGGCGGGCGTCGGGGAGACGGCAAGCGAGATCCGCAGGAGCGAAACCGGCTGCGAGGCGATGAGACGCAGTGTCACCGCCTGCATGATCTTCTCGAAGCCGCCCTCCGACTGCGAGACGGTGTGGTGCGGCCCGGCGTGGACGGACACCGGCTGCGAGGCGAGGAGCACGATCCTGCCGCGCAGGACGTCGTCCTCGAGTACGAGCGTGCGCGGACCGTTCCAGTTGAAGCTCTGGCCGAAGCCGCCGGCCGCGGCTCCTTCCAGCACATAGCGGCCGAGCAATCCGTCGCAGCTCGGCATCGCCAGATTGATCTCGGTTTCGATCTCGATCGGCGGGCCGGAAACGCGGTATTCGGCCGTCAACGAATTGCCTTCGATCGCGATACTCTTCGTCAGGCCGAGCCGTTCGTTCGCGAACACGACCCGCTCGACGGAGGCGTTCAGCAGCGTGTAGTTGACCCAGACGAACGCCTCGCCTTGCTGGGCGCGATCGACAAAGAGCGCCCGCGGGCGGGAATCCGGGACGAGATCGTCCGGGGACACCGGGTGGCGGAAGCTGACCCGATCGTGCGCCGACGCGATTCCGGCGCCGCCGTGGACGCCGGTCGCGCCCTCGACGATCTTCCGGTAGTAGTGCTCGGTGCGGCGCGCGAGCGTATCGCCGAAATTGTGCCGCAGGGCGTAGGCGTCGAGCTCGTGCACCGCGCCCCAGCCGTCGTCGCGGATCACCGCCTGCAGCGTGCCGTTGGAGAGGAAGATTTCCTCCTTGCCGTCGAAATCGGCATCGGCGCGCACGATCGCCGGCCGGCGGCCGGCGCGGTCGAGCAGCGCCTCCAGCTCCACGATCGCGTTCCAGACCGCTCGCCGCAGATGCGGCAGGTACAGGCCGCCGAACAGGCCGTGCCAGTACGCGTCATTGGCCTGGGCGAGGTGCAGCAGCGAGCGCATTTGCGGCGTGATCTTGCGCCGGGGAAGCGCGGCCATCCGATCGGAAAGCGCCAGCATGCGCTTGTGCATCCAGTTCGATTCCGCGTAGCGCGTGATGAAGTTGCGCCAGATCCCGCCACGGATAAAGGCCTTGCGCGCGCCGTACCGGCCGGCGGCCTTCTCCTGCGCGACGAGATCCGCCCAGTCGTGCGCCTGCTCCGGGGGCAGCGTCCACTCGTTCATCTCGATGTACGAGGTGGTGGGCAGATAGACCGTGCCCCGCGTTGCGTGGATTCGGTGGTGCTCGCGGTAGAGCGTGGGCTCGATGAGCGCCGAGCCGAGCACGCCCTCGATGAAATGCTCCAGCCATTTTCTTTCGTACACCCAGTCGTAGGTCTCGGGCCAGATGCCGAACTTCTCGATATCGTCGAAGTACACCGCCGCGCCGCTGCTTTCTTCCGCGGCGAGCGATTCGAGGAATCGCACCGCCTCGTCGGCGGGCGAGAACGGGAAGCGGTAGCGCAGCGCCTCCGAGATCGGGAACAGGTCGAGCCTGGCGCCGCCCTCCTCGGTGGTGAAGCGGCCGGTCAGCTCGTGCGCATATTTCCCGGCGCACAGGAAGTGGTAGTCGTCGACGGTGACGTATTCGATGCCCGAGGCGGCGAGCGAGGTCGCAACCGACGATTCCCATACGCGCTCGGTGAGCCAGGCGCCGCCCGGGCGCTGCCCGAATGCCCGCTCGAGGCGCTCCGAGAGTGCGGCGAGCTGCGACAGGCGGTCGCGCTCCGGGATCGCCGCCAGGACCGGCTCGGTGTCTCCGCCGCCGAACATCTCCGCCTGGCCGCGCGCGACCATCTCGCGCAGCTTTTCCATGTCCTGCGGATACCTGCGCAGCAGGTAGTCGAGCAGCCAGCCGCTGAAGTGGACCGCGAACTTGAACGCCGGGTAGCGGTAGACGGTCTCGAGATAGGGCTTGTAGCAGCGCGCATGCGCGGTGTCGAGCACGCTTTCGAAGTTGCCCGCGGGCTGGTGCGCGTGCACGCCGAATAGCAGCGAAATCTGTCTGGTCATGAAGTAGAACCTTGAACCACGGAGGACACGGAGGAAAAGCGAGAAGACCGGGAGTGAGTACCAAGACATCGTGGCACGAAGGAATTCTCGGATTTCGTCCTTCTTCGCGCCGTGGCGGTTCGCTTTCGGTTTTCCTCCGTGTCCTCCGTGGTCAAACTTTCGTTGCTACGATGCGCGGCGCATCGCGCCGCCCATCTCGGCCTTGCCTCCCCCCGTGCTCACCGGATGGCTCAGCTGATCGGGCACGGGAAGGTGCAGCAGCTTGTACAGCGCCGCGAGATTCCTGCGGAAGATCCGGTCGAAGGTCGCGACGGCGTCCTGCGGATTGTAATCGCCGAACCACCAGAACCAGTCCGAACCCTCGCAAATGCCGAGCAGGGTCTGCGCCGCGGCCGCCTCCGGTTCGATGAGCCTGCCGCTCGCCATGACGAGATCATATCCCTGCTTTGCCGTACAAAGCAGATTCCAGGCGCGATTCTTGTCCGCCGATCCGATCCAGGTAGAAAAGTTTCCGTACACCCAGCTTCCGGCCACCACTTCTTCGAGCGTGGCGAAACGCTCCTCGCGTTGCGCCTCGGGCAGGGCGCCCAGGTGATCGAGGTAGCCGGACGGCGTCCAGGTGCGGATCTCCGGGCGAGACTCGAGCGCTTCGTACAGCTCGTCGAGAAAATAAAATCCGTTGTAAGGATAGAACTCCCAGGCATTCTCGCCGTCGAGCATGATGCACACCAGCGGCGTGCCGTCCTGCGGCGCGCGCGCGCGAATCGCATCGAGCTCGGCCATGAAATGCTTGACCGCGTCGCGGCCATGCCATTTCGAGTATTCGAACCCGATCAGATCCGACAGTCGGTCGTCGCGGAACAGGCAGGCCAGACGCGCATCCGGGCCGATGCGATATGGCTTGTAGAGGAACTCGTCGCGGGGCGGCAGCTCGCCTCGCGCCCGCGTCAGGCTGTGCGCGAGCACACCTTCGCCGCTCGCGGCCCACTGGAGACCGGCGCCGGCGACCGTGGCCAGGAACTCGCTCGAGATCGCGCCTTCGGCGGGCCACATGCCTCGCGGCGGTGCGCCGAAACGGCGGGCGTGCGACTTCATGGCGCAGTCGATGTGCCAGCGCAGGCGATTGCGCCCGCCGGGATACTGCTCGAAGTCCGGCAGCGGCAGCTCGGGTTGCGCCTGATGCGCAGACCGCAGGTCGAGCAGCAGCGGGCCGATCGGGTGATAGTGCGGAGTGGTCGAGATCTCCACCTGTCCGCTTTCCGAGAGCCTGCGGTAACGGGGCAGGAGATCCCCGATCAGGGAGCCGATCAGATCGAACAACGCGCGCCGATCCTCGAAGCTGAAGCGTTCGCCCTTGGCCATCAGGGACGGGATCAGCTCGTGGCTGCGGCGCACCGTCTCCCCGGTCCAGGACAGGTGATACCAGACGAGCAGGTCGCCGAGATAGCTCGAAGACAGATAACGCTCCGCCTCCAGGCCCTGCTCCTGCATGTACTGGTAGATGTCGTACAGCCGCTTGTAAGGGGCGAACGGCTCGATCATCTTGCGGTGATTGGCGTGGAAGCAACGGTCGACGATAAGCCGCCGCTCCTCCGGCGCCAGCGTCGACAGGTCCGGTCGCGCGATCAGGCTGAGCAGCGGGTCCCGCACCTCGCCGCTGCCGAACTGCTGCGCGTACTGCTCGAGCTGGTCGAGCAGCACCGGCACCAGGTTCACTGCGGCGCGCATCTTCGGATGCCGCTCGAGATGCGCCGCCATGTCGGTGTAATCCTTTATCGCGTGCAGATAGATCCACGGCAGCGAGAATTCGCCGCTCGCGGGATCGCGCAAGTCCGGCTGGTGCATGTGCCACAGCAGGACCAGGTCGAGCTTCTTGTCGTCGGCCATCTATGCGCTGGGCGAGGCGCGCCTATCTCTGGTGGAAGACCTTCTGGCCGAGCATCTCGGGCGTGATCAACGTGACGCCCTTTTCCGAGACATGGAAGCGTCTGCGGTCCTCCTCCGGATCGACTCCCACCTGCAGACCGGCGGGCAAGACGCAGCGCTTGTCGACCACGCAGTGCCTGAGGACGCAATGGTGTTCCACGGTGGCGTCGGGCAGGATCACCGAGTCCTCGACGCGCGAATAATCGTCCACCCTCACGTTCGAGAACAGCAGGGAGCGGTACACCGCGGCGCCGCTGATGATGCAGCCGCCGGACACCACCGAGTCCACCGCCATGCCGCGGCGGCCCTCGTCGTTGAACACGAACTTCGCCGGCGGGAGCTGCTCCTGATAGGTCCAGATCGGCCAGTCGCGGTCGTACATGTTGAGGTCGGGCGTCACGCGGGTCAGATCCAGGTTCGCTTCCCAGTAAGCATCCAGCGTGCCCACGTCCTTCCAGTACGGCAGCTTGCCGGGTTCGGAGACGCAGCTCTCGGAAAAGCGGTGCGCGAACACGCGGTAGCGCGGCACCGCGTGCGGGATGAGGTCCTTGCCGAAATCGTGGCTCGATTCCACGTTGCGAGTGTCGTGCTGGAGCTGCTCGTAGAGAAACCGGGTATTGAAGACGTAGATGCCCATCGACGCCAGCGCGCGCGTCGGGTCGCCGGGAATCGGCCTGGGATGCGCGGGCTTCTCGTTGAACTCGGTGACACGAAGATCAGTGTCCACGCTCATGACGCCGAATGCGACCGCCTCGTGCAGCGGCACTTCGAGGCACCCCACCGTCATGTCGGCCTGCTTGGCGACGTGGTAGCCGAGCATCTTGCCGTAGTCCATCTTGTAGACGTGATCGCCGGCCAGGATCAGGATGTAATCCGGTTCGTAGGAACGGATGATGTCGAGGTTCTGATACACCGCGTCCGCGGTGCCCAGGTACCAGCTTTCCTCCGAGGTCCGCTGCGACGCCGGCAGCACGTCCACGAACTCGTCGAACCGGCCGTCGAGAAAGCTCCATCCGCGCTGCAGATGACGGATCAGGCTGTGCGATTTGTATTGCGTGGCCACCCCGATCTTACGGATGCCGGAATTGACGCAATTCGAAAGCGGAAAATCGATGATGCGGAACTTTCCGCCGAACGGCACCGCCGGCTTGGCGCGCCAGTCGGTCAGGTTCTTGAGCCGGCTGCCGCGGCCGCCGGCCAGAATCAGCGCATAGGCGTTCTTGGTGATGAGGCTGACGAAGCGCTGCGCGGGATCGTTCATGTCTTCCTGGCGCAGGCGGCTGGGCGATCCGTTGTCCGGTTTCATGATTTGCTCCTCCCCCCTCCTGATCGCCGGCGCGGGTACGAAGCGGGCCGGGTGCAAGTCCTTGTAGACAGGGGGCAATAGTTTTGTGTCTCACCCGTATAATAGGACCCCGGTGCGTCCGCCGCCATCCGTGCGGCGGTTCGTTTTTTTCCGGCGCTCATTTTTTCCACCATGACCTTCGCGGCTGCGTCCGATCCGCATTTAGAGTTGCTCGTCACCGCGCGCGTTCATCTGCCGCACCAGGTACTCGGGCTGCAGAGGGAGGCGGGCGGCTTCCGGCTGCGCGCGATCCGGCCCCATGCGGAGGCGATGTGGCTGAAGACTTCGGCCGGATTCGAGCCGATGACGCGCCTGCATGCCGCGGGCGTGTTCGAGTGGAGAGGCCAGATGGCGCCGCCCGCGCCGGTGACGCTGAAGGCGCGCGAGCACCGCGCGGATGTCGAGTTCTGCGACCCGTACTCGTTCGCGCCGGCGATTAGCGCACAGGATCTGTATCTGTTCAATGAGGGCACGCTGCATCAGGCGTATCGCGTGCTCGGCAGCCATCCCGATCGGCGCGACGGCGTGAGCGGGGTCCGATTCGCGTGCTGGGCGCCCAACGCGGAGCGGGTTTCGGTGGTCGGCGACTTCAACCAGTGGGACGGGCGCGTGCACCCGATGTCGGTGCACGGATCGAGCGGCGTGTGGGAGCTGTTCATTCCCGGGCTCGAGCCGGGCACCTTGTACAAGTTCGAGCTTCGCAACCGCGCCAGCGGCGAGGTGCTCGTGAAGACCGACCCGTACGCGCAGACCTTCGAGCTGCGCCCGGGCACCGCGGCGCGGGCGGCCGCCGGCTCGCGCCACGCATGGCGCGACGGCGAGTGGATGGCAAAACGGGCGGCCTGGGACTGGCTGCACGCGCCGATCAACATCTACGAGCTGCATCCGGGATCCTGGCGGCGGCACCCGGACGGGCGTATCTACACCTGGGCCGAGATTGCGCAGGCGCTGATTCCCTACGTGAAGGAGCAGGGCTTCACGCATATCGAGCTGCTTCCGGTTTCCGAGCATCCGCTCGACGAGTCCTGGGGCTATCAGACCACCGGCTACTTCGCCGCGACCAGCCGCTACGGCGGCCCCGACGAGCTGCGCGCGTTCGTCGATGCCTGCCACCTCGCCGGCATCGGCGTGATCCTCGACTGGGTGCCGGCGCACTTCCCGACCGATTCGTTTGCGCTGGCGCGCTTCGACGGCACCGCGCTGTACGAGCACGAAGATCCGCGCCGCGGTTTCCACCAGGACTGGGGCACCCACATCTTCAACTACGGCCGCAAGGAGGTGCGCTCGTTCCTGCTTTCCAGCGCGCACTACTGGCTCGCCGAATTCCACGCCGACGGGCTGCGCGTCGATGCCGTTGCCTCGATGCTCTATCTCGACTACTCGCGCACGGACGGCGAGTGGCTGCCGAACGAGTTCGGCGGGCGCGAGAACCTGGATGCGATCGGCTTCCTGCGCGAGATGAACGTGATGGTGCATCGGGAATTCCCGGGCGCGCTCACTTGCGCGGAGGAGTCCACCGCCTGGCCGATGGTGTCGCGGCCGACTTATCTCGGCGGCCTGGGCTTTTCGCTCAAGTGGAACATGGGCTGGATGAACGACACGCTGCGCTATTTCTCGCGCGCGCCGGTCTATCGCCGATTCCATCACGACGAGCTGACCTTCGGCCAGCTCTACGCCTACACCGAGAATTTCCTGCTGCCGCTATCGCACGACGAAGTGGTGCACGGCAAGGGCTCGCTGCTGGCGAAAATGCCGGGCGATCCCTGGCAGCAGTTCGCGGAACTGAGGCTGCTGTTCGTCTGGCAGTACACCACGCCCGGCAAGAAGCTCAACTTCATGGGCAACGAATTCGGCCACGGGCGGGAATGGCGGGTGCAGTGGGAGCTCGACTGGCACCTGCTCGCGATCGACTGGCACCAGGGCGTCCAGCAGTGCGTGCGCGACCTGTCGCGGCTGTACCGCGACCTGCCGGCGTTGCACGACCTGGACTTCGAGCAGGCCGGCTTTCACTGGGTCGACTGCCACGACGCCGATCAATCGGTGCTGGTCTACGAGCGGCGCGCGCGCGACGGCTCGTTCGTCATCGTGGCGCTCAACTTCACGCCGGTGCCGCGCCATGGTTACCGCATCGGAGTGCCGGCGCCCGGCACGTATCGCGAGGTGTTCAACAGCGACTCCCGCTATTACCGCGGCAGCGACCTCGGCAACGGCGAGCTGCGAGCGGAAACCGCGCCCTGGATGGGACGTCGGCACTCGATCGCCATGACGCTGCCGCCGCTGGCGGGCATCATTCTGCAAAGAACGTGAATGCCCTGAATGCCGTGACTCGTACATTCAGTCGATTCCGGGCCGCAATCCGCTTCTTTTGAATCCCGGGTCTCGAGTCCGCGTCGGCGGCGCGGGGTTTCGTTACGACATGCACGATATTCACGGTATTCACGACCGTAACGTTCCAACCCGAGCGCCGGAACAATCATCAACAACATGGCCGACGACAAGCTGAAGGTGCTCTTCGCGACTTCCGAAGTCGCGCCGCTCGTCAAGACCGGCGGACTGGGAGACGTGTCGGGCGCGCTGCCGCCGGCGATCGCAGGCCTGGGAGCGGACGTGCGGGTGCTCGTGCCCGGCTATCGGCAGGTCATGGAAGCGCTCAAGACCAAGGGCCGCGCGGCGGTGCTGCCGGCCCTGTCCGGATTGCCGCCTGCGCACCTGCTCGCGTCCAAGCTTCCCTCCGGCGTGCCGCTGCTGGTGATCGATTGCGCGATCTACGACCGTCCCGGCGGCCCTTATCAGGACGCCGCGGGTCGCGACTGGCCGGACAACGACCTGCGATTCGGCCTGTTGTCCTATGTCGCCGCCCTGCTGTCCGCTTCGGGATCGCCGTATCCCTGGGCGCCGGACATCGTTCACTGCAACGACTGGCAAACGGGTCTCGCGCCGATCTATCTGCGCTACACGGATGGCCGCAAGGCGAAGACGGTGATCACGATCCACAACCTCGCCTACCAGGGTATTTTCCCGCCCGAGGCCGTGGCCAGGCTGGGTCTTCCGAAGCAGGCCTTCGGAATCGACGGCGTGGAGTACTACGGCAACATGTCTTTTCTCAAGGCTGGACTGCAGTGGGCGGACCATATCACCACCGTCAGCCCGAGCTATGCGCAGGAAATCCAGCACGAGCCGCTCGGCATGGGCATGCAGGGCCTGCTTTCGCATCGGCGGGCGGTGCTCACCGGGATCCTCAACGGCATCGATGTCGACGCCTGGGATCCCGACAACGATCCTTATATCGAGCGCTACTACAACGCGAGCCGCCTGGCGCAGAAAGAAGACAACCGCAAGGCGCTGCGCGCGCGGCTGCGGCTGGCAGACGAGCCGGAGGTTCCGCTGTTCGCAACCGTCGGCCGGCTCACGCACCAGAAGGGATTGGACGTGCTGGCGGACGTCGCGGCCGAATTGATCGGGTTTCCCGCTCAGCTCGCCGTCCTCGGCGCGGGGGACGCGCAGCTGCAGAGCCGCTTCCTGTCGCTGGCGCGGTCGCATCGCGGAAAGATCGCCGCCCACATCGGTTTCGACGAAGGGCTGTCACATCAGATCGAGGCCGGGGCGGACATCTTCGTGATGCCTTCGCGCTACGAGCCCTCGGGGCTGAATCAGATGTACAGCCAGCGTTACGGCACGCCGCCGGTGGTGCATGCGACAGGAGGGCTGAAAGATTCGGTGGTGGATGCCACGCCGCAGGCGATCGCGGCGAAGACGGCGAGCGGATTCGCTTTCGCGCCGCTCGGCCCCGAAACCTTGCTCGCCGCCTGCCGCCGCGCCGCCCACGCCTATCGCAACAAGCGCCTGTGGCGGCAGATCCAGAAAAACGGCATGGCGCGCGATTTTTCCTGGCAAGCGAGCGCGCGCCAGTACCTGCAGCTGTACCACGAGTTGATGCGCTAAATCGCCGGCAACGGGCTACAATCATCAATCCCGGCAACCCGGGCCCGGCAGCCCGGCCCGCAGCCAAAAAAACCAGACGGATGGAGGCCACGCAATGATCGGAGATCGGATCGAAGTCAACATCGCCGGCGGACTCGACATATCCCTGCCGCGCATGGTGCACGTGCGTCAGAAGTTCAGGACGCCCAAGGTGGACAGCGTAACCCGCGTTGTCGTCGAGCAATTCAAGCGTCCCGAGGTTCGCGGCAAGGTCAGGCCCGGCATGACGATCGCGGTGGGCTGCGGTTCGCGCGGCATTGCCAACATCGCCGAGTGCGCACGAGCCGTCGTCGGCGAGCTCAAGGCGCTCGGCGCGAAGCCCTTCATCTTCCCGGCGATGGGCAGCCACGGCGGCGCAACCCCGGAAGGCCAGCGCGAAGTGCTCGAAGGCTATGGCATCACCGAAGACTACGTCGGCTGCCCGATCCGTTCCCAGATGGAGGTGGTGGAGCTCGGCAAGGTCGACGGCATGCCGGTATACATGGACAAGCTCGCGGCCGCGGCGGACGCGGTGGTGCTGATTCCCCGCATCAAGCCCCACACCAATTTCCGCGCGCCGATCGAGTCCGGCATCGTGAAAATGCTCACCATCGGAACGGGCAAGATCACGGGCGCCACCGAGCTGCACACCTACGGCATGGATACCTTCGGCGAGCTGCTGCCGAAGGCCGCGAAGTTCATCATGTCGAAGAAGAATTTCCTGTTCGGCGTGGCGATGGTGGAAAACGCCGCCGACGAGACCGCGATCGTGGAGATCGTGCCCGCGGAGCAGGTGTTCGAACGCGAACCGAAATTGCTCGGCAAGGCGAAGGAACTGATGCCGCGGCTGCAATTCGACGAGATCGACGTGCTGGTCGTGGAGAAGCTCGGCAAGAACATCTCCGGCTCCGGCATGGATCCGAACATCACCGGACGCAACTGCCGCTTCGTGGAGTGGAACATGAGGCCCTTCGTGAAGAAGATCGCGGTGCTGGGGCTCACGCCCGAGACCCACGGCAACGCCTGCGGGATCGGCGCCGCCGACGTCACCACGATGAAGCTGTACCGGGAACTGGACGTCGCCAAGACCTACGCAAACATCATCACCTCGACCTATCTGGACGGCGGCGCGATCCCGATCGTCATGAACACCGACGAGGACGCGATCCGCCTGGCGGTGAAGACCGTGGTGCGGGTGAAGCCCCAGGACACCAGGATCGTGCGCATCCCGAACACGCTCGAGATCGTGGACATCCATGTCTCCGAGCCGCTGATGAAGCATGTAAAGGCGAATCCGTCAATGTTCGAGATCCTCGGCGATCCGGAGCCCTTCAAGTTCGATGCCAAGGGCAATCTCTACCCGATGCTCGCCAAGGCGCACGAGCCGGTTCACGCCTGATCGGGTGGCGTCGTCGCAGCAGTCGGGTTGGGGAGCGCGTCCGCGCCCGACCTGAGCAGGGGTCCCATGCACATTCACCTCGATGCGGTCGGCGGCGTCGCCGGCGACATGTTCATCGCCTCGATCCTGGACGCGTTCCCGGACCTGCGCGAGGGGATGCTGCAGGCGATCCGCGCCGCCGGGCTGCCGCCCGATGTGGGCCTGTCGGTCGTCGAGCATCGCGACGACGCGCTGACCGGACTGCGCTTCCTGGTGGACGAAGGGCCGCACCGCGGCGCCGCCGTCCATCGTCACACTGCGTATCGCGAGATCCGCGCGCGGCTGCAGCGCGCACCGCTCGAGGCGGCGGTGCGCGAGCACGCGATCGGCATTTTTTCCCTGCTGGCAGAAGCCGAGAGCAAGGTGCACGGCGTACCGGCGGACGAGGTGAGCTTCCACGAGCTGGGGGAATGGGATTCGATCGCCGACATCGCCGGCGCCGCGTATCTCATCGCGCAGCTTGACGCGACCTGGTCGGTGGGGCCGCTGCCGCAGGGACGCGGCGGCGTCAAGACTGCGCACGGCTGGCTGCCGGTGCCAACGCCCGCGGCGACGCTGCTGCTCGAGGGATTCGAGCTGATCGACGACGGCATCGTCGGCGAGCGGGTGACGCCCACCGGCGCGGCGATCCTGCGACACCTGAAGGCCGACGGCGGCGGCGATCGCCGCTCGCGCAGGCTCATGCGCGCGGGCACCGGCTTCGGCACCAAGAGCTTTCCGGGACTGTCGAACGTGCTGCGGCTGCTCGCGTTCGAGGAGGCGAAGGTTGCGACCGAGTCCGACCGCGTTGCACAGTTGCTTTTCGAGGTCGACGACCAGACGGCGGAAGACCTGGCGATCGGGTTGGATCGGCTGCGCGCGCATCCTTCGGTGCGGGACGCGCTGCAGATGCCCGCGTTCGGCAAGAAGGGGCGTCTCGTCACCCATGTCCAGATCCTGTGCGATCCGGCGGACCTGGAAAACGTGATCGAAGCCTGCTTTTCCGAGACCGCCACTCTCGGCGTGCGCTACCAGGTGCTGGAGCGGCGCAAGCTCAGCCGCAGCCAGCGTGCCGTGGAGGCCGGCGGGCGCAGCGTTCGCGTCAAGCTGGCGCGACGCCCGCGGGCGCGCACGGCGAAAGCGGAGGCCGACGACCTGCGCGGCGTCTCCGGGCGCGCCGAGCGCGAGCGGCTGCGTCGCGAGGCGGAGTCCTCCGCGCTGGACGGGGAAGACTGATGGACGCCGTGGCGGACAAGCTCGAAGCACTGCGCGGCGCGCTCTCCGGCATGGCGCGCATCGCGGTGGCGGTGAGCGGCGGAGTGGACAGCATGACGCTCGCCGTGTTCGTTCACCGGCACTTCCCGCACGGAGCGGAGATGTTCCATGCCGTCTCGCCGGCAGTGCCGCAGGAAGCTACTGCACGCGTGCAGGCGCTGGCGGAGCGGGAAGGCTGGGCCCTGCGCGTCATCGACGCCGGCGAGTTCGGCAACGCGAATTATCGCGCCAACCCGCTCGATCGCTGCTTTTACTGCAAGACCAGTCTGTACGCCGCGATCGCGCCGCGCACTCGCGCGCAGATCGTATCCGGCACCAATACCGACGATCTCGGCGAATACCGGCCCGGCCTGGAAGCGGCGAAATTGCACCGCGTGCGGCACCCCTTCGTCGAGGCCGGCATCGACAAGCGGACGGTGCGCGCGATCGCCCGCCATCTCGGGCTGCGCGATCTCGCCGAGCTGCCCGCTTCGCCCTGCCTGTCGAGCCGCATCGAAACCGGCATCGCGATCGATCCGGACGTGCTGGCGCTGGTGCATCGGACCGAGAAGCTGGTCGGCGAAGCGCTGCGACCGCAGACCGTGCGCTGCCGCGTGCGCGCCGGGGGCGTGGTCATCGAGCTCGACGAGGCGCGGCTCGCCGCCCTGGACGCCGCGCAGCGCGGCGAGCTTCGCGACCGGATCGGCGCCTTGTTCCGCGCCGCCGGCTTCGACCACGAAATCTCCTTCGCGCCGTACCGCGTCGGCAGCGCCTTCCTGCATCGCCTGCGGCCCGTTTGAAACAAATGTGCACCAAAGAGACACAGAGGCACAGAGTAAAGCCAGAAAACTGAAGTCAAACCACCAAGGCACCAAGACGCCAAGAAGATAATCACAATTCGTGTTTTGCATTTCTTGGCGCCTTCGTGTCTTGGTGGTTAACTTGTTCTTGATTTTCTCTGTGCCTCTGTGTCTCTGTGGTTAACCGGATTTGAAATATGACGCTGCATAAAGACGTGATGCTCGACTTCGCGCGCGAGGCGCGCACCGGCCTCGATGAGGCGGTGTTGTGCGCCCACAAATCGGTCGCGCACATCGCCGAAATCCTGCGCCAGGTGGAGGCGCGCGGCGGGCGCGTTCTGCTGACCCGGCTCCTGCCGGACCAGCTCGAGGCGTTGCCCGAGCAGCAGCGCACGCGCATCGACTATGAGCCGCTGTCGCGAACCGGCTGGTTCGGCGGCGCGCACGAGCGCGTCGGGGTGCAGCGCATCGCGGTGGTGGCTGCCGGCACGTCCGACGTGCAGGTGGCGCGGGAGACCGCGCGCACGCTCGCCTATTACGGCGAATCGCCGCTGGAGGTGACCGACGTCGGTGTTGCGGGGCTGTGGCGGCTGCTGGAGCGCATCGAGGAGATCCGCCAAATGAAAGTGGTGGTCGCGGTCGCCGGGATGGATGCCGCGCTGCCTACCGTGATCGGCGGGCTCGTGTCCGCGCCGGTGATCGGAGTGCCGACCTCGGTCGGTTACGGCGCAGCCGAAGGCGGACAGACCGCGCTCAAGGCGATGCTGGCGAGCTGCGCGCCGGGTCTGACCGTCACCAACATCGACAACGGCTACGGCGCCGCCTGCGCCGCGCTGCGCATCCTGCGCACGCTACAGGCATGAAACTCGAAACGACCGGCCACGAAGGAAGCGGAGCGACCAAACAGATTTGACCACCAAGATCACCAAGAACGCAAAGAAAGGCAAGAACAGGAACGGGAATTACTTGGTGCCCTTGGCGTGCTTGGTGGTTCGGGATTCTGTTTGATCTTTCCTCCGTGTCCTCCGTGATTCATCGGCCTTGCTGCGCGAGGCTTACTTCAGATCGTCCTTGACCGCATCGAGCCCGGCCTGCGCGCATTGCCCGTCCTGCTCGGCGGTGCCGCCGGACACGCCGATCGAGCCGATATGCTGGCCCTTGGCGGTGAGGATCGGCAGGCCGCCTTCGAACGTGACGATGCCCGGAACATAGGCGATGCCGGGCACGCGCGAGGCCGCGATCTCTCCGACCTGCTTGGTCGAGAACGGGAAGCCCGCGGAAGTCTTCGCCTTGAGCATCGAGATCTCGATGCTCTTCAGGTACGCGTCGTCCATGCGCTGGAAGTATTTCAGGTTGCCGCCGCCGTCCATGACGGCGATATTCATCTTCCAGCCTTCCTGCTTGGCCTTGGCTTCGCAGGCTGCCGCCATCTTCTTGGCGACATCGAGCGTCAGCACCGGGCGCTGCTCGAGGGCGAACGCCGAGCCGGCAGCGAGCAGAGAAATCGAGGCGAGTGCTAGGACCGTCTTTTTCATGAGGATCTTCCTTTCTTGACTGGTTGACACGGGATTGAATCGCGAACCGGGGCCGACACAGTATCCCCCCTCCCGCGGGTAGTCACGTCCGAGCAATGAAAATCTCCTGACGCGGACCCGCGAATCGCGACCAAACTGCTTGGTCAGGCACGCGCGCGCAAAGTTCGAACCGCCGACCCGGCGCGGGTTTCAGAATATCGTCAGCCACTGGCCGTCCTGGAAATAGACCGTCTCGGCGTGCCCGCCGACCGGACCATCCTCGATGGCGTCGTGGTCGAAGTCCGGCAGCCGTTCCACCGCCTCGTCGCGGATCGCCCTCTTCTTCAGGACGAAGGGCGTGACGGAGTGAATCATGCGCAGGGCATTGGCGGCGAACTTCCGTGTCTCCTCCGCCTTGTCGACTGCCCCGCCCCAGTACACGAGGATGCTCATGTCGTCGCCATTCAGGCACAGCACTGCCAGGTCCTGCTGGCCGGCCCGGGCGAACTGGCCGCGGATGGCGTTGTGCGCGCCGTCCCACTTGGTGAATATCGGCACCTTGCAGCCGCGCCGGGCGAGGTCTTCGCGAACCGCGGGCGGCAGCGTGCGCAGCTGCGCCGGGGCCAAGATGCGCAGGTCCGGGAACTCCTTTTTCGCCTCCTCCAGATTGTGCTGCGCGTGCGCCGCGCAGCTGAGCGACAACGCGGCAGTGAGCAGGAAGATTTCGCGCATGAGGGCTCGCGCTCCGGAATCGTCGTGGGAGTCTAGCGCCGGGCGGCGAAACGCGGGTAGCGGCAAATGTCGCTCTCCGGCGTCGGCCGCGGCGCGAGCCTGCGCGCCGCCTTTTGCGGCGCTTGGCCGGGGCTACGCGGCCTGGTGCCCGCCGAGGTAGGCGGCGCGCACCTCGTCGTTGTCGAGCAGCTCGTGGGTGGTGCCCTGGACGGTCAGATTGCCCGTTTCCAGCACGTAGCCGCGCGAAGCCACCGAGAGCGCCATGTGCGCGTTCTGCTCGACGAGCAGGATGGTGGTGCCGCGCTGGTGGATCTGGCGGATCGCGGCAAACAGGTGCTGGACGATGAGCGGCGCCAGGCCGAGAGACGGTTCGTCGAGCAGCAGCAGCTTCGGCTTCGCCATCAGTCCGCGCGCCACCGCCAGCATCTGCTGCTGGCCGCCGGACAGCGTCCAGCCGAGCGCATGCTCGAACGACTTGATCTCGGGGAAAATGCCGAACATCTGCTCGGCTTCCTCTTCGAGCTGCGCCCGCGCGATCCTGCCGCGGCTGGAAGCGCCAAGCAGGATGTTCTCGCGCACGGTCAGGCCGGGAAAGATGCGGCGGCCTTCGGGGACATGGGAAATGCCCAGGCGCACGATGCGCTCCGGCGCCATCTGGTGGATGGGATGCCCTTCGAACCGGATCTCGCCCGCGGTGGGGCGCAGCAGTCCCGAGATGGTGCGCAATGTCGTGGTCTTGCCGGCGCCGTTGGCGCCGAGCAGTGTCACGATCTCCCCCGGGTCGACGGTGAGCGAAACGCCCCGCAGCGCCTGCACGCTGCCGTAGGAACTGAAGACGTTCCTCAGCTCAAGCAGTGGCATGGCCCGGTTCTCCGAGGTAGGCGGCGATCACGTCGGGATGGCGCAGCACCTCTTCGGGCGTGCCTTCCGCGATCTTCTTGCCGAAGTTGAGGACGGTGATCCGGTCGGACACCTTTTCCACCAGGCCCATGTCGTGGTCGATGAGGAAGATGGTCAGGCCGTGTCCTTCGCGCAGCCGCTTGAGCAGCTCCACGAGCTCCATTTTCTCGGTCTGATTGAGTCCCGCCGCCGGCTCGTCGAGCAGCAGGAGTTTCGGGTGACCGGCGAGCGCGCGGGCGATCTCGACCAGGCGCTGGTGCCCGTAGGGCAGGTTTCGCACCGCGGTTTCGGCCTTGTCGGCAAGCCCGACGAACTGCAGCGCCGACAGCGCCCGGTTTCGCAGCGCCTGATGGCCGGGTTCGATCGGATTGTTGTCGCGTTGCGCGCCGACGATGACGTTCTCCAGCGCGGTCATGGTCGGGAACAGGCGGATGTTCTGGAAGGTGCGGCCGGCGCCGTGCGCGGCGCGCTCGTGCGGGGACTTCGGGGTGACGTCGTCGCCGTCGATCAGAATTTTTCCCGCCGTCGGCTTGTAGATGCCGTTCACCACGTTGAGGGTGGTGGTCTTCCCCGAGCCGTTCGGACCGATCAGCGCGTGCACCGTGCCGCGCCTGACCTCGATGTCCACTCCGTCCACCGCGCGCAATCCGCCGAAGTGTTTCTGCAAGCCTTCGAGCCGGAGCATCGGCGTGCTCTCGGTGATCCGGATATCCAGGTCGAGCGGTTTGACGCGTAAGACCTGCGGCGCGGGAGGCGCCTTGCGCGCCCTTGCCCAGGCGTTCTTGAGCAGCCCCCAGATCCCCTCCGGCATGAACACCATGATCAGGATCACCGCCAGGCCGTAGATCGCGAGATACACGTCCTTGATGAATTGCAGCGCCCGCGGCATCTCCTTCAGCCACTCGGGCAGCAGAATGAGCAGCGTGGTGCCGAGCGCGCCGCCGAAGGGCGACTGCGCGCCGCCCAGCAGCGCCATCGACAGGAACTCGATCGCGCGGTTGAAGTTGAAGTTGTCCGGGCTGATATAGGCGAAGCCGCCGGCGTAGAGCGCGCCGCCGATGCCGCCCAATGCCGCCGACAGGACGAACGCGGTCACCTTGACCCGCAGGGTGTGCACGCCCACCACTTCCGCGGCAAGCTCGTTTTCCCGCACCCCCCGCATCGCGCGTCCGAGCCGCGTGTGTGGCAGCCACCACACCGCGGCGATCAGCAGATACATCACCAGCGTGCAGAGCAGGAGATAGGCGCGGTCGTCGGTGAGCGCATAGCCGAAAACCGAGGGACGCGGGATGCCGGGGATGCCGTCCGGTCCGTGGGTGACCTCGATCCAGTTCACCGCCACCAGATCGAAGATCTGCTGGAAGCTGATCGTGATCATCGCCAGGTAATGGCCGCCGAGGCGGATGGTGGTGAGTCCCAGGATGCCGCCGGCAACGGCGGCGGTGCCCACGCCGATCGCCAGCGAGATCCAGAACGGCAGGCCGTAGGCGGCGGTGCCGAGCGCAAGTCCGTAGGCGCCGAAGCCGAAGAACGCCGCCTGCGCGAGATTGATCTGGCCGGTGTAGCCGAGCACGACCACCATGCCGAGCACGGCGATCGCGTAGGTCGTCGCCTGCATGAAGATCGACAGCACGAAATGGCTGACGCCGGCGACGAAAGGCACGACCGGCAGGGCGACCGCGACGACCAGGACGACCACCGCCCAGGGCGAGAAGCGCCCGCGCTGCGCGGCCGCGGCCTTTGCCTCGCGCGCGCTCATGCTTTCTCCGAGACCTTTTCGCCGAAGAAACCCTGCGGCCGGAAGATGAGCACCAGGAACAGCATCAGGAAGGCGTAGGCATCCTTGTACGGCACCGAGATGTAATACGCGGCGAAGCTTTCGACCACGCCGATGAACAGCCCGCCGACGATCGCGCCCTTGACGTCGCCGAAGCCGCCGATGATGGTCGCCGCGAAGGCCTTGAGCGCGATGATGGAGCCCATGCCGATCGAGACGAACAGAATCGGCCCGACCAGCACGCCGGCCAGCCCGCCCAGCGTGGCGCTGTACAGAAAGGTGATGGCGATCATCAGCGCCACCGGGATGCCGAGCAGCCGCGCCATGTCCTTGTCCTGGGAGGTGGCCTGCAGCTTCTTGCCCACCAGCGTGTGCTCGAAAAAGAAGTACTGGAAGGCCACCATCACCATGGTGACCGCCAGGATCACCAGGTACTGGCTGTCGAGGAAAACGCCGCCGACGTGCAGCCCGTCGAAATTGAGCACCTTTTCCATCGCCCTGGGCTGCGCGCCGAAGATCGCGAGCACCGTGTTCTGCATGAAGATCGACGCGCCCAGGGTGGAGATCAGCACCGGCAGGAAGGAGCGGTGCCGCAGCGGGTAGTAGACGCCGAAGTTGAACAGCAGCCCGAACGCCGCCATCGCGAGCAGCGCAAGGACGAAGGCGAGCCAGTACGGCGCGCCGGCGCCGGTCAGGCAGGCGACCATGATGTACGCACCGAGCATCGCGAAGTCGCCCTGCGCGAAGTTGACGACGTTGGTCGCGCGGATGATGAGCACGAAGCCCAGCGACACCAGCGCATAGATGCTGCCAAGCGCGAGCCCCTGGAACAGCACCTGAAGATTATTGGCCAGCGCTTCCACGGCGCCTTCCCCCGAAAAAAACCGCGGGCGCCATTATGCCGTAGCCATGGCGCCCGCGGGTCCCGTGATGTCCGTTACTTTGGGGAGCTGATGTGCTTGACGTAGACGATCTTGCCGCCCTCGTTCTTGACGATGTTGTAGCCGCGCAGCCCGTCGCCGTTCTCGTCGAAATTGTAGGTGCCTTCCACGCCCTTCCAGTTTCTCAGGCCGAGGATCGCCTTGCGGATGTCGTCGGGCCTGGTGCTCTTCGCGGTGTTGATTGCCTGTGCGATCACGTTGAGCGCGTCGAATGCCCAGCTCGAGTAGACGTCGGGCTGGAGATGGTATTTCGCGCTGTAGGCCTGCGCGTAGGCCTTGGCCTCGGCGTTGGCGTCGGGATTGAAGTCGGCGATGCCGTAGGTGCCGTGCAGCGCCTCGCCGGCGAGCTTCATCGCGGTGTCGGTGACGATCGAGGGCGAACCGATCCAGGTCGCGGTGACGCCGAGCTGGCGCAGCTGCTTGGCGAAAATGCCGAGATCCTGGGAGTTGGTCATGTAGGTGCCGATCACGTCGGCGCCGGACTTCTTGATCGCCAGCACCACCGGCGTGAAGTCCTGCGAGTTGTTGGTGTAGCCCTGCGTGAGCACCGGCTCCACGCCATAGACCTTGAGCGCCTCGGTGAGCGCCTTCTGGCCGCCGGAACCGAACGCGTCGGTGGAATGCACGATGGCCCATTTTTTCAATTTGAGCGTGTTGACCCCGAAGTTCGCGATCACCTTGGAGGAAAAGCTGTCGTTCGGACGGCAGCGGAACACCCAGGGGTTGTTGACGTGGGTGAGGCTCGGGTCGGTGCCGCCGATCATCACCGGGATGCCGGCCTTGGCGATCGTGGGCGAGGCGGCCTGCACCTGGGTGCTGCGGATCGGGCCGATGATCGCGGGAATGTCCGTGTTGCCGCCCAGCTTGGAGAAGGCGAGAACGGTGCCGGGGTTGGTGGACTGGTTGTCCTCGATCACCAGCTCGACCTGCTTGCCGAGGATGCCGCCCTTCTTGTTGATCTGCTCGGCGGCGAGCCTGGCGCCGTTGATGGTGTAGCTGCCCGCCTCGGCGTTCGGTCCGGTGATTTCGCTCACCAGGCCGATCTTGATGGTGTCGGCGAATGCGCCGCAAACGCCGAAAGCGAGCGCTGCGGCGATGACGGCGCGGAGTGTTGCGCGCATGAAATCCTCCCGATGTGGTTTCGTTGGACCCCGGCCGGTACGTCTGCCGGCGGCCCGCCGCAGCAACGCGACGCGGGGCGCGGCGATTGACGCCGCGAGAGGCGCTAATCGTAAGTTGCCCGTCCCCGTCGCGTCAATCGCGGGGCGCCGTTTTCGCGTTGTCGCACCGCGGGAGGGTTTTCGCGATGTGGCATCGGGGCGCGTTGCGGGGAAGCCGCCGCCCGTTCGATGCCGCGCCCGCGTGCGCGGCTACAGCCAGCGCATCATTCCCATCTCGAACGGATGGGTCAACAGCTCGTGGTACGGATACGCGCGTATCCGGTACTCGAGCTTGCCGCACATCTCCGGGGTGAGCTCCAGCGCGTAGATCAGCTCGCCGCGCTCGGTGCGTTGGCCGGTGGATTCGTAGCGATAGCACGCGGGTGCCTTGTTCGCGGCCGCATCGGTTTCGCGCGCGATGAGCATCTCCACCGCGACGTCGTCGGCCTGCAGCCCATCCAGGTGCATCGCCACTTCGAAGCGCAGCGATTCGCCGAACTGGATGCCTTTGCGCGGCGGGTCGAGCCTGCGCATGCCGACTCTGCCCCAGGCGCCGCGCACCCGCGCCTTCCACTCCGCAAGGCGCCGCGCCGCCTCCGAATCCGATTCCGCGTAACGGCGTCCCTGCCGGGTCGCGGGCAGGTAGAACTTGGAAACGTACTCGCTGACCATGCGCGTGGAGTTGAAGCGCGGCAACAGCGAAGCCATCGAGCGCTTCGCCATGCGCACCCATTCGCCGGAAAAGCCGGTGTCGCCGCGCCGGTAATACAGCGGAATGACCTGGTCCTGCAACAGCTCGTAGAGGGTGCGGCTTTCTTCCACGTTGCGGCGCGCCTCGTCCAGGGTCTCGGACATCGGCTTGATCGCCCAGCCGTTGCCGCCGTCGTATCCCTCGTCCCACCAGCCGTCGAGCACCGACAGGTTGATCACGCCGTTGATGCCCGCCTTCATGCCCGAGGTGCCGCTGGCCTCCTGCGGATAGATCGGGTTGTTCAGCCAAACGTCCACGCCGCACGCCAGCCGCCGGCCCAGCCTCAGGTCGTAGTCCTCCACCAGCAGCACCTTGCCCTCGAATTCGGGCGTCTTCGCGATCTGCGTGATGCGCCGGATGATGTCCTGTCCGGGCACGTCGGCGGGGTGCGCCTTGCCGGAGAAGATGAACAGCACCGGCCGTTCCTTGTTGCTTACGATCTCGCGCAGCCAGTCGAAGTTTTCGAACAGCAGCGCGGCCCGCTTGTAGGTCGCGAAACGCCGCGCAAAGCCGATGGTGAGGATGTTCGGGTTCGCCGGATCCGCGAAGCGCAGCAACCGGTCCAGGTGCGCCTCGGAGCCGCGGTTGCGATAGTGCTGGCAGGCGATGCGGTAGCGCACCAGATGCAGCATTTGCGTCTTCAGCGACTGCCGGATGCTCCAGAACAGGTGATCCGGCATCTCGTCCACGCGCCGCCAGTATCCGGCATCGAGCACGTGATGCGGCCAGTCGAAACCGAGGAATTTCTCGAACTGATCGGCCCATTCCGGCGCGAGAAAGGTCGGCACGTGCACGCCGTTGGTCACGAAGCTGATCGGGTTCTCCTCCGGCTCGAGCTCCGGCCACAGCGGCGCGCAGATCCGCGAGGACACGCCGCCGTGGATGCGCGACACGCCGTTGTGGAAGCGCGAGCCGCGGATGGCGAGCGCCGTCATGTTGAACTCGCGGCTCTCGCCTACCCGCCCGAGCCCGAGGAACTGCTCGTCCGAGATTCCCAGTTCCTTCTGCAGCCCGGAGAAGTACTCCCGGACCATGTCCTCGCCGAAATGATCGTGTCCCGCGGGCACCGGAGTGTGCGTCGTGAACACCGTGTTGGCCGCCACCGTTTCCAGTGCGGCGTCGAAGCTCAGGCCGTGGCCGACGAGCATGCGCGCACGCTCCAGTACGAGGAAGGCCGGATGCCCTTCGTTGAGGTGCCAGGCGGTGGGCTTGATTCCCATCGTCTTCAGCGTCCGCACTCCGCCGATGCCGAGCACGATCTCCTGCTCGATGCGCGTGGCCCTGTCGCCGCCGTAGAGCCGGTACGTGATGTTCCGGTCGCGATCGCTGTTGACCTCCAGATCGGTGTCGAGCAGGTAGATGGTGACGTGCCCGACCTGTGCCTTCCATACCCGCACCTGCACGTTGCGTCCCGGCAGCTCGATCTGCACGCGCACCTCGGAGCCGTCGTCGTTGTGCACGATCGACAGTGGCAGATCGTCGAAATCGGAATCGGTGTACTGCGCCTGCTGGTTGCCTTCGAGATCGATGGTCTGGTGGAAGTAGCCCTGGCGATAGAGCAGGCCGACGCCGACGAAGGGCAGGCGCATGTCGCTCGCCGACTTGCAGTGGTCGCCGGCGAGGATGCCCAGGCCTCCCGAGTAGATGGGCAGGCTTTCGTGGAAGCCGAACTCGGCGCAGAAATACGCGACGAGATCGCTTTGGCGCAGCCACTCCGAGCCGTTGCGCCGCAGCGGCTCGTTGTGATAGGTGTCGAAGGCGGACAGCGCGCGGTTGTAGTTGCCGAGATAGACGGGATCGTCCGCCGCGTCGACCAGCCTCTGCTCGTCGACGCGCTTGAGGAAAGCCTTCGGGCTGTGGTTGACCGCGTCCCAGAGTGCGGAATCCAGGCGCGAGAACAGCGTGCGGCTCTGCCGGTCCCAGCTGTACCAGAGATTGTTGGCGAGTTCTTCCAGCCGCGCCAGCCGGCGCGGGATCTTCGGCGCGACTTCGAGGGAGAATTTGGTGCCTTTGCCCATGGTGCCGCGATTATGGGCAAAGCCGCCGTTTCGGGAAAGGCGGGCGCACGGGGGTGCTTGCGTGATTAATGATGAACGGGCAAGCCCGTGACCCGCGATAGGTGATTCGTGATTGGCAAAAGCTCGATCTGTTTTCTTTCACCAGGTTTACTGGTTTTCCCAATCGCGAATCACCAGTCACCAATCACTATGATCACAGCACGTACCGCGCGAGATCCTCGCGCCCGGCGAGTTCCTTGAGCCGCGCGTCGACATAGGCGGCGTCGATCACGATGCTTTCGCCCTGGCGGCGGGTGGCGTCGAAGGACACCTCCTCCAGCAGCTTTTCCATCACCGTGTACAGGCGGCGGGCGCCGATGTTCTCGGTCTTCTCGTTCACCTGCCAGGCGATTTCCGCCAGTCTGCGGATGCCCTCCGGCCGGAACTCCAGCCGCACGCCCTCGGTCTGCAGCAGCGCCTCGTACTGCCGCGTGAGACAGGCGTCCGTCGAGGTGAGGATGCGCTCGAAATCCGCCACGTCGAGACTCGACAGCTCCACCCGGATCGGGAAGCGACCCTGCAGCTCCGGGATCAGATCCGAGGGCCTGGACAGGTGGAAGGCGCCGCTGCCGATGAAAAGAATGTGATCGGTGCGCACCATGCCGTACTTGGTCGACACCGTCGTGCCTTCCACCAGGGGCAGCAGGTCCCTCTGCACGCCCTGGCGGGATACTTCCGCGCCGACGACTTCCTGGCGGCTCGTGATCTTGTCGATCTCGTCGATGAACACGATCCCGTTCTGCTCGACGCTGGCGAGTGCGCGCAGCTTGATCTCCTCGTCGTTGATCAGCTTCGCGGCCTCTTCCTCGGTGAGCAGCTGCATCGCCTCCTTGATGCGCAGCTTGCGCGTCCGGCGGCGCGCCCCGCCCAGGTTCTGGAACATGTTCTGGATCTGCGCCGTGAGGTCTTCCATTCCGGGTGGCGCGAGGATTTCCATCTGCGGCTGCACCACCGCGGTCTCGATCTCGATCTCCTTGTCGTCGAGCTCACCCTCGCGCAGCTTCTTGCGGAACTTCTGCCGCGTGGCGGAATCGGCCGTCGCCTCCGTCGCGCCGAACCCGATCTCCCGCGCCTGCGGCAACAGCGCGTCGAGGACGCGCTCCTCGGCGGCGTCTTCCGCGCGGTGGCGCACCTTTCGCGTCTCCTTTTCCCGCGTCTGCTTGATCGCGATCTCCGCCAGGTCGCGGATGATGGTGTCGACGTCCTTGCCGACGTAGCCGACCTCGGTGAACTTGGTCGCCTCGACCTTGATGAAGGGCGCTTCGGCGAGCCGCGCCAGGCGGCGCGCGATCTCGGTCTTGCCCACGCCTGTCGGGCCGATCATCAGGATGTTCTTCGGCGTGATCTCGTAGCGCAGCGGCTCCGCGACCTGCTGGCGCCGCCATCGGTTCCGGAGCGCGATCGCCACCGCGCGCTTCGCCGCGTCCTGGCCGACGATGTGCTTGTCCAGCTCGTGGACAATTTCCTGTGGGGTCATTCCAGACATTGCGGATCCGTGAGGCGTGAGGGGTGAGGCGTGAGGGGTGAGGAGTGAGGGGTGAGGAGTGAGGAGTAAGTCGTCGCGCAATCTGAAAGGGTTTCGGTTTTCGTTAGGCTCTTCTCGCTTTTACGCCTCCCGCCTTACGCTTGACCCCTCTTTCATTCACTCCAGCGTCTCGATCGTGTGATACTGGTTGGTGTAGATGCAGATGTCGCCGGCGATGGTGAGCGCCTTCTTGACGATCTCCGCCGGCGGCAGCTCGGTATTCTCCAGCAGGGCGCGCGCCGCCGCCTGCGCATAAGGCCCGCCGCTGCCGATCGCGGCCAGGCCCTGCTCCGGTTCGACCACGTCGCCGTTGCCGGAAAGGATGAGCGAGGTCTCGCGGTCGGCGACCGCGAGCATCGCCTCGAGACGGCGCAGGATGCGGTCGGTGCGCCAGTCCTTGGCGAGTTCCACCGCCGCGCGCAGCAGGTTCCCCTGGTGTTTCTCCAGCTTCGCCTCGAAGCGCTCGAACAGCGTGAACGCATCGGCGGTACCGCCGGCGAACCCGGCAAGGATGCGGTCCTGGTAGAGGCGGCGCACCTTGCGCGCGGACGCCTTCAACACGACGTTGCCGAAGCTGACCTGGCCGTCGCCGCCGAGCGCGACGCGGTTGCCGCGCCGCACCGACAGGACGGTTGTACCGTGGAAGGGATCGTTCATGGCGGGCTCAACGGTACCGCGCAGCGTCAGGCCGGCAATCCGACAGAAACGAAGACGCAGTGCTCGTCGACCTTGAGCAGCCGCAGCAGCGTGGCCACCAGCAGGTTGGGCCGGATGACCCGGACCGTCTTGCCCAGATCGGCGAAGGCGAGAACCGTGTTGCCGAAGTTCGCCGCGCACACGAAATCGATGCGCGCCAGCTTCGACATGTTGATGTTGACGTACTGGCGCTCGTGAGCGAAACGCCGGATCGCCGCCAGCTCGGGGTCGTTCGGCCCGGTCATTTCTCCCTGCAGGAAAATGACCTCCGCCCCCTGGCTGTAGCGCGGTTCGTCGCGGCGTTCCACGCCGGTCGTCTGCGGCAGAACCGGCATCAGCACCGGCTCCCAGGCGGGCGGGTCGATCTCGCAGAACAGCGCGTATTCGACCGCCGCATTCTCGAACTGCTTCCGTCGGCCCTGAAGCTGGTACAGGTCGAGCAGCAGCCGCCAGTACGCCGCGGTCTTCGGCGTGGCGTCGACCGCCCGCCGCACCAGCTTCTCGAGACCTTCGGCACCGCTGAAATACACGCCGTTGCCGTTGGTGATCAGGAACTGGAACTCCGTGCTCAGCGCTTCGCATCCCGCCGGCGCGACGCGCTCCAGCCGGGCGAAGTCGATGTGAATCACGCTCTGCTCGGCCGCCGCCCTGCGGATCGCGCTCAACTCCTCCGCGCTGCCGCTCAGTTCCCCGGATACCGGGCAGTATCCGGCGCCGCCACGGCGAAGCGGCGCCGGAAGGTTTTCCGGCAGATCTTCGTCGATGATCCAGTCCGGAGCGGGCTTGCCGAAGGTCGCGCGGTAGCGTTTGCCCAGCCGGTCGAATTCGTTCCACCGGCCCTGCAGGCGATACAGCTCGAACAGCATCAGCCAGCTCAGGCGCGCGTCCTGGCCCGTCGTTGGTTCCGAGACGGCGCGCGACAGGATCGCTTCCGCCTCGCCGGAATCACCGTTCGCGTACTTGACTGCGGCCTCCTCCGCAGCCGGAGACAACCGCCCATGGATCTCGGAGACCTCCATGTTGCTGGAATTCATGGTGCGGCCAGGAAACAAAGACTGAGGCAGACACCCGCATGGAAGGCGGGCCCAGGCAAGAATAAACACTCCCCCCGATGCAGGCAAGCCGTGCATCAGGTGCTCCGCCAGACGGTCCCGTTCAGGAACCCGGCGACGATGCCCACCGCGGCCATGGTCCAGACGATCACCGCGCCGGTGGGCAGGTCGGTCCACACCGAGACCAGCAGCCCGGCGGCATAACCGAGCGCGCCGACGAGGTAGGCCTTGGGTAGCCGCCAACTGCGCGCGCCGCGTGTGGCGAGCGCCGGAATGATCAGGCTGGAGAACACCAGGTACACGCCCACGGTCTGCACCGATGCGGTCACGGCAAGCCCGAACAGCGCGTAGAAGCCGAGGCGGCCCAGTCGTTTCTCGCCGAACCCGAACCAGACGGCGCAGATGACCGCGGTAATCACTCCCACCACAATCAGTTGCGCGGGGCCGACCCAGAGGATCTGCCCCACCAGCAGGTCCTTCAGGTGTTCGCCGCCGTGCGGATTGCCGGCGAGCAACAGGATCTGCACCGTCGCGGCGAGCACGAACACGGTGCCGATGATCGCCTCCTGCACCTGCGGCCAGCGCTTCTCCGTCCAGGTGAGGAACAATGCGCCGGCGAGTGCGGCGGCAAGCGCCGAGAGCTGCACCGCCAGGCCCTGCGGCTCGAAGCCCAGCATGTCGGCGGCGACCACGCCGGCGCCCGCGATCTGGGCGATCGCGATATCGATGAACACGATGCCGCGCGCGAGCACCTGCATGCCGAGCGGAACGTGCGTCGCGATGACCAGCAGGCCGGCCAGGAAGGCCGGCAGCACGATGCTCAGTTCAAGATTCGCCATGTTCGTGGCCTCCCCGCCGTCCTCAATGTCCCGCCACTTTCTTCAGGCGCGCGATGGTGTCGTCGAACAAGGCGTACAGATCCTTCGCCTCCGGAGTGCCGCCGACCGTGTAGGGAAGCATCACGGCGGGAATATGCGCCCGCTGCGCCAGCCAGTCGGAGGCCTTGGGATCCTGATACGCGGAGCGCACCACCGCCTGCGCCGGATCGTGCTGCAGCGTGGTGAGCAGCTCTTCCAGATGGCTGGCAGTGGGCTCCACGCCGGGCTTGGGCTCGAGTTCCGCCAGCTCCTTCAATCCCAGCCAGCGGTTCAGGTACACCCACTCCTTGTGATGGGCGACGATGGTCATGCCCTTGAGCGGCGCGGCCTCGCTTTCCCAGCGCTGGATGGCTTGCCGCCACTTGTCCGCGAAGGCCGCGTGCCGCGCGCGAAAATAGCCGGCGTCCGCGGGATCGAGTTCGGCAAGCCGCTGTCCCAATACCTCGGCCACCAGGGCGATGTTGCGCGGATCGGTCTGGATGTGTGGGTTGCCCTGGGGATGGATGTCGCCCTCGGCGCGGTCGACGCGACTCGGAACCTCCAGCCTCTGCACGTAAGCGGAAGCCTCCAGGTAACCCCGCGTGCCGGGCTGGATGCGCGGGTTGCCCGACTGGCGCAGCAGCACCGGCAGCCAGCCGATCTCCAATTCCGCACCGGTGCACACCAGCAGGTCGGCGTTGCGGATCCTCGCGATCAGACTGGGCCGCGCCTGGATGTGGTGCGGATCCTGCATCGCGCTCGTGGCGGCGGGATAGGCGGAGATTTTCTCGCCGCCCAGTTCCTGCGCCAGCGCCTGCCATTCCGGCTCGCAGGAGAAGACGTTGAGCGCGGCGTGCGCCGCGGCCGCCGACAGCGCCAGGGCGAGCGCGATTGCGTAATACAGCGTCTTTTTCATGACCGGGCTCCTAGAACTGGTGGGCGCCGTGGGCGCCGAGGCTCATCATGTACTGCACGAAGATCTGGTTGTCGGTCGCCTCTTCGCGCGACTTGTCCTGCGCGAGCTGCAGCCGGATGCGGCTGAATTCGCTCGGGCTGTAATCCACCATCACCGAATTCTTGCGCGGGTCGAACTCGGGGCGAGCGATGAAGGCGTTGTTCACGCCGTAGTCGACGCTGCCGGTGTAGAGCTGCTCGGTGCGCAGCCCCACGCGCCAGTACGGCATGAACTGGTACACGCCCTGCAGATACCATCCCGACTGCGTGCTGCTGTAGCCGGCGATCGAGGGGCCGAGCGAGGCGCCGTTGATGTCGTAGGTCACGTTGCCGTTTTCGCTGCGGCGCAGGTATTCGCCCTGGAGCTTGAAGTTGGTGTAGTAGGAATTTCCGTTGGGGGCGTACTTCCAGACGAAGTCGGCGATCCACAGCCGGCTGGTGCCGGTGAACGAGTCGCGGACCGCGACGCCGGCGAGATCGGTATCGTCGAATTGCCTGTCCTGCGGCGAGGTCTGGAGCAGGGACAGGCCGGCGCGCCAGCTGTGGCTGTCGCCCACGTCGCCGCCCATGTGGGCGAAGAGCGCGCTCGAGCCCACGCCGTTCTTGTCGCGGTCCGAGCCCGGGAAATTGCGGCCGCGGCCGACTTCGGCCCCGAACTCGAGAAAGGTCTCGGTGGGCGCGAGCCAGCGCAGCTGCACACCGTCGTCGTTCATCTGGCTGCCGAGAAAAGCCTGGTAGGCGAGCGGTGCGTCGACGAAATCCCAGACGTGCATGTGCTGTTCGTTGAGGTAGCCGATGCCGGAGAAGAAGCGGCCGGCCTTCACCGTCAGGCCGTGCGACAGGCCGATGGTCTGGATGAACGCTTCCTCCGTCTCGACGCTGTTGTCGGGCTCGACCGCGAAGTTGAAGCCGCCGTAGAAATACGGATCGATGTTGGCGTAGATCCCCAGCTCGGACTCGGTGAGGCTGAAGCCGCGCACGCCGCCGAGCCCGGTTCCCGCTCCCGGGCCGATGGCGGTTCCGGGAGGAACGTGGAAGCCGGTGATCTGGTTCCCCGGATTGGACAGGTTGGCATACAGGCCGGACAGAATCAGCGAGATCGCCGGGTTGAACGCATTTGCACTCGACTGCGTGCCGGTAGCCGCGCCATATCCTGGTGCGGGCGGCGCGGGTGCGGCCGCCTGCGAGGCGGCCGGCTCGCTCTGCTGCTGCGAAGTCGCACCGGTGGTTTCGGCCTGCTGCGGTACCGGCGCGCCGGTGGTTTGCGACTGGCGCAGGCGCTCTTCGAGCGCCTTGATGCGCGCCTCGTAGGCGTCTTTCAGGGCCTTGATCTCGTCGCGGATCTGTTGCAGCTCAGCGTCCTCGGCGGCCCATGCCGGCGCCGATGCGGCGAAGGCGACTGCAAGCGCAGCCGCCGCGGTGTTGCGGCAGAACATCGTTGTACCTCCTGCGAACGAAACGTTTCGCCGCTCGCCCTCAGGCGATGCGGGAGATGCGTCTGCGGTTCAGAGGCAGGCGGGCGGGCCGCGCGAAAAGAACGCGACCGTCGTGCAACGGAAACGCGAAATGCCGCGGCACGGGAACTGCGCGTGGGCGGGGGAAGGCGGGACGACGAATGCCGCGAGCGCCGGGACCGCGGCGGAAATCTTGGCGAAGCTCGCACACTTGTCGCACAGCTTGGTGTGGACGAGCCCCTGGTTCTGCGCGTCGGCGTTGCCGGCGAGGTGCGATACCTGATGCGCGAGCGCGGCGTGCTGCGCGCCTAACAGCGCGCCCGCGAGCAGGATCTGAGTGAGGAATCGTCGGATCATCGAGCCGGGTATCGCGAACCTTGCCGGGCGAGCCGGCCAGCGAGAGTCTAAAGCATCACTCGCCCGAAATACAACGCGCGTCGGCGCAGGCGCGGGAAATCGCACGACGCACGCGCCTGGATTACGCGCGCCGGCTGCGTCGCGCAGCGTATTCCTCCTCATGGACCAGCACCGCACCGAAAAGCGGCTGGTGGTCTCCGGCCATCATGCGCCCAACATCGTCTACGCCAACCCGAAAGAAGGCCGCATGATGGAAAAGGCGCCGTTCGTCAATCACACCGACGTGGAGCTGATCGCCCTCGAAAAGCTGGTCGGCCGCAAGCCGCCTTTCGTGAAGTAGAAGGGTTCGCCTCAGAAGTCGTCCAGCGCGGCATCGCGCGTGAGGTGCGAAATGTCGCCCCAGCTTGTGACGCGCCACGAAGCGCCATCGTGCTCCAGGCGATTCAGGCTGGCGTTGTAGATCGGGAAGTCGCGGGGTCGGTCGAGCGGCAGGCGGTGCACGATGCGGTAGGCCGCATCGAGCACTCCGCCGTGCGTGACCGCCAGGATTCGCCCGCCCGCGTGGCGCCGCGGCAGTTCCTCCAGCCAGGCGGAAATCCGCGCGTACACCTGGCGAATGCTTTCGCCACCCGGCACGACGTGATCGGGATCGCGACGGTGGAACCGCGCGTAGTCCTCCGGAAAGCGCTCCTCGCACTCCGGGCCGGTCAAGCCCTGGAACGCGCCGAGGTTGCGCTCGCGCAGGCGCGAATCGGTCGTCGGCCGCTTGCCGCTGCGGTCGGCGATCGGCTGCGCGGTCTGCAGCGCGCGGCCCAGATCGCTCGAATAGAAATGATCGAAATGCTCCTGCCCGAGCCTTTCGCCGAGCAGCAGCGCCTGCGCGAGACCCTCGTCGTTGAGCGGGCTGTCGAGGTGGCCCTGGATGCGGCCTTCCGCGTTCCAGGCGGTTTCACCGTGGCGCACCAGGATCAGCTCGGCGCCGCGGGCGCTCATGCGGACACCCGGCACAGCAGGCCTTTCAAGTATTCTCCCTCCGGAAAGTGCAGGCTGACCGGGTGGTCGGGCGCAGCCTGGTAGCGATGCAGGATCTGCGCCTCGATCGCCGCATCGGCGGCGGCCGAGGCCACGATTTTCTGGAACAGCTCGTGCGACACGCCGCCGGAGCAGGAAAACGTGGCGAGCAGCCCGCCCGGCCGCAGCAGCTTGAACGCGAGCAGGTTGATGTCCTTGTAGCCGCGCGCGGCGCGTTGCACGGACGCGGGCGTCGGGGCGAATTTCGGCGGGTCGAGCACGATCAGATCGAAGCGGCGATTCTGGTCGCGCAGCCTGCGCAGCAGCTGGAACACGTCGGCCTCGAGCCACGTCGCCTTGTCCTGCGGCAGCTCGTTCAGCGACACGATCTCGCGCGCGGCGGCGAGCGCTTCGGCGGAGCTGTCCACGGAGAGCACCGACTCCGCGCCGTGGCGCAGCGCATGGATGCCGAAGCCGCCGGTGTAGCAGAAGCAGTTCAGAACTTCGCGTCCGCGTGCGAGCCGCCCGACGTGATCGCGATTGTCGCGCTGGTCGAGGTAGAAGCCGGTCTTGTGCCCGCGCGCGATATCGACGAGGAAGCGCAGGCCTTGCTCCGTCAGCTCGAAGCGCGTCTCGCCGCGGCCGCGAAGCCAGCCGCTGCTCGGCGCGAGTCCTTCCAGCTCCATCGCGTCGCTGTCCGAGCGGTCATAGATGGCGTCGAGCGTGCCAATCGCAGCCAATGCATCGGCGATCTCCTGCTTCCAGCGTGCCGCGCCGGCGCTGCTCGCCTGGATGACCGCGATACGGTTGTAGCGGTCGGCGATCAGGCCGGGCAGCCCGTCCGACTCGGCATGAACCAGCCGCACGCCGGCCTGCCCCGCCGCGGTCTCCTCGCGGGCGGCCGCCGCCGCCCGGATCCGCCGGCGGAAGAAGTCCGCGTCGATGCGCTCCTCGCGCTCGAAGCTCCACACCCGCGCCACGATCTGCGACGCCGCGCTGTACGCGCCCCACGCCAGGAAGCGCCCGTCGTGGGCGTGCATCGCGACCGTGTCGCCGGACTGCGGTGCGCCCTCGACCCGCTCCACCGCGCCCGAGAACACCCACGGGTGCCTGCGCAGCAGCGACTTCTCCCTGCCGGGTTTCAATACCAGCTTAAGCAATTGCGACCGATGGCGTTAACCACAAGACACAGAGGTGAAAAAACCGGGAAGAGCGAAACACGAAGAATTCCATCTTTATATCTGATTCAGTCCAAAGAGAAGCCTAGACGCAAAGATCGCAAGGAACTGCAAGAAAGGAAGCAGAGAAAGGCCGGCGCGTGGCGAAGCACTCAGGGTTTCTTTCCCGTTCTTCCTTTGCGTGCTTTGCGCCCCTTTGCGGCCTTTGCGTCGAGATTTTCTTTTTCTGTTCTTTTCCGTGCCTCCCTGTCTGTGCGGCAAGTCATGCTTTCGACGATTTGCGTTTGGCGCGCGGGTGCGCGGCGTCGTAGGCCTTGGCGAGGTGCTGCCAGTCGAGATGGGTGTAGACCTGGGTGGTGGAGATGCTGGCGTGGCCGAGCATTTCCTGGACCGCGCGCAGATCCCCGCTCGACTGCAGCACGTGGGAAGCGAACGAGTGCCGCAGCATGTGCGGGTGGACATGAACCGGGAGGCCCTGCCTGCGGGCCCAGGCCTGCACGCGCTGCTGCACCGCGCGCGCGCCGATCGGTTTGCCGCGCCGGTTGACGAACAGCGCCGGTTCGTCTCCGGCCGGCAGCGAGGTTCGCGCCGCCAGCCACGCGCGCAGCGCCTCCAGCGCAAAACGCCCGACGGGCACGACGCGCGTCTTGGCGCCCTTGCCGACGACCCGCACCGTCTGCTCGCGGAAGTCCACGTCGCCCGGCTTGAGCGAGGTCAGCTCCGAGAGCCGCAGCCCGGAGGAATAGAGCAGCTCCAGGATCGCGCGATCGCGCACGGCAAGCGGATCGTCCGCGGGCAGTTGCATCAGGCGCGCCGCCTCTTCCGGCGACAGGGCATCCGGCAGCCGCCTCTCGCTCCTCGGCGGGCGCACGCCGGCGCAGGGATTGTGCTTGAGCCCATGGTCGCGGGCGAGGTAGTTGTAGAAGCTTCGCCACGCCGACAGCGCCCGCGCCAGCGAGCGGCCGTTCAGGCCCCGCGCGTGCAGCGCCGCCACGGCGCGCCGGATGTGATGCGTCTGCAGTTTGTCGAGCGAAAGTTCGCCGGCGAGCTGCCGAAGCAGGCGCACGTCGCGCCCATAGTTCTGCACCGTATGCGCGGACAGCCGCCGCTCGCGCTGCAGATAGGCGAGAAAGCCGGCAAGCGCCGGATCGACGGGACCGAGTGCGTCGTCCTGCGCGGGGGCGTGCACGGCGCGCTTCACGGCAGGTGCCTTGCGATCGCGGCGCCGATGACTTCCGCCAGCCGCGCCAGATACAGCGTACCCATCTCGGGATAGAAGCGCGCGGCATCCTCGCTTGCCAGCGCGAGCACGCCCTTGCAATTGCCGTCGCGCAGCGCCACGTAGGCGAATGAGCGCAGCTCGGCGTCGGATTCCCCGAACCAGGCCAGGGAATCGAACATCGGCTTGTGCACGCAGTAAGGGTGCAGGAGGCTTTCGGCGAATGCGCGCGCCTCGTCGCTCACCGGCGAATACTCCGCGATCGGGGGTGTGGGTTCCCGGCCCCACAACCGCAGCGCCACGTGGGGAACCGCGAAATCCTCGCGCAGATGGTAGTAGACGACCCGCAGCACCTCCTCCAGGCCGGGGGCGCGGATCATCGCCAGCGTGGCGCGGTGCAGCCGCTCGCTGATGGCGTCGTTTTCTTCGCCGAAGCCGACCAGCTCGCGAAGCTTCGCCTCGAGGACGCGGTTGCGGTCCCGCAGCTGCAGCAGCTGCCGCTCGGAGAGCGGGATGGCCTGACCCTCGCGGGGATGCGGCACGCGGATCTGCAGCAGCGCTTCCGCGTGCTGATCGAAAAATTCCGGATGCGCCTGCAGGTAACGGATGATGTCTTCGCCGGTCATGTTCGTCTCTGGTTCAGGAATCTATCCGAGTTGGGGATTGCGCAGGGCGATGCCGGTGGAACCGCATTACAGCTCGATCTCGCCGTCGAACACGCGCCGCGCCGGGCCGGTCATGTAGACCGGGCGCGCTTCTCCCGCCCAGGCGATGAGCAGGTCGCCGCCGCGGGTCTGCACCGCGACCGGCGAATCGAGCAGTCCGCGCGCGATCCCGGTGACGGCCGCGGCGCAGGCGCCGGTTCCGCACGCCAGCGTCTCTCCCGCTCCACGCTCCCAGACGCGGAGCCGGATGCTGCTGCGGTCGACGACCTGCATATACCCGGCATTGGCGCGCTCGGGGAAGAGCGGATGGTGCTCGATGCGCGGTCCCTGCGTGCGAACTGGCGCCTCGTCCACGTCCGGCACCACCTGGACCGCATGCGGATTGCCCATCGACACCGCGGCGATCTCCACCGCAAGGCCGTCGACCTCGAGCCGGTAGGTCGGCGCGCGTGCGGGCGCCAGGAAGGGAATCTTCGCCGGCTCGAACTCGGGTGCGCCCATGTTCGCCGTCACCCGCCCGTCGGCTTCCAGCTCCGGCTCGACGATACCCGATGCGGTCTCGACGCGGATCGCACGCTTCGCGGTCAATCCCTTGTCGTGCACGTAGCGCACGAAGCAGCGCGCGCCGTTGCCGCACTGCGCGACCTCGCCGCCGTCGGCGTTGAAGATGCGGTAGAAGAAATCGGTGCCGGGACTGCGCGGCGGCTCGATCACCAGAAGCTGGTCGAATCCGATTCCGAAGTGCCGGTCGGACAGCCGCCGGATCGCCCGGCTGTCGAGCGGGAACGGCTGCCGCGTGGCGTCGACGACCATGAAATCGTTTCCCGCCCCTTCCATCTTGGTGAATTTGAGCCGCATGGACTACGAAGGGCGAGGAGCGAGGGGCGAGGGGCGAGGGGGACAACCGACGCGACGCAGGCGGGCGCCGGACGTTCGCCTGCTCGAAAGATCCCGCGTGTTCGAGATATCTCCTCTCATGCCGCGTCTCGTGCCTCGTGTCCGAGATTCTTGTCCATCACGTAATCGTCCATGAAGTATCCGCCGCCGATGTCGACCTTGACCGACTTCGCCACCGCGAAGCCGTTGCGCTCGTAGGCGGCGATCGAGCCGGTGTTGTTCTTGTTGACCTGAAGATACAGCCTGCTGCAGCCGCGCGCGCGAGCAGCCTGCTCCACGTGCCGGATCAGCGCCGACCCGAAGCCGCTGCCGCGGTAGCGCAGGTGCACGTAGAGCTTGTCGATCTTCATCGAGGCGGGATCTTCTCCGAGCTGGTACTGCGCGAATCCTGCCAACCGCCCGGCGACCTCGAGCTTGACCCACCATGCGTTGCCGCTCGCGAGCTGGGCGCGGATCACTTCCGGGCGGTAGCGCTGGTCGAGCATGTAGTCGATCTGCCGCACGGTGATGATCCCGGGATAGTGCCGATACCAGATCTCGCGCGCCAGCGCCGCCACCGCGGCGAGGTCCGCTTCGGCGAGCGGCGCGATGACGGCGTCCGCGGGCGCGCTCATTCGGTTGCGAACAGTTGACTGCACAGGCCGTTGTAGTCGCGCCAGATGCAGCGATCCATGATGACGGTCATGCCGCCGTCGCGGGCGCGCGCCGCCGCCTCCTCGTTGACGATGCCTTCCTGGATCCAGAGGCGCTTCAGTCCGATCTCCAGGCATTCGTCGACGATCCGGTCCAGGAACCGCGCCGCCCGGAACACATTGACGAGGTCGATCGGCGGCGGAACGTCGGCGAGCCTGGCATAGGCTTTCTCGCCCAGAACCTGGTCCACCAGCGGGCGGACCGGGATGATGCGATAGCCCGCACCCTGCAGCGCGCGCGCGATGCGGTAGCTCGGCCGCGTCGGCCGCGGAGAAAGTCCGACCACTGCGATGGTGCGCACCTCCCGCAGCATGGCGCAGATCTCGCCGATTTCGGGGTTGCTGAACATCCTCGACGCTTCTCCTCAATAAAACCTCGGTTCGCCCGCGGGTCGCGTCTTGAACCGCTTGTGCAGCCAGTAATATTGCTCGGGCATCTCCCGCGCGTGCCGCTCGATGAAGGCGTTCATCCGGTGCGTATCCGCAACGACGTCGCCGGTGGGGTAATTGTCCCAAGGCGGATCGACCTGCACCAGATAGCCCTGCGCGACCGGAAGCTGGCGGATGATCACCGGCACCACCGCCGCGCGCGTGAGCGCCGCAAGTCGCGGCAGCGCGTCCACCGTGGCGGCGCGCACGCCGAAGAATGGCACGAAAATGGAATCCTCCGGCCCGAAATCCATGTCCGGCAGGAAGAACAGCGGCAGCCCTTCGCGCAGCGCACGGACGATCGGTTTGATGCCGTCCTGGCGCGAAGCGAGACGGATCGGGCGGAAACGGGTGCGCCGGGACGCGAGGAAGCGGTCGAACTCGCGGTTCTTCTGGCGGCTGTACATCGACACCGCGTCGGACTCCAGCGACAGCCGGATCGCGAGCAGGTCCACGCCGACGAAGTGCGGCGCGAGCAGGATGGTCGGCCCGGCGGCGATCGCGCGCGCAGCGTGCGTGTCCCAGCCTTCGACGCGCACCAGCCGGCGCAGGCGATCGGCCGAGGACCACCAGGCGATCGACGTATCGGCAAGCGCCCGCCCTGCGGACATGAAATGGCGGCGCGCAAGCCGCCGCCTCGCCCGTTCGTCCAGCGTGGGAAAACAAAGCTTCAGATTGACCTGCACGACCCTGCGCCGTTCGCGGCCGATCGTCATGAGCAGCAGGCCGAGACCCTGTCCCGCGCGCGACAGCATTCGCCGCGGCAGCAGATGCAGCAGCCACAGCAGGCCGAGTGCGAGCTTAATGCCCATCGTGCGCATCCGGCGGCCGGACGCCGCGCGGGGTCTTGTAGCGGTTGTAGGACCAGAGATATTGCTGCGGGCAGCGCCGGATCACCGCCTCCAGCGCGCGGTTCAACTGCCGCGCGGCCGACTCGCCGGGCAGCGGCGCGGGCAGCGGCTCGAAGCTGGCTTCGAATCCCCGGCCTCCCGGCAGGCGCAGCGCCCAGGTCAGCACGATGGGTGCGCCGGTGCTTTCCGAGAGCTTCAAGGCGAGCGTCATGGTATAGGCGGGCCGGCCGAAGAAGTCGGCCCACTCGCCTTCACCGGTGCCGGGCGCCTGATCCGGCAGGATGCCCACTCCTTCGCCGCGCCGGAGCGCTTTCAGCAGCATGCGCACGCCCGAAAGATCCGTTCCGGTCGCGGTCATGTTCGGGCGGGTGCGTCCGACGAGCATCACCGGCTCGAGCCAGCGCAGCTTCGGCGGGCGATACAGTACGGTGACCGGCATGCGCAGCGTGATCCACTGCGGCAGGATCTCGAAGCAACCCAGGTGCGGCGTGAGAAATATGACGCCCTTGCCCGCCGCGCGCGTAGCCTCGATCGATTCCCAGCCGTGCACACGCTTGATCAACGACGCCGCCTGCGCCTGCGGGCGGAACCATACCGCGGGAAGCTCGGCTGCCGCCTTGCCCGCCTGCGCTATGTTCTCGTGCAGCAGGCGCTGGAAATCCGCGGTGTCGTTCCACAATCCGCTCTGCAGCAGGTTTTCCCGCAGCCGGGAGGCGTAGGTCGGGGCGCACAGGTATACCAACCAGCCGAGCGCGCCGCCGAGTGCGTGCAAAACCGAGAGCGGCAGCTGCGCAGCCAGGCGCAACAACCCTGTCAACATGTATGATTTGCTTTGTTTTGCCGAGGGCTGTTTGCTATCCTGACAAACCTACCTGAGCGCAATATGGCGAGTCGAATGAGCGAGTACCTTTTCACTTCCGAGTCGGTTTCAGAAGGGCATCCGGACAAGGTCGCGGACCAGATTTCCGATGCCGTCCTCGACGCAATCTTAGCGCAGGACAAATACGCCCGCGTAGCGGCGGAGACGCTGGTCAACACCGGGCTCGTCGTCATGGCGGGCGAAATCACGACCACCGCGGTGGTGGACTTCCAGCAGGTCGCGCGCGAGACCGTCAAGCGCATCGGCTACGACAACACCGAGTACGGCATCGATTACAAGGGCTGCGCGGTGCTGGTGGCCTACGACAAGCAGTCTCCCGACATCGCGCAGGGAGTGGACGGCCGCGGGCTCGATCCGGACCAGGGCGCCGGCGACCAGGGCCTCATGTTCGGCTACGCCTGCGACGAGACGCCCACCCTGATGCCGCTGCCGATCCATCTCGCACATCGGCTGGTGGAACGCCAGTCCGAGCTGCGCCGCGACGGACGCCTGCCCTGGCTGCGTCCGGATGCCAAGTCGCAGGTGACGGTGCGCTACGCCGGCGGCAAGCCCGATTCGATCGACACCGTGGTGCTATCCACCCAGCACGCGCCGGAGATGCAGCACAAGCAGATCGAGGAGGCGGTGATCGAGAACATCATCAAGCCGGTGCTGCCGAAGAATCTCCTCAAGGGCAACGTGCGTTACCTCGTCAATCCCACCGGCCGGTTCGTGATCGGCGGCCCGCACGGCGACTGCGGGCTGACCGGGCGCAAGATCATCGTCGACACCTACGGCGGCGCCGCGCATCACGGCGGCGGCGCATTCTCGGGCAAGGATCCCTCCAAGGTCGACCGCTCCGCCGCCTACGCCGCGCGCTACGTGGCGAAGAACATCGTCGCTGCCGGGCTCGCGAGCCGCTGCGAAATCCAGGTGTCCTACGCGATCGGCGTCGCCCAGCCCACCAGCGTCATGGTGACGACCTTCGGGACCGGCGTGATCTCCGACGAGCGCATCGCGCAACTGGTGCAGAAGCACTTCGACCTGCGGCCGCGCGGCATCATCCAGATGCTGGATCTGCTGCGCCCGATCTACCACAAGACCGCCGCCTACGGCCACTTCGGACGCGACGAACCGGAATTCACGTGGGAGAACCTGGACAAGGTCGAGGCGCTCAAGGCCGACGCGGGTCTGAAGCAGACTGCTGCGGCCTGACGGCCGCCCGAGAATCTCGACGCAGAGGTCGCAGAGGAAAAACAAGAGAGCGCAGAGAAGAACGCAAAATAGACAGTAAGGGGATCGCATGTACGATCCCCTTTTCTTTTTGAGCGGGTCATCGCGCGGTCACAGAAGAAAGAGAAACGAGACGCAACGGCCGCAAAGAAGCGCGAACGTCACATGGAAGAGCCGGAACGGAACAAGACGGATCGCGTCAGGCGGCGCGCGCCACGGCGCGCTTCGGCCGGCCGCGCGGACGATGGCGGCTCACGACCGTCGGCGAGGTCACGTATTGCGCGGCAGGTTCGCCGGCTGCAAGCGTGAACGGGCTGCGCACGGTGACGCTGCCGAGCGTAATGCCGTCCTGCAGGTCCTCGGTGAGGAGAAGCACGCAGTCCTGCAGTTGCGCGGCAGCCACGATCATGCTGTCCCACCAGGAGAGCCGGTAGCGCGCTTCGATATCTCGCGAGCGTCGAAGAAGGACCTCGTCGACGGGGTAGGGCTGCCATGTGAAAAAGCGCTCGACATGGTGCCACGCGCGCTCGTGCGCGATCCCAAGTTTCCGCGTGGCGACGACGTAGAACTCCGCCATCGCCTGGGCGCTCGTGCGGCCTAGGCGCTCACGCCACAGCAGGTCGATCCAGTGCGCCGCTCGATCCTGCTTGCGAGGATCCCGCGGGTCCCGCGCGTAGATGAAGACGTTAGCGCCGACGAAGCACAGGCCGGTCATAAAGCTCCTCGCGCTTCGGATAGGGCCGGGGCGACCCCTTCAGAGGAAACGGCTTTTCCGCGCGCCAGGCGCGGTACGCCGCCTCGTACTCCTCGGCGTGGCGAAGCTCCTTGCGCAGCAGCTCGCCGATGTAGCGCGACACGCTCATATTGCGTTCAGCGGCGCGGACGCGGGCAAGGCGCGCCGTTTCCTCGTCCAGACTGATGGTCAGGTTCTTCATGGCCGGAAAATACACGGATTTCGTGTATTTGACCATTCTCCTCCGGTGATCGATAGCGGGCCGGCGGTAAGCCGAAAACGGCTGCTACCGAGCTATCTTGAGACCGCTGCCGCCCGACGGCGGAAGCGGCCTGTCGGCCGCCTCAGAATCTCGACGCAGAGGTCGCAGAGGAACGCAGAGGAATACGGAACCGGAATGGGGTCGCCGGATGCGACCCCTTTTGTACTGTGCGTGCCCACATGCTGCGGCCGGACAGAGAAAAGCGAAGTGCAAAGGCCGCAAAAAAAAAAGGTTGAACGAGACAGGGGGATCGCATGTGCGGTCCCCCTTTTCTTTAGTGATGGCGGGACCGTTTGCGGCTACTGCCGCCTCACGGCTGCCCCAGACGCGTTCAACACGAGGGACACGAAGGTACGCGAAGGAAGCACGAAGGATACAAGCTCATTCACTCCCGATCGGAAGCCCGCGTACCCTGATACGTAGTTCCTCCGCCACTTCCGGCGAAAGCGCGTTGTCCACCAGGAACCTCACGGCTTCGCAAGCGGTAATTCGCGCTCGCGAACTGCCTCAGCAGCGTACTTCAGGGCTTCCTGAATATCAGCCTTGGTGAGGTCGGGGTAGGCCTTCAGGATCTCGTTTTCGGTCATGCCGTCGGCCACCATCCCGACGACCGTGGCCACGGGAATGCGCAGGCCGCGAATGCAGGGCACGCCGCGCCCGTCTTCAGCGCCCGCCAGCCGTGGCTTTCCGCCTCGAAGGCCGTCCAGATCCGCTGCGCGCCCTTCGGCCCGATGCCCGGAAGCAGTTGCACCGCGCGCCAGGCCGCGACGCGGTTCCGCGGATTGTCCGCCCAGCGAAGCAGCGCCAGCGCGTCCTTCACGTGCGCCGCTTCGAGGAACTTCAGCCCGCCGTACTTCACGTACGGAATGTTCCGGCGCAGGAGTTCCAGCTCCAGCACGTCCGAGTGGTGCGAGGACCGGAACAGCACCGCCTGGCGGCGCAGATCGACGCCTTCCTCCCGCTCTTCCAGCACGCTGTCCACGACGTACTTCGCCTGCGCCATGTCGTCCGCCACCGTGACGCAGCGCGGCCGCGCTCCTTCCTCGCGGCTCGAGCGCAGGTCCTTTCGGTACTGCCGGGACGCCTCGCGCATGAGCGCGTTCGCGGCGTCGAGCACGCTGAAGTTCTCCGTGAGGCCCACCCGCGCGGCATGGCGGCGTATGAGACGGTTGGCGATGGAATGAAACGTCCCGGACCACGGCAGGCGCATATGCTCCCCTCGCCCGCTTGCGGGAGAGGGGCGGGGGGTGAGGGACTCGCTCGCGATGCTCCCCGCCCGGCGCGTCATCTCCAACGCCGCGCGGCGGGTGAAGGTGAGCAGGAGAATGCGCTCCGGTGCCACGCCCTGGAGGAGCAGGTGCGCGACGCGATGCGCGAGCGTGCTGGTCTTGCCGGTGCCGGCACTGGCGATGATCAGCAGCGGCCCTGGCCCGAAGCAGGCGGCTTCGCGTTGCCGCTCATTCAGTCTGCCGAATGCCTCCGCTGCTCCCATGCGGGAGGATTATAGGGATATAGCTGTACGTATATCCAGACGAAATTGCGACAAGTAGAGAATCGCATGAAAGGATGTGGGCGCTAATGATCGGCACTAGAAAGGTCTGCGGTGCTGATAGCAACGCCAAATCTGCGCCTCGCAAACTGCTGGATCACGCAAAATTTGCTGTCCCCAAAATGTAAGCACGGCCCATCCTTTGCCCTGAAGCTCGTTTCGCTTCCGCGCGTCCTTGCCGAGCGCGTCGGGGTTGCCGTGATAAGCAAATCCATCGCAGTAGATGGCGATTTTCTTGTCCGGATAGGCAAAGTCAGGAATCGTGAGAACGCTTCCAGAATCGCTCTTAACCTCGTGTTGCGCCACCGGCTCGGGCAGGCGCTTTGCGGCAAGTATCGCCTCGCACAGGCGCGTCTCGATAACGGTTCCAGAAGTCAGTGCCGGTTGAGATGCCGCGGCTTTTCTGTCGACCCATTCGCCGGCAAGCCTTCGCCCGTCCCCCGAGCGCCCCTTCTTCGGCCCGTCAATCGGTTGCGCTTGGCTCAGCTGAAACAGCATGTCGCGCACCAGCTCCTTGTCGAGCAGGGCATGATCGAGCTGGTTTCGCGCCGACTTAAGGCAGTGATAGCACGCGCGCTCACAGTCGTGATTGAAAAGCCTTTCGGTCGCCGCTGCCGCCCAACGGCCAAGGCCGCCGGCAAGCTGCTCAAGATAGCCGGCCCCGCCGGGGGCTGTCTCGTAGAACACGAGCGTCCATCCGCCGGAGCCGTCGGGGTGCGTGAAATATGCGATCTCGTCGGGTTCAACTTCGAGAACTTCCTGTGCACCGACGACAAGCGCCTTGGCGAGCGTCCGGCAGAAGGCCTTGCCCTGCTCTTCATCCGGCGGCGCAAGTTGAGCCGGCACTGGGAGGAGTAGCACGTCGGCTGGGAATACGTATCCGAGCACATAGGTGCTGAGCTGGCCATTGCAGATGTTACGGTGCCCCTCGTCCCAGCGTTCTGCCGCCTTCGCCGTGAGTCCATGCGCGCGATGGCGGCCGCAGATCTGGCACAGCTCGAAGCGTTCGCCTTCATCGTTGCGCGGGGTCCGCCTGCCCCAATTGGTGACGAGCAATTCGGCGCGCGGGCGGAACTCCAGAGCGACGAATTCATAGGGGAACAACGTCACTTCGGCTTCTCGATTGTCGAGCAGATGCTCTTCCCGCTTGAACATCAAGCGCTGCCGACTATCTTCTGAGGAAGTGATCTGAGTGTTTTCCTCCGCTTCGTATGAGTCGATCAGCGCCACTTGAGCACGCGCGGAAATCACCCTGCCGCATTGAGGACAGTTGTTCGGCGAAGAACGCGTCGCGAACCCACAGTGGTTACAGAAACAGTAGGGCTCCACGCGACCCGACTGGTCCGCGCCACGCTCGGTCCCCGGTCCGCGCGCGCCGCCCTCGAAGAATGCGCGAATACTTTTCAGCTTGTGACCGTTGGCGTAGACCATGTTACCGGGCGCGAACTCGAAGAGCGCGATCCACGCCGGGCGCCGTAGAGTAGGGGTATCCGCTACGCCAGGTTCCAGGGCAAACGTGTCGATTGGAAACTGGTAGGACGGCAGAAGCCCGGCTTCGGCGAAGTATGAAAGCACGAACGCCTTCTCCCGGTCCGTGGTCAGCTCCCGGTAGGCGCGCTCACGCGAGCGGCGCTTCTGCTCGGATTCACGGGTCGAAACGATCCGGGCGAACTGGTGGAATTCGCGATGCAGGCGTATCACCTGCCGGTGCCATGTCGAAACCGCACCTTCGAAGTCCGATGGGAATCGAGCGATGGCTTGGGCAACCGCATCTCCGCCGGGGAAGACCGTCCGCGCTGCCTCGGCGATGCGTTCGGACTGCGCAGCGAGCCCTTCGACGAGAGGGGTGTATTTTTCTCGCTTGAGCCGAGCCGGATTCTGCAGATCCTCCAGTAGGTCTCCCATCAGCCACGAAAAGTCTTCGTTCAACTCTTCCAGTGCGAAGGAGCGCACGTGGCGGACGAGCACCTTGTCGTTGTTCAGACGGACGATCGGAGGCCGGAACTCGCCGCGCACGAGCCAAGCCGGGTCCTCGAAGACGTGCCGGTCATGAGGCCCCATGCTGCAAAAGGTAGATACGAACCCGATACGCAAGCTCCGTCCGGCACGCCCGGCGCGCTGCACGTAGTTCGCGGGTCCGTGCGGCGCGTTGCGAAGCAAGACGCTCTTGAGGTCACCGATATCGACGCCAAGCTCGAGCGTCGGACTGCAAACTAGCGCTTCGAGTCGCCCTTCCTTGAAGTCCTGCTCGCGCCGCGCACGTGTGTCCTGGTCGATTTGGGCCGTGTGCTCCTGAGTCTTGAGGCGTCGAGGCCGGTCAGAAGTGTAGAGGTTGACATAGTAGTTCTCGCGATCCGAGTCGGCAGGCTTTAGGTCCACCGCCTGACCGCTGCAACTTGTCGAAGCGAAGCACGCGTCACCAAGGTAGGGCCTCCAGATAGAGCACTTCTGGCACCGCCACCCCCGGCTAGCTCTGACCAAGCGGACGACGCGCTTCGAAATCTGCAAGGGGCGTTTGCCGCCGACGTGCCGACGCACCGCATCTGGCAACATGGGCGGAGATTCGAGGATTTCGTACTCGAGGAGCAGCGCTACGACCTCGCGAATCCATTCCTCGCCGACAAGCACCCCGAGCCCTGCCTTCTCGTAGATGAGCCGGGCAATTCCGCCCGGCGCGCCTCGTTCGGTATCCTTGACCAGCGCTTCGAAGCGGATACCGGAGACGGACCTGCTGCGGAGCGCTTCCGGCCGATCGAGCATGAAATAGACCGCGCTTCGCTCGTGCTCGGCGACCGCGAGGTTATAGGGGTCCACCGTCAGGTAGTTCCACGGGGCGCGCCGCGGGTCGAGGAAGCTCTGATAGAAATCGAATGACACCGCACGCCGGCGGCGCATGAAGTCGAGCATCGCGCGCACGAGTACCTGTCCTTTGGCAGGGTCCAGGCCTGCACTGCGGCAGCTTTTCACGAACCGGGCATCCGTTACGAGCCTGTCGAGGAACTCGTATTGCACTTCGACGAGCGCGAGATTCTCAAGCGCGATTCGCTGATGCGCCGCACGGCAGAACTCTCCGGCTGCGTCGTACTCGAGGGTCCTGCGCCAGTACGTCTGTTCGTCGCGGGTTAGGTTGCGTTTCGCAAAACCGATGCGCTGAAAGATCTCGAGCACCCGGTTCGGCACGTCCTGAAGCGCGATGCCGGCGGCACCGGCCTCCCCCACCGTGAACTCAATGGCGTGGCGCAGCGCGAACTGGCGGTGCCGATCGCCCATGTACCCGGCCTGGTAGGCGGCGTCCTGGCGGTTATCGGCGAACACAAGAAGCTTGCGCTCGTCTTCCGGCATCTTGTCAAGGTGGTGTGTCCCCAGCACCGAGACGCTCGACGCGACACCAGTCCTCAGCGGTGTCAGCACTTCACCCCGCGTGAAGCGACTGTTGCAGACGGGGCAAGTGGAGGCATGTCCTCTGAGAACGTGCTGAAGGCTGCGGTTCTCGGCGGGGACATCCAACGGCTCTTCCTCGTAAACCGACCCAGTGACGTGATCCACCCACTGGCGAACGAGACGCTTCCGCGCCGCCGGCCGCGCGCCGCGGCGCGCGCGCGGCTGTGGCTCTTCGTCACCCTCGTCGGCCGACTCCTCCTCCCGTTCCCCTACCAGCGTGGGCGTGATGAACCGAGTATCGTCGTCGCTGGCGAACTCTTCCTCCGCGACCGTGCGTTCAGGGTGCTCCGGGTCGATTCGGACCTTGACGAAATCCTGCCCGCAGGTGCGGCAAAGCACAGCCGGCCGCACTGCGCTGTCGCAAGCGTGACAGCGCTCCGATCCGTCCGCGACGAGCGTGCGGCAACTCGGGTTCATGCAGAGGCCGACGTCGTACACACCGTGAAAGAACGTGTGCAGTTTGGGACGCAGGAGCGGTGGCTCCTCCTCGCTGCCGAAACTGCCAACGAGGAGATACGCCTCGATAAGCCGCTCAAGCGCGCCCTGTGCCGATTCCTTGAACTCGGGGAATTCCGCACGCAGCTTTGCGCCGATCTCGGCAAACGTGCACGGTTGCTCGCCCGCCGCGCGCAGCGCCTGCACGAAGCGGTTTCTCTGCAACAGGACGCCAATCCTGTCACGCGTGGAGCCCGAGGGCGGTGCTTTATGTCCGCACAGCTTCTCGGCGAGTCGAACGAGCGATTCTTCGTTCTCGTGCCGGAAGATCGCGACATCCGCCTCTGAAAGCTCGACGAGAGGCGGCAGGTAAGGATCTTTCGGCGGAGCGTCGCTGCGATACTGCTCCCCGATGATGTCCTTTATCTCGAACGTTTCATCGAAGAGCTGCGAGGCGAACTTCGCGAGCGCCTCGTCGCCGCCGGCGTCCTGCGACACGGTGGCCGAGGTGCCGATCGCGCGAAGCTCGCCGAGCTTGAGCCCGCATCGCGCCTTGAGCCGGCGGATCAGGAACGCAAGCTCGGTCGCGAGCGCCCCGCGGTAGCTGTGAATCTCATCGAGCACCAGGTAGCGCAGCGCATTCGAGAACAGTGGCCGGTCGGCCTTCCGTACAAGCAGGAATTCGAGCTGCTTGTAGTTGGTGAGCAGGATGTCCGGGGGGTTCCTTCGGATGTCGTCGCGCCGCGTGATCTCGTTGCCGTCGACCGGCTCGCCGATCGTCCGTGCCACCGTTTCGCTGTCCCCGGTGTAGAGCGCGAAGGTGATCGGCGACCCGCTGTCGCGGATCAATTTCCGCAGCCGCGAGAGCTGGTCGTTGGCGAGCGCGTTCATCGGGTAGAGCAGGATCGCCTTCGTGCCCTGGATTCCCTGCTCGCGCGCTCGAAGTACTCCGGACAGCACGGGCAGGAGGAACGCTTCCGTCTTGCCGCTTCCGGTGCCGGTCTTAACGATGACGTTGCGTCCCGATTCGGCGGCGCGCAGCGCGGCCTCCTGGTGCGCGAAGAGCGGCGCGCCGCCGAACGGCCAGTTCAGTCGCACGAGCTGCGGATGCCCGCAGCCCGAACCGAGGACGCCCGCGAGCGGGGTTCCGAGAGCGAAATCGCGCGCGAGCGTCACGTACGGGCCCTTGACGAGCACTTCCGCGCCTTCGACGTGACGCTCGAACTGCTCGCGCAGCCGCAAATCGGCGAGGCGGTACGAACTCTTGATGAAGCTCCGGTACTCGGCGATCAGGTGCCGGACGCTCTCCACCACCGAGAAACGTGTCACTTGAGCCCCCGCTCGAGGAGCGCCGCGGTGCGCCACGCCGAGAGCCGCGCCGCGCTGAACTGCTCCTTCAGCTTCCTGACCGCGGGATTCGCACCCGCCGCCTGCGCGAGCTCCTCCAGCGATTTGAGCCGATCCTCCCAGCCGAGCCTGACCGCTGCCTGTACCGCCGCGAGATCGCAGCAGCTTGCGACCCAGCCGTCGGTCCTCGCGAACGCATGCGCCCACAGATGCCGTTCGCCCGGATCGAGGCGGAACGCTTCGGGATCGCGGAGACTGAGCGCCGCAAGCGCCGTGTCCGAGACCGGATGGGCCTTCAACCGCTCGCGCAGCGCCTTCTCATCCACCACTACGTAGCCGGGCCGGTGCAGCTGCCCGGTGCGGGCCTCCTCCCTGCATTTTTCGACGGTTTCGACGCTGAAGTGCGCAGTGAGCGCGTTCCAGCAGTTCACGCGGACGGATTCGATGATGATGTTGGTATCCACGAGAACGACTTGTCCGCGCTGCACGGCACATGCCTCGCATCACAGATCGAACGGGACGGGGAGCCCGTAGTCTCCGAACAGGTCGGCCAGGTCCTCGATGGTCCCGACCGTCAGCGACGCGGCACGGCGCACGGAAAGGTCGCCCTTCACCAACGCGTCGCGCAGTCGTTCGGCGAACGCGCGGCTGAACAGCTTCGGCGTCGGCAACGGCTGCCTCGGCTGTCCGTTCGCCGTCAATCGGCTATCGCGGATCTCCAGAAGGTCGCCCTTGGTGAGCCAGCCGAGCTGGACAAGGCGCCATTTGAGCGCGACTGCGGTCACGAGCAGATCGGTCGCGGTGGCGTTGAGCCAGTCGTGAATTTCCGTCTTTCCCCGCGACTGCCAGCGCGGCGCAAGCGTGCGCTCGGGCATGAGCAGCGCCGAGGCGAAGTTGTCGGCGAGCTGCTCTACGCGCCCGCCCTTGCCACGGCGCGGAATTTCCCCTTCCCTGTGCTTGGGAGGCATCTGCTCCCAGGTAAGAAGATGAAATGTCTCGTGGGCGAGGTCGTAATGGCGACGGCCCTCCGGTTCCTTCCGGTTGATCAGGATTGCGTTCAATCTCGGCAACTGGCACGCCGCCCCGGAAATGCTCTTCGGCGCATCCACGTAAAGCACGAGCGCCCCCAGCTTGTCGCGCACCCGTTCCGCCAGCCGCAGCGCGGGGACTTCTCCCAAGTCCCACTCGCGGCCCAGCGCCTCGGCCGCGGCCATCGCATCCTCGTAAGTACTTTTCTCCGTCAGCGGCAACCGCGGCTGGAGCGGATTCGCCGGTCCGTCCTTGCCTTCGCCGAACTGACGGTAGAGCGCAATCCAGCGTCCGGCTCGTTCCTCGAACGAGTCGAGCAGATTTCCTTCGACATCTCTCGAAGTTCGCCAGGAAAAGCGCCCTTCACCGACCAGGCGGAGTGGGTCGGTGAAGTAGTCCAGGTCCACGCCGAGCGCCTGCATGGCCCGCACGAGTTCCTCGGCCGATATCTTGCGCGTTCCGGCCTCGATCGCTGCGAGGATCTGGCGGTCTTTGAAGCCGAGCTTTTCCGTGAGCTGCACCTGGGTGAGGCCAAGCTTTTCGCGCGCGTGCTTGAGGCGGCGGCTGATGAGGTCGTTCATGACTTTCTCTGAATGGTTCTATCGCGTCCTGGGTTACGAACCTTGCATGGCGAGTCTGCTACCTCCCGAGCGTGTTGTTGATGCGCTTGAACAACCCCTCGAAGCGCTTCAACGTGTCGTCGCTCAACGTCGCCAGCACCGCGTCGCGCTCGCGCAAAAGCACGTCCGCGGGGCGGCCGTGGTCGTAGCGCTCGACGCCTTCCAGCCGCGCGATGCGCGCCACGATCGGATCATTGCCCTTGAGGTCTTTGGCCTTGATCGTCTTGCCGAACGCCTTGTTGTAGAGGCCGACGTATTCGTCGTCCTCGAACAAATCCTCAATGTCGCCAGTCTTACGGCCAAGCACGTCCCCAACGAGGATGATGCGCTGCTTCTCCAGATAGCCGTCCTTCGCCATGCGCTCTAGGCGCTGATTGCCTTCCTTGCGCGAGTCCACAAGCACCGTCACCTTGAGATGGTTGCCAAGGAGCGCAACGAACGTGGGGATCAGGTCCGCACCGCCGACCGGGACGATGCTCCACTTCGAGTCGAGGCTCGTGCGTCCCTTCGACGCGAGGAAGTCCGAAATCAGTTTCAGGTAGGCGTAGTCGGATGTGCCCTCCACGACGACGTTGTGCTCGGCGACGAACAAGTGCTGCACCAGGTCGTAGCCAAGCGCGCCTTGGAGCGGGAATAGGGTGTCGCGGTCCCGCGTGAGGACGTCGCTGGACAGAACCGCGCCCACATCCTTACCGCGATCCTCTACTAGCCGGACGCGCTCCAGCTTGCCCGGCTGAACCATGAACGGCGAGTGCGTGGTGTAGATGACCTGGCAACGCTTGGTCAGGCGCTCTTCGATGAACCGCAGGAAGTCCGCCTGCGCCTTGGCGTGCAGGCCCACCGCGGGCTCATCCAGCAGAATCACGACTGGCGGGTCGCGGTGCTCGTACTCGGAGAACGCGGCGAGGAACGAGAAGAACCACTGGAACCCAGCCGAATGTTCGTTGAACGGCAGCGACAGCGAGTGGCGGTTGTCCCAGATGCGGATCTTCATTTCATCGAGTACGGCGTGCTTGCCATCGCCCCGGACCTCGGTGCGCTGAGTGATGTCGGGCTGGACGCGCAATTCCGGGTTCTGCGTCCAGTACTTGTTGACGTCGTCGGTAAGCACGTTGGCGACGTTCTCCAACTCACGCTTCCGGCGCTCGTAGTCCGGGTTCAGCATGTACTCGTCCTCGGTGCCGCCCAGCTTGAGCAGGGCGCGCGCCGTCGCGTCGGAGTCGCTGAGCTTGTCGTTCTTCAGGACGTCGTGAATCTTTACACTGTAGGGCAGCTTGCTGTAATCGGCGAAGTAGAAGAACTCCGGCAGGCGGCCCTCGGCAGTGTCCCAAGCGGCGTCATCGAAGTTGTCTTTGTTACCGAGAAGCGCCTTGAGTGCCGACTGCGCGTTGCTGAAGAGCTTAAGGTCTTCGGCCGCGTCGGCGCTTTTCGCCACATCCTCGGTAAGCTTCTTCTTCAGTGCCTCAAAATCGGTGAACCCCGCGTAGGCGGCCGTTTCCGCGGCTGGCACGGGGTGCTTGCCCACGAAGTTCTTGACCGCCTGCTTCTCATTGCAACCGCTCTCCCAGCGGTAGTCGTTCTCGTAGTTCTTCCATAGCCGCAGCTTGGTTCCGGCCGCGACAACGCCAGGGCCGAACTTCTCCTCCATTACCTTGACGTCGGCCGGCTCCCACTCGAGGCAGACTTCCACAGGCTCGAATTCTTTCTGGTTCACACCCTCGTTGCGGTGCCGCTTCTCGAGCCACGCCGGATAGTGATCGTGGATGGTGAACTCAGGGTTGGTGCGGGCGGGCTTCAACTGCCAGAGGGCATTTAAGAAGGCGCTCTTGCCGGACTCGTTCTTGCCGACGAGGCACGTCACCTTTTCCTCGATCTTCACTTCGGTGGAATCGAGGATGTTGCGGAACATGCGGATTTGGACGGTCCTAAGCTTCATTGCGTCTCCCAATACGCGTCTAGCGGGCTATTCATAGCGCCACGACAGCCGTAGAACTCACGACGAGCGTCGCCTGATTTCCAACGCTGCATAACCTTCGGTCAACAATAAAGGTCGCGATCCGAAATCCATTCATGCGAAGTCTAATATTGCATTACTAATAATGCAAGATAATACTGCACAAATGAAACATTTCTAGCGTTCATCACCCCTCCCATTCGGACAGCCTCGAACGGAGAAAAGCCATAACATCCGGTCGCTTACGTGCGAAAACAGGGAAACTGGTCAGGATGTAGGCGAGATCGTTAGGGCCGAGGCCATAAGCTTGGGCTGCAGCTCGGTTGGCCTGCCAGACGCCCTCGATGTAGCGCTCGTCGCGCACTGGAGAATCGGCTCCGTCGATGGAGATGGTATCGACGACGGGGATATTCCGACACTCGGCAGCTGACGGCACGGCGACGCGGGATACGTAGGTCCAGTTGAGGTGTGTTCCCGCGGTCCGCAAGCGGGTGATGAAGTCGAACGCGAAACTGTTCATCACTGCCGCCGCTACACTGGGATTGATCGCGCCGACTTCGAGCGTCGCGAGCGTGTTGCAGGAGCACGACCTCACCGGCAGCACTGCGGCGATACAGGTGCGCACATCGGTGTTCCGGGCGATGTCACGAAAAACGAGCTTTGGTCCAGGGGTCGGCACGTTGCCGTGTTTCTTCTCGGCCGCTTCCAGGTTCAGCCAGCGCTCCACCGGCTTTACGTCCACGACGAACTGGTCGATGTGCTTCCCCTCGTAGAGCGGCCAGAAGCCTTTCTCCGCCATCGCTGCGCGTACTTCGGTAAACGGGACCACGCGCCTGGCCGGCCAGTCGATGCCGCAGATTTCTTTGGGCGTGTAGAGGCGTCCGTCGTCGCGCGTCCACAGGTCGCGGTCATTGGTCATGTGGAACTGAGTGGAAAATCGCGCTTTCCACGCTCCGGGGCCATCACCGCCGAGGAGCGGCCGCGGCTGCTGCCCGTCGAGAAGCCCGTACATCTTCAGCACCAGCTCGCGATCGCGTTCGCCACGATATTCGAGAAACGCCAAGGTGCCGGGCGAGAGGCGTTTGATTTCCTTTTTGTTAACGACGACCTCGACTCCGGCTGGCGCGCCGGACTCCAGCTCGGAAAGCTTGTGGCGCATGAGCGCCGCGCGAAATCCGACCTCCTCCTTCCCCATGACCGCTTTCTGCGCCACCAGGCAGACGAATTTGTAGCTTGAGTGGATGTTGAAGATCTTCTTCCGGTTCTCGAAGCCATAGAACCGCTCGACTTTCATTTCGTCGAGCAGCAGATGGCGTAGCCCCGTGCAGCCTTCGTTGTTGTAGATCGCGCTCGGCACCAAATACCCGAGCCGCCCGCCGGTCTTGAGCACCCGATGCGAGCGCTCCACGAAGAATTTGAAAAGATCCGGGTCGCCGCCGGTCGCGCGGCCCTCGACTTCCCAGTCCACGTATCGGTAGTCGCCGCCACCCTTGAGCATCGCAGCGAGGATCTTCAGCCGCTCCGAGTACGTGTCGAAATCTTTCGCCAAGGCCGGGTTCTCGCGGTGCAGCTCGCGGATACGAGCATCGAGTTCCCCGCCGGTGTAGGCGCGTATCAGGACATCGGCGCGACCGTAGAACTCCTTGCGGTCCGGCTTCACCTTCTCCCAGGGAGGATTGCCGAGCACGCAGTCGAAGCCTCCCGCCGCGAACACCTCGGGAAACTCAAGCTCCCAGTGAAAGAACCGCTCGCGCTCGCGCGCTTGCTCGAAATTGCCCCACCAAGGTCTCGACCGCGCATCGCGTTCCAGATCTTGCGAGGATATGAGCGCCGGCAGCTCGCGCCAGATTTCAGGTACAAACCCGGCCGCGCTGCGCAGATCGAGCAGGAGCCTCGCCTGCGCGGTAGCGGCTTCGGCGCGGCGCAGACGGTCCTCCTTGTAGGCGTACTCCTCGGGCGTGTCGCCGCGCACCTCGGGCGGCAGCGGCGCATCGATGAGCTTCCGTTCCGCAAGGGCTTCCTCGAGCCGGCGCTTCAGCTCCGCCTCGAACAGCCCGCGCGTCATCCGGTCGCGCCGCGCGTCGAGCTTCGGGTGCGGCGGACGGTCGAAGTTGGCGAGCGAACTGCCGAGAAGCGAATTGCCGTTGCGGATGTGGTGCGCGAAGAAGCTCAGCGGCCGGTCGCCGGCGAGGGATTCAATCCAGAGCGATACTTGCGCGAGCTGCACTGCAGCCGGGTTGAGGTCCACGCCGAACACACATTTTTCGACAATGCGTCGCTTGCACCAGGCGGCACCTTCCTCCTCCCAAAGCTTGCGCACGTCCGCCGAGAGAGACCTATCGGGATGGAACGCCGCAGGCGCATTGCCGTTACCCTCGCGTTTGTACGCCTCAAGAAGCCGCGGGCCGAGAAAACGCGCGGCGCCCACCAGGAAGTGCGCCGAACCGCAGGCAAGGTCAATGATGCGCAGGGCCTCGATCTCGCCGGCGCTCTTGCCCTCGGAAAGCGGGCCGAGCGACTCGCGCACGAGGTAATCCACGATCTCGGTCGGCGTGTAGTACGAGCCGCTGGCTTTCCGCCCCGAGCCGGGCTTGAAGTAGAAGCTGCCTGACTCGAGCCGCCGCAGTAGCTTCAGAACCGCGCCGCGGGTCACCCCCCGGTCGACTTCCTCCTCGTCCTCGCCTGACTCGCCGTCGGCGTCCGCTTCGTCGTCGGCCTCGGCTTCCGCTTCGTCGGCCGCCGCGTCCGGATGCAGCCGCGCGGCTTCGGTCTCCTCGACGATGGCGGCATCCCCGCGCACGGAAAGCGACTTCTGCTCGACCAGCCGCACGAGTTCCGCGGGCGCGAGCACCAGTTCCCGGCTGCCGATTTGACACTCGATGAGCACTGCGGCAGTTTCTTCGGGCTCGTATTCGAGCAATCCCTGATACACGTTGCCCAACTGCTCGATGTCGAGTTCGCGGAAAGACACCCGCTCGCGGCCCACGCCGCGCCGCGGCCGGGTCGTGGCGAGCGAAAGGAGGATTGCCGCGGTATCGCGGTCGTGTAGGCGCAGCGCGCGCAGGAGCCGCCCCTCGTCGGTCTCCTCGCTGAACAGGCGACCACCGCGCGGCGGGATGTTCTCCAGGTCTGGTGGATTGGGCGAGATACCCTCGTTGAAGATCCGGAAGAGCGCCTGAAGGTGCATCCACAGGCCGTAGCGGTTCGCCGCCAGGGCCTCGGTCGGCGTCCGCAGGAGCCGCCAGACCACCTGATCGAGCGAGTAGCTCCTCCAGTAGAGGCGGTGCTGGATCAGGCGCTCGTCGCGTGCCTCGGCGTAGAGAATAAACAGGAGCCGATAGAGCGCTAGGAAACCTCCATCGCGCAGCTCCGCGAGCCCCAGGGGCTTTGCGAAGGCCGCAGCCCGCTCCCGCGCGTCGGCGAGGAACCCGGCCACGATGCGCTCGGCAGCTTCGAACACCGCGGCCTTGAGATCGTTCGAGACCCTCGCCGCGTGGCGGCGGCTTTCCGCTTCGAGCGCGTCGATCGGACGCGTCCCGTCCGCGCCGCGCACGAAGTTGCGCGCCGAGAGGGCGCGCCAGCCCGCGGCGATCGAATCCACGTCGTCCAGCTCGACTGCGGTCGCGAGCGCGAGGTCGAACGATGCGCCCCGCGCGCCGCTCGTGCCCGGCCTTCGCACGAGCCGCAGCACTTCTGGCGAGACGAGAAATCCGTAGTCGAGTCCCGCGGATAGCAGGCCTTCCTCGAGCTGACGCCGCCCCTGCCGCGATTCAAGGTCGGATGCCTCGGGACAAAGCAGCGCCATCGTGACCGGTTCGCTGCCGTTTCCGGCATCCGCTGCCGCGAGGGGCCGCAGACGCGGCTCGGCGGCATTCTCGCGCAGCTCGAATCCGAGAAAGTCCTGCATGAGCGGGCGGGCGAAGCGCTCGCGGAAGCGCGTGAGATCCGCCGCGCCACCACTGTTCACCGAATCGATTAGCCGGGAAATGCGCTCGAGCGCCTTGTGCGCCTGCGCCGCGGTGAGCTTCGCGCCTGCGCCGCCGCGCGCGCCGAGCGCGGTGCCCAGCCAGTAGTCCGAAAAGAAGCCCCGGTGATTGCGGATGGATTGCAGCGCCATGCTCAGGCGGGCGGAAAGACGAGCAAGACGCCGAGCGTCTGCGGTTCGCCCATCTCCGGTGCTCTTGCGAACTGCTCGATCTCGTCCAGTCGTTTCTTGTGAATCGTATCCACGGCGGCGCGTCGTGCCTGCCAGTTGGTCGGCGTTTCGCGAAAGAGCTCCAACTGCTCACGGGCGCCCGCGCGCTCGGCTTTTTCCTCGGCATCGATCTCCGCGAGGCGGTCCACGCGGTAGAGCGCCGCCTCCTCGCGCAGCAGCTTCGCAGTCCTGTCTCGCTCCGCAGCGATCTTCGCGGCGCGGTCCCTGATGAGCTCGCGCGCCGCGCTCGCAGCGACTTCCTGGAGTTCGGCGAAACCCGAGACGAAGGCGCGCTCGCACTCCTCCCAGCTCGCCTCGCCCACGGAATCCGAATCGTCCACGAGCAACGCTTCCGCGACTGCGCGGTCCTGCATCCGGCCCTTGGCGTCCACGGCGATCCCGAACACGACGCCCGCCGGGTGGCTCAGGCGCTCGAGGTAGGTGAACAGCGCGATCGGCGCGCGCTTTGCCGCAGGGTGGCGCCGCACGGCGATCCGCGAGGCAGCCGCATGGCGCGCGGGCGCGAGGGTCAGCTCCTCGAACGCGTGCGCGGCTGCGGCGCGGTAGAGAGGATGCAAGCGGTGGACGAACTCCACCTCGCTCGCCGGGTATTGCACGGCGACCGAACGTATGAACGTGACGCAAGCGTAGCGCGGCTCGACGCCCGCGGCCTGGAGGTGCCGCGGCACCTCGACCCGCCAGGTTCTCGGAATCTGGCCGGGACGCGCTCCCGAACCGAGCACACTCAACATGAAGCGCTCGAACCGCGAGTCGTCCTCCAGCAGCGGGTCAGCGGTCACCGCATTCGCGAGCGGCAGGTGTGAAACGGATTCTTGCGCTCCGAGAAGAAGTGGTGCGATCTGATAGGCGAACTCCTCCTGCCGCGCCTCGAAGAGCTTCATGAGCGTCCTCTCCTCGGCCTCTGCCTTCTCCGGCGAGTCGATCCGGCCGAGCACTTCCTCAATGCGGCTGCCCTCCAGGATGCCCAGGATGTCCGGTGTGGACACGCGATCGTCGTGCATCTGCGAGATGCGCTCGACAAGGCGCCCGAGAACGCGATCTTCGGGCGAGTCGGGATAAAAGAGGTAGCGAATGACAGGGGGCCGGGTCTGGCCGTGCCGGTCCACTCGGCCATTCCTTTGCTCGAGACGGTTGGGGTTCCACGGAAGCTCAAAGTGGTAGAGCCGGCAGCAGTGCCGCTGCAGGTTGAGCCCTTCGCTTGCCGCGTCGGTGGCGAGGAGAACTCGGCACGCCGGCTGGTGGAACGCGGCGATGCGTGCTTCCCGTTGTCTAGGAGAAAGACCTCCGATCAGCTCCGCGAAAGCTCCGGCGAGAGCAGGGTGCGCCGAAAAAGCCACTCGCAGCGCGCCAAGCGTGTCGCGGTACTCCGTGAACACAATCGCCTTCTCGCCCGGAATGGAGAGCACGTCGCGCTCCAGGTCGGCGACCAGCGCGGCGATCTTCGGATCGGGCTTCTCCGCAACGCCGTTGAGAAGCCTTTCGATTGCCTTAAGCTGACGCTTCTCTGCTTCGCGCCTGCGCGCATCGCGCGCGATGGCCGCGCGCAGCACGCGCGCAGCGGTGCGCTCAGCAGCCACCTCGGAGATCGGCAGGTCCCCTTGCAGCTCGCGCACCTCTGCCCGGGTGGGCGCCTCCTCGGCGCGTCTCGCTGATAGCGCTTCCATGCGGTTCGACACGGTTTTCGCTAGCGCCGCTCGGCTGGACAGCATCCGCTTCTTAACGATCTGCATGGCAAAGGAAACGAGGTCCGCCTCTTCGGAGCCCGCCGCCGATTCGATGGTCTTCGCGCAGTAGGAGGAAACCAGGCGAAAGATCTCTCGTTCCTCATCGCTCAGTCCTCGCACCTCAACGCGCTTCACGGGCTCCCGGACCGGGAACGCGGGCCCGACGCATCCATCGGGCGCGGACTTCACGATCTGAGGCTTCAGGCGCCGGATCATCGAGCGCGAGACGCGGCGGCGCACGTCCTCGGCGCGCCCGTGCAGCGCGGCTTCAGCCGGCTCCACGAGCTCGAGAAGCGAGCGGAAGCTGTGCCGGTACCCGTTGTGCGGCGTAGCGGTGAGAAGGATGAGCGAGCGTGTCGCCTCGCGCAGCTTCGGACCGAGGCGTGTTCGTGCCGTCGAGTACGGATTCGCGGGGGTGCCCGATTCGGCGAGATAGTGGGCTTCGTCCACGACGATCGCATCCCAGGGCCGCGCGAGCGCCGCGGCATGCACATCCCGGCGTTTGAGGTACTCGACCGACGTAATCACGCGATCAAAGTACACCCAGGGCTGGAGCCCTTCAGAAAGCAGGGTCTGCGCGCGGTCAAGAGAGGCGGAATTCTCGATCGGACGGAATTCGAACCCGAACTTCTGCCACATCTCGTCGAGCCACTGCGGGATGAGTCCTGGCGGTACAACGAGCAAGATTCGGTTACCGACCCCGCGCGCAATCAGCTCGAGCAGGCAGATCCCTGCTTCGACCGTTTTCCCCAGACCGACATCGTCGGCGATCAGCAGGCTTCGGCGCGGCCCCGCAAGCAGGCGCGCGAGCGGCGCAAACTGGTACGGCTCCGGTGAAATCCGGCCCGCGTGGAAGGCCGCGTACTCGCTCTCGGCCGGCGCCCGGAGTTGAAGCGCCTCGTGATGAGACCGCCAGATGCCATAGGGGGTGAGCGACCGGCGGTCGAGCGATGGGGCCGGCTCGACAAGTGGCTCATAGTCGTCCGGCGGACATAAGACCTCGATCGTATTGCCGTTAGCTAGATCCTCCAGCACAAACCGCGTGCGTGTGCCGAGCATCGCCTCCTCTCGTATGCGCCAGACTTGGCCGCGAAGAAAAACGTGTGACATGCTCGCTAAGTCAAAGTGAAAACGCCGGGCCAGCAAGATAACTGCTCGGTTGTGGTGACCGCAAGGCCACTGCCCTGAATTCGGATTCCCTCTGTGGCGAGAGTCGCGACTAAAGCCTCTTTAAATTACGTGTCTTGCGGTATGCCAAAGAAATCTGAATTACTCCTTGTGATGCTCACTCCGTCAAGACAAAGGGCGTATTTGCAAGGTCAAGGTGTGTCGTCGTTGTACCCGGCTTCTGCGGAACTTAAGGAACAGACCACTCACATTCACATCACCAAACCATGGCCTATAATCTGCCTCCGCTGAGGAGCGTTGCGACCGTCCCCGGAGGACAGGCCAGGCTCAGCGAATGAAATAACGGTGCTCACAAACCCTGAAACGGTTTGGAGCGCCGTTGTCATTTCGGCGCTCCGGTAATTGACAAGGAGAGTGTCGATGCGGCAGCGCTTGACCGGCCTCGGTGTTGCCGCTACCATGTAGCTACATAGACGCCACGCTACAAATGCTGCCATGCTGACTTCCGAAATTCGCTCCCGCATCGAACCCGACTTGAAGGACGAGGCACAGGCCGTTCTCAGTCGCTTGGGCCTCAATATCAGCGACGCGATCCGCCTCTTCCTGCGTCAGGTCGTTGTAGCGCGTGGTTTGCCGTTCGAAGTCCGCGAGAACCCCACCGCGACTACGCAGGCGGCGATGGTCGAGGCCCGCCAGGCGCGCGTCCGCTACGATACCGCCAAGGACCTCGCCGATGGCATCAAGGGCAGGCGTCCCAAGAAAAAGCGGGTACACAAAGCAGTTCGCTAAAGACTGGAAGCGGTTGGAGCGCAGCGGCCGCTACCCGACTCAGGAGCTGAAGCACGTCATGCAGCTTCTGATTGAAAACCGCGGACCACTCCCCCCCGGAATATCTGGATCACCCGCTGAAGGGTGAGTGGCGCGACTTCCGAGACTGTCGCATCAGGGGGACTGGGTCCTCATCTACCGGATCAA